>OOCW01000017.1_pt1 | contig 198573 bp, 178 predicted proteins | sample 1671201 | NCBI WGS metagenome assembly OOCW01 (sample SAMN06348132, study PRJEB24527) | human gut metagenome | biome: human gut; feature: ankylosing spondylitis patient; material: feces | host: Homo sapiens | place: China | collected 2015-10
TTTGTCTGCCGCCTAAAGCGGTCTGAAGCACGTGACTTTAGTCATGTGAGGTTCACTTTATGTATGATTTTTTACTTCCAGCTTTTCAGTTTGTCCGCTTCTGGAGTCTGCAGCAGAATTTCTTTACAGGCCAAAAGAGAAGGACTCACATAATCACAAAATGGAAAAAGCTCTTTTGTATACGGTGTCAGATCCGGGATCATGCAGGAGATGGCACCAGCTGCACGCGCGGCCTTCAGACCATTGATGCTGTCTTCGGCTACTATGCATGCAGCAATCGGAACTTTCAGAAGAGACGCTGCTTTTAAGAAAATTTCCGGATCCGGCTTGCTGTTGATTACCTCATCCCCGCAGACTGAAGCATCGATATACTGGTCAATGCCAGACTGTTTCCAATAGTCTTCCGCAACGCGCCGCGTTGTAGAAGTAGCAACGGCAACTTTGATCGAATGCTCTTTGAGCCAGGAAAGAAACTCATGAAGCCCTGGTTTTTCCGGGACACCGTTGCGTCGAATATAATCGTTTAGATACGCCGTGCGGATTGCGCGTCCTTCATCGTATGTCACCTGTCCGTGAAACCACTCCTCAAACAGCTTTCTGCTCCGCGGAAGCGCACTGCCGCGCATCTGCGAAAGATGTTCCTCCGTGAGCGTAAAATTCAGCTCCCGGGCAGCTTTTTGCCAGCCCTCTTTCATTACAATCTCGGTGTCAAACAGGATACCATCCATATCGAATAATACTGCCTTTATCATAAACATGACCTCCAAAGCACTTCTGTATTTTCAGTTGCTTAAAAACTATGTTCAGTATACGAAAAATCCAGAAAAAAGACAAGCCCATGAGACAAACAGAAGACCACAAATTATACTTGACTTCAACCTAGCTTGAAGTGATATGCTGTCAAAAAATGACAAATCAGGAGGAATGACAAAATGGAAAAGTCAACGGTTTATTTTACCGACTTTCGATGTCCGGTTGGAACGAGTCAGCTTGACAAGCTGAAAAAGCTCTGTATTGCTGCTGGCATCAAAGACATTGATATGGAAGGCAAATTCGTCGCAATCAAAATGCATTTTGGCGAACTGGGAAACATGGCGTTTCTTCGTCCGAATTATGCGAAAGTGGTTGCAGATCTCTGTAAAGAGCAGGGAGGCCTTCCGTTTCTGACAGACTGCAATACGTTATATCCGGGCAGCAGAAAAAATGCCCTGGAGCATCTTGACTGTGCGAATCTGAATGGATTCAATACCATTACCACAGGATGCCAGATTATCATCGGAGATGGAGTGCGAGGAACCGATGAAATCGAAGTTCCGGTTGTCAACGGAGAATATTGCAAAACAGCATTGATTGGCCATGCAATCATGGACGCAGATATTTTTATCAGTCTGAGCCACTTCAAAGGCCATGAAGCAACGGGCTTTGGCGGTGCACTGAAAAATATCGGTATGGGATGCGGAAGCCGCGCCGGAAAGATGCAGCAGCATGCCAGTGGAAAACCGGCGATCAATACGGATGTCTGTCGTGGCTGCCACCGCTGTGCAAAAGAATGCGGAAGCGATGCAATTTCCTATGTGGATAAAAAAGCAGTCATTGACTATGACAAATGCAAAGGATGCGGCCGCTGCATCGGTGCCTGCAGTTTTGATGCGGTTTACAATCCAAACAGCAGTGCAAACGAGCTTCTCGACCGGAAAATGGCGGAGTATGCACAGGCTGTCTGTCATGGACGTCCGTGCTTCCATATTTCTCTGGTACAGGATATCAGCCCGAACTGTGACTGCCATGGTGAGAACGATGCTCCGATCCTGCCGGATATCGGAATGTTTGCAAGCTTCGACCCGGTTGCTCTTGATCAGGCGTGTGCCGATGCCTGCCTGAAGGCAACTCCGATCGAAAACAGTCAGCTTGGCGAGCATCTTGCAGAGCCGGGATGGCATTGCCACCACGATCATTTCAAGGATTCCAATCCGAATATTGAATGGCAGGCAACCCTTGACCAGGCAGAGAAAATTGGTCTTGGTACGAGACAGTATGAACTGAAACGTATCAAATAATAATTCAAAAATGCTTTATGGCAGGTAAACAACGTGGAAAGCTCCAGCTTCTCGGATGAAAAATCAACGAGAAGCTGGAGCTTTTTGCGATCAGATTTTATTTTCTTCAGAGATAACAACGTTTTTTTCATCCATTATATGGATAATGGTTTCACGGAAAATCTTGTCACACGGGAGAACGTAAGCCGGGAAAAAGACCGGATTCGAATCGGTGACAGGGGAACCCTATCGCACAGTCTTTTGCTTTATACGTTGCTGATCATCGAAAGAAATGTCTTATGAATCCTCATATCCGGATCGAGCTCCGGGTGGAAGGAGACGGCCATCTGGTTTTTATATTTTACACCGACAATCCGCTCTTCCACAACCGCGAGCACTTCCACGCCGTTCCCCACAGATGCAATATACGGCGCACGGATAAACGTCATCGGCACTGTTCCGATGCCCACAACCGGTGCTTTTGTGTGGAAGCTGCCTAACTGTCGGCCGTAGGCGTTCCGCTTGATGCACATGGGAATCGTGCCGAAATACTGCTCTGGCTGTCCCTTCATCTGTCCGTCGATCGTTTCTGCCAGAAGAATTGCACCGGCACAGGTTGCGAGGACCGGCATGCCATTTTGAATCTGGCTTTTGATCGTATCGAACATGCCAAGCTCTTTTAAAAGCTTTCCCTGAACGGTACTCTCGCCACCCGGCAGTACAAGTGCATCATAAGGATCAGAAAGATCGCGGGCCTGCCGCAGTTCGATGCATTTCGCGCCAAGCTGCTCTAATACTTTTTCATGTTCTGCAAACGCACCCTGCAGTGCAAGCACTCCAATTTTCATTATTTTCCTCTTTCTGCCATCAGTAAGGCGATTTCCTGCTCGTTGATGCCGACCATAGCCTCGCCGAGATCAGCGGAGAGTTCTGCGATCAGTTTCGCATCGGTGTAGTTGGTAACGGCTTTTACGATGGAAGCCGCACGTTTTGCCGGGTTGCCGGATTTGAAGATACCGGAACCAACAAAAACACCCTCTGCTCCAAGCTGCATCATCAGCGCTGCATCGGCAGGAGTTGCCACACCGCCGGCTGCAAAGTTGACAACCGGGAGACGGCCGTTATCATGAACATATTGAACAAGATCGTACGGAACCTGCAGGACCTTGGCTGCCTCAAACAGCTCATCCTCACGCATTGAGGTCAGTTTCTGAATTTCGCTGTTCATTTTTCTCATATGGCGGACCGCCTGTACGATATCGCCGGTTCCCGGCTCACCTTTGGTACGGATCATAGACGCTCCCTCGTTGATCCGGCGGAGTGCCTCGCCGAGATCTTTTGCACCGCAGACAAACGGTACTTTGAAATTTCGTTTGTTAATATGGTAGACATCATCCGCCGGGGAGAGAACCTCACTCTCGTCGATGTAGTCGATTTCGATGGCTTCAAGAACCTGTGCCTCTACAAAGTGGCCGATGCGGCATTTTGCCATAACCGGAATGGAAACGGCTTCCTGAATGCCGCGGATCATCTTCGGATCACTCATACGGGAAACGCCGCCGGCTGCACGGATGTCTGCAGGAATCCGCTCCAGTGCCATAACGGCACAGGCACCAGCTTCCTCGGCAATATGCGCCTGCTCCGGAGTGGTAACGTCCATGATCACGCCACCCTTTAACATCTGTGCCAGTTCTTTGTTCAGTTTGTATCTCTCATTTGCTGCTGTCATAATAAGTTCCTCCGTGTCTGAAAAATTTTAGTTTCTGTTTTGGCTTTACTTTTGCTCTGCCTCACAGTATACTGGTAAAATGACTATAAAAAAATTGCCAAAACAAATATATTCAGTAAGGTCAGATGAGAGGAGAGCGGTCGGATGCTGACGTATAATTTTTCCAATATAGGGTCAGATTCCCTGTATGAATATTTATATAAATGTATCAAAAACGACATATTACTGGGAAACATCCGTCCGGGAGAGAAGCTGCCGTCGAAACGAACGTTTGCAAAAAATCTGGGTATCAGCGTCATTACCGTCGAGAATGCCTATGCGCAGCTTGTTGCGGAAGGCTATCTGTACTCCATGCCAAAGCGCGGCTTTTATGCGGCTGATCTGGAAATTGAGGATTCCATGCGGGATGCGGTGCCAAAAGAGATCCTGCAGGTGGCAAACGGGGAGACTTCCTATTTTGCGGATTTTTCCAGCAACCAGACGGACAGCGAGATTTTTCCCTTCACAATCTGGACGCGGACGGTGCGTGCTGTTCTGAATGATAACCGGATCCAGCTGATGATCAATTCCCCGTGCGCCGGGATTTTAAAGCTGCGCAGTGCGATTGCAAAATATCTGCGCGAGTTTCGTGGAATGCAGGTGCTGCCGGAGCAGATTATTGTCGGCGCAGGAACGGAGTATCTGCATAACCTTCTGATTCAGCTTCTCGGGAACGATCTTGTTTATGGAGTAGAGGATCCCGGGTATCACAAAATTGCGCGGATTTATGAGAGTATGAAGGTGCGGTACGAGCCAGTGCCGCTCGACCAGGACGGTGTTTCGGTGCAGGAGCTGGAAAAAAGATCGGTTGATATTATTCATACATCCCCGTCCCATCACTTTCCAACCGGGACAGTCATGCCGGTCAGCCGCCGTTATGAACTGCTCGGCTGGGCGGCAAAATCAGATCATCACTATATCATTGAGGACGATTATGACAGTGAGCTGCGTCTCGGCGGAAAGCCGTTTCCAACGCTGCAGAGCATCGATGTATCGGACAAGGTCATCTATATGAATACGTTTACGAAAACACTTGCCTCCACGGTACGGATCAGCTATATGGTGCTGCCGCAGACACTGGCGGAGAGATTTTACCGTGAGCTGTCGTTTTATTCTTGCACCGTTTCTAACTTTGAGCAGTACACACTGGCAGAGTTTATTGAGAACGGCAGTTTCGAAAAACATATCAACCGGCTGCGGAACTATTATCAGAACAAACGAGATCTGATTTTGCAGGCGCTTGAAAAGAAGCCGCTCGGTGATTACGTAACCATCGAAGAGGAAGAAGCAGGCGTCCATTTCCTGATGCATCTTTGCACCGATCAAAAAGAAGAGGAGATCGTCACGCAGGCGAAATCCCGCGGCGTAAAATTAAAGCCGCTCTCCGGCTATTACGCAGACACAGCGGAGGCGGCAAAGCAGGAAAATACGTATGTCATGAATTATTCCTCCATTGATCCGGCAGCAATGGAGCGGGCAGCGGGAGTGCTGCTTCATATTCTGCAGATACCTGGCAGATGATCTGCGAAACGAAAAGAATCGGAAGGATTGGGTGGCCGGATGCAGAGAATGATAGACACTGTTTCCAAAATGGACATGTCTGCGCATCCCCAAGTTACTGAACTGATAGAATGGAGAAAAGCATATGACGAATCGTGAAATGATGGAGCTTGCCATGAGGCAGTCTGCGGAAGATATGGGGTGCCGCGTGGAAGATTTCAAGGCGGACAAAAATGTTGTTGTTCCCATAAAATTAGGAAAGAAGGCCCGCAAATATTTGAAAGAGCCTATTACCTGCAATCTGGTTTCCTATGGAAATAATATCATGGCGGCTTCCATACCGGAGACGATGGATCTGGTATCTGCGTATGTAGACAAATTCGAATTTTACCACTGTTTTGAGACACCAAACATGCATTGGCTGAATGAACGTTTAGCTGAAAAAGGTCACAAAATATGTTTCATGGCAGAATACTATCTGCCGGACATCAGCCGGATACCGACTCTTTCCTGCGCCTATGAGACACGAGTATTGACACAGGAAGATTTTGCGGATTTGTATCGACCGGAATGGAGCAATGCGCTTTGCGAAGATCGGAAGAATCTGGATGTACTTGGCGTCGGCGCATATGATGGAAGTACGCTGGTGGGACTTGCCGCCTGTTCTGCCGATTGCGACGATATGTGGCAGATCGGTGTGGATGTCTTGCCGGAATACAGACGACAGGGGATTGCCTCTGCACTGACAAGCAGACTTACAAAAGAGATCATAAACAGGGGAAAAGTACCTTTTTACTGTACCGCCTGGTCTAATGTCAGATCTGTAAGAAACGCTGTCAAAAGCGGTTTTATACCGGCATGGGTAGAAATGACTGCAAAACCGGCAAATATTGTTGATGAGATGAATTTATGAAGGAACCTTCCCTGTCGATTCCCGCTGAATCAGCTGTGCATGCAACAAATACGTACTGATTGGGATGTGATTGAGAAGACTTGACAATGCAAAAAATCCACTTTTTCCGAGCTCCAGCCGATCTTGTCTGATGGTTGTAAGGGGCGGTGACGTACAAGCAGCAATCGGCAGATCATCAAATCCGATAATGCTGATATCATCAGGAATCTGGAATCCCAGCTGCTGACATTGCGTGAGCGTTGCACTAGCAAGGGTATCCTGGTTGCAAATAATAGCAGTGATTCCGTTTTCCAGAAAACGGGGAAGATGCTTTTCCATACATTCTGACAGATAATAAGAACAGCCGATCGCAGCAGGAGAAGTCTTCAGTCCATGCTGGTGCATGGAACGGAGAAAGGCAGCATGGCGTGCCTGGAGAACCCGGGCACCGAGGGAGCTGCTCAGATAGGCGATCTTCCGGTGTCCAAGTCCGGCAAGATAAGAGACGGCAAGCTCCATTCCCTCCTCATTATCAATACCTACATAAGCGGTGGAAGGATTCCCTACTATATAGTTGTCGAAAAGAACAGCCGGTGTGCGGCTGATTTTAAAGTCTTGAATCCAGGGATCGCTCAGGGAAAAGCCGACCACAAAAGCTCCTATATAATCATGCTCCAGCATAAAAACATCATAATGCTGGTTTCTTTGGGTCTTAATATCAACGGGTACAATTTCAACATCAAATCCGGCAGGTTCTGCCATCTGACGAAAACCCACTAGGATATCATAGGCAAAATGATGCGGTTCCTGATACCGCATATTTTCTTTTTCTATTATAATACAGACTTTTTTCGTTGGTTTCTTATAACGCCGCAGCTTCGTATAACCCAGAGCTACGGCAGTTTCCAAAACCTGTTTCCGTAAAGCATCGCTGATATCAGGCGCGTCATTGAGCGCTTTGGATACCGTGCTCTTGGAAACTCCCATTTTATCAGCAATATCCTGAATGGTAGTCATAATCGGCAATCCTTTCACAAAACAAAAAATGTAAACTCCCAGCTATCATAGGTGTCAAAAGACCTTTTGATCCCGGTATCATTATATAAAATCATAAGATAAAAAGCAATCAATACCTTGAAAAAGAAATGTTTCGTTAAGTTTCGAAAAAGAAAGCATCCTGCACAAAAATCATCCTGAAAATTATCTGAATTTTACGAAAGCGCAGGGAAAAATGGAAATTGATTGACGAAGAAATAAAAAAGGCTTATAGTAAAGTTACGAAACAATGCGAAACAAAAAGTGATCGTGTTTCTTACAAGGATGCAAAAAACAGCTTTAGAGCTATACGGGAGGAAAATGAGATGGAATTTAGCGGTGTATACCATAAAACTTCAGAACAGATGAGTTATGCCCTGGATGAGGACAGACTGATTGTCAATATCAAGACAGGATATGATGTAAAACAGGTTTTTATCCATTACGGAGATCCTTATGAAGCCGGAATTTTGGGCGGAAAAGAAAAGTGGATCGGAAAAAGAGAGGAAATGATATATAAAAAACGTCTGCCTTATCAGATCTGGTGGACAACAACGCTTCTTCCGGAATACAAAAGATGCAAATATTATTTCGAGCTGCGGACGGAAAAGGAAGTCTGGTATTATTTTGAGGATGGTTTCCTGACAGAAGAACAGCTCCGGATGGATGGCCGTATGCAGCAGTGCTTTATTGTACCCTGGATGAACCCGGCAGATATCAATCGCACACCGGCATGGGTAAACGAAACGATCTGGTATCAGATTTTCCCGGATCGGTTCTGCAACGGGACACCGGAAAAAAACGGAGATGATATCACACCCTGGAGAAATCACGGAACCGTAACAAACGAAGAAAAATTCGGAGGAAATCTGGAAGGGATCCGTCAGAGATTATCGTATCTGCAGGAACTTGGGATTACCGGTATTTATCTGAATCCGATTATGAAAGCAGAGTCCAACCACAAATATGACACGACCGATTATACAAAAATAGATCCGTTTTTTGGCGATGCGGATACAATGAAAGTGCTTTGCAAAGAAGCACATGAAAAAGGAATCCGCATTATGGTAGATGCAGTGTTTAATCATAGTGGAAGAAAATTTGAGCCGTGGATAGATATCCTGGAGCATGGAAAAGAGTCTCGTTATGCGGACTGGTTTATGGTAGAGGACTGGGAACAGGTTCAAAAAAGGGGAGACACCAGAGACCGACGGTTCTATTCCTTTGCATTTACAGACGGGATGCCAAAGCTGAATACAAACAATGAAGAGGTGATACAGTATTTCTGTAAAATCTGTGAGGACTGGGTACGGGAGTTTGATATCGACGGAATTCGTTTCGATGTAGGAAACGAATTGTCGCACAGGTTCTTAAAGCGGATAAGGGAGCATTTAAAAACGATAAAGCCGGATATTTATCTTCTGGGGGAAATCTGGCATGATGCAAGCCAGTGGCTGCAGGGAGATGAATATGATTCTGTCATGAACTACCCGCTGCTGAGCGGAATCCATGATTTCTTTCTTGATAAAACAATGAAAAAAGAAGAATTTGAATATATGGTAAACCGTTGCTATACCATGTATATGCAACAAAATAACGATGTACTTTTTAATCTCCTGGATTCCCACGATACCGAGAGGCTGATGAACCGTTTTCACGATCTGGACAAGTTCTACCAGCAGCTTGCAATCCTTTTTACGCTTCCGGGAAGCCCCTGTATTTATTATGGAACGGAGATCGCAATGGAAGGCGCTCATGATCCGGACTGCAGAAGATGTATGCCTTGGAGTGAAATTGAAAGCGAAGAGAATCAGAAAAAAATTGCAACGATGCGGAAACTGATCATGCTTCGAAGAAATGAAAAAGTGTGCAGAAGCCTGCATTTCCATTTTCCGAATGGTTATGAAAATGATCGGTGTGTAGAGTATATTAAACTAGACGAAGAGGGAAATAAAATCGAAGTTCTGCTCAACGCATCGGATGAGGAGATAAAAGTAAAAGGAGACGGGAAAGTACTTTTTGCCCGGGAATTTGACGGAGAGATACTTGGTGTAAATGGAACGTTAATTCGCAGGATGTAAGGGTTTCACCTGTTAGAAATATGTGCAGACAGGCACAAAAAAAGCATGTTTTCTGGAAAAGCCACCGGAAAACATGCTTTTTTGATCTCTTGACTCGCCAAAAACATAAGTAAGGAGCCATTTTTCGAAGGAAAATGAGCGGATTACGAATGTTTTTGAAGATTGCGTGAGTGCAAAGCACATAGCAATCTGGTATCGCAGTGATCAGACGTTTAAAATACCGAACGACTGCAGCAGCAGTGCGGCAAGGAGCACGGGTGCAATAAACTTCACCATGACGATATACAGCCTCTTTCGACCGAACTTATATCCTCCCAGCGTCACCTCATCGATGATGACCTGCGGCTTTACAACCCATCCGATCAGAATACAGGAGAGAAGTGCGACAAGCGGCATCAGAAGGTTATTGCTGATAAAATCCATGACATCCAGGATCTGAGCCGTTGCGCCATTTGGAAGCTTCAGTTCAAAATAAAGCGCATTGTAGCCGAGGCATACGATGATACCGACGAGATACGCATAAACCGTTACAATCACAGTGCTCTTCTTTCTGCTGATGTGAAATTTGTCGATCATACAGGAAACAATGGATTCCATGACCGATACGGAAGATGTAATGGCTGCAAAGGAGACCATAAGAAAGAAAATGGTTCCGATTACGCCGCCTGCTGCTCCCATGGACTGAAAGACCTTCGGCAGGGAGACAAACATCAGACCAGGGCCGGCAGACATACCCTCTGTCCCCATAAAGGTAAATACGGCAGGAACGATCATCAAACCGGCGAGCAGCGCAACAATGGTGTCGAAAATTTCGATCTGGTTGATCGATTTCATCAGGTTTGTTTCTTTTTTTACGTAGGAACCGTAGGCAACCATGATACCCATCGCAACGCTGATCGAAAAGAAAAGCTGTCCGAGTGCATCGACAAAGACGGTGAAAAATTTCTGCGGCGTCATTCCTTTAAAATTCGGAACGAGATAAATTTTCATACCCTGCAGTCCCGTACGGACGACACCGTCTGCATCGGTATGGGTCAGTGTCAGCGAAAAAACAGAAATTCCGATGATTAAAATCAGAAGGATCGGCATCAGAATTTTGCTGTAGTTTTCAATTCCCTTATTGACACCACGATATACAACGAATGCGGTAAGAAAAAGATAGATTCCCAACCACACAATCGGCTGCCATGTACCGGTAATATAGCCGGTAAAGTAACCATCTTCGGCAGCGGCAGCGCCCTGTCCGGTGAGAAACACAGACAGGTATTTTAATACCCAGCCGCCAATGGAGCAGTAGTAAGGCAGGATGACAACCGGCACGATACTGGCGAGAAGGCCAAGACCGTTCCAGCCCGGGTGAATTTTACCGTAAGCGACAAGCGGACTTTGTCCGGTTTTTCTTCCGATGGCAATATCAGTTGTCAGCAGGGTAAATCCAAAGGTCAGAGCCAGTACGATATAAACTAAAATAAAGGTTCCGCCTCCGTCTTTTGCGGCAAGATAAGGGAAACGCCAGATATTTCCCAGTCCAACCGCGCTTCCTGCAGCAGCAAGCACGAAGCCGATCGATCCGGTAAAGCTGCCGCGCGTATGTTTCTTTTCCATATAAGATACATCTCCTTATTGATAGACTGACTGTTTTTAACAGCCGAATACTTCTATTATAAAGTTCGGACGATACTTCGTCAACCAGAAGATCTATAGATTGACAATTTCGATTAGTTGTACTATCATCTAATTAGTTGTATATGCATCTATTTGAAACAGATCGAGAATGGACAGGAGGAACAGAAAAATGGATCCAACAGAACGGAAAATAACAAAAATAGCGCGGGAAGCCGGGAAATTTACGGTGCAGGCAATGAAAGAAGAAGGCATCGGTACGGCAGAATTTGACTTTATCCATCTGGTGCGCCATCATCCGGGCATCACCCAGACGGAAGTGCGCGAACAGTTAAAGATTGATAAAGGAGCCGCTGCAAGGCGCGCTGCAAGCCTTGAGACAAAGGGATATCTGATCCGGAAACCGAATCCGTGGGACGGCAGAAGCCAGCTTCTGTATGCTACGGAAAAAGCGGAATCCTTGAAAAATTCCAAAGCAGAAATTGAAACGGTTTTTTATGAATGGCTGCTTTTGGAGCTTCCGGAAAAGGAGGCAGAAAGCTTCTGCGAAACACTGGACAAGCTGTACTGGAAATCGAAGAGAGAACGGCAGAATCATTTTGCGGAACTTTCAAAAATTTTAAGTGAAAAAGCAGATAAAACAATAAAAGCAACAGCAGAAGGAGGCAACAGCGATGAAGGATGAAACCTTTCGCCCGAACCGGATGCTCTCTTACTTTCAGGAAGAATGGAAAATTCTCTTTTTTGTTACGGTTTCCGGTCTCATCTATAATCTGGGACTTCTTGCAGGCCCCTGGTTTGAGGGAAAAATGACAGGAAAGCTGGTTGATCTCCTCGGCGGCACAGGAACCTTCCACCAGATGCTGATGCTGGTCACGGCCTATGTCGTGAGTATTGGCATTGTGCAGGTTTCCCGCTATTTCAAACGGTTCTATGTCAGAAGATTTGCCAACAACGTCAACCGGCATATGAAGCAGATTCTTTACGGAACGCTGGTTCGCAAAAGCCGTTTGGAGCTGGAAGCGGAAGGTACCGGAAATATACTGACGAAGGCCATTCTCGATGTAGACGATTGCGTAGAAGGAATGCGGAAATTTACAACGGAAATCTTTGATACCGGTGTTGCTCTTCTCGCCTATGCGTGTATGCTGCTCTGGTACGACTGGCGCCTGGCTCTTCTCTGCATGATTTTCCCACCCATTTCCTACGTGATTGCCGAAAAGATGAAGGTCATGGTACAGAAAACGGGCGCTGCCTATAAGGTACAGTCGGGTGCATTAAGTGCTGCAACCCTGGACCGTGCGACAAATGCCATCACGTATCGTGTCTTTGGCTGTGAGGAGGACAGAAAGGCCGCTTATGAGGAGAATCTTTCGGCTTACGAATCTGCCGCTGTGCGCGCCAATATCTGGAACACAGCTATGCCGCCGATTTACCGTATGATCTCGATGACGAGCATTCTGTTTATCCTGTATTTTGGAGGCAGAAACGTCCTGCAGGAGGGATGGACACCGTGGAACATCGCCGTATTTACCACGTTTTTGTCCTGCTACACAAAGCTTGCCACCAAATCATCGAGCGCTGCGAAGCTTTTTAATGCGGTACATAAAGCGCAGGTTTCCTGGAAACGAATCAAACCTTTGCTGCAGAATTCCAAAACAGAACCGGAGCTTCCAGCCGCAGCGCCTGCAGAGCTTAACGTCGATCACCTGCATTTTGCCTATCCAAACGGAAAAGAGATCATCCATGACCTGTCGTTTCAGGCGGTTCCTGGCCAGATCATCGGTGTAACGGGACCTGTCGCATGCGGAAAGTCAACGCTTGGAAAGACTTTTCTCTGCGAGTCGCCGTATGATGGAAGCATCACCTTCGGAGGAAAAGAACTTGGAAAAATGGAAAAAACAGACCGGAACCGCATGGTCGGTTATCTTGGCCATGACCCGGAGCTGTTCCATGGAAGCGTGGAAGAGAATATCCGTCTCGGAGGAAAAGAGGGCGCAGAGGAGATGATCCGAGTCGTCTGCCTGGAAGATGAAGTGAAAACAATGGAAAACGGAATCCATACCCTGGTCGGAACGGGCGGTGTCCGCCTCTCCGGTGGTCAGGCGCAGCGCCTTGCCCTTGCGCGAACCCTGTACCACAAACGGCCGGTTCTGGTTCTCGACGATCCGTTTTCGGCACTCGACAAAGAGACGGAGGCACAAATTTTTTTAAATTTAAAGGAGCTGGCAAAAGACTCTATTATAATCCTCATTTCCCATCGCCTCTATCTGTTCGACCAGATGGATCAGGTCATCTGGATGGATGAGTGCCATACGAAGGTCGGCACACATGAGGAACTCCTTGCAACGGTTCCGTCCTACGCAGAGCTCTGCAGCAATCAGACGAAGGGAGGCAGCTTTTGATGCAAAAAAAAGAATCTGTATTGCGGGTAATCAAAGAAACCGTTCGAAAACACGGCGTTTTATCAGCCGCACTTTTGGGAGTCGTCTGCGGTGCGGTTATTTTCGCACTGCTCCCGCCTCTTGTGCTGGCACAGCTGATTGACCTTTTGACAAAGAAGCATACCCTCTGGATGGAAGGAATTCTGCTGTATTTCGGACTTCTTGCCCTGACGGGTCTTCTGGAGTCGGCACGAGAGAGTCTTCTGACGGTATTCGGCCAGAAAATTACACATGCACTCCGAAGCAGTCTGATGGAAAAGTTCGGACGCCTTTCCGCCAACGAGCTGAACCGCCAGGAGCCGGGCGCTCTCGTATCAAGATTTGTCGGTGACGTCGACACAGTGGAAAACCTGTTTACCTCCGGGATCATCAGTATGTTTGCCGATGCGTGCAAAATCTTAAGCATTCTTGCCGTCATCTGGTTGACTAACCGTGGACTCACGATTGTTCTGATTATTTTACTCCCTGTTCTGTTCCTCTTTACCCGTTACATCCAGAAAAACATGCTGGCCTCCCAGATTGCCAACCGCCGTGCAGTCAGCCGTGCTTCGGGTCACGTTCCGGAGACGCTGCACAACATCCGTACCATTCACTGTCTGCAGAAAGAGACGTATATGGAGCAGCAGTATGCGCACTATATTGATGACAGCTACAGCGCAATGGAGAAGACCAATTTTTACGATGCCGTCTATTCTCCGGTCATCCTGATTTTAAATGCCATTGTTGTTGCTGTTGTCATGCTGCTTTCGGCCTCCGGCAATCCGACCGTTTTAAAGCTGTTCGGCATGTCCGCCGGAACCGCCGTTGCTGTTATAAACTATATTTCCCAGATCTTTGCTCCGGTCGAAAGCCTTGGTATGGAAATCCAGACAATTCAGTCTGCGTTTGCCGGTATGGAAAGAATCAATGAATTTTACAGCCTGGAAGAGAAGAAAGAGCCGGCTGCGCTGACTGAAAATACAGATTACGGCATAGCGGCTGAACTAAAAAATGTGACGTTTGGATATGACGAAAGCCAGGTCATCTTAAACGATGTAAGTCTGCAGATCAAAAAAGGCGAGCAGGTAACACTTTTGGGACGAACGGGTGCCGGAAAGAGTACTATTTTCAAACTGCTGCTCGGTTTATATGAGCCACAGAAAGGAATGGTTCTGATTTGGGGCGTTCCATCTGTCGATCTGCCGGATGCAAAGAAACGAAAGGTTTTCGGCTATGTGGAGCAGTCGTTCCACATGGTACCGGGATCGGTAAAAGACCAGATTACTTTGTATGATGCAAAGATTTCGGATACAGATGTAAAAAAAGCAGCAGAGCTGACCGGACTTGCAAAGACCATCGAGGCGCTTCCGGACCAATATGATACGATCTGTACACAGGATCTCTTCTCACAGGGTCAGTGGCAGCTCCTCTCGATTGCCCGTGCAGCCGCAGCGGAGCCTGAAATTCTGCTCCTCGATGAGATTACCGCAAACCTTGATGCAGAGACGGAAAAAATGGTATTAAATGCATTGCAAAGGGTTTCCAAAAACCGTACCGTAATTTCCATTTCCCACCGAACTATGGCAGAAACAGGACGCGTGATTCCAATTTCATAATTTCTTTTCGTTCATTAAATTTTTGAAACAAAGCGTGCCGGATGCATTCTGACAAAAAAAGATGCGCCGACACGCTTTCTTTGTCCCGCCAGGCAGAACAAAATAGAGCGGAGGAGCGAGTTTCAATTGACACAAAAAAAGGGGAGCAAGTACAATAAAAGTAACGAAAAGAGAGGAGGCGGTATTCAGTTGAAAAAGAGAAAATGGAAATTCCGCATCGCAGGCGGCGCTGTCACGCTGCTGGGCATCTATCTGATGGCGGTCGGCTACGGAGAGACGATCACACTCACCATCGCCACGGTTGTCCTGATTTTCGGCATTGCCATCTGGTCCATGGCAACCCCGGAGAGCTACAATTCCATGACGGATATGATTGCCATGATCTCCATGGAGAAGCCGCGGAAAATCGAAGAATTTTATGAGGCTTACAAGAACGTCGATACACCGTTCGGTTCTGCATGGCTTGCAAAATTCTACACGATGCGGCAGAAAGCACTCGTTTTCGGACCGGACGCCAAGGGAGAATATCTCTACTTCTGGCTGACCAAAGACGGTCATGTCGGTTATTTGGGATATTCCTTCATCGAAGGCTTTATCAAAAAGAAACTCACCACACCCGTGTATCCGATTCATGAAGATGTTGCAGAGAACCTCGCAGACCATCTAAGCTACCATTCCGATCTGATGATGTTCCAGAGCGAATTAAAAGCGAATCTGGAGCATTTCGTCAAAACCGGAACGGTACAGCCGTTTCAGAAGATTTCGGCGTCCCAGATTTACACTTTCACGGAGGATTACCGCCTGACGGGCCAGCATTTCGATCTGGAGGATACAGACGGAAACCTGGTTTACGAGATCGACAGCACCGTGCCGCTGAAAACATTTTATATCTACGATGCGATGCACACCGAAATCTTCCGTATGACGAAGGAACTGCTCCACGCGCTGCCGACGTACCGTTTTTATCTGTACGGCGAGCCGTATGGTGTGTTGAAAAAGCAGTTTGCACTCGTACGGGATCAGTTCTCGATGGAACTGCCGGAGGGAAAACTGGAACTCCGGGAATACGCCGGCTCCATCGGCCACAATTACTCGGTAAAACTGAACGGAACTATGATCGGCGCCATCGTCGACAATATGGATCTTACCGTCGGAAACATCATGTTCGACAATGCGTTTCTGATTGTCTACGATGCAAAATATCTGCCGCAGCTGACCGCACTCGCTGTGATGGCGGCAAGAGAACTGGCACGCGACAAGGACGGCGGTCTTTCCAATCGGTCCTGACAAAAGAAAGAGAGGGGAATCTATGAGAAAAACGACAAAATTGTTTTTGGGTTTTACAGCAGGACTTCTGCTTCTGTGCGGATGCTCGGCGGCAGAAGAAAAGTTAGGGTATGAAAACGCGGATGTGGCAAAAGAAGCCCTTGCATCGGCTTCGTCCGTCCGCATGCGCTGTGATCTGGATAACGTTGACGCTTCGGGAAACATTTATGCGGATGAAAAGGCTGCCGCGTATATGAAAAACAGCGGTCTCTTTGATCAGACCTGGACGATCTCTATTTCCGGCGAAGAATGGTTCCATATGAAAATTGTGACGGACGAAGAAATCAATAAGATGACAAAATCCGCTACTACCTATGCATTCTATGATCCGGACAACAACCTGCTTGGCTATGCACAGGAGCGCGTGACGACACCGGATCAGATGCCGGAAGCGTATTACATTATTTTTCTCGATGCAGATCTGAACGAAAAACCATATTACGCATCAGAGGATGGACATACCATTTATACAGAGGGCGGAACGGTGATCGGTTCTGCGAAAAAAGAGATGGACTGGTCCGGTTCACAGTGCAATCTCTATGTGAACCTGGAGGATAACGGTACGCAGGTGATGGATTTCCAGGATAAATACGCCTTGCTCGATATGATGTACGATGAGGCAAATGAGTATTACAAAGATAACAAGTAAGGCGGAGGAAAAAGACAGTTGAAAAAGAGAATATATACAGCCGCTGGTCTTTTTCTTGCCGCCGCTCTGGTGCTTGGCGGCTGCGGAAAAGAAAAAGTGCCGGAATCTGAGTTTGCAACTGCGGATGAGGCAAAAGAGGCGCTTACATCGGCAGAAACCATAGAAATCTACTTTGACCTGTATGGAAGTAAACGAAAGACGAAGATTGTGGCAGACGGAAAAGTGGCGGGCTATCTTCAGAAGAATACGGTCTATATCAACGAGGAGGAGTGGTTTTCGATTGACTATGTGGAGGATGAGCCCATCAATGACAGAGAAGGCTCCGGCACGACGTACGGCTATTACGACGCATCCGGTACGTGTCTTGGCTATGCGCAGGAGCAGTATGTGGATACCTCCTATGGAAAAGATACAAGACTGATTTTCCTTGATGTAGATGAAACGCCGCTCGATTACCAGAGTTCGAGAAGCGGCAGGATTCTGTATGATGAAAATGACGAGGAGATCGGCAGCGGAAAGATCGGGCGATCAGGGGTCAGTCTTCTTGACCAGTGGTACACGAATCTTTACTGTGCCGTCTTTAAGACCGAGACGGACGGCACGCGGCAGATTGATTTCATGGACCGGATGGCGATGCTGTGGCGTCTGGAGCGCGATTACCGCTCAATTGACGACAATCCTGTCAACACCGGCGTGCAGATTTATGAAACGGTTGCCGTTGTTTTTGTGCTGATCCTGTTGATTGGTTCGTCTTTCTCAAAATGGAGACAAAAAAAGAAAAATTAAAGGGAATGCTCGCTTCCTGGACGGCTGGTTTTGAGAAAAAACCACTGACAGGAAGGGGGCATTTTATACGCTTGTGAATCTTGCACAATTTCTGGTTTCATGCTAAAATTGTGCAGGTATGACGTTTGTTATACTTCTTATATTTATTCTTGAGAAAAGGTATGAAATACAAATGAACGATACAGAAACAAAAAACACAGCGGTAAAAGCGCCGGCACTGATGTCCACGCGGCCTGTGACAGCACAGGATGCGCTGGATCAGTGTGAGAAGCTTTCGCCTATGATGGTACATTATTGCCAGACGAAGACGGGCTTGACTGACCCGGCTAATACCATTTTGTTTTACCGCTTAGGTGATTTCTACGAAATGTTCTTCGAGGATGCCACCCTGGTATCCAAAGAACTTGAGCTTACGCTGACCGGAAAGGACTGCGGCATGGAGGAGCGCGCTCCGATGTGCGGTATCCCGTATCACGCTGCAGAAGGGTATATCAACCGTCTTGTAGAGAACGGCCATAAGGTTGCGATCTGCGAGCAGATGGAGGACCCGAAACAGGCAAAGGGCATGGTAAAGCGCGAAGTCATCCGCGTTGTCACACCGGGTACGACGCTGATCCCGCAGGGACTTGATGAGACGAAGAACAACTACATCATGTCGATCGTCTGCATGGAGGGATGCTTCGGTATCTCTACAGCAGATATCTCGACCGGCCAGTGCTTCGTCACGGAAATGGACAAGCCGCGCCGCCTGGTGGATGAGATCACGAAGTTTATGCCGGCGGAAATCATCTGCAATCAGTCGTTCCTGCTCTGCGGGATTGATGTGGAGGATCTCCGAACCCGCCTTCATATCTGCGTGAATGCATTGGAAGACTGGTATTTCGACGATGACATCTGCCGCCGTACACTGCAGGAACAGTTCCATGCTGCTACGATGGAAGGCCTTGGCATCGCCGATTACAACTGCGGAACAATTGCAGCCGGTGCGCTGTTCCAATATCTGCATGAGACACAGAAATCGGATCTGTCTCACATGAATTCGATTACACCGTATGTGACAGACAAATATATGCTGATCGACAGCTCCAGCCGCCGGAATCTTGAACTTGTGGAAACGCTGCGTGAGAAGCAGAAACGCGGCTCCCTGCTCTGGGTTCTCGATAAAACCCGCACGGCGATGGGCGCACGTCTTCTGCGAAGCTACGTAGAGCAGCCATTGATCGACGAGGAGGAAATCAACGCACGGCTCGATGCAGTGGAAACCCTGACCAGCCAGGCAATGATCCGCGAGGAAATCCGCGAATATCTCCGCCCGGTCTATGACCTGGAGCGTCTCGTCGGAAGAATCAGTTACCAGTCTGCTAACCCGCGTGACCTGATCGCCTTTAAATCATCGCTGCAGATGCTGCCTTACATCAAACAGCTTTTAAATTCGTTTGAGGGCGGCGCACTGGCGCAGGTTCAGGAGGATCTGGACCCGCTCGAGGATCTCTATCAGCTTGTCGATGCAGCTATCGTCGATGATCCGCCGTATCTGATGCGCGACGGCGGTATGATCAAAGACGGCTACAACGAGATGGTCGATAATTACCGCCATGCAAAGACAGAAGGAAAGCAGTGGCTGAGTGAACTTGAGGCGAGTGAGCGCGAGAAAACCGGCATCAAAAATATGAAGGTCAAATACAACAAGGTATTCGGCTATTATCTGGAGGTCACGAACTCGTTTAAAGATCTTGTCCCGGATTACTATACGAGAAAACAGACATTGACGAATGCGGAGCGCTACATTACCCCGCGTCTGAAGGAACTCGAGGATACGATTCTCGGTGCGGAGGATAAACTGTATGCGCTGGAATACGATCTTTTCTGTACGGTGCGCGATACGGTTGCCGGTGAGGCGGAGCGGATTCAGCGCACGGCGCAGGCTCTGGCACGGCTCGATGTGTATGCATCGCTTTCCTACGTTGCCGAGCACAACCACTATGTGCGTCCGAAGCTGAACAGCCGCGGAAAGATTGATATCAAGGACGGCCGTCACCCAGTGGTCGAGAAGATGATTCCAAACGATATGTTTATCGCAAACGATACCCTGCTTGACAACGGTGACCACCGCGTTTCCGTCATCACCGGACCGAACATGGCCGGTAAATCGACGTATATGCGCCAGACGGCCCTCATTGTGCTGATGGCACAGATCGGTTCGTTTGTTCCGGCTTCGAAGGCAAACATCGGTATTGTGGACCGGATCTTTACCCGTGTCGGCGCATCCGATGACCTGGCAAGCGGCCAGAGTACGTTTATGGTTGAGATGACGGAGGTGGCGAATATTCTTCGGAATGCAACCTCGAACAGTCTGCTGATTCTCGATGAGATCGGAAGAGGAACGAGTACGTTCGACGGTCTTTCGATCGCCTGGGCGGTGATTGAGCATGTGGCGAATCCGAAGCTGCTCGGCGCAAAGACACTGTTCGCTACACATTACCATGAGCTGACTGAGCTTGAAGGAAAGCTTCCGGGCGTGCACAACTACTGTATTGCCGTTAAGGAAAAGGGCGACGATATCGTATTCCTGCGTAAAATTGTACAGGGCGGCGCAGATAAGAGCTACGGTATCCAGGTAGCGCGTCTTGCGGGAGTGCCGGAGTCAGTGCTCTCCCGGGCGCAGGAGCTGGTGGAGCAGTTGAGCGATGCCGATATCACTGCTGCGGTCAAGGATCTGACCATGCAGAAGAAACCGAAGGCAAAGCCTGTTCACTACGACGAGGTCGATATGGCACAGATGTCGCTGTTCGATACGGTGCAGGACGATGATATCATCAAAGAGCTCTCGGAGCTTGATATCTCGAATATGACACCGATGGATGCTTTAAATACCCTGTACCGTTTCCAGGGAAAGGTGAAAAACCGCTGGAAATAGGGGAATACTGGATCAGAACATAAGTTAGAATCAATCCGAAACAGAAAGGAACAACATGGCTACCATAGCAGTACTGGATCAGAATACGATCGATAAAATTGCGGCCGGTGAGGTCGTGGAACGGCCGGCTTCCGTGGTAAAGGAGCTGGTGGAAAATGCAATGGACGCCGGTGCGACGGCGATCACCGTGGAAATCCGCGACGGCGGTATCTCGCTGGTGCGGATCACGGACAATGGAAGCGGCATTCCGGCCGAACAGGTGCCGCTCGCTTTTCTGCGCCACGCGACGAGCAAGATCCGTTCCGTGGAAGAACTCGTGCAGATTGCATCTCTTGGCTTCCGCGGCGAGGCGCTCTCGAGTATCTCGGCGGTTGCGCAGATCGAGATGATTACGAAAACGCCGGATGCGCTGACGGGAACGCGGTATGTGATTGAGGGCGGCGCGGAGAAGGCCAATGAGGAGGTCGGTGCCCCGACCGGAACAACCTTTCTGGTCCGGAATCTTTTTTACAACACGCCGGCTCGTCAAAAATTCTTAAAAACGCCGGTTACGGAGGCGAATGCGGTGACTTCCGTTGTGGAGCAGCTTGCGCTGTCGCACCCGGGGATTTCGTTTAAATATATGGTGAATTCACAGGTGAAGCTCCATACAAGCGGCAACCGGAATTTAAAAGAACTGGTCTATAATATTTACGGCCGCGACATCGCGCGGGAGCTGATCGAGATTCACTCGGAAAGCCCGCTGATGACGATCGACGGCTTTATCGGAAAACCGGTGATCTCGAGGGGAAACCGGAATTTTGAAAATTATTACGTGAATGGACGGTATGTGCGGAGCAAGCTGCTCGCCCGTGCGATTGAGGACGGATATCAAACATCGATGATGCAGCATAAATATCCGTTTACGCTGTTCTATGTACAGATGGATGGAGAGGCGGTGGATGTCAATGTGCATCCGACGAAGATGGAACTTCGTTTTTCTCATCAGGAGGAGATTTACCGCCAGATGCGCGATATGATCTCAGGTGCGCTGAATCACAGGGAGCAGATTGTGAAGGTTTCGCTTTCTTCCGACAGGGAACGGAAAGCAGAGGAAAAAGCGGCACGGAAAGAACAGATTGTTGTTCCGGAACCGTTCGAGCAGAAACGGCAGGTAAAAGAAGGCTTTGCACGGCAGTCCCTTCCGGTGGAGCCGGTTTCCAGCCAGAGCAGAAGAATGCCAATTTTCCCGGAGGTGGAACGAAATGGATACCGCGCAGCGAAAACGTATGTGCCGGTTCAGCAGATGACGGGAATGACGCGGGAAGAGGAAGAACTGTTTGAGCCGGGTGCAGGAAACGTGTCAAAGACGGCAGACCTCTCAAACGCGGACGCAATACAGCATCAGCAGGAGCCAGATGCAGCTCCAACGGTATCTTCCATGCCGGAAGAATCCTCATCTGCTTCTGCTTCGCCTGAGCCAGAAGGCCAGATGCAGCTCTTTGATGAGCAGTTTCTTACCCCGGAGGCAGAGAAATCGCACCGCATCATCGGCCAGGTTTTCGATACGTACTGGCTGATTCAGTACGGCGAGAATCTCTACATCATCGATCAGCATGCCGCGCACGAAAAGGTACTGTTCGAGCGGATGATGAAAAATTACCGAGAAAAGAACGTCACCTCCCAGATGGTGAGTCCTCCGCTGATCGTCTCCTTAACGCCGCAGGAAGCAGATCTTGTGACCCGTTACATGGACGTTTTCCAGTCCTTCGGCTACGAAATTTCCCCGTTCGGCGGAAAAGACTATGCGATCAACGCCGTGCCGCACAACCTGTACGGTATTGCGACGGAGGAGCTGTTTATCGAGATTCTCGACAATCTTGAGGAGGTCCGCGAAAAGCCGCTGGAGATTTTAAAAGACCGTCTGGCGACGATGTCGTGCAAGGCCGCCGTAAAGGGCAACAATCATCTTTCCTATGCAGAGGCAGAGCAGCTCATTGCCGAGCTTTTGACGCTCGAAGATCCGTATCACTGCCCGCACGGCCGGCCGACGATCATTTCCCTCTCGAAACGGGAACTGGAAAAGAAATTTAAGAGAATTGTGTAGGTGATTTTTTTGAAAAAACCTTTGATTATCCTGACCGGTCCGACCGCTGTCGGCAAGACGAAGCTGTCGATTTCGCTTGCCAAAGCGGTGAATGGGGCCATTATCTCCGCGGATTCCATGCAGGTCTACCGCCATATGGATATCGGATCTGCCAAAATCCGCCCGGAGGAGATGTGCGGCGTTCCGCATTATCTGATCGATGTGCTCGATCCTTCCGAAGAGTTTCACGTTGTGAAGTTTGTGGAACTGGCGCATGAAGCTATGGAAAAAATATACGCCGCCGGACAGATTCCGATCGTGACGGGCGGCACCGGCTTTTATATCCAGGCGCTTTTAAAAGAAGTTGATTTTACGGAATCGCACGGTGAACTGCCGATCCGGAAACAGCTGGAAGAAAAAGCAGCAACGGAGGAAGGCGCGGCAGAACTGTACCGGGAACTTTCCGAGGTTGATCCTGCTTCCGCGGAGACGATTCACCCGAATAATGTAAAACGTGTAATCCGGGCGCTGGAATATTATCACGAGACAGGACAGAAGATTTCGGAGCACAACGAGGAGCAGAAGCAGAAGGAATCTCCGTACTGTTCTGCTTATTTTGTGCTGAACGACGAACGTTCGATTCTGTATGACCGCATTGACAGGCGCGTCGATCAGATGATCCTCGACGGACTGGTTGATGAAGTTTTCCGTTTGAAAGAAATGGGATACACAAGAGATCTTGTCTCCATGCAGGGACTGGGCTACAAAGAACTGTTCCCGTATCTTGCGGGCGAATGCACGCTGGAGGAGGCCGTCTATATCATCAAGCGGGACACCCGTCATTTTGCCAAACGGCAGCTGACCTGGTTCCGACGGGAAAAGGATGTGATCTGGCTGAACAAGCCGGATTTTGACTACGACGAAGAAAAAATATTATCATATATGCTGGATCGCTGGAACGAAATCGTTTCGGCCGATGCAAAGGAAGAAGGAGAACAATCATGTTGACAGAAAAAGCTGCTATGTACAGCACACTTGGCATTTCCAAAGAGGTTTTCGCATTTGGAACGAAAATTGAGGAAGAATTAAAAGAGCGTTTTGCAAAAATTGATGAAATCGCAGAATACAACCAGTTAAAGGTCATCCACGCCATGCAGGCAAGCAAGGTCAGCGAGGCATGCTTATATGGAACCACAGGATACGGATACAATGACCTGGGACGTGATACGCTGGAGCAGGTCTATGCAACGTGCTTCGGCACTGAGGATGCACTGGTACGCCCGCAGATCGCCTGCGGAACCCATGCGCTTGCAACGGCGCTTTCCGGAAATCTCCGCCCGGGCGACGAACTGCTTTCTCCTGTTGGAAAACCATACGACACCCTTGAGGAAGTGATCGGCATCCGCCCGTCCGTCGGATCTCTTGCGGAATATGGCGTAACTTACCGCCAGGTAGATTTAAAAGAGGACGGCTCTTTCGATTACGAAGGAATCAAAAATGCCATCAACAAAAAGACAAAGATGGTGACGATTCAGAGGTCGAAAGGATATCAGACCAGACCGACGCTTTCTGTTACCCGCATCGGTGAACTGATTGCATTTATTAAAAATATCAAACCAGATGTCATCTGTATGGTCGATAACTGCTACGGCGAGTTCGTGGAGACGATCGAACCGACCAATGTCGGTGCAGATCTGATGGTCGGATCCCTGATCAAAAACCCGGGCGGTGGACTGGCTCCGGCCGGCGGTTACATTGTTGGAAAGAAAAAGTACGTGGAAAATGCAGCATACCGTCTGCTCTCCCCGGGACTTGGAAAAGAGGTTGGCGCAACACTCGGTGTGAACGGTTCCTTCTACCAGGGATTCTTCCTGGCACCGACCGTTACCGCAGCGGCATTAAAAGGTGCTGTCTTTGCTGCAAATGTTTATGAGAAACTGGGATTTGCCGTTGTTCCAAACGGAACCGAGAGCCGTCACGACATCATTCAGGCGGTAACCTTTGGAAAACCGGAAGGCGTCATCGCATTCTGCCAGGGTATCCAGGCAGCTGCCCCGGTCGACAGCTTCGTTTCCCCGGAACCTTGGGATATGCCAGGTTACGACAGCCCAGTTATCATGGCAGCTGGCGCTTTCGTGCAGGGCTCTTCCATTGAACTTTCTGCCGATGGACCGATCAAACCGCCGTACGCTGTCTATTTTCAGGGTGGGCTTACGTGGCAGCACGCAAAATTCGGTATTCTGATGAGTCTTCAGAAACTCGTCGATGCCGGTATGGTGACATTATAATGGCAAAAAATGTGGTAATTATCGGCGGCGGCGCGAGCGGACTGATGGCGGCAATTTGGGCCTCACGTCTCGGTGCCGCGGTCACCGTTTTGGAAAAGAACGATAAACCGGGCAGAAAGCTTCTTGCGACCGGAAACGGACGGTGTAATTTTACCAATCGTTATCAGGATGCATCGTGCTACCGCACGGGAAATCAGGAGCGTGCATCACGGGTTCTCGAACAGTTTACCGAACAGGACACCGAACAGTTTTTTGAACAGCTCGGCATCCGCATCCGGAGCCGTGAAGGCTGGCTTTATCCGGCCAGCGAGCAGGCACAGTCCGTTCTTGATCTGCTGGTTTTGGAAGCCAGATTCCGAAAGGTAAAAATCAAGACACGGGAAACGGCTGTTGCAGTGGAAAAAGCCGAAAATGGTTATCTGGTGCGCACCGAAGGATGGCAGTACCCGGCTGACAGCGTCATCATCTGCTGCGGAAGCTGTGCTTCCCAGATCGCCGGTTCCGACGGAGATACACTTCGATTTGCCGATCAGCTTCAGCTCGCTTCGATTCCGTTTTCCCCGGCCCTCTGCCCGCTCCGCTGCAAAGGAAACCAGTTTTCCTCCTGGGCGGGTGTTCGGGTGCGCGCGAAGATTACGCTTCTGGTTGAAAATCAGGAGATTCTGACGGAACAGGGAGAGCTGCAGCTTACCGACTACGGTGTCTCCGGCATCCCGGTATTCCAGATTTCCCGGTTCGCTGTGCGTGCCTGCATGCAGAAAAAACGCGCTGAACTTCTCGTAGACTTCTTTCCGGAACTGACGGAATCGGAGCTTACTGCAGAACTTGTCAGACGGCAGGAAATCTGCCCGTATAAAGCGCCAAAAGAGCTTCTGATCGGTCTTCTTCCGGAAAAACTCATTCCGGTTCTGATCGGAAAGAAAAAGACTCCGGAAGAAATGGCAGGCGCCATCAAATCATATCGTTTACAGATCACCGGCCAGACCGACTTTGGAAAAGCCCAGGTGTGTGCGGGCGGCATCACGCTCGACCAGCTTACGGATTCTCTGGAATCGGTACAGCACCCTGGTATTTTCTTTGCGGGAGAAGCCCTGGACGTCGACGGCGTCTGCGGCGGCTACAATCTCCAGTGGGCCTGGTCCAGCGGAAGTGCAGCCGGAAGAGCTGCAGCAGGAGAACATGCATGATTCGGATACAGCAATTAAAGCTTCCAGTCACCCACACACAGGAGGAACTGGAACAGAAAATAAGAAAAACACTGAAAATCGGAAAACACGATCTGCAGGAAATTGAGCTCTTACGCCGCTCAATTGATGCCAGAAAGAAATCCGAATTAAAATACGTTTATCAGCTTGATGTAAAAGTAAAAGATGAGAACGCCGTACTGCGGAAAGCGAAAAATAACCAGATCGTAAAAGCGGAGAAAAAGCCATATGTGTTCCCAAAATCCGGAGAACAGACTCTTGTTCACCGGCCGGTTATTATCGGAAGCGGTCCGGCAGGGCTTTTTTGTGCCTATGCTCTCGCAAAGCATGGCTACCGTCCGCTCGTTCTGGAGCGCGGCGAATCTGCAGAACAGAGAAAGAAAAGTGTCGATGCGTTCTGGAAAACCGGCGTTCTGAACCCGGAATCGAACGTACAGTTCGGAGAGGGCGGCGCCGGTACGTTTTCGGATGGAAAATTAAACACTTCGGTGAAGGATCCATCCGGCAGAAACCGTGAGGTACTCCGGATCTTCACGGAATGCGGGGCACCGGAAGAAATTCTGTACGATCAGAAACCGCACCTTGGCACCGATCAGCTCATCGGAATTGTGACAACAATGCGGAAAAAGATCGAGGCATGGGGCGGAGAAGTCCGTTTCGGAGCAAAAGTGACGGACTTTGGGATTGAAAACGGCAGACTCACTTCTGTAACCGTCAATGAAACCGAGAAGATTGCCGCGGAGACTGCAGTCCTTGCGATCGGCCACTCTGCACGCGATACCTTCTTTAAACTCTGCGAAAATAAGATCTCCATGGAAGCAAAATCCTTCGCTGTCGGCGTCCGCATTGAGCATCCGCAGAAGATGATCACGGAGGATCAGTACGGACCGGAGGCACCGGATTTCCTTGGGGCAGCACCGTATAAGCTCACCAATCAGTGTGAAAACGGAAGAGGTGTGTACTCATTCTGCATGTGTCCCGGCGGCTATGTTGTCAACGCATCCTCGGAAGCGGAACGCACCTGCGTCAACGGTATGAGTTATTCTGACCGGGAAGGTAAAAATGCGAACAGCGCTATGATTGTCACCGTAACACCGGAAGACTACCGCCCGTACCATGTAGAGGGAACGCCGGACGTACTCGATGGTGTGGCATTCCAGAGAGCGCTTGAACACGCTGCGTGGGAAGCCGGAAAAGGCAAAGTTCCGGTGCAGCTTTTTGGTGATTTCTGTGAAAACAGAGTTTCTACAGCACTTGGAGAGGTAACCCCTTCCATCTGCGGAGAATGGACTTTCGCCAATCTGCGGGAAGTTCTTCCGACGTTTATCGGAGACTCCCTTGTGGAAGGCATTCGTGCATCTGAGCGGAAAATCCACGGCTTTTCCCGTCCGGACGCCGTTCTTTCCGGCGTGGAAGCGCGTACCTCGTCACCGGTCCGCATTGTAAGAAATGAAACGCTCGAAAGTTCGTCGCTTACCGGTCTTTACCCGTGCGGAGAGGGCGCAGGCTATGCGGGAGGCATCACTTCCGCAGCCATGGACGGATTAAAAACGGCAGAGGAAATTGCAAAAAAATATATGAATTTTTCATAATTCCTATACATCTGCGGAAAGTTGTGCTAGAATGATGGGTGATTCAAACCAATGTATTCCATGAAAATTCCCGGAAGAGTGGTGGGAGGAATACATGAGAAAAAATGGATTACGAAACCTGCCGACGATGGAACAGCCATATGAAAAATGCCTGGAAAACGGCCCGGAAAGCCTTTCCGACGCGGAGCTTCTGGCTGTCATTTTACGATGTGGGGCAAGGGGAAAAACATCCCTGGAGCTCGCAAGAGAAATTCTTTCCCTTCCCGGAAAAGAGGAGGGCCTGTTAGGACTCTATCACTGTACAAGACAGGAACTTCTGCAGATCCGCGGAGTCGGGGAAGTAAAAGCGATCCAGCTCCAGTGCATCGGTGAGCTTTCCAAACGAATGGCCGCGGCCGGAGCAAGAAAAGGTCTCTGCTTTCATGATCCGGCTTCCATTGCGGATTATTACATGGAACGTCTCCGCCACGAGGATCAGGAGGTTCTTCTCTGCATGATGCTGGACACAAAAAATCAGCTTCTCGGAGAAAAGGAAATCACAAGAGGAACGGTCAATGCGACGATGATTTCGCCGCGGGAGCTTTTTCTTGCGGCACTGCAGTTCCGTGCGGTTCATATTCTGCTGGTTCACAACCATCCAAGCGGAATCCCGGAACCAAGCGGTGACGATATTACCGTGACACGGCAGATCCGGCGGGCGGGCGAAATGCTCGGCATTACCCTGCTGGATCACATTATTATCGGGGATCACTGTTATACCAGTATGCTGGAACAGGGAATCTGATCCCGAAAATCCGAGGCAGAAATGCCCAAAGGAAGGGAACAAGTTAAAGGAGCACGATGCAGATTCGAAATGTATACGGCATAGACCTTGGCACCAGTACCGTCAAAATCTATGACCTGAAGAAAGACACAATCACAAAAGAAAAAAATATGATTGCCATACGCAACCGCGAACAGGTGATTGCCGTTGGAAATTACGCATATGAAATGCACGAGAGAACGCCTTCCAATATCGAGGTAATTACCCCCATGAGCAACGGACGCATTGCGAATGTATTGATGGTAGAAGCCGTTTTGCACACGCTTCTCCATCGCTGTACGCGCCACATGGGATACCGCCCGGAGCTGTATTTTTCAGTTCCCTGCGATATGACAGAGATTGAACGGCGTTCTTATTATACGATTGCACATAAGGGAGCCTTAAAAAACTGCCGCATGTATCTTGTGGATAAACCAATCGCGGATGCGCTGGCACTTGGCATTCCGATCAACCGCACGAAGGGTTCCATGATTGTCAACATCGGAGCGCAGAGCACAGAGATTTCTGTTATCGCCAACGCGAGGGTTATTTTTTCCAGAATCATCCCGGTAGGCGGAAAACAGTTCAACGAATCGATATGCAATCTGAACCGCCGCAAAAACAATTTCCAGATTGGCTCCAAAACAGCCAAACGTGTCAAGATTGCGCTGGCGGATCTTGGAACAGACAAAAAAGAGGCGCGGAAGGTGCGCGGCGTAGATGGTGCATCCGGTCTTCCAATGGAAGGGATCATTACTTCTTCCCTCGTAAACGAAGCACTCCTTTCCGGTGTTAATGAGATCGGCGAGGAAATCAAGCATGCGCTGGAGCGTACACCGCCGCAGATCCACGATCATATCCAGAAAGAGGGTATTTATATCACCGGCGGAAGCACAAGGATTCCGAACATTGACCGCTATCTTTCGAGACAGCTCGGCTGTCCGGTGCAGCTTTCCCAGTATTATGACCTCTGTACCATCTGTGGGCTCAAGGAACTGATCACGCACGATGCGCTGCATCGCTGGGCTTACACGGTAAATAAAAAGAAGTAAATCTATCAAAAAGGACCCGCTATGAATAAGAAGAAAAAATTTCAGCTAAAAAGCAAACATTTACTTTTCATCATGACGTTCCTGTGTCTCTCCGGCATTTTAGGCAGTGCAGCAGACAAAATGCCGGTCACGCCGATCCGGGAAGCCGCAGGCTTTGTGATCATCCCGTTTCAGAACGGAATTAACCAGATCGGTGCGTATTTGACAGACTGTCTGACCGGTTTCCAGAACGTCAAAAAACTGTCTGCCGAGAAAGAGGAGCTTGAACAGAAGGTCACGGATCTGACTGAGGAAAACAATCAGCTTGTACAGGATCAGCAGGAGCTGCAGCGTCTTCAGGAGCTGTATCAGCTGGACCAGTCCTACTCGGAATATGAAAAAGTAGCAGCACAGGTCATCTCAAAGGATCCGGGCAACTGGTATGATACCTTTGTCATCAACAAAGGATCAAATGACGGGATTCAGAAAGATATGAACGTTATTGCAGACGGCGGCCTTGTTGGACTTGTTGAGGAGGTAAGTTCCAATTCCGCTACTGTCCGCTCTATCATTGATGACTCCAGTTCCGTGAGCGCCATGACAGCATCTACCTCAGATACGTGTATTGTATCGGGTGATCTGCGCCTGATCAGCGACGGAAAGCTTGCCTTTTCCCAGCTGAATACAACCGACACGGTAGCTGAGGGCGAAAAGATTGTGACATCGAACATCAGTGATAAATACCTCCGCGGTATTCTGATCGGCTATGTCAGTGAAATCACCGAGGACTCCAATCACCTGACGAAAAAGGGATACATCATTCCTGTTGTGGATTTTCAACATATTCAGGAAGTTCTCGTGATCAAAGAATTAAAACAGCAGGGAGGAGAGTAAATGCGCAGAAAAATCACGCTTGCCTTTCTGATTCTGGCAGCTTTCCTGTTACAGACAACTGTATTTCAGTATTTTCAGATCGCGTCCGTAACGCCGAACCTTCTTCTGATTCTGACGTCCGCCTTTGGGTTGATGCGCGGAAAAAAAGAGGGACTGATGGTCGGATTTTTCAGCGGCCTGATGATTGATCTGTTCTACGGCAGCCTGTTTGGATTTTACGCACTGCTCTACATGTATATCGGTTATCTGAACGGCTTTTTCTGCAAAGTCTTCTATGACGATGATATTAAGGTACACATTGTACTGGTCGCTGCCAGCGATCTTGTCTACAGTCTGCTGATGTATGTGCTGCAGTTCCTGCTGCGCGTGCGCCTGCACTTTTTCGATTATCTGGCGCATATTATTCTGCCGGAAATGGTATACACGGTAGTGCTCTCCATTCTGCTTTACCGGCTTTTATTTATCATCAACCGTAAACTGACCGAAAATGAAATGGAAGGACAACAGTCGCCATGGCTAAGAAGATAAGAAAACTTTTCCGCAGACTCGGTGAAAACCGCACCCTATTGCTTGGTGTGGTTTTCCTTGCTATGTTTGCCGTCCTGATCGGAAGACTTTTTATCCTGCAGGTAGTGCATGGAGAAGAGTATGCGGATAATTTTGAACTGCAAATCACAAAAACCAGAACCCTTGAGAGTACAAGAGGAAATATTTATGACCGGAACGGAAAACTGATCGCTGGAAATAAGGTTTCCTACTCCGTAACCATCGAGGATAACGGAACGTACAACACGACAAAAGAACGTATTCTCTCTCTGAACGCAGAACTCTATCGTCTCTGTAAGCTGATTCGTGCAAACGGAGACTCGATTGACATCAGCACCTTCCCGATTGAAGTGGATGAGAACGGTGCGTTTGTTTTTACAGGTGAAGAGGGAACGACCCGCGACCGTTTCCGTGCAGACATTTATGGACAGAAGAAAATCGACGATATGACGGCAGAACAGAAGAGTTCCAGTGCCGAAACGCTGATGACATTTCTTGCCGGACCGGACGGCTTTGGCCTGGATGCCTATTCTGACGATGAAAAATACGCATATTCTGCCAAAGATTTTGAAGAGTATGGTCTTCCATACCAGACAGACGAATCCGGAAATGTGGTCCTTTCTCTTTCCAATCAGGAGCGTCTGGAAATTCTGGTGATCCGCTATAAGATGAAACAGACGAATTATCAGAAGTATGTCCGCGTGACAGTTGCTTCCGGCGTCAGCAGCAATACAACTGCATCGATTGCAGAGAATGAAGATGTTCTGCAGGGTGTCAGCATTTCGGAAGATTCCGAGCGTGTATATTATGACGGAAAGTATTTTTCCTCTCTGATCGGTTATACGGGCCAGGCGTCCTCAGACGAGCTGACAGAACTGAATGAAGAGCTGAAGAGCCAGGGAAAAGAAGAAACGTATTCCACGGAATCCATCGTCGGAAAATCTGGTCTGGAACAGTATATGGAGACAATCCTTCAGGGAACCGACGGATCAGAAGAGATTATCGTTAATAACGTCGGAAAAGAGCTGGAAACGGTAGAGGGATCCCTGGTTGAGCCAAAACAGGGAAATAACGTCTATCTTTCGATTGATTATGACCTGCAGATTGCGGTATATAAAATTCTGGAACAGAGAATTGCCGGCATTCTGAAACAGTATCTGAGTGATGTAAAATCTGTTGATACCTCAACACTTGCCAATACGGATGCCGTTCCGATTCCAATTTATGATGTATACAATGCACTGATCGAAAACAGCACGATTGATATTTCCCATTTCTCGGCGGCGGATGCCACGGAGCGTGAGCAGCGGATCTATGCACTGTTCCAGCAGAAGCTCCAGCAGGTGCTTGCCGAGATTACGCAGGAACTGACCGTTGAAACAGCAACCGTTTACAACGACCTCAGCGATGAAATGCAGGAATATGAGACCTTCATCGTGGATAAGCTGCTTTCCAGTACGATGGGTATTCTTTCTTCAACAGCAATTGATGAGAAAGACGCCACCTATCAGGCATGGAATGACGGAACGATTTCTCTTCGTGATTATCTGACGTATGCGGCAAGCCAGAACTGGATTGATGTCTCAGCACTGACGCAGGATGATGCCTACCTGGATTCTCAGGAGGTTTATCAGAAGCTGACGGAGGTTATTCTGGACCGTCTGGCAAACAATACAACATTTGCAAAAAAGATGTATCACTATATGCTGCTGCAGGATATGCTCGATGGCTATGATATCTGCAATCTGATGTATGATCAGAACCTTCTGACGAAAGAGGATGACGATTATGCCGCTTATGTTGCAGGAAATATGACACCGTTCCAGCTTCTGTCCGATAAAATCGCCAAACTGGAAATCACCCCGGCACAGCTTGCACTCGATCCGTGTTCCGGTTCTGCTGTCATTACGGACCCGAATACCGGTGCTATTTTAGCCTGTGTTTCCTATCCTGGCTACGACAACAACCGCCTGGCAAACCAGATGGATACCGCATACTGGGCAAAATTGAATACCGATGAATCCAGCCCGCTGTACAACAAAGCAACCCAGCAGAAGACGGCTCCTGGTTCCACCTTTAAACCGCTGATGGCGGTTGCCGGATTAAGCGAAGGCATAATTACTCCGACCAGTACCATCAACTGCAACGGTCTGTTCGGGGAAGGACTTGTCAACGAATCTGACTATGTCCACTGCCATCAGTTGAGCGGCCACGGAGATCTGAACATTGTCGGTGCCATCCAGAACTCCTGCAACGTGTTCTTCTGTACGCTTGGATATCGTCTGGGACTCGATGAGAACGGCACCTTTAAACAGAAGCGCTCTCTGGAAATGATCCAGAAATATGCCGATATGTTTAAGCTGGATGAAAAGACTGGAATCGAAATTTCGGAAACCGATCCGAATGTAACCGATTCCCTCCCGATCCCTTCCTCGATTGGTCAGGGTACCAACAACTATACGACGACACAGCTTGCACGCTATGTCACAACGATTGCAAATTCCGGTACGGTTTATAATCTTTCCCTTCTGCAGAAAGCAACGGATTCGGATGGCAATGACATCGATATGGGCGCAGATTTCGGCCCGACGGTAAATTCAGAAATGGATGTTGATTCCAACATCTGGGATCTGGTACACGAAGGCATGCGAAAAGTAATCAGCGTATCCAATGCGGCCATTTTCCCGGAATCCTGGCCGGTAGAGCTTTCCGGAAAAACTGGTACCGCGCAGGAAGACCGTACACGTGCAAACCATGGACTGTTTATCGGCTTCTCTCACTATGAGAGCAGAGACGATATTGCTCTTGCCGTCCGCATTCCGTTTGGATATTCTTCTATGAACGCAGAGTTGGTAGCTAAGGATATCTTAGATTATTACTATGGCCTCTCAGACGATATTCTGTCCGGTCAGGCAAACTCCAACGGTGTTGCAAGCGTGAGAGCAGACTAAGGAATTTTTCCGGCAGAAACGAAGCCTGGGAAGAAAGCTGCAAAAGAGAAAGGATGCGTTTTTAAACAAAGGTTTGGACGCATCCTGCGGCATGAAAATGCAGAACAGTTTTCAACAAGGAGGTTCCAGATGAGTGAAGTCATTGTAATTACATCAGGAAAAGGCGGCGTCGGAAAGACGACAACCGCAGCAAATATCGGAATCGGGCTGGCACAGCTTGGAAAGAAAGTTGTGATGGTAGATACCGACATCGGTCTTCGAAACCTGGATGTCGTGCTCGGCCTTGAAAACCGGATTGTCTACAATCTTGTGGATGTTGTGGAGGGCAACTGCCGGATGAAGCAGGCGCTAATCCGCGACAAACGGTACGAGCAGCTCTACCTTCTCCCGTCTGCCCAGACGAGGGACAAGACAAGCGTAACGCCCGAGCAGATGAAAAAACTCTGCGATGAATTAAAACAGAGCTTTGATTTTGTTCTTCTTGACTGTCCGGCAGGCATTGAGCAGGGATTTGCAAATGCAGTTGCCGGTGCCAATAAGGCAATTGTTGTGACTACGCCGGAGGTTTCGGCCATCCGGGACGCGGACCGCATCATCGGCCTTCTGGAGGCGCAGGATCTGAGGGATATCTCTCTTGTCATCAATCGTATCCGGCCGGATATGGTAAAACGCGGTGAAATGATGTCGGTGGATGATGTACAGGAAATTCTTGCTGTTCCGCTGCTCGGCATTCTGCCCGATGATGAGCAGGTAGTAATCGCCACCAACCAGGGCGAAGCGATCGCTGGAAGCGGTTCCAAGGCAGGAGAAGCCTTTACGAATATCAGCCACAGGATCCTCGGGGAGAGTGTTCCCTACTTGGATCTTGACAGCAAAAAGGGATTTTTCCGCCGCGTATTCGGGCGATAGGAGGGAACTGGTATGGGTTTATTTTCAGGCAGAAAGCCGCACTCCGGCCTCGTTGCAAAAGAACGTCTGTCCAATCTTTTAATGGCAGAACGTCTGAACTGTTCTCCGGCATCGCTTCAGATGCTGAAAAATGATCTTTCTGCTGCTGCAGGAAAATACCTTACCGTTGAGGCGGATGAAATTTCCGTCACCATTACACAAACAACCCCTGTCATACTGACAGCGAAAATACCATTGAAAAGAAACGAGGAGTATCATGTTAAGACGATATAAGCTGAAAAATTATAATTTCCGGCTGGTCATTCTTCTGATTGCCATCAGCATTATTGGTGTGCTTCTGATCGGAAGTGCAGACAGTGCAGACCAGAAAAAACAGGCCATCGGAGTCGTATTGGGCGTAGTCATCATGATTATTGTCTCTTTGCTTGACTATAGCTGGCTTCTGAATTTTTACTGGGTTCTTTACATCGGAAATTTGATGATGCTTGGCGTTCTTTATCTCGGCGGTTCTACCGCAAAAAACACGTTTGGTGCGACCCGTTGGATTCAGATCGGAAGCTTTCAGTTTCAGCCGACCGAGCTGTCAAAAATCTTTCTGATCATGTTTTTTGCGATGTTTCTGATGAAGCATGAAGAAGATCTGAATACGGCGAAAACCATTTTTACCGCGATCGGGCTTCTGATTCCGCCGCTCGTTATGATTTACCGTCAGCCGGATTTGAAAAATACGATTACGGTCATGGTTCTGTTCTGCTTTATGATGTATGTGGCGGGCTTAAGCTACAAAGTTATCGCCGTTGTTCTGGTTTCCGGTTCAGCACTGGTACTTGCGCTTCTGCTTGTCATTACGCAGGTGAATTTCCAGCTTCCGGCGGCTCTTGACAAGACGATTGGTTATCAGCTTGGGCGAATTCAGGACTGGTTAAGCGATGATGCCGACAACGCCGACGGCCGTCTCCAGCAGCAGAATTCCATTACAGCCATCGGTTCCGGAAAGCTGACCGGAAAAGGACTCAACAACAATAAAGTTTCTTCCGCAAATAAGGGAAATTTCGTTTCCCAGAACCATAATGACTTTATTTTTGCAGTGGCAGGAGAGGAACTTGGTTTCTTTGGATGCTGCGGAATCATCCTGCTCCTGTTCCTGATTCTCGTCGAATGCATCCGGACTTCCCGGAAAGCAAAAGATCTGTCAGGAACGTTGATCTGCTGCGGTATGGCAGGACTCATTGCCTTTCAGAGCTTTCTGAATATCAGTGTTGCAACCGGAATCCTGCCGAACACCGGTACACCGCTTCCGTTCGTCAGCTATGGACTGACCTCCCTTGTAACACTTTACATCGGAATGGGGCTTGTCCTGAATGTCGGACTGCAGAACCGGGATTTTGTAACCAGAAACTATGAATTACTAAGGAGGAAAACCATCAATGAACATCGGATTGATCGCGCATGATGCAAAAAAAACGCTGCTTCAGAACTTGTGTATCGCCTACCGCTCGGTACTTGCCAAGCATACTCTTTACGCAACCGGAACTTCCGGCCGTCTGGTAGAAGAGGCAACCGGACTTAACGTCCGCAAATATCTGGCTGGACACGTTGGAGGCGTTCAGCAGATGGGTTCTCAGATTGAGCAGAATGATCTGGATCTTGTGATTTTCCTGCGGGATCCGGAACAGCCGAAACAGCATGAGCCGGATGTCCATCGGATTATCCGTCTCTGCGACGTACACAGCATTCCGCTTGCCACCAATCTTGCAACGGCAGAAATGCTGATCAAATCATTAGACAGAGGAGAAATGGACTGGCGTGAAATCTACCGGAGAAACGACTAATACTACAGAAAAAGAACAGAAACTGCCTGTAACGGAGAAAAACGGGACTGCTCCGGAAAAAACCGAACATATTTTAAACCGCCTGATCATCGGCGCGGGTGTCTGTGTTGCTGTTATTGCGGTTCTGATCGGTGTGAAACTGTACCGTCAGGACCGCCAGATGGACATTACAGAGCCGTTTGCGCGAAGTATGGTGCTCGCCTCCGATCCGCTTTCGGCAGAAAAACGGTTTCAGGCTGAAACGCTCTCTGCCGATCTCTGTGTCGGTGAGACGAGCGTACCGCTGAATGATATCTCGTTTTCTTCACAGGTAAAGGCCGGACTGTTTGATCTGGATCACAAAAAAGTATTGTTCGCGCAGAATATGTATGATCAGATCTACCCAGCCAGCATCACGAAGATCATGACGGCTCTCCTTGCCATGGAATACAACCAGCCGGATACGCAGGTAACGATCACAGAAGAGGATCTTGCGCTGGAAGATGGATCCCAGATGAGTGGACTGGCCGTGGGCGATACGGTAACGATGGATCAGCTTTTCCATGCATTGTTGATTTATTCTGCCAACGATGCTGCTATGGCGATTGCCCGCCAGGTAGGCGGAAGTGTAGAGAATTTCGTTCAGATGATGAACGATAAGGCAGCTTCCCTTGCCATGACCGGTACGCATTTTGCAAACCCGCACGGTCTTCACAATGAGAATCATTACACTACTGCATATGATGTTTATCTGATGCTGTATGCTGCCTATCAGCATACGGAATTCCAGAATACGATGTCAATGTCTTCCTACACGCTGAACATGACGCATGCGGACGGTACGGCGGGAACGATCTATTTAAGCTCCACGGACAAATATCTGACCGGAGAGAAAAACGCACCGGAAAATGTGACGGTGCTCGGCGGAAAAACCGGAACGACCGATGAGGCCGGTTCCTGCCTGGCACTGGTATCCCAGAATGCATACGGAGAACCGTTTATCTCTGTCATTCTTCATGCATCAACAAAAGTGGAACTGTACGAGGACATGAACACTCTTCTTTCCAATATCAACTCCTGACGTAATCTTTTTGCAATCCCCCGGACGGCGTTTTTTCTGCCTATCCGGGAGATTGTCGTATCCGTTTAGAAAAACAGAGCTCCTTTCCCTGCGAATTAGAAGATTTTTCAGAATTTTTTCATTTTACCATTGAAAACGTTGGTGAATTGTACTATAATTAAACCATGAACTTAAAGGTTTTTGGTGAAAATATCTTATTCTAATCTAAGGAGGAAACTGCTATGGTTCAATTAATTGTAGGCAAGAAGGGAAAAGGCAAAACAAAACAGCTGTTAGACAAAGTAAATGCAGAGGTAAAAACCGCAAACGGAAATATCGTGTATATTGACAAGAGCACAAAGCACATGTTTGAATTAAACAACAAAGTACGTCTGATTTCCGCAACCGACTATCCTCTGAAAAACAGTGATGAATTTATCGGATTTATCTGCGGTATCGTTTCTCAGGACCACGATCTCGCAAGCGTTTATCTCGACAGCTTCCTGAAAGTAGCAAAACTGGAAGGAGAGGACATCACAGATTGTGTTGAACAGCTGGAAGGAATTGGCAAGCAGTATAACATTACCTTCGTATTAAGTGTCTCCATGGATAAAGAAGAGCTTCCGGAAGGCATGCAGGATAAGATTATCGTTGCACTGTAACCAAAACTGTATTATAATAATTGCATAGCGACAAAACCAAAGGACGGCGCTTACGGCACCGTCCTTTTAGCGCATGGATTAAACAATAAAAGGAGCATACATTTTGTCTAAGCAGAAAAAGAACAGCCGCCGGCATTCGAGAATCCGTTTCCCTTTTCCGGCGTTGAATATTGGAAATATCATCTTTGGAGCCCTTTTTTTCTATATGGCAGTTTCACTTTTCTTTTACCTGACCGCCGATCATATCAAATCTTTTCAGGTTGTGCAGGGAACTTTATCCCGGAATGATACCTATACCGCATTCGCCATGCGGACAGAGAGTGTGCAGCTTTCCTCCGGCAGCGGATATGTTCAGTTCTATACCCCAAATGCATCGAAAATCAGCCGCGGAAGCGCTGTTTATGGGATTTCCGCAACAGAAAATGCCGATACCTCTGGTATTTCGGCAGATGCGGCAACGAGAACGTCGCTTCGTTCCTCGCTCGCACGTTTTTCTTCTGATTATGATTCCAGTTCCTTTTCCGGCATTTATCAGCTGAAAACAGAACTTTCCGCAAAGCTGCTTGCCGCTGCCGCTGAAAACGGAGATTCCTCATCACAGACGATATTTTATGCAGATCAGGACGGTGTTGTCGTCTACGGCAGTGATGGATATGAAAGCTATACGGAGGATAGCCTTACGCCGGAGCTTTTCTCTACGAAAGCCTCTGTGGTTTCCTTTGATTCCGGCGCGCAGACGGAGCCTGGAAATGCAGTATACCGTCTGGTGACAGATGAGCAGTGGGAAATTGCCGTTCCGGTGACGAATAAGCAGGTCGTTACACTTTCCAATTTCAGTACGATAAAAGTTAAATTTCTGAAAGACGGAAAAACACAGACGGGAACACTGAATCTAAAGTCCATTAACGATCAGAACTATGCTGTCATTTCGTTTACAAGCGGGATGATCCGTTATGCGGAAGACCGTTTTCTTTCAATAGAGCTGGTCACAAACACTGGAAGCGGACTGAAAATTCCAAATACTGCCATCACGGAAAAAGATTTCTATAAAATCCCGGCGCAGATGCTCGTACAGGGCGGAGACAGCAATTCTTCCGGTTTCCTGCGGGAAAAGACCGATAAAAAAGGAAATGTCATGCTGGATGATAACGGACAGCCGGTGACAGAATTTGTAAACGCCACGATCTATGAGCAGGTCAATGATGAAAATGATAATCCGGTCGAATATTACGTCGACATGGCCGCTTTTAATGATGGAGATATACTTCGTGCACAGGATTCCGCCACAACGTATCAGATTGGAGAAACGGTTCCGCTGCAGGGTGTTTACTGCATCAACAAAGGATATGCTGTATTCCGCAAAATTCAGATCATCGATCAGAATGCGGAGTATTCTATCATAAAAAAACAAACGCAATACGGCATTTCGCAGTATGATTATATTGTGGAAAATGCATCCACCGTCAGTGAAGAAGATATTGTGCATTAAATACTGGAGGTTAGAAAGATATGCTGAAAGAGAACTATGAAGAAGTCCAGAAGAAAATTACAGAAGCCTGCAAAAGAGCCGGACGGAACCGGGAGGAAGTTACCCTGATTGCGGTCAGCAAGACAAAACCGGTCGAAATGCTTTCCGAAATCTATGATCTTGGCGAACGCAATTTCGGTGAAAACAAAGTGCAGGAGCTGACAGAAAAAGAGGAAGTGCTGCCAAAGGATATTCACTGGCACATGATCGGTCATCTGCAGCGGAATAAAGTAAAATACATTGCAGGAAAAGTTGCCCTGATTCATTCTGTCGATTCTCTTCGTCTGGCAAAAACGATCAGTGAGGAAGCGGTAAAGCACAACTGCGAAATCCCGATCCTGATCGAGGTAAACGTTGCCGGCGAGGAAAGCAAGTTTGGTGTCTCCGTAGAGGAAACCCTTCCATTGATTGAAGAAATCGCAAAACTTCCGGCAATTCATGTGGAGGGACTTATGACCATTGCACCGTATGTGGAAGATCCAGAAGAAAATCGTCCGGTTTTTCGCAAATTAAAGGAATTAAGTGTTGACATTGCCGCCAAAAACATTAATAATGTACGTATGGCCATTTTGAGCATGGGCATGACCGGCGATTACGAAGTAGCAGTAGAAGAAGGCGCCACTTTAGTACGGGTTGGAACCGGAGTCTTTGGCGAACGGGATTACAGTAAAAGATAACAGGAAGTCTTTCCAAGAAGAGTGACCCCGCGCATTCTGCACGGCTGTCTGGCCAAATGCCACAGGACTAAAAATAGGAGAGTATAAGAATGAGTGTTTTAGACAAATTTCTGGATGCCATCCGGCTGAACGACGATTACGAGGAAGAGGATGCTGATTCGGATAGCTTCTTCGATGAAGAAGACGATGATATAGAAGAAAAACCAAAGAAACGTTTCTTCCGTAAACTGGAGAACGAGGATGAGGACGAAGAGGAAGAGCCGCAGGCGAAACCGGTTCACACTGCACCGCGTAAACAGCTGGCGCCAAAGACCACCGCTTCAAGCCAGGCTGCTGCTGCACGAGCTCCAAAGCCAGCTGCTCCGGTTTCCTCGAAAGTTACTCCAATGAGAAAGAAAGCAGGTGCATTAAATATGGAAGTATGCGTCATCAAACCGGCTTCCATGGAGGATACCCGTGAAATCGCGGATACGCTTCTGGCCGGATGTACCGTTGTCCTTAACTTAGAAGGCATTGATGTGGATATTGCCCAGAGAATCATTGATTTCTGCTGTGGTGCATGCTACTGCATGAGCGGAAGTCTGCAGAAAGTTTCCAGCTATATTTTCATCCTGACACCGTCCAGTGTAGAAATTTCCGGCGACATCCAGGATATCTTAAGCGGAGCTTTTGATCTTCCAAATATCCGTACCGATTATTAAAGAAAATTATCTTTGCAGTAAATTAAAATGGATCTACTGGATCAATTATTGATTTACTTAGTAACAAAGGAAAAGCATCAGATGCAGGATTCTGATGCTTTTTTCATGAAAGAACATACAGGAGGCATAATTTATGAAAACACTTACCGTTAAAAGAGAAGGCACATCTACTGAATTTTCTTATGAAATTGTCTGGGACGGCAGCTACGAACGCCTCGCCGGCTGTGTGGAGAACTTAAAACTCCCTGCAAAAAAGGCCTGCATTGTCACAGACAGCACGGTTTCAGAACTGTATCTGGAAGAGGTAAAAAATGTACTGTCCCCGCTGTTTGAGACCGTAACCGCATTTGTTTTCCCGGCTGGTGAAGCAAGCAAAAATCTGGATACCGTCAAAGATCTGTACACGCATCTGATTGAAAACCACTTTGAGAGAAAAGACATTTTATTCGCACTCGGCGGCGGTGTCGTTGGGGATCTGACCGGCTATGCGGCGGCAACGTATCTGCGCGGCATTGATTTCATCCAGCTTCCGACGACACTGCTTGCACAGGTAGATTCCAGCGTTGGAGGAAAAACGGGCGTCGATTTCGACCAGTACAAAAATATGGTCGGTGCATTCCAGCATCCACGTCTTGTCTATATGAATATGGCAACCTTAAAATCCCTGAACGGCGATCAGTTTGCCTGCGGTATGGGAGAAGTCCTGAAAACAGGTCTGATCCGCGATGAAAAATTCTACGTCTGGACCATCAATCACATGTCTGAGATCGAAGAGCGGATTGAGCCGGTATTAACGAAAATGATTCAGAAATGCTGCGATATCAAACGCCAGGTTGTAGAAAATGACCCAACAGAACAGGGAGAGCGTGCCGTTTTAAATCTTGGCCATACGATCGGTCATGCCATTGAAAAACTCAAAAACTTCGAACTGCTCCATGGCCAGTGCGTTGCACTTGGAACCGTTGCTGCTGCCTATATTTCCTACAAGAGAAGTTATCTCTCCGATGAAGAGTTTTACGAGATTCGTGATATGAACGTCGGTTTCTATCTGCCAATCACCGTGGACGGCCTGAAATCGGAAGATATTCTGGCTGCAACAAAATCGGACAAGAAAATGGAACAGGGTACGATCAAATTCATCCTTCTGGAGTCTGTCGGCCATGCTGTGGTGGACCGCACGGTTACAGATGAAGAAATGCTGGAAGCTATCAATTCTATTAATGGAGATCTGATCGATGAAGAGTAAAAAACTTTCTCCGCTGGCCGTTTATCTGGTTTGCGCGGCAGCGATTGTCCTTCTGCTTGCAGCAGATCAGTATACAAAATCACTGGCAGTGCAGTATCTGAAGGACCAGCCGTCGATCGAGCTCATCCCGGGGGTTTTGGAGCTGTTTTATCTGGAAAACCGCGGTATGGCATTCGGACTTCTGCAGGATCAGTACTGGCTGTTTGCTATGATGACGGTATTGTTTCTGATCGTCATGGTGATTGTCTTTTACAAGCTTCCAAAGACACGCCGCTTTTTACCGCTTTTTGCCGTGCTGACTGTTCTGACGGCTGGTGCGGTCGGAAATTTTTACGATCGTTTTCTGAATCACTATGTCGTTGATTTCATCTACGTTTCGCTGATCAACTTTCCGGTTTTTAACGTAGCTGATATTTATGTCACCGTATCGGTCGCTGTCTTTTTACTGCTGTATCTGTTGTACTACAAGGACGAAGACTTCGCATTTCTGCATAAAAACGCCAAAAAGGAGGAGTCCGATGGCTGAAGAAGAACGGATTTTGGAAGTTACACCGGATTTTGACGGAAAACGGATTGATCAGTGCCTGGCCGCATCTTTTTCGGACTGTTCCCGTTCTTTTCTGCAGAAGCTTTTAAAAGACGGAAAGGTTTCGATCAACGGAAAAACGCAGAAAGCAAGCAGTAAGGTTGCCGCCGGTGATGCCATTCTGGTGCTTCTGCCGGAACCGGAAGAACTGAACGTGGAGCCAGAAAACATTCCGCTTGATATTCTGTACGAGGATGATGATCTTCTGGTCGTCAATAAGCCCAAGGGGATGGTCGTACATCCGGCGGCAGGCCACAGCAGCGGAACACTGGTCAATGCGGTTCTGTATCACTGCCGCGGAAATCTCTCCGGCATCAACGGCGTTCTGCGCCCCGGAATCGTCCACAGAATCGATATGGACACAACGGGTGCCCTGGTTATCTGTAAGAGCGATTTCGCCCACCAGAGCCTCACAGAACAGCTCTCTGTACATTCCATTACCCGAAAGTACCGGGCAATTGTCCATGGGAATCTGAAAGAGGACGAGGGAACCGTGCGCGGTGCAATCGGCCGCCATCCGACAGACCGGAAAAAGATGGCGATTAATGAACGGAACGGAAAACCGGCGGTCACACATTACCGTGTGCTGGAACGCTTTGGAAATTATACGTATATTGAATGCCAGCTGGAAACCGGCCGGACGCATCAGATCCGTGTCCATATGGCAAGTATCGGGCATCCGCTGCTTGGCGATGCGGTTTATGGCCCGAAGAAATGCCCGGTGAAAAACCTGCAGGGACAGACGCTGCATGCGATGGTACTTGGATTTATCCATCCACGGACCGGTGCCTATATGGAGTTTGAGGCGCCGATTCCGGAATATTTTTCCAATCTGTTGCTGCAGTTTCGAAAAAATGTCTGAAACTGCTTAAAAAGAATGATATTTCAAAAAGTATATAGTTAATTTGTATAAGTTTTATCAAAATGTTCTGTACTTTCTGTGAATTCTGTAGTATACTGGATGTAACGAAAAAACGCGAGTTACTACATCTGTGAAAGCAGATTATTGTGACGGAATGGAAAGGAGCGGATTATATGAAAACTATCATAACGATTGGACGTCAGTACGGAAGCGCCGGACATTCCATTGGTAAGATTTTAGCGGATGACCTGGGAATTAAGTACTATGACAAAGAGCTGCTGGAGAGAGCAGCAAAGGACAGCGGATTATGCCAGGAATTGTTCGAAAACCACGATGAAAAACCAACCAACAGCTTTTTATACTCTCTGGTTATGGACAGTTACTCCTTCGGCTATGGATCTACCATGATGGATATGCCGCTGAACCAGAAGGTATTTCTGGCACAGTTTGATGCCATCAAGAAGATTTCGCAGGACGGTCCGTGTGTCATCGTAGGCCGCTGTGCAGATTATGCACTGGAGGAAAATCCGAACGTGCTGAGCATCTTTATTAAAGCAGATATGCAGGATCGCATCCGCCGTATCGCAAAGCTGTATGATCTTTCCGATGCAAAAGCAAAAGACAAGATCACAAAGATCGACAAACAGCGTGCAAGCTACTACAATTACTACACCAGCAAACGCTGGGGCGAGGTAGACAGCTACGACCTGTGCCTGAACAGCAGTGTATTCGGTATCGATGGAACCGTAGATATGATCAAACAGGCAATTGAAGTTAAAGAAGCGGGAATCCGCAAGATTTTCAGCACCTGATCAAAACAGAACATAGGAGAAACGACCCTCCTCTTAAAAATAAGAGGAGGGTCATTTTATGAAAGGATTTTAAAGATGAGAATTGTTATACAACGTGTAAAAAGAGCAAGTGTTTCGGTGGAAGAGAAGGTTGTCGGATCGATTCAGAAAGGTTTTCTGGTTCTGATCGGTGTCGGCCAGGGGGACGATGAAGCAACAGCAGACAAGTATATGAAAAAACTGCTGGGACTGCGTATTTTTGAAGATGAAAATGGAAAGACGAACAAGTCCCTGGCAGATGTGGATGGACAGCTTCTGATGGTTTCACAGTTTACCCTGTATGCCAACTGTAAAAAGGGAAACCGTCCAAGCTTCACGGAAGCAGGCGAGCCGCACAGAGCAGAAGAACTGTATGAATATATGGTCGCGAAAGCACGGGAACAGGTTCCTGTTGTCGAAACGGGAGTGTTCGGGGCTGAGATGGAAGTATCACTGGTGAATGATGGGCCGTTTACGGTGATCTTAGAGGATCTGTGAAACCTGTTTTTGTCTAGAGATAGTGTACCATCATCGGACTGAATTGTTTGTATTTATATAGTTTACATAAAATGATTATGTGAACTTGCGAAGAGGAGAAAATCTTTTATGCCGCAATTTGACTATCAGCAGCTGTGTCACTTTGTCCTTCCGGAACAGGGGGGACTGTCGGTGGAAACAATTCTAAAACGTTTTCTGCACCTGACACCACGTGAAATCCGCCATGCCAAATATATTCCGGATGGAATTCAGAAAAACGGTGTTTCCTGCCGCACAAATGCAGTCGTCCAGACTGGAGATACGATCACTTTTCGATATGAGCAGAAGTGTCCCCACCTTTCCGAAGATCAGGTTCTGCCGGTATCAGGTGATTCTGCCGGCGTACGGATTCTCTATGAGGACAGTGATCTCTGTGTCGCAGACAAGCCATCCGGTATGGTCTGCCACGCTTCCCACGGCCATTATTCCGATTCCCTGACACATGCTGCCGCATCCCTGTTAAAAACACCGACAGCGCCTTCTGAACTCCGCTGCATCGGCCGTCTTGACAAAGATACATCGGGTCTGGTACTATTTGCAAAGAATCAGCTGGCTGCTGCCAGACTGTCCCGGCAGCGGGAGAGCGGTGCGCTGAAAAAAGAATACCTGGCTCTGGTACACCATCCCTTTTCCGAAGAAACGCAAAAAGAAACCATTCGTCTTTCCATGGAGCAAATTCCAGGAGATGACCCTGATTCTTTCGATCCGTCTGGGAAACGTATCACTAAAATGCGTATCTGTAAAGAAGGGAACGGCCTGTGGGCTACTACACACTACGAGGCTGTCCTTCAGGATCCTTTCTGGGCCGTCGTGTGCTGCCGTCTGGAAACCGGCCGCACGCATCAGATCCGCCTTCACATGGCATCTATTGGACATCCACTTTTCGGAGATCCGCTCTACGGAGTCCGCGACGGCGGTACCCGTGCCGCGCTCCATGCCTGGAAACTGCACTTTCTGCAGCCGATGACAGGAGAACCAATTGATCTGGAAAATATTCGAACGCACATGTTCGATTAAATATATTTGAAGTATAAGGAGAACATTTTATGGAAGAACAGAAAGAACACAAACGCCGCGTCCGCTACAAAGGCACACATCCGCGGAATTACAATGAGAAATACAAAGAACTGAATCCGGAGAAATATCAGGGGACCATTGAGCATGTGATCCAAAAGGGAAGTACACCGGCCGGCATGCATATCCCGATTCTCGTAGATGAAATCCTCGATTTTCTCAAGATCGAGCCGGGACAGAACGGACTTGATGCAACACTCGGATACGGCGGCCACAGCTCCCGTATGCTTGCATGCCTGCAGGGAAAAGGGCATCTCTGTGCGCTGGATGTCGATCCGATCGAGATGGCAAAAACAAAAGAACGACTGGCCGCGCAGGGGTACGGCCCTGAGATTTTAACGATTCTTCATCAGAATTTTGCCAATATTGATCAGGTTGCTGCCAAATACGGCCCCTTTGACTTCATTCTGGCGGATCTTGGTGTTTCCTCCATGCAGATTGATAATCCGGAGCGCGGCTTTTCCTACAAATATGATGGACCGCTGGATCTTCGCCTGAATCCGGAGGCAGGAATTTCCGCGGCCGAGCGTCTGCGCACGGTTGCACGCGATGAACTGGAAGGCATGCTCATTGAAAACGCCGATGAACCGTATGCAAAAGAAATTTCCCAGACTGTTACGCGGGCACTTCGGAAAGGAAAGAAAATTGACACTACGTTTGCACTGCGTGATCTGATCGCTGAAGCACTGGATTTTCTTCCGAAAGACGAGAAAAAAGAAGCCATCAAAAAATCCTGCGCCCGCACCTTCCAGGCACTGCGGATCGATGTAAACAACGAATATGAGGTTCTGGAAGCATTCATGGAAAAACTTCCGGATGCTCTTGCTCCGGGCGGCAGAGCGGCAATTCTGACGTTCCATTCCGGCGAAGACCGGCTTGTGAAAAAGTCCATGAAGGGACTGTATCAGATCGGTATTTATTCCGAATATTCAAAAGAAGTCATTCGTCCTTCCAAAGAAGAATGCATCCGCAACAGCCGTGCAAGTTCAACGAAAATGCGCTGGGCAATTAAGGCGGAGTAACTAAAAAAAGCAGGAGAGAAGTCGTCTCCATAAAAAAGAGGAATCAACGAATGGGATATAATCCCTGTTGATTCCTCTTTTGGTTTCTGATATGTTTTTATTCCTCATGCTCCGGCATGGACTCCCGCAGCCGTACCGCTGTGGCAGCCTGACGGCGCCTTGCATCGTCCATGGCAGCATAATGCTTCTTCGTCGTATTGACATCCTTATGGCCGAGAACATCCGCAACAAGATAAATATCGCCTGTTTCCTGATACAGCGTCGTACCGTACGTACTACGCAGTTTATGCGGCGTAATTTTCTTCGTTGTCGTCACCTGGGACGCATATTTCTTCACCAGATTTTCCACCGTCTTGACGTTGATCCGTTTTCTCTGCGCCGAATAGAAGAGTGCGTGTTCGTGTCCTGCCACAGGCGTAATACCTGCGCGGACTTCGATATACTTTTTCAGTGCCTCGGCAACTTCATCTCCAAAGTAGACAAACATTTCATTTCCACCTTTTCGAAGCACTTTGATGCCATTGTTTTTAAAATCGACATCCTCAATATCTAACCCGACACATTCCGACACACGGATTCCCGTGCCAAGCAGAAGAGTAATGATTGCAAAATCACGTTCCTTTGTTTTTTCATAGTAGGCCCGCTGATGATTGCTCAGCCCGTCGCCGCAGGATTCAATAAAATCGAGAAGCTCCGCAACCTCATTTGGCTCCAGACGGATAATTTCTTTTTCATGGAGCTTCGGCATATCGATAAGCAGCGTAGGATTTGTCTCAATCAGTTCCTTTTTGAAATAATAGGAATAGAACGTCCGAAGTGCCGACAATTTTCGTTTCAGTCCTTTTTCCCCGTTGGTGGTATAAGATTCCTGGGAACCGATATAAGCCTTTAAATATTCTGTGTATTCCTCAAGATCAAGTGCAGTGACCTGGTCAAGCACATCAACGGACATCTGATCCATGGGAATTTTGGCAAGTTCCGGATTTTCTTTCTGCAGATACTGAAAAAAGATCCGAAGGTCATATGCATATTTGATCCGTGTGCTGGTCGATGTCGTTGTGCTGATGCCGCGGAAAAATTCGGAAGTAAAAGAGGGAAGCGTCTTCAGAACCTCGCGGAGCTTCAGTGTATTTTCCATATCGGTTTGTTCGTGATACGTAATTTTTGATTTCATAACCGCAAATGAGCCTTTCTAAACAGAAAAACCGGGAAAATGAAAGAAGTATTTCTTCTATATAACTATTCGGGAAACGCAGGTTTTTCGAATAGTTGAAGAGTTACTTTCAGAAATCACCGGTTTTTCCTCTGAAACCGCCGAATTTTACAGGCCGATTTCTTGTTCGTTTTTTCACAACATTTTTTATTTTCTTCTTTTATTTTTCAGGATAAAAATCTTAATACTCCGATTACCTTTCCTACGATCTGCAGATCATTCACAAGGATCGGATCCATCTCATCGTTTTCCGGCTGCAGGCGGAAATAACCGTCTTCCTTGTAGAATGTTTTTACTGTAGCGGAATCATTGACCAGAGCGACAATTTTTTCTCCATTTTCCGCAGTTGCCTGTTGTTCCACAAGAACAAGGTCACCGTCTAAAATACCTGCATTTACCATGCTTTCGCCCTGTACCTTTAAAAGGAACGTTTCTGCGTTTGGCAGACGGTCTACCGGCATCGGGAAATATCCTTCAATATTCTCTACCGCAAGAATCGGTTCTCCGGCAGCTACTTTGCCGATCAGCGGAATCTGTGCAACCTCACTCTGGGATGCGGTGTCTTCCGATGCAATTCCCTGGATTGCACCAAGGCGGCCGGTATGGAATCCTTCATCGCAGATTTCAATGGCTCTCGGTTTTGTTGCATCTCGTTTGATATAGCCTTTCCGCTCCAGTGTTTCCAGATGTGCATGTACCGAGGATGTAGAACGAAGGGAAACCGCTTCGCAGATCTCACGCACAGACGGCGGGAATCCTCTCTGCAAAATTTCCTGTTTTAAATATTCGAGAATCTGTCTCTGTTTCTCTGTCAGTTTATTTTTGTCTCCAGCCATCGTATGTTCCTCCTGTCGTTTCGTTTTTTATATGAATTAGGGTAGTCCCCTCTTTCTATACGATATTTGCTTAAAATATACCAAATAAATTTTACCATAAATCCCACCGGAACGCAAATAAAAGTTTCGAAAATTTGTTCGTATTTCGTATTGACAAACATACGTTCTTTTATTATAATGAACATATATTCGAAAGAACAAATGTTCACGTAGCACAACTACTCTTCTATCACAAATCAAGGGGGAATTTTACATGAGTACCAATGCAAAGAAAAGAAAATCACTGAGAGAAAGACGAAAAATCCAGAGAAGAAAACTGCAGATCCGCGCAGCCGCCGCTCTCCTGTCTCTGGTTGCCGTCACATTTCTTTTAATCTTCCACTTCACGCCGCAGAATACGCAGGCAGACAGTGAGCCGAAAGCTCCAACCTACAAATACTACACCAGTATCCGCGTTTCTTCCGGCGATACACTGTGGGACATCGCCAAAGAATACCGTACAGAAGAATACTCCGATATTTCCAGTTACATTGCCGAGGTCCGTGAGATCAATCACCTGAGTTCCAACCAGATCACGGACGGTATGTATCTCTGCATTCCGTATTACTCCGAGGAGTATAAATCATGAAATTCAAGAAATACTTTACATAATTCGGTTATGTAAACAAAGTAAAAAAAACAGCTTCCAAAATGCACGGAACCTTCTAAAACAGCATGTTCGGGAAGCATGGTTTACCAAATAAAGAATGAATGTGAAAAGCAGAAACGTCCCGCAAATGAAATTTCTCATTTGCGGGACGTTTCTGCTATCTTATACTTTTTTTAATCCTCTTCAATATGCTCCTGTCCCTGTGCGATGATTGTCCGTACATGACCATCTGCAAGAGAGTAGAACACCGATTTTCCTTCTCGTCTGCTCTTTACCAGCTTATTCTGCTTCAGAATGCGAAGCTGGTGGGAAATTGCGGACTGTGTCATGTGCAGTGCTTCTGCCAGGTCGCAGACGCATACCTCTGCCTCAAACAGGACAAACAGGATCTGGATCCGCGTGGAATCACCAAATACCTTGAAAAGCTCTGCCAGATCGTAAAGCTCTGTTTCATCCGGCATGGTCTCATTGACAATCTTTACCAGATTTTCATGAACCTCACAGGAGTCACAGCACAGATCAGCTTCATCCGGATTGATTTTTGCCATTTTGTGTCCTCGCCTTTCTATAGATTTTTCACAAACAGAGCACGAATTGCATTCAGAACCGCCAGAATCATAACTCCGACATCTGCGAAAATTGCCATCCACATGTTAGCGATACCGATGGCTCCCAGAAGCAGGAACAATACTTTGATACCAATTGCAAAATAAATATTCTCATAAACAATGTGAATACATTTTCTGGAAATGTGAATTGCTTTGGAAATCTTGAGCGGATCGTCGTCCATCAGAACGATATCAGCTGCTTCAATTGCTGCGTCGGAACCAAGTGCTCCCATCGCAATACCGATATCGGCACGGGACAGTACCGGTGCATCGTTGATGCCGTCACCTACGAAAGCAAGTTTTTCTTTTTCTGTCTTTGCGGCAAGCAGCTCTTCCACTTTACTTACTTTGTCACCAGGAAGCAGTTCGCTGTAAACTTCATCAATTCCAAGATCTGCAGCTACCTGATCGGCTATCCGCCTGGAGTCTCCGGTCAGCATAATCGTCTTTTTAATACCGGATTTCCGCAGCGCCTGAATCGCTTCTTTCGCATGCGGTTTGATCATATCACAGATCAGGATATGTCCGGCATACTTGCCGTCTACAGCAACATGGACGATGGTGCCGACGCTGTGGCAGTCGATATAATCAACGCCAAGGCGCTCCATCAGTTTTGCATTTCCGGCAGCGACATTTTTACCGTCTACCTTTGCTGTTACACCGTTTCCGCTGATCTCTTCGATGTCCGTGACACGGCTTCGGTCGATCAGTTTTCCATATGCTCTCTGCAGACTCTTGCTGATCGGATGGCTCGAAGCACACTCAGCAAGTGCTGCGTATTCCAGAACATCTTCCTGACTGATCGTATTGTGGTGAATACCGGCTACTTCAAAGACACCCTGTGTCATGGTACCGGTTTTATCGAATACAACGTATTTGGTCTGGGAAAGTGTTTCCAGATAGTTGGAACCTTTCACCAGGACACCTTCATGGCTTGCGCCGCCGATACCGGCGAAGAAGCTGAGCGGAATACTGATGACCAGTGCACAAGGGCAGCTGATAACCAGGAAGGTCAGCGCACGGTAAATCCATACGCTCCACTCAGGAGCGGCACTTAAAAACAGCATCCGTACCAGCGGCGGCAGGATTGCCAGCGCCAGCGCACCGTAGCAGACGGCCGGTGTATAGTATTTCGCAAATTTGGAAATAAAGTTCTCGGATCTTGATTTCTTGGAGCTGGAGTTTTCCACAAGGTCCAGAATTTTGGATACGGTGGACTCTCCAAACTCTTTCGTTGTTTTTACTTTAATCAGACCGGACATATTGATACATCCGCTGATGACTTCGTCTCCCTCCCGGGCGTCACGCGGAACACTCTCTCCGGTCAGGGCACTGGTATTCAGTGTGGTGTTTCCTTCTTCGATCACACCATCGATCGGAATCTTTTCACCAGGCTGTACAACGATGATTGTGCCAACCTCAACTTCATCCGGATCAACCTGCTCGAGTTTTCCGTCTACCTCGATATTTGCATAATCCGGGCGGATATCCATCAGTTCGCTGATGTTCCGGCGGCTCTTTCCGACAGCATAGCTCTGGAACAGTTCGCCGATCTGGTAAAACAGCATAACGGCTACGCCCTCCGGATACTCGCCAAGCAGAATGGCACCGACCGTTGCAACAGCCATCAGAAAGTTTTCATCAAATACCTGTTTGTTCAGGATTCCCTTCCAGGCCTTTTTCAGGATATCGTATCCGATGACCAGATAAGGAACCATAAATGTTGCAAATCGCACATAGCCGGTTGTCGGCAGTACCGCGCAGAGAATCAGAAGAACCGATGCAACGATGACGCGGATGAGAACCTTTTTCTGTTTCTTATTCATACATATGCCTCCTTTGTTCTTACCGCCGGATGAAAAAATCCAGCATTTCATCCCAGAGATTTACAGATCCAAATCCGCTGCTCCAGAGAGAAAATACTGGATTTTTCTCGAGCTGAACCGCAGACAGGTTTTAGAATCTATTCTGCTCCAGCTTTTTCTTCCATCCGCCGATGAAAGTTTTTTATTTTAGAGGAAGATCTCGCAGTCATCCTCAACTTTTTTGCAGTTTTTCAGAACATCCTGCATAACGCTCTTTGGATCCTGTCCGTCTTCGAACTCAACGATCATTTTGAGCATCATAAAGTTTACGGTAGCATCCTTTACACCTGCTGTGTTTTTTGCAGCCTCTTCCATTTTGTTTGCACAGTTTGCGCAGTCAACATCGATCTTATACGTTTTCTTCATCGCTTTTGATCTCCTTTTTCATTTTCACTGTTCATATGAACATTTATTCATATGTTTGTTTTTATTATAGCACCAGTGATGCAATTGTCAATGGAAAACTGAAAAAAATCAAAAAAATCTGCCCGTCGGATTTTTTTGATTCCTGCGGGCAGATAGATCTGTTATTTATTCCTCATAAAGAAACGTTATGTTCTGCTATTTTTCACTTTTCCGAATCACAATCTGTCCGAACCGTGCACATCCGTCCAGAACCTCTATTTTCAGAATGCCTTCTCCTGTAACGGTACCGAGTGTGAACCGTTCGAGTGTGTTCGGTGCTGTTTCATATGCAAAATATGGATGAACATCCGAAGTTACTTTCTCACCGGCAGGAGGCATTCCCCCTTCAAAAAGAGTCTCTCCCTGAATAGCTGCCTGTACCTTCACCTCTTTGTCTGCACAGTAAGTTACAGAAACCGTATAGGTTTCTTTTTCACGGATTGTATAGGAAGCATACTCTCCTGCTCCCAGCTGAAGCTGTACATGATCTCTCGGATGTTTGATCGGACCCGGTGCGGCAAACCCGGCCGGTTCAGGATGATATCCTTTTTCATAAACCAATTCAAACCGGTCATACAGACGATATCCTGCAGCATTCGGAAGATCACTAAGACCACGGTGTGAATCCATCGGCAGCGCGTTGTAGCCGATCGCCGGGATCTCAAAATTGCCCTCTCGAAGCAGATAAGGATGATACTGCGTATTTTCTTTGCATTTATCGACCGCCAGGCATTCCAGGTAGCTGTCCCAGATGGCCTGCGCATGCTCGTAGGACGGTTTTGCAGCTCCATTAATTGCATAATCGGTAATCAGATGCCATTCATCCGGAACATTAAAGTTCAGAATCGAAGCACATCCTGCTCCCTCTACCGTTTTCCAGCACCACAGATTATAACCGGCGTGGTACTCGGCAAGAATCTCATACATCGTTGTCTGCCATGCGTGCTCATTTCTTCCTCCTGTCTCGCCCATCCACAGGCAGATCTTCTGTTCCCGGCAGGTACGGAGAACACTGGCAAGAGAAGCTACCTCCGGAACAACCATCTCATACGCATGAAGACTGATGCCCCAGTTGTGGTATTCCGGGTCAAACTCATGATTAAAGAAATATGTAAGAGAGGAAAACTGTGTACCATTCAGCAAAAATAAGTGTTTCTGGTCGATCTTTCTGCAGCGGCGGATCATTTCCTCGTAAAAATAGACCAGCTTCGGTGTCAGCTCCTCGCGGCGCGGCGTCATGGAGATCGGCTCGTTGATACAGTCATATGCGCCGATGATCCAGCGGTCTTTGTATCTTCTCATAAACTCTTCCATCAGAAGAAACATCCGCTCCATCGATTCTTCATCGTCATACAGATGCTGTCCATTGTCCACGCCGTCATCACACGGAATTCCGGACTGGCCTGCCGTTGCCGCATGGAAATCTACGACAGCATAAACCTGATACGTCTCACACCAGTCGAGAACATCATTCAGCATGGCAAAGGAATCTTCATTATACGTAATCCCCGGCTCCTCATACAGAAAGCTTCCTGCGCGGATCGGCAGACGCACGGAATTGTAACCGCGTCTGGAGAGAAGTGCAATATCCTCCTCCGTCAGATACAGCCGTCTCCAGCGTTTCCAGAACTCCTCCGCATATTTCGTTCCGCAGGTCTCCCGTAGAATCTGGTCCATACTTCTTCCACGGTCCATACGTCCCATCGGCGCATATTTTCCAGGCTCGAACAGTCCAAAGCCGCTCTGGGTGCCGAGCATAAATCCTTCCGGATTATCCCAGTTTCCCATGCCCCAGCCGCGGAGAATCACCTCTTCTCCGAAATCATTCACAATAATACCGTCCTGATTGTGCAAAAATCCCCTTACACGTTCTTTGTCATAATACCCCATACAAAAATACCACCTTTCCGCAGAAGCCTTCTGGTTCTGCGCTTTTTCTTCTATTATAAAAATTCTGGTTTTCTGTGTCAAGAAATAGATTTTTACTATTTTCAGGGAAAAAACATGATATTTTTTTTAAAATTGCTTGACAAACCGAAAAATGAGACTATAATGCAAAGTGTTCAAAAGAAAAAAGGGATCAGAAAAAAGCAATGAGCAGGACAACATTTTTCGGGTGAGCCTTTGCAGAGAACCATCGGCTGGTGCGAGATGGCAGGTATCCCAAAGAACAATCCCCTGTGAGCTGTACAGACGAAACCAGAAATGGAAAGTAGTCCGGACCGGCCTCTCACCGTTAGCAGAGAAGAGATTCACCGGAAAGTGTATCAAATGGTTTCGGGGATCTTGTCTGAGTGATCGACCAAAAGAAACAGCCGATAATTAGAAGTGGTAACGCGGAGCGTTTTTTGAAAGCTTCGTCTTCTTGCATAAGTCAGGGAGACGAAGCTTTTTTTATTTCCAAGCATACCAACACAATTGCCTTTTCCCTTTTCTTTTTCCATTTGAAATCCATGTAAACTGGAAATATCATTTTTGAACGAGGAGGAATTTTATTATGAACACGTTGGTTATTGTACTGATCGCCGCCGTATGTCTGATAGCAGGTTATACCTTCTACGGAAGCTGGCTGGCAAAGAAATGGGGCATCGATCCTAAAGCAAAAACACCTGCCGTTGCAAAAAATGACGGTCAGGATTACGTCCCTACCGATGGATGGACCGTATTCGCCCATCAGTTTTCTTCAATCGCAGGTGCAGGCCCTGTCACCGGTGCCATTCAGGCCGCTGTCTTTGGATGGGTTCCCGTCCTTTTATGGATCCTGATCGGCGGTATCTTCTTTGGTGCTGTTACCGATTTCGGTGCGCTGTATGCGAGTGTCAAAAACGAAGGAAAATCCATGGGACTTCTCATTGAGAAATACATCGGCAAAACAGGAAAAAAACTGTTTCTTCTCTTCTGCTGGCTCTTTACACTGATCGTTATCGCCGCCTTTGCAGATATGGTTGCCGGAACATTTAATGCTTACGAAACGGTTGACGGCGTCACAAAGCTTTCTGCCCAGGCAACTGTAAACGGCGCTGCCGGAAGCATCTCCCTGCTATTTATCGCTTTTGCTGTTGTCTTCGGACTGCTCCAGAAAAAACTGCAGTGGAAAGGCTGGAAAGAAATGGTACTCGGCCTTGCCTGCACTGTTGCAGCCTTTGCAATCGGCATGAATGTACCGCTTGTAACAAGCAAAGCAACCTGGACTTATCTGGTATTTGCCTACATCTTTCTTGCCGCTGTCCTTCCGATGTGGCTTCTGATGCAGCCGCGTGACTTTATGACAACCTTTATGTTTGCCGGCATGATCCTTGGCGCTGTTGTCGGACTTGTTGTTGCACACCCGAAAATGAATCTTCCAATGTACACCGGTTTCCACAATGCGGCATCCGGAGATCTGTTCCCGATCCTGTTTGTCACCGTTGCCTGTGGTGCTGTTTCCGGATTCCACAGCCTGGTATCGTCTGGAACCTCTTCGAAAACCATTGCGAATGAAAAAGATATGCAGAAAGTCGGATACGGAGCTATGGTTCTGGAGAGCCTGCTTGCCGTCCTCGCCCTCTGCGTTGCCGGTGCTGCTGCTTCTGCAGACGGTACGGCTGCTGTCGGAACGCCATTTGCGATCTTTTCTTCCGGTGTTGCCGGATTTCTGGAAATGTTCGGCATCCCGGTATACGGAGCACAGTGCTTCATGACGATGTGTGTATCGGCGCTGGCACTTACCAGTCTTGACTCCGTTGCACGAATCGGCCGTATGTCCTTCCAGGAACTGTTCACTGTCGATGATATGGAACATGCTGCCGGATGGAGAAAGCTGCTCTGCAATAAATATTTCTCTACCATTGTTACTCTGCTCTGCGGCTACATCCTGACCCAGATCGGATATGCCAATATCTGGCCGCTGTTCGGAAGTGCAAACCAGATGCTGAGTGCACTCGTTCTGATCACGCTCTGTGTCTTCCTGAAAGTCACCGGCCGTGAAAACAGAACCCTGTTCCCGCCGCTTATCATCATGCTCTGCGTCACCTTTACCGCACTGGTAGAGCGTGTCATTGCACTTGTAAAAGCGTATGGAGCAGGAACCGCTGTCTTCCTCGTTGAGGGACTGCAGCTCATCATCGCCATTCTGCTGATGGTTCTTGGTGTCATCATTGTCATCAGCTGTGGAAAAGAACTGTTCCGGAAGAAAGCGGGACAGGAAACGAAATAATATAGATGTTTCTTCAAAGAGCTTCCTAACGCAAAACGCCGTCAGACTACAACAAGTCTGACGGCGTTTTACATGCCATAGTTTTTTACGAAACAATTGCCGCCTTGGTCGCACCGATAATCGGGGAGCTGACTCCCTTCGCCCATTGCCATGCCAGTGCGGTCATACATTCAGGGCTTCCATTGTTTCCTCAATCGGAGTTTCGTAGTCAAAACGGTGAATGATATACAGATCCAGATACTCTGTTCCCAGCCGTTTCAGTGTACCGTCAATCTCTCTGTGAATGGCTTCTGCCGACAGATTGCCAAAATTTTACTCCGTATAATACTGTGCCTGCGCATTCCAAAGCTCATAGTATTTGCCGTTTGTATCCACAAATCCCCTGTTCCATAAGGTAGCATCCAGATACTTCGGGATCTCCCGGTTGACCGCCATAAAGGTTAAATGACCCCGGCTGTCCTGCTGTAAAAGTGACATCCTCCACCACCTGTAGAGGTGGGGGAGGATGTCACACTTCATGACCTTATTCCTTCTCCAGAAACATACTCTTCAACAGATGCGTTCCCGCTTCCGTCCGAAATACTTTTCTGCAGAAATTTTCAATCGCCTGTTTTGAATATTCGCTCTCGCCGGCATTGACCAGAAAATCGGCTTCCAGCAGGATCTGGTAATCCATTCCCTCTACATTTGTATAGGTATGATGATGCGTAACCAGCCATGTGATGCGTTCGACATCCAGTTCTCCTGCCGGTACATCTTTGAAAAATTCTGCAACGAGCGGCGCACTTTCCTCTTCCTGATGCTTTCCGCTGGTATTTCCGTATTTTTCCCGACACAGCGGGCAGGCAATATCATGGACAACAGCTGCCATCTCCAGCGTTTCCTGTGTTTTTGGATCCAGTCCTTCCGCCTCGCCGATGTTCTTTGCAAAGGCCCATACCTTCAGAAAATGATAAATATCATGAATATTTCCCTTATAAAAATCTGTCATTTTTTCAATTGCAGCAGCAATTTTCATATCGTGTTTCCTCCTTCGCATCCTGTCTTTCTTCCCATTATATCACATGTTTCACGCATTTGAGTATCAGATTATCATCTGATCTTATCACAAAATATGCAAAAACAGGAGGCAGAACCTGCCTCCTGTAGCTTTTTAACACTATGATATTCTTTATGCCAGCGGTTTTCCTGTCAGCATCTCATATGCCTGAAGATATTTCTCGATCGTCTTGTCTACGATTTCCTGCGGCAGAGTCCAGTCGTGGTTTCCATCGTTGGCTTTGAGCCAGTCGCGCGCGAACTGTTTGTCAAAAGATGGCTGACCATGGCCTGGTTCATAACCATCTGCAGGCCAGAAGCGGGAGCTGTCCGGAGTCAGCATCTCGTCGCCGATTACGATATTTCCGTTTTCATCGAGACCAAACTCAAATTTTGTGTCTGCAATGATAATGCCTTTGCTTAAAGCATAATCGGCACATTTTTTATACAGAGCGATGGTGTAGTCGCGAAGCTTCTCTGCATACTCGGCTCCTTTTCCCGGGAAGTATTTTTCCAGATGGGCGATGCTCTGCTCATAAGAGATATTTTCGTCATGATCTCCGATTTCAGCCTTTGTGGACGGAGTGTAGATTGGCTCAGGAAGCTTGTCAGATTCTTTTAATCCTTCCGGAAGCTCGATGCCACATACTTTTCCTGTTTTCTGATAGCTTGCCCAGCCGCTTCCGGTAATGTAGCCGCGGACAATGCACTCGATAGGAAGCATTTCCAGCTTACGGCACATCATGCTGTTTCCGTCAAATTTCTCCTGCTGGAAAAATTCCGGCATGTCTTTTACGTCTACAGAGATCATATGATTCGGAAGGATGTCTTCTGTCAGATCGAACCAGAATTTGGACATCTGGGTCAGAACGGTACCTTTTTTTGTTACCACATTGTTCAGAATGACATCAAAACAGCTAATACGGTCGGTTGCTACCATGATCAGGCTGTCGCCGTTATCATAAATCTCGCGTACCTTACCCTCTTTGATTGGCTTTAATTCTTTCATCATGAATACCTCTTCTTTTCGTATAGGATAGTGAACGGAATTACACCCAACCCGGTGAAATTCCTTTGACACCTTTACCCTACACCACTCCTTATAAATTGTCAAGTATTTATTATTAACGCTACTAAATAAACTCCAAAAGGGATCTTTTATTTCCATTTATAATTCTGCTCCGTTTGTTTCTATCACGTGTTTATACCAGAATGCGGAATCTTTCATAATTCTCTCCTGATTTCTGTAGTCCACATATACGAGTCCAAATCGATATGAGTAACCTTTGGCCCATTCAAAATTATCCATCAAAGACCACTGGAAATATCCTCTGATATCCGCTTCCTCTGCTGCTTTTCTCAGTTCTCGCAAATATCTTGCAAGAAAATCATATCTGTGATAATGATCACACGCTACTTCGCCGGTATGACCGGAATATACTTTCCCCGGTTCTTTTGTATACACGTCCCAGATGTGTTCACCTTTTCCATCTTCTTTTACTGCACCTTCAATTTGATATGCACTTGTTGCTGCACCCCAGACAAAATTTTCTGAAAAAACGATCTTTTTTTCCATTGCTTTCTTCCTCTTATTACTCTACTATTCTAATTATTTCCATTCCTCGATTCCCAGATTCTCTATATAATCAGCAAGTTCTCTCGCCATCTCATAGGTTTCTGGAATTCTGAGATGTCCTGGAGTCGCTGCTCCGTTTCTTTTAAAGATACAATGGGAAATTTTACTGTCTCCCATAGAAACCACTACATCGTCAATTGCTTTGTCCCAAGAACTGTCATGCTCAAGCAATGTCGTACAGCAGACGACCGATGCCTTCGGATATACCTGACGCAGTTTTTTTAAAAATTCTGTATAGTGTTCTCTCCAAAGAATTGCTTTCTCACACATATAGTCTTCTGACATATAATCAAACGGATGATTATCATTCTGGCCAATTGCCACGACAACAACCTGCGGTGTATACTGATTAAAATCCCATTCTGTCAGTTCACCAAATGTTTTATTAAAGCGAATTTTATTCCAGGCACTTTCCATTCCAATCTGCTCCGGCTCATGGAACCAGCCTTGTCCATCCATCAATGCAATTCCGCCCTGTGCGATATCATGGATCTGTGCATTCAGCATACGTGCTGTCATCCATGCATAGGAATACCAGCTGTTAGAATAACCTCCCTGATGTTCAGGGTCCGTCTTTCCTGTATAATCCACTGCTTCTGTCACTTCTCCTGCTGATACAGAATCTCCGTAAACTTCAATTTTTCTTGTCTGTGCATCCGGAAGTTCCAATAATTTTGCTCCGTCTTCAATTTCAAATCCAAGGATGTGCATCTCATGGCAGGAATCCTGACGTTTAAAGAAAAGAACATGATGTTCTCCGTTTTCATTCTCAGGAACACGAATCTCTATTTCATTCTCTTTCTCGTTATCCAGATAATAACACGACTGCACTCCATCTAAAATACATCCAAGATAATTCTGCCAGTATTCATTTTTGTTTCTCAGGAAAATTTTCAAATATTTTCCTGTAAATTTAAATTCCACAGATGTACATGGATAAACCCAGATTGGTTCTTTTGGATTTCTCCAGTCGATCCTTCCGCTATAACGTATTTTTTTATTATCAGGATTAATTCTCATCTTATCCCCTCCATATTTTACAGTAAACTTGCTGCACCGATCATTCCTGCTTCATTTCCAAGTGCTGCTGTCTCAATCTCCGGAAGCCTCTCCTTCAAAAATCTTATGCAATAATTAATGACATCAGATAAAATGGAGTTGTATCCGTTACCTCTTCCGGAAGAATTGTTATATCTACCGTATGAATTTTCTTTTCTCCACTGCACTGCAATCTGTTCCAGACGGACCTTCTTTCTTCGTCCCACGTTCTTTCCTACCTTCTGTCACTTATCTATTAGTTCCTCTATGACGTTATTAACATCTAAGATTACGTTAATATGATAGCAAATAACTGTCAACTTAATTTAAGTTATTTTTACTAAGTTTAAGATTAACTTAAAAAACTATGAAAAAGCAGGCAAATATCCTGCTTCCTCATAGCTTTCTTCATTTCATCATATGCAGCATTCACGAGAAATCTGTAATTTGTTCCGTAAGAATCCAATAGGCAGTTGGCCGATTTTTTCTTTTATGCGAAATGGAAACGGAACGTATAGCTGTATCTTCCCTTGCATACACGATATTCCGGGTGAATATTTTTCGTCCAGCCGGTATCTCCGCCAAGGCCTGCGTGTGCTGCATCCAGAATCAGCCAGGTTCCTGTCGTATGCTCCGGAAGTTCTTCCTCATATGCGGCTTTTCGATATTCTGCCATAGAATATGGAAGTGCACTGAAATGGAAATCATCACTGCCTACAATCTGAACGGTATGTGTTCCATCTGAAAGAACGGCAAATCGCGTATCCTCATGGCCACCGCATTCGCAAGGTACTACAAACGGAACGTGCTGTTCTGCTACAGAAGATGTGTAAAATCCGGTAAAAGCTGCGTCCTTTCGGTCTGCATACGTCTCCCAGGGTCCTTTTCCATACCAGCTGAGCGTATCAAACGCTGCAGGAAGGCAGAACGACTGTCCGACTCTTGCGATGGTCTCAAGGCCGCTGTTGTTTGTTACTTCGTTTTTGAGCTCCATTCCCTCACTGCCGATGCGATACAGAGTATGAGCGGTAAAGAGTACTGCGTTGTCCGGCTCCGCGGTATAGGAAGCCTGCACTTCAAGAAGCACCTGATTTCCGGCACTGACAGCCGATACTGACTGTACTTCCTTTTTCAGACGATCCAGACCTTCCGCGCGCCAGATATCATCGTAATCACTTTCATGGGTTCCCTCATCAATACCGGTTGGGGCACGATAAAATTCATCTTTTCCGCCGGTCATAAAAGAAACGCTCTTTGCCTGATATCTGGTAAATTCACCTGTCTTTTTATCAAAGATAATTTCGGTCTCTTCGCCGGTGATGCGAACATGATTTTCATCCTCCGCTACGGTCAGTGGTTTCTCCACAATCGTTTTCTCGTCTGCCAGATAAACACCTGTAGTAACCGGAATCTGACGGCGGTATAGTTCTGTTCCCGCCGGTGCATAGAAGGTATCTTGGGCAAGCTCAACGTAATAATTTACATACGCCTCGCCATGCAGTTTCGCCGGAAGCTCCGGAAGCGGAAGCGTCTCTGTTGTTCCGGCTGCCGTGTAAAATGCCGGATAGCTGCCTTTGGCAAGCGTTTCGCCGTTCTGCACAATTTCATAACGCACCTGCAGATGAGAAAGATCGAGGGTATGGTAGCGGTTTGCCAGCACCCATATAGTTTCGCCGGTATATGGATTTTTCACCTGCTCAATCGTAACCGGGGACTGGCCGTTTCTCACCTCATAGGCGCCCGGTTTATAAGAAAGATCGGCAAAGACAACACCATTCAGACACATATCCGGAACCGGATCGGTCACGTCCTCACCGAACGCTCCGCCGTAGCCGTATTTGATATTTCCGTCCTCCTCGTGGATCGCAATCGCCTTGTCCGCGAAATCCCAGATAAAGCCGCCCTGAAAACGCGGGTATTTGTTGACATAGTCCCAAAACTCCTTGAAATTTCCGTTGCTGTTACTCTTTGCATAAGCGTATTCACACATAATGAACGGGCGGAGATCGGAATCGTCTGCCATCACATCCTCAAGCCAGCTCATCGTCGGATACATTGGGCAGATAACGTCGGAAATATTACTCTTTGGGTTGCCGGACTCGTACTGAACGTATCTTGTCTTGTCGTATTCCCGGATCCAGCCGTGCATCGCAGCATGATTCGCCCCTGCACCGGATTCATTTCCAAGGGACCACAAGACGATGGAAGGATGGTTTTTATCACGCAGTACCATACGGGTTGCACGCTCCAGATAAGCGGCTGTCCACTCAGCGGATGCACTGAGCTGTCCGCCGTAACCGTGCGTCTCAAGATTTGTCTCATCGACAAGGTAAATGCCGAGCTCGTCACACAGATCATACCATTTCACGGAATTCGGATAATGACTGGTACGAACAGCGTTGAAATTCAGGCGTTTCATCACAGCAATTTCTTTTCGCATCTGCTCCTCAGAAACGGTACGTCCCGTCTCGGCACAAAAATCGTGGCGGTCTACGCCGCGGATCACAAGGCGCTTGCCGTTCAGGGTCAGAACGCCGCGGCCGTTGATCTCCACCTGGCGGAAGCCGACCTTGCAGCTCTCGATATCAACCGTCTCATTCTCTTTGTTCTGCAGCTCGACAACGAGGGTGTAAAGTGTCGGAGTCTCTGCAGTCCAGAGTGCCGGGTTCTCTACCGGAGCAGTAACGGTTGCGATAAATTTCGGCATCAGATAGAAGCCGCACTCAGCAAACGGTCTCGAAGCCATCTCGGTTACTTTGTTCTGTTCTGCATCATACAGCGTCACTTTGGCATGATACTCGCCGTACAACGGTTTGGAGTTGTCCGGCCAGATCGTGACAGAGAGGGTAGCTTTCGTGTAATCCGGGTGTGTAAACAGTGTCTCTGCCTTATAGTCCAGGATGTGCTGCACCGGTTTCGATACGAGGCGGACATCGCGGTAGATACCGGACAGATGCCAGTAATCCTGATCTTCCAGGTAAGTACCGTCACAGTAGCGCATTACCTGTACGGCAAGGGTGTTCGTTCCCTCCTGCACATATTCGGTGATGTCAAATTCCGCGTTCACTTTGCTGTCCTGGGAATACCCCACCTGTTTTCCGTTGACCCAGAGATAGAAGCAGGACTCCACACCGCCGAAATCGATGAGAAGCTGTCGGCCGATATAGTCTGTTGGAACCTCAAAGGTTCTGAAATAGCAGCCAGTCAGATTTTTCTCCGGTACGTACGGCGCATTCAGCTCGTAGGTGCCTTCGGTAATCTCGATCTCAAATGCTTCGCCGTTTGCCTCCCGTTTGAACGGATACAGCATATTGGTGTAAACCGGCTTTCCATATCCCTGCAATTCCCAGTTGGACGGCACCGGAATCGTATCCCATGCTGCGTGATCGAAATTCTCTTCATAAAATGCTTCCACCGCTTCCGGTGACGGATACATTTTGAATTTCCAGTCTCCGTTCAGATCCATTACAAAGCGGGACGCGTTCCGATTTCCGGCGAGCGCCTGCTCTACCGTCTCATACGCACCGTACGGCGTATGCATCGGATAACGATTTTTCTGCGTTATATACTGATTTTCCCAGTCTCTTGTCTGTCTCATGTTCTTGAAACCCTCCTTGTCTTTGCTTTCGCATTTTCCGACTGCCTCTCTTCTTTTTATCCAGATTGGTGTTCCTTTTTTGCTTTCCTGTGATATAATACATCTGTGGATTTTCAAAAGATTCATGCAGTTATCTTATGATTCAGTATAAAACACTGCACGCGGATGAGAAATAGTTGATCTGGTGTTTCTTTTATCCAAAATGGGAAAGCAAAGGAGAAGTCGTATGATACCGGAATATCTGCTTGCAAAAATAGAAAAGAGCGATGTTATCTATCGCTGTATTGGAAATGAAATGAAGAACGGGATTCTGGCGTGCGGTTTTATGCGGAAAGAGACAGCGGACCGCTCGCAGTATCATTTTTCGAACGAGTATTACAGCTGTTTCGTGCTGCTGCGCGGGAGCGGGGAATATATTGCCGAGGACGGCACCTCCTATCCGCTGCAGGCGGGAAGTCTGGTCCAGCGTCTGCCGGGTGTGCCGCATTCCACACGCGTAGACCCCGATGGGAAATGGTTGGAATTTTTTATCTCGATTGGGAAACCGTTTTTTGATTTTTTCTGCTCGCTTTCGGTTCTGAACCGGGAGCCGGTGTTAAAGGCAGAGCTGCTTCCCGGCGATCTCGAGCGGTATCAGAAGCTTCTGCAGTCGTTAAAGGCCACACCGGACAGTCTGCTGCCTTTGCGGATTCCGGAGATGGAAAAAGAGATTCTGCGAATGTACGGCTACCATGCGCACCGGGTGAATCTGCAGCGGGATCCGATCGAGGCCGCCTGCGATATGCTCTCGCAGAATCTTGATGAAGAAATTTCTCTCGAAGAGCTTGCCCGGTCACTCCAGATCGGTTATGAGACGTTTCGAAAAGTATTTAAAAAACAGACCGGCGTCTCTCCTGCACGGTACCGCACCAGGAAGAGAATGGAGCAGGCCCGTATTCTTCTCGAGGGCGGCGTACCGATGAAGGAAATTGCCGGTCTTGTCGGATATGGCGATGTCTATGCGTTCAGCAAGCAGTTTTCCCGGTTCTTTGGATTCCCGCCTGGAAAGTACCGCGCACGTCTTCACACGGATGCGCCGGATTTAGAACAGTTTTAAGATATCGTCCACGGTTTTACGTTTCGGCTTGTCCGGGTTAATGGCACGGTAGCCGACAGCAATGACAGCACCAAGGAGCTCATTCTCCGGAATGGAGAGGGCTTCACGGATAGCTTTCTCATCACGGATTCCCATAATCAGAGTATCAAGGCCAAGTTCTCTTGCGCGCAGGATCAGGTTTTCGTCGTGCAGGCCGAGATCGTAATAGCCCCAGCCGTTTCCAACTTCGTTGTCTGGTGTGCCGTCCTGCGTAAATCCGGAGCGGTCTTTTACGAATGCTGTTACGACAAGTGCGGCTCCCTTTGAACTCTTCTGATTGAATTCTGGAAGGCATTTTGCGGAAAATTCTTCGACTTTCTCCGGTGTTACCAGGGCATAGTACCGTGTTGTCTGTGAGTTTTTCCAGGATGGTGCCTGAATCGCTGCCTGTACGATCTCCTGGATCTGCTCTGCCGTTACGTGTTTCTCCGGATCAAACGCGCGGATGCTTCTTCTTTCTTCCAGCAGTTTTGTAAATTCCATGGTGTATATCCTCCTTTTATTTATAAAGCCTCGTAATCTTCCCGTGAAAAACGGTGATACGTCAGGCCGAATTCATTTTCTTCGACACAGTAACAGTATTCATCTACAGACGGGTCTGAAAAAGAAAATACATGGCCCATCTCATGCTCCTCGGATGCGTTTTCTTCCACGGTAGTATGCATTTTCTCTGCATAGGAAGAAAAGCAGTTTCGAACCTGTTCCATTGTGTTTCCAGGCGTTGTGATCACCTGCAGAAGGTTCTGCAGGAGCTCCGGAACAGGAATTTTCCGCTCGATATAAGAACATCCTTCCTCCGGGATTTCCATGCAGTAGCGGTCCTTGACCGCTGAAATCGCAAGTGTTCCAAAACGCGGCTGTACTTCCTTACAGAACGCGGCAAGTGCCGCATCCAGGTCTTCTGTTTCGTCTAAAGAGAGGGAACGGCGCAGGGACTCCGCCGGGTAGTAGAGCTTCATCGTACCGCCCTCATAGCCGATCTTCACCTGCCATTCCCGAATCGTATCGGTAATATGTTTTTCCAACAGTTTTGCTGTCATGTTTTCTAAGTCACCTCCATTATGCTGCATGTGCAAAAAATACAGTATTATTATCGCATGAATTGGGAGTTGTGTGAACACTTAATTTTTTGTTTTTTACAAAAAAAGAATCACTTTTTTTACTCCTCGAAACGGCAGAAACCTCCGCCAGAAAAGCTGGAACAGAGGTTTCTGTGATTTCTTATGTCAGAAGAATTTCTCAGTCATTTCGTTCTGAATTACTCTTCGTCGTCTTTTTTCTTTCTGCCGCGGAGTTTGAATCCAAGTCCGCCAGCGCCAAGAGATGCAACTGCCATGCTTACCCATCCCCAGATGTTGGTAGCATCACCGGTCTTTGCATTATCGCTCTTCTTGGAAGTAGAGGTATTGGATACTTTATTACTTGCAAGCGGAGTAGATGTTGCTTTCGGGGTGCTTGTCGGGGTCTTCGTCGGCTGCGTCGTAGGGATTGTGGTAGGAGCAGTCGTCGGGGTTGTGGTTGGTGCTGTTGTAGGTGTAACCGTCGGAGTCTCAGTTGGGGTTACGGTCGGGGTAACAGTCGGAGTCTCGGTCGGGGTTACGGTTGGGGTCTCTGTAGGAGTAGGAGTCGGCTCTTCTGCTGATTTCTTCCAGGTGAAGCTAAGATCCTGATATCCCAGTGAAGAAACTGTAATTTCAAAAGAATCGCCCTCTGCGAACGGTACTGCATCTGTCTTTAAGGAACCATCCTCATTGAACAGTACAACAGCTCCTCTTCCGCTTGCTGCATATGCTTTTCCATTTACAGTAACAGAGGTAATGTTCTTCAGATAATCTGCAAACTCTTCATCTGTTGCATCCCCGTTCTTAAGCAGGCCCGGTGTTGTCGTATCTTCGTTAAATGCTGCCGGCATCTCTTCCGTGTAAAGGATAAAGTCTGCGGAAAGATCTGCATATTTACCATTCTTATCGCTGACAGTCAATGTATAAGAACCTTTCTCTGCATTCTTGAAGTACAGAGTATCACCGGACACGGTTCCCGCCAGACCTTCTATTGTATAGACAGCATCGTAATCATCCGGCAGGCCTTCCAGTTTAACAGAAGCATTTCCAGATGTGACAGACGCATTCTCTACAGAAAATTCATATGCAAACTTAACCGGTACATATACATCTGCGTCGACTTCGTAAATTCCCTTACTGGTGTAATAGGTAATTTTGTTGATGGTCTGTCCCATCATGCTCTTGTAATGTTCCGAGGAGGTCGGGCAGTTATGAACGCTTGTCGTAAATCCAGTGCTCCATGCCAGCTTAGACACTCTCCAGATATTCTCCAGATGACGCATTCCGTAATCGTTGCCCTCTTTTGTGCTGACAACAACACCATATACGGTATCTTCGCCTGCTTTGATGGTATCAGTAAGACCATCCAGATCCAGCTGATAATCACCGTATTTGCTGTTAGTGGAGAGCTCTGCCGTTACATTTTCCAGCTTTGCTGTCTCGGTTCCCTGAACAGCACCAAAGGTTACATTGCCGTCTGCATCTACAGATGCTTCTTTGTAATAAGACGGAACCTCATGTAAAGTGTAATATGCATAGCTTGCATTCTCATACAGTGCATCTTTTCCGGTATACGTTGTGGTGGATGTCTGTCCACGGTTGGTAACGGTGATTTCTACAGAATCCTCATCTGTCACTTTCGTGTATTTGCTCAGATCCATACCCTCTGTTACTTTTACCGGGAAGGTAATACCTGTGATATCGCTTCCGTCTGCATTCACATGATAAGATCCGCCGGAAAGAGACGCGGTTCTTGTTTTATTCTTTGTTGCGGAAGTAAACGCATCTACCGGAACATCATTATGAACCTCTGCCTGATAGAACGCTGCATACGGAATATTCATTAATACATACTGGGACTGCAGAGCTTCGATGGCTGCATTCAGATGCTCGGTTGCTTCATCTACGGTTCCCTGGCTCTGTTTTTTCTCCAATGCTTCTTTTGCTTCTGCCAATTCTGTCTGCATATTATTCCAGGAAGTTTCCGTGTAAAGATCTTTATTCAGTGCATCTGCCTTTGCAATTGCCTCTTCCAGTGCTGCTGTGCTCTCTACCGGATCAGCTCCTACAATATTCGCTTTGGTTGCTTCAAAAGTGTAGGAAGCATCTGCATAGCCAAGTGCATGAATCGTAATCTTCCAATAACCGGTTCCATCCGTTCCCTCCGGTAAAGTGCAGCGCAGGGAATCGGTAAGGCCAAGCTGGATTCCCATTACTTTATGCATCCAGTTATCTGCTGCGAATTTTGTTCCATACGTTGCTTTTGCATTCGTATAAGTGGAATCATCACCGTAATAAGTCCAGGTTACGGTCTGCAGATTAGCAGCCAGATCGCCGTAATCTCCCGTTAAATCTACGCGAAGGAATTCTCCATAAGAACCATTGGCTTCTTTCACGGTCAGTCCTACGGTCTCAGCATCCGGAGCTGTCTTCAGCGCCTGATCTTTGATTCCGGATTCACTTCCTGTTGTTCCTGCAGAGAAGGAGAAGCTTCCATCTGCATTTTTCACTGCTATCTTCAGACCGTTTGTGTTTTCTGTTACATCTGCAACCAGGCCTGTATAGCTCTGCAGTTTATTTTCAGAAAATCCACCGGAAAGTGTTCCGCCGTTTTCTACCACAACATACTTTTTGCAGAAATCTTCGTAATCATCTTCCGAAACTTTTACAGGCACATATTTCAGGCCTTTTACTTCATAATGATCAATCTGGCTCTTGTCGTAAGTTACGGTCTCGCCGTTGGTCAGAACTGCCGTGGTTGCTGCGGTATAATATGCCACATCATAGGTTGTGCCATCTTTCATGTAGATAGTCGCTGCGCACTGGAAGCTTCCTCTGTGCAGTCCATGGTTTGTGGTCGCACGGGTTACAACATCAAAAGCGCCTTTATCACTTTCTTTGCGACTGTCAGTTTCATCCGAACCAGCGTCGCTTCCTGCCGCCTGAACTCCTTCTGCTGCCCAATACTCAGCCCAGGTAAGACCTGCATATACATATTTATATGTTGTTTCTTTCTTCTCATAAGTAAAGGAAAGCGTCTTGTAACCTGTTGCAGTTACTTCGATTTCAAATTTATTTCCTTCTGCAAAAGCGGCAGCTGTCAGATCAAGCGTACCGTCTTCTTTGATCAGAATTATTTTCCGTTTTCCAGTTGCTGCATATTCTTTTCCATTTACTTTTACCGAAGTGATGTTCTTGATATAATCAGCAAAGTCATCTTCTGATGCATTCTCTGCTTTTACAAGCGCCGGAGCACTTCCTTTTTCGTTGTAAGCAGCCGGCATTGCATCTGTATACAGAGTAAAGCTCTGTGTCAGATCTGCATAAACACCTTTTTTATCATGAATCGTCAGAGTATACATTCCTTTTTTCGCATTTGCGGAATAAGAAATGGTATTTCCGTCTACTGCAAATCCATCCAGACCATCTACGGAATATTCTGCATCATAATCAGCCGGAAGTCCGGTTACGGTCATCGTTGTCTTTCCAGCGGAAAGAGAAGCGTCTTCTACGGATACACTTGATTCAAATTTTGTCGGAACAAAAATATCATTCACTGGAATCGTGTAGATTCCTTTGCTGGTATAATAAGTAACCTTATTGATATGCTGTCCCATCATGCTCTTGTAATGTGCAGAAGAAGTCAGGCATCCATGTACCTGTGTTGTAAATCCAGTTGACCATGCCAGCTCTGTTCCGCGCCAGATATTTTCCACATGACGCATACCATAGTCATTGCCTTCTTTCGTGCTGACAATAACACCATAGATCTGATCGGTTCCAACATCAATCGTGTTCTCCAGTCCGTCGAGATCCAGCTGATAATCTCCATATTTTGATTCAGTCATAAATTCCGGAGATACATTGGTCAGTTCAATTGCAGTTCCAACTGTTTTTCCAAAAGAAAGAGAGCCATCTGCATTTACCGTTGCTTCTTTGTAGTAAGAAGGTGCTTCGCTTAATACATAATATGCATAGTCTGAGTTTTCAAATAAGGCGTCTTTTCCGGTGTATGTCTGTGTAGATGTCTGACCACGCTTTGTTACTGTAATACTTACAGAATCAGAATCTGTTACTTTCTTAAATTTGGAAAGATCCACTCCTGTTACTTTAACCGGGAAGGTAATTCCATTGATTGCACTTCCATCTGCATTGGTATGATAAGAACCACCGGCAAGAGTGGCTGTTCTTGTTTTGCTCTTCGTTGCGGAAGAAAATACATCCACTGGAACAGAGTTGTTTACATCTGCAGCATAAAATTCATCATACGGAATGTTCATCAGAACGTAAGCCACCTGCTCAGTTGGAGTCTCGGTCGGGGTCGCCGTTGGGGTTGCGGTTGGCGTTGCTGTCGGGGTCGCCGTCGGAGTCGGTGCTTTAACAAGGCCTTTTACTGCAGTATTCAGCGCATCTTTCGCGGTATCAACAGCGCTCTGGGATTCTTTTGCAGAAAGAGCAGATTTTGCTGCGGTAAGAGCAGTCTGGACAGCTTTCCAGGAGTCTGCGGTGTAGTCAACTTCCTTTAATGCTTCGGCATCTGCGATTGCTTTTTCAAGTGCTGTGGTGTCTACTGCTTCTGGAGTCGGGGTTGCTTTTTGGGTTGCTGCAAGAGCCGCGGTTTTTACTGCATTCGAAGTTCTGGTTGCACCCGATACAATATCCCATCCTTCAATGTTTTCAATCGTTGCATCTTTTCCAAGAAGTTTCGTTTTGAATCCTTTGCTGTTTGTAGCTGCTTTTTTGAAATATGTGGCATTCTCTGTATTGTATCCAGAGCCAGGCGTTACTGCAATGTCAGAAAATTTGCCGTCTGCAACTGTGATTTTGACATTAACGTCATATTCATCCCATGCATTCTCATCCTCATCGTCTTCTGCTGTTCTGGTAACATGAGCGGTAGACTCATAAGTACCATCTGCCAACACGCCGCTTGTGGAATCCGCCAGTACGGTTCCCGGGAGCAGGCTCATGGTCATGGAAGCTGCCATTACGGCTGCTAATGATTTTTTCTGAAGTTCTTTTCTTTTGATCATAACTTCCTCCTTTTTCCTTTTCCACAGTTTTGCAAGAAAAACAGGGGCAAAACTGTTATTTATTATTATATTAGTTTATGCTAATTAATAATCGTTTTAACTAACTATAAAACATTTTACTAATTTTAGATCGTTTTGTCTAACTCTTAACTGAGTATTTTTTCTCAAAAGCGCACAGATACTGTTTATTGAGAATTTTTATTATTAATTTGTATGTTTTTTTGAAATTTGCGGAACGATTTTTGTCTCCGCACAGATAAATGGTACTAGATGTGCAGTACCTACCGCGAAGAACTCTTCCGTCCTTCGCGTTTTACTGCCGAAAGAATGCGGTCAGAAAGGATTCCGATCAGCATTCCGGTAATGACACCGGCTACGAGAAGTGCCGGTAAATAATAGAACAGTTTGCGGTTCTGTACAACGAGAGCCGCCACGCAGATCTGCGCAACATTGTGCGTCACGCCGCCTGCAATACTTACGCCGGTGATACTGAATCCTTTGATATGTTTCAGTAAGAACATCACAAGAAAACTCAGGAGTCCGCCGGCAAGACTGTAAAGAATGGACATTCCATTTCCGAACAGATAGCCCATCAGAAGAATGCGGGCAACGGAAATCATCAGGACTTCCCCGGCCGGAAGGAAAAAGAGACCAACAACGACAACCAGATTGGCGATGCCAAGTTTAATGCCGGGAACGCCGAGGTTGATCGGGATCAGTACCTCCACGTAACTGAAAATCATGGCAAGTGCCATCAGCATGGCGCATAAGGCAATTTTTCTGCTTGCAGTGCGGCTGTCTCTCATAAATTCCAATTCCTTTCTTCTAAGCTGGTATTATTTTACAATCACATCCGGCGCATCGTCGGCGTCGTCCGTTGTGGATCCGTCACTTTCTACCTCCGCAACCAGCTTATGCGGCAGGCACACGATCGTCTCATTTACCTGGGAAATCGTACCCTGTCTTTTGCAGTAGCCGTCCGGGCAGTCAGCTTCTTCCATATGGGCACTTCCGTTTTCAATCACCAGGACATTCGTTCCGTGACCCGTCTGAATTTTCACGGTCTGATTTTCTGCGAGTGAATACGTTCCGTAGACCTCGCCGTCCATCGTGACTTTCATGGTATTTCCATTTTCCGTTTTCGGCAGCCGAAGCGCCAGGGCAAGGATTCCAGCCAGGAGCAGAACGGCGCCTGCCAGAATCAGATCTTTTTTCTTCATATAGTTTTCCTTATTCTGAATCAGATGCCAGCCCATAACAGCAGTGTCAGCAGGAATACAGCACGGAACAGCGTAAAGAGGATTTCATTTCCGTGAAATTCCTTTACCCCGCAGCGGATATTACCTTTCGGACACGTATCAATACATTTCTGGCACTGGAAACAGTCGCCGGAGATCTCCACGTATCCATCGGATGGCAGTTCCACCGCTGACGGGCACTGTCTCGTGCAGGCGCTGCAGCCGCGGATGCAGTTTTCGCGTTTCCGGTGCAGAGTAAAGAACGGCAGGATCGGAAGCAGAGAAAAGACAGCTCCCATTGGGCACAGGAAACGGCAGAAAAAGCGCTCCTCAAAGAACATGCCGACCAGGATCAGCACCAGAAGAACAATGCCTGGAATATAAGAGGAAAGTCGGAAATTTCCCGCATGCAGCATGGAAAAGACATCCCACGGGCTTGTTCCTCTTGCTTTCTGATAAACTCCTGCAAAGCAGCAAAGAGCAATCAGAAGCAGAATGCCGTATTTGACCAGCGCCAGTTTTTTTGCCAGTTCCGGTTTGATGCATCTGGGCTTCTTTTTACGTTTCTTACAGATTATACCATAAATTGCGTGCATTGCATCCCCCAGACTTCCAAAAGCGCATGCAAAACCGCAGAAAAATCTGCCGAAAACAATCGTAAATGCACAGACAAGGAGCAGAGCCGACACAAACGCGGTCATCTCAATTTTTTCACCCTGTCCAAGCTGCGTAAAAATGTATTTCACTCCGTTAAATGCAGCGGTAAATACTGACGGAAGAAACAGGAAATATAAAAGCTGGATTCCGGCACGCAGGCAGGAAACGATCTGTTTTCTCTTCTTTGCCGGTAATGTGGATAGATCTAAATTTTTCATGTTATTTCTCCGCCTTTTCTATTGCTTCCTGCGCCGCATTTCTGATACCGGTGGAGCTGAATGTTGCTCCGCTGATCGTATCAACATCGGCGGACTGTGCCTCAATAATCTTTGGAATGATCGCCTCCGCGTTTGACAGATACGCACTGTCCTCGCCGTCGGCGGATGTGATGGCAAGATCGGTAATCTGGCCGCCCTCTACGGTTACTTCAACTGCAATGGTGCCGCCGAAGCCGTCAGCTTCACCGTCATACGTACCGTCCACGTACTGCCCTTCTGCTTCTGCTGCTTCACTTGCGGCCGTATCCGCCGTGTTGGATGCAGCTGCTGCGGCCTGCAGATTTTCCTTCTGAAGCTGGGTCGTCTCAAGCTCTGCCGAGAGCCGCGCGATCTGATCCTCTTTGTCTCTTTTATCGAGTACGGTATTGTAGCCGATCAGAACAGCAGCAATGACAGCGACATTCAAAAAACGAACAATCAATTGTCTCATCTGTTTTCCCCTTTATTGCGTTACTTTCGCAGCATCCAGCGCATTCCGGCATGCCTCAAGAATGGCTTTTGAGGAGCAGGTTGCACGGGAAACGGTGTCGATGTTTTCAAGCGTTCCGGTTTCCAGAATCTGAGCGGAAACGCCTTTGATTTTGGAGGTTCCTTCGGATGCGCGGCGGATGTAGGAGGCATTCTGACTGTCTCCGTCACCGGTGATGTTGCTTAACGCTACGATTTTATCGTTTTCAATTGTTACCGTCACGGAAAGCTGATAAGCGGTAAAATCTTCATCTTCATCCGGCTCGCAGACGGCAATCGCTGTGTATTCGCCGTCCTGATAGATCTTTTGTTCCGGAGTTTCCGTCGGGGTTGGTGTTGGCGTCTCAGTTGGCTCCGGAGTTTCGGTCGGAGTTGGTGTTTCGGTCGGTGTCGGAGTTACCGTTGGCGTCGGGGTTGGATTTTTCTTTTCCTCAGTTACGCGTTCTGCCTCTTTTAAAGCTTCCTCGATTGCCGCAAGAATTCCCCTGGAGCTGTAGGTTGCGCCGGAAACGGTGTCAACTTCCAGTGTCTGGTTTTTCACAACGTCCTTTGCTGTCTGTTTTGCGCGTTTTAAGAATGCTTCGTCATCTTCACTCTCGGTCACGAGAATTGCCTTGATCGTCTCATCCTGAATGACAACTGCCGTTGTAATGTCTCCCAGATAGCCCTCGCCGGTTCCGTAGTAAATGCCTTCCTCGTATGGGAATTTTCCTTCCGGAATCGTTGTGGTTCCGCCGCTGCTCGTTCCGTTATCCGGAACGGTCTCGCCGTTTGTTGCCTTCTTCGCATTTTCCAGCGCCTGTTTTACTGCGTTCTGGATGCCGCGGGAGCTGTACGTTGCGCCGGATACGAGATCCACATCGGTTTTCTGTCCGTCTACGATGCGGTCCGCTACGACTTTGGCACGGTTGAAGAATGTCTCGTCATCTTCGTTTTCCAGAATCAGTACCGCTTTGATCGTCTGATCCTGCAGGGCTACCGCCACTTTGATGTCTCCCTGGAAACCGGCGGCCGTTCCGTAATAAATTCCGTCCTGATAAGGAAAACTTCCCTTGGATGCAGACGAGTTGTTATTGTTCTGGCCGTTATTCTGACTGTTGTTTCCGTTGTTTGTATTGCCCTGGCTTCCTCCGTTTGTACTGGAAGACCCGTTCACTGCCGCCTGACTTAAGGCACTCCGCACAGCTTCAATAATACCGCGGGAGCTGTATGTCGCGCCGGAGACCGTATCCACATTCGTACTCTGTGTTGAGATAATCGTCGAAATCAGAGAGGAAGCACTGGAAAGGTAGCTTGGCGTATCGCTGTTTTCCACAATATCAATCGAAGCAATTTTTCCGCCGCTGACAACAACACAGACTTTCATTGTGCCGCCAAATCCCGTTCCAGTTCCGTAATACGTTCCATCCCGGTAGGCAGCCGGCTCTTCAATTTTAGATACCGTAACTGTTCCGCCAGCAGAGGCTCCGCCGCCTGCCGCTCCTGATGCGCATGCCGGTTCTGAAGTGTCCTCCTGACCGGTCAGTGCATTTTTCACGGCTGCAAGGATACCTTTTGAACTGAAAGTTGCACCGGAAACCGTGTCCACATCCACACTCTGGGACGCGATGATACGGTCGATAACTCCCTTCGCACGGTTCAGGAAAGCTGCGTCCTCGCCAGGAGCGCTTACAATCGAGATCGACTGAATCGTTTTGTCTTTCAATACGACAGAGACTGTAATCGTACCGCCAAAACCTGTTCCGCTTCCTTCGTACGTTCCGTCCGCCAGCTCAAAGCTGCCGGAACCGACGGCTGCGACAAGTTCTGCTTCGGTATCGGTTGTCTTTTTGGTATCGTCCTTCTTTTTTGTATCATCTTTCTTTTCCGCTGCATCGGTATCCTGTTCCGGCTCCGGTGTCACCAGTGCTTCCGGTTGCTCTACGGCGTAAACCGGTGCAGTGTAGCCGTTCAGCGAAATACCGGCACAGGCTGCTACGATAACTGCCGCTAGAGCCGGTGCAAATGCTGTCAGTTTTTTCCATTTTCCCATGGTTATGTATCACCGTCTTTCCTGATAATGTTTGTCTCGTGATCGGATGTGAAATCGTCAGCAATTCCTTCGGTTACATACAGAACGCCGTCCGCATCCTCCAGAATGGTGTCAAATTCATCGCTGTGTGCACGCCAGTATTCGGCCGCCTTGTCCTTCCCCATGATGAAAAGAGAAGTAGAAAGGCCATCCGCCAGTGTTCCGTCAGCACTTACGATCGTTACCGACACCAGACCGTTATTTGCCGGATGACCGGTCGATGGGTCGATGATGTGATGATATTTCATGCCGTCCTGTTCGAAATACCGCTCATAGCCGCCAGAAGTAATAACCGCCCGGTCGGCCGTCGAGAGAATGCCGAGATAATCATCCTCCGCTTCCGGACTCTGCACGGCAACACGCCATTTGCTGCCATCCGTTTTCGTGCCGACAACCTGAACGTTTCCACCGAGGTTGATGAGCCCGCTCGTCACACCGCATTCCCGGTAAATATCCGCAATTCTGCCGGATGTATAACCCTTTGCGATTCCGCCGAAGTCAATTTTCATGCCGTCCTTGGCAAAGCTGACGGATGCGCTGTCCTTGTCGTAAAGGATATCATTGGCATCGGTCAGCGGAAGGAGGCTTTCGATCGTCTCATCCGAAGGAATCGTATAATTTCCGGTTGTAAAACCCCAGGCGTCCATGATCGGATAAATTGCGATGTCGAAAACGCCGTTTGTGCTGTCATACAGATCCAGCGAGCGTTCCAGCAGATAGGTGGTATCCTCCGATAAGGTTCCGCCGCCGTTTGCATTGATCTGCGCTACTTCACTCGTCTTCTCTCCGGTCGACAGAAGTGCATCCAGCCGCTCAATCTCCTGCTGCGCCTGATCCACCGCCGTTTCTGCATTCGGACCATAGGCAGTGACCGTCATGTACGTATCCATCGCAAAAATATCTCGGCTGCTCGATGCATCTGCGGCATCGGAAGAAGCTGTGGATGATGCGGATTTCTGCGTGGAATTCTCTTCCGAAGCGTCAGAACTGCTCGAAGACTCCGAAACAGACGCCGGCTGTGTCTGACTTTCACTGCTCTCCGGCTGCGCTGCTGTCCCCGCACCGGAACATCCGCTGACCGTCATCACCATGGCAAGACAAAATGCTGCAACAATTTTCTTTTTCATAAATAAAACTCCATTTTTTCTTATGTTAGGAAATTCTAACTTTGGTATTATAACATTAACTCATAACTTACGCTATGAATTACTTGATAAAAGTTTTTCAATTAGCGTTCTGCATCTGATAAATTTTCTCATTTTATGTACTCTAAATCAAGTGGATTTTATTGGAATTCAAGCACCGATATACAAAAAGCCCCCACAGCCGCATTGCTGCGGCCGCGGGTGTTTCAAGGCAACCTCCTTGAGCCTAAAAAGGGCAAACTTGTTGGTTCTGCCGCTGATATGACTATAGAATATTTAATAGATATTTTGACATATATTTTCGTGTAAACTTTTCCGACTGGAAGGTTTGGTCTATGCTTGGAAATGGCTGATGCGAAATGGATATGGGATGGATAAAAGCAGATGAAACTCGGATTTCATCGTAAAATTTCAAAATTGCCAATCCCAAAAACCCAGTATTTAAGCCTTTTTATCTGTGCATAATTTGTTTTTAACGTAAAAAAAGACCTCATAACCACATTTCTATGGTTACAAGGTCTTCATTTTGTTATTTTTCAATTACTCCGGCTGCTGTCTGGGCTGTTAATCGGGGTAAGGGGCGGTCGGTGATCTGTTAGCGAACGGCTAGAGGATCAGCGGCTTTGCCCTTTTGAGGATCAACTGGATTGCCCTTTGACATAGAGAAAACCTTGTATGGGGATATTATAACCGATCCTTCCATACAATTCAAGCCAAAATTCGAATGCGCGTTCTCCATCCAAAAAGCATAAAAAAATAGGTGCCTACTTTTCTCAGTAAACACCTATAATTTATTTTAACCCGCTTCTCTCATATCCCATCGCTCAATAGCTTCATAAAGACAAGCTGGTAATTTTTTCTTGCCATTTTCTAAGATCTTAAGTTTCTTCTGCTCACGCCGTTCACATACAGCATTCCATGCTTCATCATAAGTTTCAAAACGCAATGCTTTATTCCCCTCGATAGCATATCCATCTTTTTTCTTACTGATGCAGTCTCCTGCTCTTCTCTCAAACACGACATTAATGTAATGTTTTACCAGCACACAAGTTTCCGGACTGTATTCCTTGTTTCCGCGCACTAAGATATCTTTGTCAAGATCAATATGTTCGTCTCCAATATCATGTTCATCGTACCAAATTTTAAAATTAGCAAAATTCAGCCATTCATCACACACCGTTTTATCCTTGTATTTCGGCTTGTATTTTTTATGGACGTTTTCATCATAGCAACGCTGAATCATATTTTGCCATTTTATGTAACATTTGGAATCAGCATCTCTTTTTTCGCACCCCTTATATCCTACACCAAACATCCCTCGCTGATAGTTGAACGGATTCCAACCATCTTGTTTCCACTTAATCGAATTGACGATCTCCATGATCTCCTCTTCTTCTACAACATGTGGAGCAGATGAACGGCGGCAGATTTCGTTGTACTGGTTATCTGTAACCGGATATAAATGCTTGTAATAGTTATCCTTGACATCTCCGCCTAAATGCCAGATTTTCATATTATTGGTCATATCATAGTTGACAATAAAATTTCCAATCACTAATTTGCTTGCTGAGACACTACGTTTTTCATATCTATATTTCTTCGTGGATTTCACGTATACTTCTTTTTTCAGCGTATATATCCTTTCGCCCGTCAATTCATCATATCGCCCGCGGAGCAGTTTGTATCTATCTTTTTCTTTTTCAATCGCTCGCCCATAATTGGAGACCCATGCATCCCTATAATAAAGAAGTCTGGCAAATACCTCATCGTTTGCTATAGCAGGTATTCCAGACTCTTTTTCATCCAATCTTCTATTTTCATCTATTTGCTTATACTTTCTTTGTATTTTCATGGAATCATCCATTCCACTTTGACGGATTTGGTTCCAGAATTTTCTTCCTCTTCCTTCAAGGATTTTTTTGCCCATGCATTCTTTGCATGTCCACATACGATTTTTCCGTATGCTATGGAAAATTGATCTATCGGAAGAATCCTCCCGCATATTTTGCATTGTCTTTCTTTTGGTTCAATTTTAGTATTTGTAACATCTGTCATTAAATTTCCTTTCATATAAATCAGCACAGAATCCATCTCCTGTGCTGATGCAGCACATTATTTAACACCCTGTCTGCTGGGGAATCATCATGTCGTTTATATCCCGGAACATGTTATCCGGCATCCATTATTTAGTTTTCTGTAACGCCTGTAGCTTTTTGCCGTAATCCATTAGGCTTGAAAAAGTACCGCCTCGCCGTTGACCATCCAGCATCAGAAGATATCTGGCAAGCTTACCATTTTTCAACGTTGCTTTTGTTATAACGACACAACCGCCCAATTTCCTGTATACTTTATTCAGCATCCTCTTCTGTCCGTTTCTTTTGAGATATAATGAACGTTCGATCTGAGCCATATCGTGCGTTTCAACATATCGCTGTACCCACGTAAAAGCTCTATCCCACTCTGCCGGATTTTCTGCAAAAACCTGTAAATCTTCGGGCCACCATTCTGCCCAAAAATCATAAGCTATATCGGTATTAAACGTCTGCTCCATTGAAAGCTTATATGCCAGCAGTAGCTTCTTTTCCTTATAACATCTCGGTTTATTTACTGTTTGTTCCATTTTGTTTTCCTCCAAATTTTTCATTATTCCATATCCCTCTCCATTGCCATATTCACATCTGCATCACCATCAAAATCCACAGATACGTATTTCACACTTAAATCACTCAGTTTCTTTCCCATAAACGTAAAATCTTTAAATTCTTTTGCCATTTTCTCACCTCCAAAATTTTGTTATAGTTATAGAAATAGGAGAGCACCTTTGACAGTACCCTCCCATAAAAGTTTGTTATCTTGATGCTTTCCATCCGAGTTTTCGAGCATCTTTTTGCATCTGATTTGTCGTATACTTATAAGACTTTTCAAGAATATCCTGCAATCCAGGCAGAGCATCCCTGTCAACATTACCTTCAACTGTGAGTAATGAATCATAATGATTTGTTACCGTTACATTTCCTACATTGCTTATATTCTGAGGAATATTCGTCTGCACCAGATTCGGCGTAGTACTTACATTCATACCGAATTCCCGTGGATCAATTGCACTTAATTTAATCAAATTACTTACAAAATCGGCTGGTAGAATAGAATCTCCATCTTGAACAGGTGTAAGGACAGCACCATCTTTCTTGCGATAGATTAATTCTGAAACGCCATGATGTTTGGTGTCTTTATTTTCGTTTGTCCATACAAGCTGATCGCCATGAATACGATCCGTACCCTTTTCATAACCACTAATCTGACTAAGACGTACCCATCCAAGATCACTATAATTAGGATCATGCGCACTCTTGATATGGATCTTAAAATCACCAGTAGTACGTCCATTTCCGCCATATTCCCTAGCTGTATAAGAATCAACAACAACAGCACCAGGCTGACCAGAAAATCTACTACCTTTTGGAGCCATACCCCAAGAGTCATTGTAGTAAGATCCTGTAAACGTTACGACATCGCCAACACGAGGAATTCCATCTCCACCAGTTTTTGCTGGTTGTGGTTTCGGCTGTGGCTTTGGTGGTTTTGGTTTTGCATTGACCTTAATTGATACCTTTGCAGACAGTCCACTTCCATCGGTAGTGGTAGCAGTAATCGTACAAGAGCCAGGTTTCTTTGCTTTTACCGTACCATTAGATACAGTAGCAATTGATTCATTACTTGATTTCCAAGCAAGAGTCTTATTAGCTGCATCGTTCGGTCTGATTGTAGCAGTAATACTTGTGGATTTACCCTCTTCCAGTGTAGTAGAAGTAGGAGACACCTTTAGTTCCGCAACCTTACGATTCGTTGTATCTTCCGGTTTAACTAATTGATCCGCAAGATCACTGTTTGCTTTTGAATTACTGTTGATTGGATCAGTTTTTGTACCAGATGCGGTACTGGATGGATTTTTATTTGCACTGGACTGAGACTGTGATGCGTTGGAATTTTGATTCTTAACACCTGTCTCTGTGCTTAGATCAGACTGGGTATTGTTAAAATCCGTACTACCTACCCAGCCAGTATTTTTGATGATAGAGTTGATTTTGCCATATGCTTCTTGATAAGAGGACACGGCTTTGTCAAGCATAGAATTGATGATCTCAAGCTGTTTGTCAGCATTATGACTAATTTCGTACTCGGTATCATCAAGAGAAGTTTTCAGATCTTCACTGAGCTTATCGTAACCTTGAGACTGCATATCATTTGCATGGTCACGCTTAGTATCGGCTAAATCTTGCTCTGCTTCTGAAAGCTGCTGCTTCAATTTCTTAACTTGAGATTGAGCATCGAGGTTATTTCATTTTCTTTTCATCCACTCGCTACGTGGACAAGAGCATAACTGCTCCCCATACTTTCGTATGGCATGGGACTATATCTTCTATTTGAATTTTATTTGAGGGATTGTAATTAAGATTTGAGGTATAAGAAAAGAGCAGTAGATTTACTGCTCCTGTTGATTGAATGGTATTTCCTCGTATACATCTAATCCAAATTCTTGATGGAAATTTATTAGACTGGATTTCCGAAAACGTGCAGTTCTCTGTACACGTTGTTTTCTAGCAACATTAATATAAGAACTGATATATTCAATGGCTTCTTTTTCAATGACCGCATAATTATCTTTAATAATTTTTTGCTGAGATTTTGGAATTCTTGGCTCATCACATCTTATATATTTATCATCATTTATAACCATTATATATCTATAATCAAGCCCCGCATTTGGCTTATCTTTAGATGGTACAGAAAATCCTATTTTACCAAATGATCTAACTGGATTTCCTAAGCTTTTACGTAATGGAATTAATATTTTGTTGTCATTATACTGAACTTCCAAACATACATGTGTTCTGATATTATGTTTGGATGCATCACTAACATCTAAAATTTGTTCTAAACCAGGATGGTCTATGTAATATTGTTCTAATATATAACAATATGAATATGTTGCAGTTTCCATTTTTCTCCTTAGTAATACAAAAGGAAGCTTAACGCTTCCTTTGTACAATAATTTTTCGATTTTTTATTAGCCAGGTGACATCGAGAAACCCCTCGCAATATTTTCAGGTCATTTTGTGCCGGACACTCCTGAACTATGTCCCATATAATAAGAAAACTGTTTTGTTTTCTTGATTTTATTATATGCAATTTTCGGAGAAAAATCTATTCACAAAATTCACAAACATGCGAACGGTGGTTCGTATAACTTCCACAAACTTGCATAAACTTCTCTATTGTTCTATTTCGTTGTCTTTTCTTTTACTTACTTCTCGCATACATGTGTTCGAGAGATTCTTTACTCGTATCTACACTGTGTTCTATCTATTCGTCAGTAGCTATAGGAAAGAACACACCTCAAAATTATAATATCACTTAATATTCAAATAGTCTATATTTTTTCGACCGCCAATCGCTTGCAGTCTTCCATTAAGGCATTACGCCACCCAATATGGGTTAGTCTCTGAACGTCTTCCATATCATTTCTGACTTAGGAAGTTCGCTGCGTCTGAGTGACTTGCACACCCGGTTATCCCTAGTTTAATTATTTTTATGGTTTCTATCCAATAACGGACTGTGAGTTTAAAACTCTACCGCATTCACGCCTATCGTTTCCGGTTACGTTGTAGCCAATTAAACCTTATGGGGACTCCCCGCAATTAAATAGATTTTACAGGAGCAAATATTTCACCCCTTCTAAAGCCATGATCTGTGCTTTAATAGCATTAATATCATTGCTCTTTTTGGATATTGATTTATCATAGGAATAATAGTCAGCTTTTGCTTGAAGCGCCGACTTTCTCTTGCTGATTATTTTATCAAGATAATCAACCTCTGTACTCATAGCGTTCTTATACAGATCAACCAGACTGTCCTGATATGATTTCACATCTGCAATCGAACCTTGAATACCTTCACGGTAATCTTTTGACTTGTCATTATATTCCGTTAAGGAAATAACCCCATTGTCATAAGACTTTTTCAGTTTTTGCAGACCCGTGGTATAATCTGCAATTTTTTGTTTTGCCGTACCAATACTCTGCTGTAAGAGAGCAACTTGTGCCAATCCATCTTCCGTGATACGTCCTTGCTTATCAAGGAATGCATCATCGTTCAGAAGGTCGCGGAAACTTTTCAGCTCATCTTCAAGGTCACTGTACTTCTGGATAGCATCGTCAAGTGGCTTGAATCGTAGCTCATAGATACTATCTTGAAGAGATTCGTTGTCCGTAATCAGTTCCAGAGTATTCTCTTTTAACGTTTGAATCTTTTCTGCATAATCTTGATACGATTTAGAATTGACATCAAGAACCGCCTGTTTCTTCCGGTATATTTCCATCTGCTTTAGATTCTGCTGTACCTGAGCGTTATTATTATCTATACGATCAGTGTATAGATTCTCTGGCACATCACGATTCTGGGATTGCAGGTAAGAAATATATTTCTCCGTAATATCCGAATTACGTTTGATTCCGTCAATTACATTCTGGATAGTATCAATTTTAATCTGATCCAATTTATCCCGTAGTTCAAGAAGGCTGGTAGAAGCATCGTAAATCTTAGCTGTGAAATCTTGAATGTTTTTCATAGCAGCTTGATAAGCTTCGGAACCTTTCTTAAGATAACCACTGGAAAGCTGGGAATTGATTTCCTTCTGATAATCGGAAAGCTTTTTGGTAAGCTGATTGTAAGTATCTTCCTGTGCTTTGATTGAATTATTCAGATTAGCATAGTTGTCTGGATTGTCGATTGCTACGCCAAGTGCATCATTCAAGGATATTTTGGAATTTGCTACGTCTTTGATTTTATCATTGATGTCTACGATCGCATCATATTCTTTTTCAATGATTTCCAGACGTTTTTCAGCGAGTTCGGTAATTTTATCTTCGAGTTTGGCTACGTTATCAGCAGCGGATTCATATTTACTGTAGTAGTCCTTATACTCATCAATCTTTTTCTTCAGATCCTCGTTGGTTACTTTTTCCACATCAAGTGTGCCATTCTGGATTTTAGAGATATAAGAAGGATCAAGCCCCACGTTCGCCGCAAGCTGTAAATACTTGTTGGCTGACTGCTGATTTGCAGTTAATTCCTGCTGAACTTTACTGATAGCGTCATATGCTTTTGTTTGCTTCTGTGCCAGACTGATAGCACGATCAATGTTATCAACTGCAATCTCAGTAGCACGAGACATTTCCTTAAGAAATACTTCTATCCAGTCGAAGGTTTCCTCGGTTGCTTCTTTGGTGGAAGAGCTGCCGGAACTTCCTCCGGAAGAGCCACCGGATGAGGATCGAGTTGAACCACCAGAAGATGATCCACTGTTTCTACTACTACTGCTACCAGAAGATGAGTTAGGGCTTGTATTATTCTGTTTCTTTTTTTCTTCCCATGTGGAAGAATCTGCTTTTGTTCCAGAACTTCCAACATTAAATCTTCCCGATCCGCCAGAGAACGCACTACCTAAAGAATAACCATCACCTGCAAGCTGTGCATGAGAGCCGGTAACATAACCATGTTCAAGTAACTGCTCCGTTTGATCACCGTTGAATACAACATCATCTTTCTTCAAATTTGCAAAAGTAGGATCGCCGCCATTCAAGATAAACGCCTTACCATCCCGAACGATTGCTTCTGGTTTTAACTCATTTACAAGCGCATGTGGTTCATTGTGAGCAAGCCCCCAATTACGGCTTGCAGTACCTGACGCATGAGCAGTTCCTATAGCGTGTGCCGTACCATTTACTCTTGGAACAGTACCATTTGTCTTAATATTGTAAGTCAGACTTCTTGTTTTATTGCCTGGTAAATTTTCAAGTCCGGAAACAACCACACTGTAAGTAACCGTAGCATTTTTGTCTTTCGGATCATAACTGTCAATCGCACTATGGTCAACTTTGTATTTGACAGTAGCGTCCTTATCTTTCGGCGTATAATTTACAATCGCTTCTTCGTTTACACCAGCTTTTACAAGTAATTCTGGCGTAATTCCAGAAATCTTTGCAGAGACGTTGGCAAGAGCATTCGGATCAAGATTTACCCCTATTCCTACATCAATCGGATGAGTAGCAATATTAGAAAGTTTCGACTGAAAATCAGTATCGTCAAGACCTAACTTTGCTGTCGTATCAGCATCAAGATTCTGTAGCTGTCCTGCCAACTGTTGTACTTTCTGCTGTGCATCTGTGGTATCAATGTCGATGCCCTGTGTTTTCATCGTGTTCTGTGCATTCAGAATCTCTACAGCATTCTGATATTCCTGTAATTTTCCGATCGCATTGCCTAGTTCTCCGTCAACCTGCGAAGTATCAACCTGTAGAATAGCTGGTGTATTTTCAAGATTCTGTTTCGTAGCGTACAGGGATTGTAAACTGTTGACAGCATCCTGTGTGTCAGCATTAACAGGAATCGTACCGTCTTCGTTTCTGAATTGCTCCAACTGACTCTTCAGATCAGAGATCTTTTGATCGACAGAACTTGCATCTGCATCAATGATAATATCTGTATGTCCAGCCTCTTGCTGTTTCTGTACCAGATAATCAAGAATATTATTGGCTTGCTCCAAACGTTCTGTTCGAACTTCTGGTTCCAGATCAGCGTCATTGACTTGCTGAATATATTCTTTAACTTTTTCAATATTATCTGTAATCTCACCGAATGAATCTGTGTCCAAATTGATGCTATCAAGAGAAGTTTCACCCATTCCGTCAAGAGCTTCTTTGGCTGATTGAGCTTCTGTCTTTAGTTGTTCCAGAGATTTAACCGGCTGATCGAGGTCGATGTCAAAGCCAAAATCATGCAGTTTTCTTAGTACTGATTGCACAGCTTCCACATCAATTCCCAGTGCATCCGCAATTTCTTGATCGTTTCCGACACCAAAATTAATTTGCCATGAGCCATCTTCGTTCATGTGCGCCCATTCAGAATTAAGGTTAGAGATATCTTGTAAGAATGCTTGACATCCTTCCTGTCCTTCTGTGAAGTAACGCTCCATCTTCGGATAGGATTCTTCATAGGCAGCCACAATTTCATCCACACTGGCATTGGTCAGATCCTTATTTGACATCAGATCAACAAACTCTCGGAATTTGTTTTCTCCCACAAGTCCTTTGTCGTAGAGATCTTTGATGGATTCCATGTTACCCTGTATGGAATCATACATATTACCTTCTTCACCACCGGACATAGCATCCTGCCATTGTTGATAAGCAGAAGTAGCAGTTTGATACTGATATGCTAAATCCTCCAGAGAGGAAATATTATCCAAAATACCTTCGCGCTGTGCCTGTAAGCCGCTGACATCTTGACCTTTTACCATTGCATCGGCGATCTGCTCCTCGATTTGTCTCAGAGCTTCCTGCTGATCTGCAAGGCCGGAAAGATAATCCGCTTTGTTCATTTCAGATTGTTGCGCCTGTAGTTTTTGAAGCTCCTCACAGTTGATATGATAGCCGTCTGCCGTCCGCTCAAGAGCCTGCTCTGCATCATCTCCGAACATCTCTTTAAATGCTTTGACATTATCAGCAGAAATTCCTGCTCCCGAAACAGATTCGGACATAATCGTCTTGAGTGTTTCCAGATTTGCTTGCGCTTGTTGGATGGTAGTATTGACTTCTGAGAAGGAATCATCCACTTGATTCATGGATACGGTTGCCGTCATACCCATATCCGTTAAGAGATCAACAACTTTTGCCACACTTTCAGCAGAATCATCAGAAACAATTCCGAGATCCATTGCTTCGTTTACTGCCATGCGTAGAGCATCTTTACCAGCAACAACATCACTTGTATCAAGATTGATACTCTTGAGGTCAATATCTGTGTAATTCTTCAACTCTTTGAGCTTAGAAAGCACAGTATTGTTTAATTTATCTGCACCTCTGCCGGATAAGCGTTCTTTGAACTCATAAGTCTTTTCGGATGCTGTGTCAATACCTTCGGCAATCTCATCGAACAACTCCTTGTATTTCTTACCGGAATCCGTACTGACAATATTATCCACGGAATCTTTTACGCCATCTAATGCAGTTTTCGCTGCTTCGACCTTAGATGTATCTCCACTTTGCAGGGCTTCATTATATTTATCTACAGCATCGGCATATTGCTGGTATACAGTTGCTGGCTTATTATTACCATAACCTTCTGCAAGCATGGAATTTTTCAGATACTCTTGATATATTTCTTGATGCTTGTCCAAAATATCCTTATAAGAAGATTCTGCATCTTCGGCGGAACTGATGATATTATCAAAGTAATCTGCATTTTTACCCTCGTCCTCAAACTGCCGTTTCAGCTCTTTAACAGTAGCAAGGAAGGAGTTTAATTTTTCATCTGCTCCTGTTACTGTTTCGTTTTCAAAACCGAGCTGGAACTGACCTGTACTTGTACTTGTGTACTGTTTTAGTCCAGCTTTTTCTGCTGCTTTCTGGATTTCTTCGATCTGAGACTTACTGTTCCGGTAACGTTTGAGCATCTCTTTATAGGTATCAGAATTTGTATATTCAGATTTCTGTGGTTCCGATCCGAGCATAGCTAAAGTAGGAGTGTTACCGAAGAAAGACTCATAATCATCTTTGGTCATTTTCTTTTTAGCTTTTTCGTAATTCTTTTCATTGTCTGAATCATTCAACCAGCTTTTAGCATTTTCAACTTTGAGCTGCTGCATCTTCTCGATCTGCTCATCTAGCTTGCCATTAACCAGATCAATTCCATCTGCTTGCTCTCCATAAGAATCTGATAATTGACTCTGAATATCAAGTAACTGACTTTTCGTGTTATAAGCTTCTTGCTCTGTAAGAGTACCGGAATCAAGAGAATCCCTTAGTTCCTGCACTTTACTGATATTGTCATCAATAGACTTATTACGTTCCTCCATCTCTGCCGTGGAATCTTTCGTGTGCTGAATGGATTCCTGGACAGATTGATTGTAACTTTGCCATGCAGCCACTCCTACGGTAACGGCCGTTGTCAAAAGGAAAATCGGATTGGCAGCGAGGGTAGCAAAAAGTCCTTTAAACGCAGAACCGAGCGACACCGTTGTTGCTGTAGCAGTACCTTCTGCTGTGGAAAGTCCCATCGTTGCAAGCTGTGCTTCTGCTTCACTGGCGGATAACCCTCGATTCATCAGGATCGCCGTTCTCTGTGCAGTGCTTAATTCTGTGCTGGATAATATAAGCGCAGTCTGCGATTTGGAAAGTCCTTGCGTCAATGACAAAAGTTGACTCATATTGGAAGTAACACCTGTACCACTTTTTAGCATCGACATCGCCTTGCCAAGATTTGAAAATTCTTTAATCGCACTTCCAAATCCTAAAACAAGCTGTTTTACGGCATAGAGACTGCCCGCCGTTGCAAGTCCTGCAAGCGCACCTTTTAAGATATTTGTTTTTTCTGTAAAATCAGTGACGGCCTTCGCACCATCTAATGCCCAAGAATACATATTATCTGATACGAGTGATGAACTCAATGATTCAAAGCTGGCTTTCAGTGCATTCGTCTTTGCTTCGAGAGAAGAAAGGTAGTTGTCCTGGAATTTCTTCTCAGCCGTACCAGCAGAATTTTCTGCAACTTCTGCATATTTTTGCGCTCTGTCATAATGCTCCATCAAAGTACGAAATACTTCCTGCTGTCTTGTTCCTGCAAATGCTTTAACAAGCTCGTTCTGCTGGACTTGATTTAATGTGTTCCATTTTGCAGCAAGATTATCAAGAACATCACTATAGCTGTTATATTCCGTAACGGTTTTTCGCAGATCAATACCGACTTTCTTCAAACTGCTCTCAACATCAGAAAGTAACTCAACTGTTCCATTATCATCGACAAGCCCATAATTTTGAGCTTTGATGTCGGACATTCGTGCGAAGATACTTTTAAATGCAGTACCTAATGTCGGCATACTCTGCTGTGTGATCTCTCCAACGGACGCCATGTAGCCTAACAACTTATCCATACTCACACCAGCAGTATTTGCCATGGTAGATACACGGGACATCGCTTCCATTAGTCCGCCAGCATCAGTTGCGGATTCAAGATCGACTTTGGATACCTTATCGACGATTCCCATGACGTTATCGACTGCTACGTTGTAACCATTCATAGCCGCCGTCAAATATTGTGTGGATTCTTCCGCATCCAGACCAGATACCTTGCTCAGTACGATGGAATCCTTTAGCAAAGTATTAGTTTGCTCTAATGACTTTCCTTGTCGGAGCCATGCATCAGCACCACTCGCAACATCTGTTGTAATCGCGCCTAGCTCTTGTCCCAGATCGTTGTACTGTCTCATCAGATTTTTGACGGTATCATAATCATCTCCGGTTGCCATCTGTAGAGAGACTAAGGAATCATTCAACTCTCGAACCGTACTAATGACTTCTCGTCCGGCGTCGCCAATCTTGTAAATAGCATCTTGGAGCAGATTTGCGGCACTATAAGCAGAAAATGCGTCATCAAATGCACTTCCCATTGACTGGAAGATACTCTGCGTCTGTTGTCCCGTGCTATTAACATTTCGCAGGATTTCTTGTAGCTGCGTGATACCAGAGGGATCTACTTCCGGCTCGATCTTATCTTTAATCGCATCATCGACCGATTGCTTAACGCTGTTGGTATTAACTTTTAAATCCAACTCAATATCTGTAATCTTGTCGACTGCCGCCTTAATCTGAGATGCGATTTCGTCTGCATCAATTTTGAATTGAACCGGAATCTGCATCTCTTTGCAAGCTTCGTTTAGTTTGCTCTGCAGATCCGACTTGTCCACATCAATCTCAATTTTTACAGATTCATCACCTGTGGTCAGTTTACGGATGGCATTTTGAAGGTTCGATAACAACTGATCCTCATTAATATCCAGATTAAGCTTGATAGCTTCGCCCGCACCAGAGGACGCACTTTCAATCGCATTCCGAATATCCGCGGCAATCTTTTCCTTATCAAGCTGAACGTCAATTTTAATTGTGGTCTTTGCCGCTTCGGTTGCTTCAGCGATATTTTTCTGTAAGCTGTTCTGAAGATTCTTGCTTACTTCTAGGACTTCGGCATAGGCTGAATTATTAATCTCGCCCTTCTGCTGCGCAGTCATGTTGGAAGAAGTGAACACCTCATCCATATCTGCCCGAGCCTTTTTCAACAAATTCATTGCGTAAACAATCTGGTCTACTTGATTCGTGATATTTTCAGAAAAATGCTCTGGAAACAGATTGCTCATCTCTCCCCAAATGGAATCAATGGAGACACCTTTGGTTGCATCTCGAACAATCTTTCCGATATTATTATTCAATAGTTCTTTATACTGTTCTGTGCCGAGTGCATTCTTGAGATCATCCGACACGAAGATTTTCTTCCTATTAAAATAGTTATAGAAATCGTCATAAACTCCGGTCGCTGACTTGATAATCCGGGCGTTCTCAGTGACCGTCTTTGCCATCTGCTCCATGCCGGAATAGAAGCCAGATGCATTCTTAAAATCAAAATTTTTGCCATTCCAAGTTTTGCTCAGACTGGTCATCATTTCATTTAATTGGGATTGGATTTTTGAGATGACACCTTTGTCAGAAATATTAAACGAATCAGCAATTTGCTTGCTGATATTAGATGTGTCGAGTTTAGTTTTGCTCAGACCTTTTTGGATATTGTCTGTGATACTTTTCGCATTCTGTCCGTTGATGTCTACGTCTAACTTAATCGTACGCTTTTTGTTAATTAATTTTTCTATCTTTTGATCGGCTTGTTCTGTATCAAGATCCGCTTCTATCTTAACTCTAAAATCTTCTGCCATATTATTGCTCCTTTTCTGGTTTTTCTTGAAGCATCTTTTGTAACGACTCTTGGAGCATTCTGGCCGCGCTATATGCACTGTAAGCTTCGTAGATAGCACAGCCCAGACTTTCAAATTCTACTTTTTTTACTCTTCCAGCATCTATAGCTGTATCAAGAAACAGTTTGAAGTTTTCTCCGGATAGCGTATCCGCCAGCAGATCCGAGATAACATGCTTATCATCTTCAGGTAGGGTATCCCATTTTTCAACCAGTTGCACAATAAATTCCTTATCTCCTGCATTTTTCTTCATATCGTAGGATTCGCATATCCAGTTTTTTCCAATAATGGTATTGTCCTCTTTCTGCTTATGATATAGATTTTTAAAGACAATTTCTCCATCTGGCATTGTTATATATTCCTGCCGTTTTACTTGATTTTCTATGAATAACATACTTATATCCTCCTCGTAATTTTTATTTTCTGAATCGTTTTCCAAATGCTTCGTTAATATTTTCTTCAATATTTAGTTGTGTTCTCTGCCAGAAACCGCCGTTACCTAACAGCCCGCCATCTTCTGCATATCCATAGATAATATCTGTTGGTCTGCCCGCCGGACAATATTGATATGCAGTATCAAGACTTAACTCACCTACATAAGAAGCTCCACTACCATACAGTCGCATCTCTGGACTTTCTGATAACTGCCCTGTTCGATGATACCGGCCTTCGGGAGCAGCATAAAAGTTATCCACGTTCTCATGCAGATTTTGGAACGATTTTTCGACTGCTTCTTCCGTGGCATCTCTGACTTCTTTCTGTAGGGACTTCTTCAGCTTGTTCCATGAATCAAATGTTTTACTCATTATTTCTTCCTGTAATTATTCCGTCTGATTCGCCGCAGATAGTTCGGACAACCATGATTCGGTATCCGCCTGTAAGATTTGTTTCAAAGATGTAATCGTCTGCAATTCTTCCATATTTTCTGTCGTGTAGAATTTTTCTTCCAACATATTCAGAAGATATTGCCGCTCTTTTTCAGTTAAATTAATTTTCATTTGATCTCTCCCATAATTTCCTCAATACTGTGAAAATGTTTTCCTTGCAGAAATTCATGCGTTTTTCTTAACTGCTCCGCATTCAATTTTCTTTCACCCTGGAACCATTTACTGCATGTAGTCTGGGCACATCCAATATATTGCTGGAAAAACTTATCTGATATACCATTTTTATCCAGATACAGCCGCACCAGTTGGTTTAATGTCTCCATATTTTGCCCTCCTTCCTGTGTATTTTTATATTCTCATACAGAATTTTTTTATTCTCATTCTTCCCCTATACTATATCGGCACATCAAAAAAAGAGAGTCAAATCCACCTTGCAATTTAAGGTAAATTTAACCCTCATGAAATTATGTGAATTTGCCAATTTTAATTTCGCATAATTACACTATTTTTCGTCTTTTTCGTTCTTTTTCATTCCACGTAACATGGTTGAGCATTTACGGCTGGAGCAGGTTTTCGTGTTTCCCGTTGCAATGAATTTCTTACTACAGATAGCACATTTTTTAATCTTTCTGTCGCCATTATATTCGTACAAATCCAGCAAAGGATTGTTCGACTCTGCTGAAAACAAAGCTTCTCCTTCAGCCGTTGGAATATTTTTCAACCATATCTTCTGGAATGACTGAAATTGCTCTCTTTTAATATATCCATGCTCTTCCAACTGTGCCAGTCCTTTTACAGTACACGCTGATTCAATCCATTGATCTATAGTGGAGCAGGTGATCTTGCCCCTCTGTTTACTACCTTTGGCAATGCTAACATAGCCCGTACCATTCTTTTTCTGCTGACGTTGGAGCAGAACGTACAACACATACAAAATGTATTTGTCGTTTTTCCGGCTTGGTATCGTGGAGACATCCATCAGATAATCGTAAACATTTTGAGAGATTGAAACTTTCACCAACTTATTTGTTTCTTGAATCGCCTTGTCTCTGCTCTCCTCAATATCACATTGCTTCTTTTGAGAAGTTTTCTGAACAGCTCGTCTTACTGGAAGTGGCTCTGGATGCTCAAGATTCCTGCACAGATTATCATACAGAATATCCCCGTAACAGCTCCACAGAATATCTTTCTTATCCGTCATATTTTCTTCTGTGTAATACTCAATATCCACCAAATAATCTACGATTTTTTGCGGATCAGAAAAGATCTTTGAAAATTTAATTCGGCAGTAAATATTGAAAATTTCTTGCTCGGATTCTTTTATTTTCAGATCATCCTTAATTTTCTTGTACCAGTTTGTGCGCTCCGACTTCAGCTCTGCAAGCAATAACCGCATTTGGGAATATTCCTCTGACTGCCGCTTTACTTCGTCTTGTAATCTCTTTAGAATCTCTGGCTGGAATTTCTCGTTTTCTCCATACTCTATTTTGGACATTCCGCTGGCGGTTTTTCGAGAAACATATCTGCAAATCCGATCCGCATTACTCTCTGTATTGAACGTTTCACACTGAGTCAGCTTCTTATCTTTTGCAAAATGGAAGAAGTAGGGACACCTCACTACACCAGAATCCTTGTACTGTTCATAGATCTCCGCGTATTCTTTCAGATCCATTGACTTCTGGGTCTTAAAATAGTCGATGACAAAATTATTATAAGCACATAATATCTTTACCAATTTTGTATCTGGCTCCGTAGCCGAATTGAATATCTTCGTGATGCTATTGGAAACGTACCCGATGTTTTCATTTTGAAAACTGCTCATCAAACAATTCATAACAGCTTGATTGGAAATAACAGATGGTAACGCTTTCGTCATTTCATAAACTAATGGGTATTTCTGCCGTTCCAGCACATTTAAGAATGCTTCATCATGTACCAGGCAAATATGATCCCCATCCCAATCCGCCTGCAAAACTTTGGAGATCAAATCATGTGAGCTGACGATTGTATCTGTTCCGCTGAACCATTTTTCACATTCCTCTGAATGCAAAACTTTTCGGATACCATGTTCACAGTCTGACAAATGTGGATATCGTAAGCAACACGTTTCGGTGTATTCCGTCTGGTCATAATAATGGTTGTAAATGTATCCTTCCGGAATCAGACCGTCCGGTGTATCCTGTCCACAGAATAACCACTGACAAAATGCAAATAAATCCGGGCAAATATAACTCCAAAATCCATCCAGAATCAATTTGCATCCCTGTGCCTGTTTTCTTGCAGACAGTAACGCACTTTTCATCGTCTTTCGAACATGAATATCATTCAACATTTTAGGATAAGTCACGATTGCAGCAGCTAATGGTGGAAAATTCTTTGTTTCTCCTGTGGTTAATTCCACGCCCATTAATTTTAACGCAGCAACCGGATCATTCTTCGCATCATTGATTGCTTTAATGGTTTTCTCCGCCAATAATTCGATTGCTTTATCAGTCAAATTACTCCGCGGAATAGTCTGGAAGGGTTGGTATGCTACTTTTACTACTGATTCCGGTTCATGCTGCGCACAGTTATTGATCGTAATGGAAAGTCCGGCCTTTTTAAAACATTCCCTGTATTCCTGCATGGAACGATAATACTTCTGCATCTTCAGCTGACTATCCGTCAGAATCATTTTCGCACTCAGAAATTCATCTACAGTAACCAGATCTCCCCATGCATCTATCATGTGTTTTTCCGAGAGCTCGTCCCTATACTCTTCAATGAATCTATGGAAATCGAATGGGAAGATCGCACCTTTCAGCCATCCACCTCGAATCTGACAACTGCATGGGAATACGCCCGGCAGAAATATTCCTGCCCCATCCATATGCTGAACAGAAACGCTCTTTTTTCTTTGTTCTATTTCTAACGTTTCAACATTCAGATCATTTACCATTCCATCTACCATCGTTTCGAAATCCGGAACAATAATAACCTCGTCAATCAAAACACCGGAATCATACAGAACACTATTGCTGATATTCAACGCTTTTGCCGCAAAGTATTTGCCCATATTGATTCCGCCATTTTCATTGATTCTTTCTTCGGATAGTCCACACATCAACGAATATTTGTTGTCGTTCCAATACTGTTCCTCAACCATGGTAATTTCCGAATCTTTCATCTGTCCTGTACTGGAAGTGTAGAAGATATAGTGCTTATCGTTCAGATTTACTCCTTTGTCAATGACCTGCTCCAACACTCCTTTTAATGTCTCACTGCCACACTTTAAAATCAAGAACTGATCCAGCAACGGCACCTCTTTTAGATCAACATCGCACCGCCGGACACATTCATTTTCAAACCACACTACACGGTTATATTGTTTATCGGCGGCCGCTGATACAATTTCTCTCACATCAGTTTGCGGAAACTTTGAAATTTCTTCCAGCAAAAATTCCTTAAAATCCTGCTTCGACATTTGGTCCTTCAATAACTGCTCCACTTGCTCCTTTTTAATATGAAAGAATTCTGCTACCTTTTCATATGTATAGCACTCTGTTCCCAGCTCTTCTTTCAACTTCTTTGCACTGATGCCGTCACAGTAATAGTTGTAGTATTCCTGCTCCCGTTGTGTCAGACACCGTGCGATATTAATTTTGTAAACTTGGCATCTGCCAAAAGCCAGTTTCATTAATGCTCCTATAACAATCACTCTCCTCTTCTATATCTATACCCCATCGCAAGGGGTATTTTATCTCTTATCATTCTTCCTGCCATCCAAAACCGCCTATGTGGTTAATTGCTTACCCTCAGACCCAAACTCGATTCTCGGACAATAATCTCACGAGTAGTCCTTACTATAGACGATTTGGAAAAGCAGATGAAATGCATGTTTCAAAAATCGGTGACGGATGATTTATCATATCATCCCCAGAGTTCATTACACGATTATATCTTGCAATCGTACCCGTACCAACGCCAGCCATTTTTGCAAGTTCTTTGTCGGTATGAATATTATTTAGCTTTTCTCCGTTTGGAGAAGAGCTAAATTTCCCATTACCAAATTCTTTTCCTGCAGCTGATTGTTTTTCTTTTGCCTGTTCCTTGATTTTCTTTTCGAATTTTTTTACAACAGCCACTCTTTGCACAGCGTCAAGGTTTCTACGACCAGCCCCAGTGTTTTGCTAGTCGAATCTCACGGTCGAAAATTCGACTCAAAGATTGCATTGAACATGTACCCCCCGGTACGGGTTGGAATACTTTCCTGCATACCCAATCGTCAGAACGTCGATTGGCACATTCCTATTTTAGGAATCTCAGCTACCGTTTTGGTACTAATCCATAGGTCAGAACGTCCAATGGGGTAATCAACATCTTTATGTATAAGCTGACGCACCATTTCAATGCATACCCGTCTATGAAGTAACAAACCGAAACCCCGTTAATTCGCCGCATAGGTTAGCCCCAGTGAAGGGTACAGTCGAAGGACTCACAAGTGGAAATCCACTTACCAAATATCACTTCTCCACCAGCTCAGATAATTTCATGTTTTGGATGCCGGTAAACTCAATTCCTGTCTCATACCAGAAAAATTCGTATGCAATGCTACCATCGTAAAGCTCGTCATGATATTCGTCCATAACATCGTCAAACTCTTCTTCTGTAAGCTCTTTTCCAAACAGCTCTTCCAGATATTTTCTGGTTACTTTTCTCAAGATTTCACCTTCAATATCTTGTGTAATGTAGCACAACTTATCTCCATAGCATTCATAATAAAATCCACGATGACTCTCATATGTTGCTTCTTTTTCTCATGTGTACTCATTTTCTAGAAAATCGGCAATCGTCTGGTCCAGAGAAACCAGCCCGTCTACATAAAGCTCTCCGGAATCATCATACGGGCAGTAGCCACGCGTCCATTCATAATGCTTGGGAACAGGTGTAATATATCCTCTGATTTCTTCCAGTAGTTGCTCCTTGATAGAATCCTTTTCCAGCTCAAACTGTTCGTTTATCTTCTTTGCAATTTCTTCTGTGTGGTCTTTGATGATTTCAATATTCATGATTCTTCTCCTCTTCATTTGTTATCTGATTTTTGTCTGGGAAGTGATTGACACTTCACTATAATTATTAGTGAGATGCCAATTGCTTCCCAACCTATGTTATTTTCTTCTGCTACGTCTTCTTGCAGATTCCCATGCTCTGCCAGCATTCTTTGCAATATCTTCTGTCTCCCATAACCATTTGATGGATTTTTTGAATGGCTCGCTCTTCTTAGTCTTAACCAGTGCTGTCTCTTCATCAATAATCTCAAGCAAAGTTACCATGATGATTCCTGTGTAACTGTTTGTGTAGTATTTCTTTCCGATTTCTAATTCTGATGCTTTCATTAGTATTCTTCTCCTCTTCTGATTTCTTATTTTTACAAAAACACTTTTATATCAAGCAGATACAATTGCGTTAGGGGTTCGGGGGCGAACGCAAGGACGCACAGTTAGACACCAAAGTCGAACTTAGCAGATGGTGCGATTTTCCCCAGAAAATCGTGACAGATGCTTAGGGAGACTAGGTGGATAAGTGGGTGGTAGCGCCCCCGCATAGGTATTGCTGTTTACAATTTAATTTCTTGGCTTGCTCTACTCTACTACCCTGCCGGGGGCAACGCGCAAATTACCCCGCCGCAGCGTGCTAATTTACACGTTTTAGCCTGCGGCTGCATATACATTAGAAGGCTCTTTGATCTTGAAAAAATGACACCTTAACTTTTGTAATAGGATTAACTTACTATAAAAAAGTCAAAGTGTCATTTTTTTTATAATCACACTTTAACGTTCAAAATCATAAAGGGTATTTGTCTCTTCATTGCTTGCCAAAAATTCTTCTGGTGAAAACTTCATGTCTTTATGTCCTATTTTAATCAGTTCATCCATTAGGAGTGTCTGCGCTTCTACATATGTACTCGGCGGATTAAACGGTCTTTCTGGTTCAGAAAATTCATTTTCTACTCCTTCAATTAAATTTCGCAATACCATGTCATCATAAAATTTCAACTGATTTTTGTATAGTTCCTGATCTCTTATCCAGCGTTCATACTGCTTTTTCATACTGTTTTCCACTGCTGTCATGACTCTTTGATTCAGGAGCTCTTTTTGCAGGTTTACTTTTAATTCGTCATATACTTGTTTTACACCAGAAATATAAATGATCTTGATTTGCTTAAAACAATGATCCCATCCATATTTTTCAAACAGAATTTCATTGACTTTTTCATAAAATTCTTTTTCCTGGAATCGCAGAAATACCTGAACCATCTTTTCATATTTATATACAACATTCAGCACATAATGTTCGACATCAAGAATCTTTTTCTTTTGAGCATCCGTAGCAACAAAATAAACTGATTTTCCGTATTCATTTTTTGCTACAATCATTGTTTGTGTCTCATATTCAATTACTCTTCTACTTTGCAAACTATTCAACGCCGAAAATAGAATTTGTGTTAATCTGCTATTGCATCTCTGGTAAAAGTGTCGAATTTCCCAAGGATTGACACTTTCATCTAAATCTTCTAATTGTTCTTCCGGCATGGTTCCATATTTTCTGTTTACAATTCCAAGCATCTTCCACCAGTTTCGTTTGGTTAATGTGCTTGCATGACCATCTTGTTTTGAAAGATATTCCAACAGTACCACTTCAACACACTGCACATAGATCGAATTGTTTCCAAGCTTACGTCTATCATCTTTTGGCAATGGAGTATCGTATACATCTGTGATGATAAATTTCTGACCAGTTTTTTCCCAGTCAAAATAACGTTTGAAGTCTTTAAGCTGTAATGTTCGAGATTTACCAGCTTTTACTGGCTGCTGTAACATTTCACAGAGAACTTTATAATTCTTTACTGTCATTCCGATTACCAGCGCCGATGTATCAATTACAAGTTCTTTGCAATCACTTGTTGTGTCTGCCACAGCCGGCGGATCGGATTTTTGCATGGCATTAAATACACTCGTCCACACTTCTGTAAATTCGGATATACTTTCAAAATAGCTTTGAATATCCAATGTTTCTGCAAGGCTCTCTGCGATGATGTTATCCACAACATGATACATATTCAAGAGTAACTGCCGGAACGATTCATCCATTTTGGACTCTATACCGTTACAGCTGTTCACGACATATCTCTTAATTCCGTCAATAACCAATCCCGTTGTTGAAAGCGATTCTTCCACATCTGGCAAAGGTTCCTTTACGATTTCTTCATCTGGTACTGCGGAATGATACGGCACTTTCTCCATATTACACGCATATCTTTCCAGCGTTTTCAGTGTTTGATATTTGTAATTCCAATTGATGTGTTCTGTATATCCCATGTATTCTTCTCCTCTCGTTGTGCTTTACATCTTGTGTGCCCAAAAGTATAATTTCATACCGTAGCAATAAGTTGACAGATTATCCATAAGCTCCCAGATATTCGGGCAAATATCCTCAGAGTTTATATTTGATCCACTAAGAAGCGTATCATCCGGAAGATATTTAAAAGTTCCTTCCATCTTTATCTTCTCCACTGGGAATGCTGAATATTTATCTTCGTAGTTCTCCAAAAACTCTGCTACACTCACACCTGATTTCTGGAATTGGTTATTAATTTTTCCGAAATATGCTGGCGTAACATAAATGCCTGTCTGGTTGATAAACTCGTGACGGCTTACGAAACCAAAACCTTCTTCTGAATAGTCCGTTTCGTCAATCTTGCACGAAATAGTGTCTGGATGGATAAGTGGTTCTGCGTATTTATTCATGATTTGTTTCCTCCTGTGTTTGTATTGGGAGCAGTCGGCAATGACCACTCCCTATTTCTATTGTTCTCTGCTGTGCTTATGAAAAAGTTGTTTTTGACAAGCAGTTTTTTACCTGCTCCATTGTAGTGTCATCGGATAAGCAGAGTGTGGCAGTGATGCAATTGTTGCAGTATAGCGACATAAAACCCACTCTGATCTGTAAATGTTCGCTGTCTTTGATTTCGTATTTGAAATCCAGTGATTCAGAGAACACACCTGCTGAAATGTAATTTGCAAGATCTTTGGAAAACTGTTCTGCTGTAAAGGATCTAATCTTGCCCGTTTCCTTGTCTTCTGCTTGCACATCAACTACTGATACCAGATGATCGTTGATGACCTGCTGCAGGTTCTTTGCTGTGGTACGTATGTAGTTGCTCATATGTGTCACCTTCCCCTTATGAAAAATATTCGTTCAGCTCTTCTAAGTTCATACCCTGTTCGCTTGTCTGGAGGATACCGCCCTCGTCAACGACCACCCATTTCTGAATACCATATGCATCCCTAAACCATTCCAGATGCATGTGATCTTTCTGCGCTTTTCCTCTCATCATCTTAACAGTCAGCACGGGAACTACTTCGACGGCGTAGGTACCTTTTTCGTTGACTTCTGCGGAGTATTCCACGATATCGCCAGGCTCCAGATAGCGAAATCCTTCCATGATGATGTTACTATAATGCATGAACACATCTGCTCCCTCGTCTGTCTGAATGAATCCATATCCTTTTTTGCTATCAAACCATTTTACTGTTCCTGTTGTTTTCATTGTTGTTGTCTCCTTTGTTTTTATTTGTGTGAGGGAGCAGTTTGGAAACCACCCCCCTATATTTACTTGTTCTCTCATTGCACGGAAGAGTTACACTTTTTTAATATCCGTACTCTTCTGCCTGTTTTTTCTCATATATATACAGATCATATCCGCCATAAGCGATAGCACTTAACTTTTCGTCTTTTGGCAGTTTGTCCAGATCATATTCCTCACTGATACGTTTGAGTTCAGCTTCATCATGCTCCTCATCTGCTTTCAAAAAATTATATACTTCCTGAATATCTTCGTCTGACCAATAAATCCAGGAAAGGCATGGAATTTTAAGGTCAAACTCATCCCAAATTCTTACTGCAACATATCCTCTTGGGTCATCTTCTGTTTTATAGCGTGTCTTACGAACATTTACCGCTGACAATCCTTTTTCGCTGGTCTGTGGATCGAATTTAACCATATCTCCAATCTTAATTTTTCCGCTTTTTACATCGGATACATGAAAGAAATACTCTGGAATCAGTTTTTCTTTCTCATCCACTTCACGGCTACCATAGCCATAAATAAATCCATAACCTTTCTTCTTGTTAAAAAATTTTACTGTACCTTTCATGATGATTTCTCCTTTTCATAATGATATTTTTCTACGCAGCAGATGACCTGCACTGATTTGATGCATCAGCTTATCTTCCTAATGCTTTCCTTACCTGCTCCATTGTAATTCCTTTTGCCACATGAAAATCGGCAGTAATCTTATTGCAATACGGACTAAGATACCCGATCTGTAATTGTAAGAAGTTGGGAGCAGTAAGCTGATACTTGATATCTAATGATTCTGAGAAGATACCTGCATCCAGATACATCTCCAGATCTTTTATAAACTGATCCGGCGGAATTGCTGTGATTTCTTCTGTCTCTTTAGATTCAGTCTGCACTGCGACTATTCTGGTAATCATACCGTCTTTGGTTGCCTGATAGAACTGTCCGGCTGTTGTATTTCTGAGATGGCTCATTGGTGCGTTTCCTCCTGTCTTATTTCATGAGTCCGATGGATACAACATTCCTGTGTCCATCTACATTGTTATTTTCTGGAAACATATACAGGTTGATTACTTTTGATGATTCCAGCTCAAACCAATCTTCGCAATCTTCCGCTTCCTCGATGGATTCGATTTTTTTGACATCAATGAACATGTTGCTGTTACCCTCATCGTAAAATGCAAGAATGCTTCCATCATGCAACATTCTATAGTGCGTGAAATATAAATCTCCAACCTCAACATCCGTATTACGCTGTGCCTTCTCGTCAAGATTTCCACTGTTCAAATGAATCTGAAAACCTATTCCAGTCTTGTTCTGTTCTTTTAATGCGCTTAATAATTCTACAAATTCCATATTCGTACTCTCCTTCATTCTACATATTTCTTAACATATCAAGTATGATGCTTCTCCGGCCGCTCTTCGTTTTTGCTACTGGTTTTTCTGGAACAATTGCTTCTTCCAGATCGTCCAATAACGATAAGGATTTCCGGCGGCTCAGTCTTTCGTTCTGCTCCGATCCATTTATAAGATAGGTCGGATAATTTTTCTGTTGGAACTGATAAGCTACCGTTTCTCCTGCCAGTCCCAAACCTACGATTGCTATTTTATTTTTCAACATCTTCTTCAAGTCCTCCAATTTTTAAGATTTCTAATCCTGCTTCTGTAACAAAGAAAGTGTCCGCGTTGCCGCTTTTGCATCCCTTCTCGAGATAGCCGAGATTTACCAGTTTCATTAATCTTTTGTATACACTAGCTCTTTCACCGCTCAGAATTTCTCTAATCTCTGAGATTGTCATGCTTTGGAAGAATCCCGTGCATTTCTTGTTCTGAAGCGTCTTGAGATAAAAATAGTCCAGTCTGTTTAATTCCATGTCCTTTCCACCTCCTTGACTGGTTGCTTGTTATGTGCTTTATGTGTTCTATCTGTTCTAGCAAAAGTAAAATAAATGGGCTGAAAAAGCCCTACCCAGATCGAGTTTTACTATATGTGATTGTCAAGGTTCAAAAAATGGTGCAAGAAATAGACCTGTGCCGTGCTTAGAGATAAACAGACACCTGTTGTGTTGCTCTGGGTATTGCTTTTTTTAATTTTTTGTTGGAATTTGATGCGGCAGACTTGCCACGAAAGAATTTTGATGATATACTTGTCTTTGTTGGAAGACGGATTCTTTCGGGAATCTGTTACATATGAAATGGTACGCCAATACCATTCAAGATAGGTTGATGCTCGCCAAAGCATTGACCTTCTTTTTTTATTCCAATAATAATTCTACAAACACTTGTTCGATTTGTCAAGTATTATTCGAACATTGTTCGTATTTTCTTTTCACCTCACGGAGTCGGCTTACTGAGTGTTGATTAATGATTAGTGTGTTCCCCGTTTGGTTTATGATGTTATCATATCACTGGTTTCTGCGTTTGTCAACAAAAAATGAAAATTTATTTTTTCGTTCACATTTTGTGAAATTTATTATTTATTTTCTTATGAGTCGACTATTATTTTTTCACAAATCAGTATAATTGACACACTCTGCTCCTTCTATTATAATGGAACCAGCAAGGAGGTACGAAATGAGCCTATTTTCTCAACGTTTTAAACAATTAAAAGAAGAATCTAACCTCACATTAAAGGGATTGGCTGAAACTTTTGAAGTTTCAGTGCCAACAATGTCTTATTATTTGAATGGACGGGAACCTAGCTTTGATTTATTGATTAATATTGCGGAACATTTTGGTGTAACTACAGATTGGCTTTTAGGTGTATCTGATGCAAGAGATCCCGATCAAGAGTTGATTTTTAAAGATGTTACTTCAAAATTAAAAGATAAAAAGACAACTGAGCAAAACCGCATTCGAAATATACTGTTAAAAGAGCAGCTGGAAAATGCAGAAGATCAGCGTTATTTCAGCGAAGACCAGCCTTATGATGAAGAAAAAGAAAAATTTGTAAATATTTCCGAAGATAGTTCTGTCTTAAAAGGCGATGCCAAAAAAATGTATATTGATATCCAGAAACAACTTTATGATTCAATGGATGAAATATACTACTTTTTAGCTGGCTTTACATCGACTTCTTTAGACAAACATAAAGACGAAATTTATGCAGCTATAAAACTAGTTGTAAAAAATTTCTATCAATTCTTTTATTATGCTGAAACCTTTTTTGCTTCAGAATATGATTTTCCTTTAACATTTGATGGCGCAGTAAATTATTTAAAACGTGGGGAATTAAATGCCGAACTGGAAAAACAGTTGTTACGTCATTTAACATATTTATTTGCATATGATTTGCTGGTAGATATTGATCCTAACTTTGAAATCATTTCAAAAGATGATACTTGGAATGAATCTGAGAAAAAACTTTACGAAGAGCTATTGAATTTCAATTATTCAAATTTGAATACGGAGTATTCCCTGTCACATCTCGAAGACATTAGTAATCAATTAAACGATGACTTGCTCTCGCGCCTTAAAAAGATGTATGGCAGTTCTATGACTGACGCAGAAATTATTGACATGGCATCCTTGTATTAACAAATCTCCCTCCGGTGCAATCCCCCGGAGGGCTTTCTTTTTTTTCACTGCTCCGCTTCTGCTACCGATCACTCCCCCGATTTTGTGGTTAGTATGGCAATTTTAGGTCATTTTCGTGGTCAGTGCTGTTTCTGTTGGCGGTAAAAGGTTTCTCCATTTGGATAACCCTTTTTAAATTGACTGTTGATTAAATTGTTCTCCATCTGGAGAAGGATTTTCTTCTCCTGCTCCATTGTCCTCCATTTGGAGAACATTGGATTTTGTAATTGACCACTTGTTTAGCTCGTCTCCATTTGGAGTAAAGCTATAGTCTTGTCCTGCATCATTTTCTATGCTTTAGACTGTACTCCGTTTGGAGAAGAGTCTACCTTTCTCCGCGCAGATCGCTTTACTCCATCTGGAGAAACCCGATTTTCTCTATAAGTATATTTATTCGGATTGTTTTTACTTTTCCTCCGTCTGGAGAAGAAGTCTACCACACAAAAAGACACCGCTGGAAAAATCTCCATTGGTGCCTTGTGTCTTTTTTGTGTTTACAGCTCTATTTCTGCAAAATCAATATACAGATCTGGATAGATACCGGCTTTCACTTTATCTTTGAAGGAGTATTCTTCTGAGTCATCGTTCTCAAAGTTCCAGACCATAGTCCTATCTTTCGCTGGGTCAACAATCCAGTATTCACGAACGCCTGCCGTACGGTACTTGAATAATTTCGTAGAGTAATCCATTCTTTTACTTGATGGCGAAACAATTTCAATTACCCAATCCGGTGCGCCATTGCACCCTTTATCGTTTAGCTTACTCGGATCGCAAATAACCGAAATATCCGGCTCCACATAGGTCAGATCGTCCTTATTAAGGAATACAGCAAAAGGCGCTGCAACCACTTCACATTTTCCATTGTGTTCTGTGATATAGTTGTCGATTTTAGTTGACAGCTTCACGGAAATTTTTTGATGTACAAAACTAGGCGGTGCCATGTAATAGATCTGTCCGTCAATAAGTTCGGCGCGCTCTCCATCTGGCAGCGCATAGATGTCTTCTATTGTGTATGTTTCTGTTTTTGGTAATGGCATGGTGTGGATCTCCTTTCTTGGGAAGGTGGGTTATTCAAATCTTGATTCATATGACAAATCTGGATCTAATTCTATTTCCCAATCCATAATTTCTTGTGGTTGGCATTGCAGAAGTTGGCACAAATCTTCTATTGTTTTTGTACTAACATCATACATAAATTCTTTACCATTATGTTTCGGATCATCCTTATATGCTTGTAGTTTTGCTTTCACTTCTTCCGGTGATCCAGAACACATTTTTAATTTTGTCAATGTACTCTGTGGAATAAGTCCTTTTTGCCGAATCACATAAGAACTGATCCCCTTTTCCTCTAGCTTTTTTAACAGTTTTGTATAATTTATCATTATCATATCTCCCACATATAATATACTATTCTATGTATATTATAACACTCCTTTCCATACTCTTCAAATACTATTCAGCACCGACAGATTTTTTCTCGTCCATCGGTGCCGTTCGCTTTTACCTTATCCCTTGCAGCAGCTTTTTTGCAATCTTCCAGCGCAGTTCTTTTCCGTGCCGTTTCTCTGTCTGATATGTAAAAATGTCCGCAATTTTCTGTTCAAACTGTTCCGGCAAAATATTACTCTTGAACTGATTACAAGCCCAGCAGGTGCATTGCATATTAGACATTTCATCTGCGCCACCCATACTCAGCGGAATTACATGGTCTATGGTCATTTTATTTATTTTGATTTCCTTACCGCACAAAACACACTTTCCATTTGCGCGGTTGTAGATTTCTAAACGCTGTTCATATGATAGCATCATTCTGGCTCTGTTCTCGTATTCCGGCTTCTTTCTGCATTCGTCATAAACGTAATACCCATATAGTTTATTTTTAAACCGTTTCATAACACCGATCGCAGGATATGCTTTTGGGAATCTCGTTGCTTCTTCTTTGCTTTCCGTAAAGTCGATAGAAAAGTTTGAATCACTTTCATGATAAATTACATAGTTTTCTCCGTTAGTAATAACATGCATAGTTCCGCCCTCCCTTAGTATTCGTCCGGAAAAAGAATTGTCGTAGCCGATCTGTCTGCCTCTGTGATGATCCAAATTTTTCCTTCAGATGTCTGATAAGCCGCAAACAATCTTTCTCCAGTTCGCAACGCTTCGTTATTTGCTTCGATGTCCTCGGGATCCATTTCTCCCCAGTCTGCATTTGTGAATCGGTGTAAGGCTACTGTGATTTCCTTGCTGAATCTTACACTGTCCAATTTATCATTGATTCCATTTGTAATTACCAGTAAACCCATTTCAAACATGATTTTTTCCTCTCTTCCTCTGGTCCTTGGGAGCAGGTAGTATAGCCCACTCCCGCAGATGATTGTTATTATCTTAGTGAACCGCTTCTGATCCACGCTGAAAACGTTTTGCTCCGGCGCTCTTCTTCCCGCTCTTCCTGTTCTTCGCGGCGGTCTGTGATGTAGGTGCTGATTTTACTGATGATGAAAGCAAGAATTGCAATGATTACGCCCAGGACTGCACGACTCAATACATCAGAATCTACTCCGCTGACGTAAAGCCATACGCCAATAATACCGATGATAATAGCTACTTTATTCAAAATTTTCATGATATCCACCTCGTTATTTTTAATGCTGGGAGCAGGACGAACCCACCCCCGTTTGTAATGTATCAACAGAATTTCTTCAATACTGAATAGATAATGAACTGACGCAGCTCCCGCTCATGCGACGAAAGATTAATCTCGATCTGAGCTGTTCCCCATAAGCGCGGATTGTGCGCATCCTCATAATCAACCAGAAGAACCGTTTTAAGCTTGCCGGATTCGTCAACGCTGATATGTAAGCATTTGCCCGTGATGACAAGCTCCGCATCATACCATTCTTCTGCTTCGTCCGGAAATTCCAACACATTGTGCAACTGAAGTCTAGCCAACTTGTCCAGAATGATATATTCTACTGTAGCGTTGACTGCGGTAACATCAAAAAACAAGCTAAGATCAAGGTCATCGCCCTCCATGTTTACTGTAAAATCTCCGAGTGTCATTGCTCCAATGTTGGTTTTAATAATAGTGTTCATCATGTTCTTACCCTCTTCTTTCTTATGTTTTATGTGTGTATAACTATTACTGTTTTTTGGTATGCCCTCGTAACCTCCGGGGCGGGAATGTACAGCGCTATTTTGCGCTCTATTTAAATTAACATGGTACGAATGGCTGCCAACTTATCAAGTGCGGCGTCCTTCTCGGCTCTGGTGTCGTTCAGCTCTTTGCAAAGTTTCGCGTCCCTGTCCTCGTAAAATTGCATATCCTCATTGTAAGTCTTGTTCAGTTCTTCCAACTGCTTTTTCAGATCATTAATCTTGCGGACACGTTCGCGGCTAAGTCTCTGAATACCTCCATGTCTTACCCAGCTTCTGCAGAACTTATCTTTGTCACCGTCGAAGTTGTAATACTCCTCTTCAATTTTGTCATACTCTTCTGCTGTTGGTTCGAACTTTGTTCTTGCTATGAACTCTGAAATCATCATGTTTGTTTTCCTCCTTTTGTTTGGGGGGTCACGGCGGAAAATTCCGCCGCCACCTATTTATTTTGCAACCTTTACTGTAACGCGCTCCATCGGGATTTCCTTGGAATACTTTCTATAGAGTTCTGCGCCGTTACTCTCTCCTGCGATAAAAGCATCTTTATCAAAGGATGAACGGGCGAATGCTGTAAAAAGAATTGTGAATCCTGCAATATTTAATTCGTTCTTCTGACGTTTTTTCATATAAGAAGAAGTCTCGTTCTTCAACATTTTGATCTCTTTCTCCAGTTCGTCCATCTCTTTTTTCTTCTGAGCTTTCTTCTGCTCTAATGAGAAAATTCTTTCTGATACGGTCTGAAGTTCTTTCATGTTCTTGCACATATGCGGTTCCTCTCTTTCTTTATATGGAACGTAGCTCCGGCAGGCATTAAGGCTATCGTAGCTTTGTGAGCGTCTCAGTCTCTTCTTATCCTTTTTCCGGTATTACGTTGGTGTCTCCGGTACGCTTGCGCCACATCGTTTTCACCATCCGCTGTTGTTCCTGTGTTCTGTTGATGGCTTAATAGTACACCTATTTTCGTGCATAGTCTATTGACATTTTAGCCAAAGATGCACGTATTTTCGTGCTTATTTTTATGCACCTTATTTCGTGCATTTCTATTGACTGCACGATTATTCGTGTATATAATAATCTTAACAATTAAGTACAGAGGAGGCAACGAACATGAGTAAATCGGTATATGAAATGGTCACTGAAAGAATCATTGAAGAATTGGAAAAAGGAAGTACCCCGTGGGAACGCACGTGGCGTGGAACCAGAAGCGGCGCGTACAACTTCGTTACTAAAAGAAGCTACTCATTAATGAATCAGATGATGTTAAAGCATCGCGGAGCCTATGGAACCTTTAAACAGTGGACAGAAAAAGGCGGAAAAATCCGTAAAGGTGAAAAATCCGAAATCGTAGTCTTTTGGAAATTCCAGATTATAGAAGAGGAAAACGAAAAAACAGGCGAAAAGGAAGAAAAGAAAATTCCGATGCTTCGTTATTACAACGTGTTCCATATTTCACAGGTCGATGGTGTTGAGCTGAAAGAAGAAGAACTTCCAGAAGTGGAACCGATTGAATCAGCCGAAAAGATCAAAAGAGATTATGTGGAACGGGAACATATCAAAATTCTGGAATATGCAACAGATGAAGCATTCTACAGTCCGGCTGGCGATTTCATCCAGGTACCGGAAAGAGGTCAATATAAAGATGTGAATGAATTTTACGCAACTCTTTATCACGAGATGATACATAGTACCGGACATAAAAGCCGCCTAAACCGACTTGAAAAAGATGCTCATTTTGGAAATGAAGTCTACAGCAAAGAAGAACTTGTTGCAGAACTTGGTTCCGCTTCTATTATGAATATGTTGGGACTTGAAACAAAGAAAACATTCCGTAACAGTGCCGCTTATATTCAAAGCTGGATAAAGGTATTTAAAAATGATCCGCGGTTCATCGTATCAGCGGCGGGCAAAGCTGAAAAGGCTGTCAAGTTCATATTGAATGAAGAGTAAAAGAAAAAAGGGTGTAACCGCTACTGGCTACACCCTAACATAATAACAAAGCAAAGATAAAAGAAAGAGGTAAAGAGATGATGAAGAACAGATTATTTAAAATGATGATTGGAACACTATGTGCAGTATCATTGATGAGTAAGCCTGTCACCCTGTCAAATGAAATCAACGAAAGCAGAGAGACAACGAACCAGAGTAACACAGAGACGGGAGCAGATAACAGAGTAAAGATTTTTTATACTGACAGCAAAGAACAGTTTGACGCTTGCACGAAAGCACTTGAAAACCGAAACGGGGAAATCATCGTGGAAGTAGTACACGGTACCGTGTTAGATGATGAAGGGAACGGACAGCTTGACAGTGGTTACTACATCAAGTACCACACCGGAAAGAAGGGTGATAGAATCGAAAGCATTTTTGTTTACAATGCAGATAGCACGGCACTGGATGACATCGAATATAGACAAGATACAATTTTAAAATGATTCAGCTTGAAGGGCTGGCGGGAATTACCCGTCAGTCTTTTTTTATTGCTCCGGTACCTGCTGCCGTTTTGCTCTCTCCTGCTGTTTCGTTCTGATTGCTCCGGCTCTCTCCTGCTGACCATCCTTTTTCTGGTTTTGTACGGCGTTGGAAAATGGGGTGGTCTTTTTTTTGATTTTCTGCCGGATTGGATCAGAGGAACGGCGATTTTCTGGTTTATTTGGTATTGATGGGAGCAGGGAACCGGCTGGAAGATCTGCCGTGTTAGATGGGCATGAAAGGCGTTCGGGGTAGTTAAAACTGCAAAGTCGAGTGCTGTTTTCCTGGGAGTAGGAATGTGGTTCATTCACACACTAACTCAAAATTAGCACCCTAGGGGGAGGGGGTACTTTTAAACTTATAGGGAAGTTTTGGTACACCGGATACTGTACAGCGCTGAAAAATCGAAAAAAATAAGAAGCCCTCTCCTGCGACAGATTTTTGATCCATCGGTTGGAGGGAACTTCTTAGGGGCTGATATTCATATTGTTACACACTATTCTTCTTTTACTGTATTCTGATTTAGTCCAAATTTTTCCTGATATTCAAAAAAGGTTTTATCAAGTGTTTGGGATATATATAAATTAATAATTCTTTCCGATATACTTCTTAGATTATCTAATGTAATAAAATCGTTTTTATCATAATAGAATTTTACAATATCCCAAATTTTTTGACTCTTAATACAATTTAAAAGAGAGATTCCTCTTGTTGTAAGGCAGTATATTTTCTGTCCACTATTGTCATATGCACGATATTCAGAATCTGGTTCCATGATCCTCGCCCTAATATATCGAGAATCCTTCAGAACAAATAGCGCATACCAAATTTCTTGTCTTGTGTACTTTTCACTTAAACTGTTTTCTACTTCTTCTAACGTCATCGGATAAACGTGCCATAATTGCTGAAATTCAGTATTTTCCTCAATATACATTAAAACATCTCTAACGCAGTTAAGATTTAATTTCATATCTTATCTCTTTTCATTTACCACTTATAACCACAATTTTTACATTCAAACTGACTCTTAGCGGTTTTACTGAATAATCCGAATAATCCAGCGCCTACAGCTTTCTTAGCTGCTGAAATTTTGATGATGTCGGTAGAACCGCAAGTCGGACAGTGAGGTTGGTTGGCAGATGGTGTGGTAGTGGACTGCTGAACTACTGGTTGAATCGGTTTTTTACGCTCCTCTTCTGCCAATTCGTGCAGTTTTCGACGAAAATTTTGATGAGCTTCTTCGCTATATTCATCTGTTTTTCCACAACGTTCGAGCAGAGAGTAAATATATGCGTCTTGTTCTTCTGCTGTCTTAGGATATGCCGTTGCTTTCCCAGTTGTTCGCTCATTTTCTATAGTCTGATACATTGGAGCGTGACAATATTCACACATAATTGTTGCCACAATACTGTTTGTATCACTCCAATTTCCACATTTAGGGCATACAAAAGTTTTTGAAAAATCTGTAAGATTAGCATCCTTAATATACTTTGCTATGGGGAAACTACAATCTGGACAACTTTCCGCATATTGACTTAAGATCTTTTTACATTCGGGACAAAAGACTTTGCTCATATAGCCATTACCTCCGTAAATATTTCCTATATTATATCATAATTATTTAATAAATCCAACATTTCTGGAGGTGAATAAAAAATGTACGATAGTATTCTAATTGATTATGGACTTGAAAAGGCTCATAAATGTTACATGGCTGATTTGGATATAAGTTATCCATTTCCGCAGACTAATTATCCTTCCATATATGCTGATCCATCTACTCTTACTGAGGAACAGCGTGTATTACAAGAGAAAATGAGACGTCTTGTGGAACAGGTAAAAGTAAATGAGGAATGATTCTAAAATTTATATCCACAATTTTTACACTTAAACTGTTTTCCAATTTTATCAGATGCAATCCCCACCATAGCTGTGGAAACGGCACGGTTCAGAGTGCTAATATTTTCTATATCCATACTACCACAAATCGGACATTTAGGAATGTTCGGAGCTGATATATTAGCTTGCGCCAGAAGTTGCTCTTGGCGTTCTTTGTCACGTTCCTGTTGTTCAATTATATTATGTCGATACTGAATCGCTGATTGATCTGGTTTTATATCATATTTCGAAAGGATTTTAATTGCCAATCCATCTACATCCGGATTCTGCCAGTTAAAACATTTTTCAAAGCAAACTTCCGCACTATCTGCATCTGTTCCAAGCATAGGTGTATTACAAAATTCACATGCCATATAAAGTGGTTGTTTTTCATAATTGATGCCAGCATATAAATTAGCACACTTAGGGCAAACATGTACTTTCTTTATATCTTGAATGTTATGTTCTGAAATAAATTTCCGAATTGGAAAACCACAGTCTGGACAAGTGTCTGCATAATAGCTTACAGCCTTTTTACATCCAGGGCAATGTACCATTAATGGTTGATCTACATTTCCTCTTGTTTTTCGAGATTTATTCATCATCTCTTTTTTATACATTTCTTGATGCAAACGTTTTTCTTCTCTGTACAAACTGATGTCAAACCCACAATTTTGACATACTGATCTTCCATTTAGCCCTTCACCGCATTCGGCACACATTGTTTTTGAAGATTGTTTGATATATTTTACATCTTCAGTAATCTTTGATATCCAGTAGTATTCTATAAATGGTTCTTTATGAATATCAACCCCATATGCTTTTGCTGTATCTTCATATTTCTTATATGGGAATCCACATTTTGGACAACTAGGTGCGTGAGTACTAACCATATGTCCGCATTCTGGACAACGCACTAATGACATATACAAACATCTCCTTTAGTTTAGAATAGTATTGAAAGCAAAATGATTAAAAATATAATTAGCACTACTGCGATTTTAATAATAAGGTGTATATCTCGACCTTCTTCATTTAATATTTGATCTGAAAAATATTTTTTTCTCTGCCCAAAATTATAACATTCTTTATTAAATTGTTTTATGTTTGTATTTGTTTGATTACATTTTGGACATTTTTCTGCGTATTCTGAGTATCTAGAACCGCAATTACGACATTTTATCAGCATTGTATCAGCCCCTTCATATTTTTATTTCAAAATCACCAGAATCATAACAATATCGCTATGACAATATTATGTAAACCAGTCCATATTACAAACCAAATAAATACACGATAACCTTTTTCAGCGCAAAAAATCAAAAATACTCATATAAATACTACATATTTTTGATTATATTTTATATCTATTTTTACATATAAATTCATAAAAATACCGCATAATTACTGAATTTTAACGATAAATATTTTCATACAAAACATCATCATAAAATACTATTTTTTAATTTTTCTGAAAATATATTCTTTATCACAGTATATCACTTTTCCCGCATAATTCCAGTATTTTTCAACAATTCATAAAATATTTTTTGACGGGAGCAGGATAAAAATATACTTTGACGATAATAGATACGATACTACTATTTGGTCGTATTATATCATTTTACCGTGTAAATACTGGGGTTTCCTCAATTCAAAATCAAATTCAATTGCTCCCACACTTTCTCATCCCTCTTCCTAATCTCTTCCATACTTCGCACAATCCTATCCCTCGAAAGAAAAGTCCTCTTCTGAATCTGACCTATAGTCACCACGACATGCTCTTCATTCATCTCATTTGCAACACGACAAATTTTCCTTGCCCAATAATGTTCGTAACTTTCACAATACGACCGAATGAGCGTATCACATTTTGGCAAACTTCGCATACTGTTCCTATTCAAAAAGATACCGTACCCTTCCAGTTTACGAAAGATACTCTCGCAGGTGATACATTCTTCAAAGTCAGAAAAGAAATCATCATCCATAATTATCTTCAATCGCCGTGCAAGGTCTGTATCCTTTCGTCTTAACTCTTCCTGTTTGTATTTCTGATTGTTCGGACGATCTTGAATTTTAATCAGCTCTCCTCTTTGCTCTTTCATATATCGAGTACATATCCATTCCACGTTCCGGCGGCTGAGATTTAATTTCTTTGCAATCTGAGTTTGACTCATTCCTGTCTGGTACAAATGTATAATTTGATCGCAGCATTCCTTATAAGGATCGCCCACAGATTTTGTACCATATACTTTTTCAATCGGAATCTGAAAATATACCAGAACCCGAATAATTTCAAATGGTGCTTGTATCTTACCATGCAGTATATCAGATAGCCTGCGCTGTCTCCGAATCAAGAATGCATCCTCATTGTAAAAAGAAATCAAATCGTCCCATAGCCGCTTGATATTCAGCTTGCCACCAGCTTTTGAAATATATTCCGTGCCGATCAGTTCTTGCATCAATATCTTTTCCAGCGGAACTTGCAAAGTGTGTTCATTATTCATCAACTCATGAGCATAGCTTGCAATCTGATCGGAAATCGCATCGCTTCTTTGCGGCTCTGTATCTGCTGGAATATTTACTTCTGCCGGACAAAGTATCTGTTCGTTTGTCGCATTCATTTCCACACCATCACACAAATAACAATGATGCTTATAACAGGCCCGTATCTCTGGAATCATCCATTCCCTGTGCCAGTACGCTTCACCGTATTTTTCACGATCCTCTTTCACGCATATAGGACAATATTTTATATGGTTTGTCACTCCTTCATATTTTGGGAATGGCGGTATGATTTTCCTATACAGTTCATCGCCTTGTGCCAAACATTCCAACGCCCTTTCTTTCTGATCTGCTGGCAGGAAACTTGTCATATAGTTATAGATGGTATGCTCTTTGATTACTGTTTTCCAATCCTTATCTCTGGTTAGCAGTCTTTTGATATCTGGAGCTATATCATTCATATAATTCATATCTGTGTAAGTCTGTTTACAATGCAATTTTTCGTTGCAGTATCTTACAGAGTACAGTCCCTCTCCTACCCCATACCTCGCAAACACACTATAAAACGATTCATCCGGATAAGGTGTTGGAAAATACGTAATCATCAGACCACCTCCACAGCACAAAAATCTTGCAGTATCTCCACCACATCTCTGCCATGCTCTTTCGTCCAGTCAACCAATTCCTGCACAGAACGAAACTCCACCTCACATCTCTTCTTCAGTAAATCCTTCATGGATACTTCTTTCACCTCATTATGTGTCTGCACTGTGACTGTTCGATTCTGAGCTTGTTTTTTAGCACTCGCCTTTTTAACCACTGGCTGAATGTATTGCTCCATGAACTGCATCCGACTGTTATAAGCATCGTTCAATGTTTCAATCGTGATCTCCTCTTTGCCATTTAGAATAGCAATCTCCTGTGCATCATGAAACAGAGTCACTACTATAGATAACACACCTGCTGAATGATTATACAACCACTCTATAATTCCTTGGTTGATCTGTGTTGACTTCTTCACGTACTGGAATTGAAACATCTCATGACAGAACCGATAGAAATAATCATCCATTTCCAATTTGTCATAATACAGTCCTAATGCTCTACGTGCCAGATACATTTTTTGCTCAAAGAAAGGCTTGCTCTCTGGTGTACCTACCATGCAGATAGAGATACCGGAATTATTGATAAGCTGCGTAAGCACACCTACTAAGTTCTTGCCGTTTGCAGAATTAACTACATTTTGAATCTCGTCCACTACAAGCAGACCAATATTGTTTAAGCAAGCTTGGCTCATAATACCGATAAGAGCATCTGTTGTATATTTTGATCGAACTGCTGTAGGGTAGAAATCACTGCCCAACACTTCATCTATTTTGCGAAGGATTTCAAGCAGTAAATTTTTCACGGATGAATCAAACGGACACTGTACGATCAAACACGGGACAACTTTCATGTATGGATCATTTAAGATAATCTCTGTCTCACCTTCGATTGCTTCAATCGCATGTTGAATAGCAGAACTTTTACCGATTCCAGAACAACCGATGATCGTATAGCTGTCCATTCCACCCATGATGCCGTTACTGGTGATACCGCGCCTAGTCTGGTAATTTTTATACCGTTGCATGGTAGCTTCTTTCGATGTTTTCTTTTGAACGGAACGCATAATGGACAGATAAATCTTATTGTAAATCTCCACTGACATCTGAGACGGAATATACAAATCATACAGAGATGACAGAGCCATCAAGCGTACATTCATCGGCTGGTTACGGATGTTTTCGTCATAAACAGGTTTGACTGTCAGTCTTTCTATCAGTTCATCACCTGCAAGCATATCTGGTAAACAATTTCTTTCCATCATCTTTTAACTCCTCCCCTAGCAATCAACTCGATCTCATTCATCAAATTAATTTTCGCCTGTCTTGCATTATTTTGTTCGGAACGTAGTGTTGTTTTGCTCTGTTCTTTGATCTGTTCCACTTCATCTAATTTTCTATTCTTATATCTGCTTTCAACCAATACGAACGGCATAAAATCGCCCTTCTCTACTGTCCATACTACAGATACATCATCTGGATCGTAAGCAACCTTAACATCTCCACCTTGCAGGAATCTTTCGGCGCAATCATCCCGTTTATACCGCATCCCATTTACCACTAGACCACGCCTAGTGAATGTCCCAATGGTACGTGGGAGCAGATATAGGATTATTTTCGCGGTGTCATGCGGGAATGGAATTAAATTTGCGCCTGGTTGCAGTCTTCCCCATTCCCAGATACTGGCTGCATATGGCTTTACTCCATCATGAATCATAGACTGTGTGTAAGGGAATCGTTCTATGAGCCGTTGACTGTTATAGTAAATGATACAGCGTAAGATGATCTTCTCAAAATCAAACATCGTCAAGCAAGCATCTAGTCTGTAATCTCTTGCACCTCGTTCCTGGAAGTCCGGATCAATCACACCTTTGCCCTTGAGAAGTGGTTTATACATGGATTGAATGATGTCAAAGAATTTCTCTACAGCACCTTTCAGCTCTGGTCTGTATGGTGGCAGATTTACCATAGTCACGCCTGTTTCTGTAATCTGTGCAAAGGCTTCTGATGTGTATTCCCGTCCCATGTCAGTGACAAAGATGCCAGGTAACTCTTGCACGTTCCACTGGGATTTTTCTAATGAGATACCAAACTTTCTGCACCATTCTGTTTTATCGGTAAGGATATTTTGGAGCAGATGGCATAAACTCTTTGTATCGTTATTCCATGAGAGAACATAGCCATAACACATACTGCTGTAAGCATCAATGCAAGTGGTTAGGATCGGGCGACCTTTTAAGGTACCTGTTTCGTCAATAAGGTAGATATCACATACGGTGGAATCAAACATACCAGTGCCGATATTGGTTGCAAATTCACGGATACCATCTCCTAGCAAGGGACGATTGTTCCGCTGGTAATTTGACAGTCCATCTCTGGAAATATAATAAGTTTGGAGTTTCTTAGTCTTCCGGTAAAAGTATCGGAACTGATAAAAGGATGGATGATCGGATAGTAACTGTCCGGTGCTGTCACAATACTTTTCTTTTAACATCATCTCATATGCTGTCACAAGACTGTTTTGTCTGCGTGTATAGAAGAACTTATTCAATGCCCATCTCATGTTCTTCTCATCTTTGGTCAGTACCTTTTCTTTCGTATGAACTTTTGGTGCAAGTACAGTGATGATCTGAAAGATTAGATATTGATACAGATAGCGGCGGATAGTCTGCTTACTGATGTTATGCTCTTCTGAGATGGAAGAGATGATGTTTGCAGTTGCTGTGCTTTCTCCTAAGTGGTATAGGATCGGTGCAATCAGAGTGTACCTCTCATGTGCAATGCGCATCTGATCAGATGTAAGGTCTTTCACATCTGGTGGTGTGATGTTGAGTGCATCATATAATTGCTTCTCTGGCAATGGGGTATATTGCGTTCTGATCGTCCAGAATGGCATTTTCGGATGGAGACAGTCAATTACAAGGGTTTGGTTATCTGATGTCTTTAAAATTCTGTAGAACGTGTTATTGATATAGGCTATATCAGCTTTCTGCATCTGTTACAATCCCCCAATCTTGAACGTTATGGGCAAGCCAGTAGGAACGTGATGTGTCCAGAAGTTTAATTGTAAGTGGCTTAGGCCTGGTCAGATGACTTCGTTCTACACACTCTCGGACATATTGCGTGCCATCCTGTCGTGTAATAAGGAAGTCTGTTGTGTAGTCTTCATCTTCGAGTGGCGCATTGCATTGGAAGGATTGGACAGATGGATCGGTTTCCAGTTTGTCTGCATAAACAGATTGGATGGTGCTGTAGCATCGGCAGATCGTGTCACATTTGGAGAGAGATTTTTTCTCACAGCGTCCTTTGTAGTTTTTCTTGTACATAGTGTACCTCCTTTGATTTTATGTGTCGAAAAAGTTACCCAAAAATGAATTATGTGTGTTTCAAAAAGTACCCAAAAATGCTTGTTTTTGGGCGTGTGTAAGAATAAGTACCCAAATCCTGTTGCTTTTGGGAAAATCTGGGAAAGCAAGAATCCAGTGTTTCTGCGGGTTCCCAGACTTTTTAATATTTATCATTACACATCCCCAAAAATGGAGTAAAAAATATACTATGTTTCAAGGCAACCTCCTTGAGCCTAAAAAGGGCAAACTTGTTGGTTCTGCCGCTGATATGACTATAGAATATTTAATAGATATTTTGATATATATTTTCGTGTAAACTTTTCCGACTGGAAGGTTTTGTCTATGTTTGGAAAGGGCTGATGAGAAATGGATACGGGATAGATAAAAGCAGATGAAATCAGAGTTTCATTGGGAAATTTCAAAATTGTCAATCCCAAAAACCCAGTATTTAAGCCTTTTTATCTGTGAATAATTTGTTATTAACGTAAAAAAAGACCTCATAACCACATTTCTATGGTTACAAGGTCTTCATTTTGTTATTTTTCAATTACTCCGGCTGCTGTCTGGGCTGTTAATCGGGGTAAGGGGCGGTCGGTGATCTGTTAGCGAACGGCTAGAGGATCAGCGGCTTTGCCCTTTTGAGGATCAACTGGATTGCCCTTTGACAGCGGGGGCTTTAGAAATAACATTTTCAGAAATTACATATGATCGTGGCAGGTACGTGCAATTACGTCCATCTGCTGCTCTTTTGTCAGGTCGATGAATTTAACTGCATAGCCGGATACACGGATTGTGAAGTTTGCATACTCCGGTTTCTCCGGGTGCTCCATTGCGTCGATCAGTTTTTCGGTTCCGAATACGTTTACGTTCAGGTGATGTGCACCCTGCTCGAAGTATCCGTCCAGAACGTGTACCAGGTTCTCGGTACGCTCTTCGTCGTTATGTCCAAGTGCACCCGGGTTAATGGTCTGGGTGTTGGAGATTCCGTCCAGAGCATCCTCATACGGCAGTTTTGCTACAGAGTTCAGGGAAGCAAGAAGTCCGCTCTTCTCTGCGCCGTAAGACGGGTTAGCTCCTGGAGACAGAGGCTCACCAGCTTTTCTTCCATCCGGCAGAGAACCAGTTGCTTTACCATATACAACGTTGGAAGTAATGGTAAGGATAGAGGTAGTCGGCTCAGAATCACGATAGGTATGGCAGTATTTCAGTTTGTCCATGAAGGTGCGGAGCAGCCATACAGCGATCTCATCTGCTCTGTCATCGTCATTACCGTATCTTGGGAAGTCGCCGGTTGTCTCGAAGTCAACAGCCATTCCTTCTTCGTCACGGATAACTTTAACTTTAGCGTATTTGATTGCGCTTAAGGAGTCTACTACGTGAGAGAATCCTGCGATACCGGTTGCGAAGGTACGTCTTACATCGGTGTCGATCAGAGCCATCTCTGCTGCTTCATAGTAGTATTTGTCATGCATGTAATGGATCATGTTCAGAGTTCCAACGTACAGATGAGCCAGCCAGTCCATCATAACGTCGTATTTCTTCATAACCTCATCATAGTCCAGATACTCGCTGGTGATCGGCTGATATTCCGGAGCAACCTGCTGTTTTGTCTTCTCGTCTTTACCGCCGTTGATAGCGTACAGAAGGCATTTTGCAAGGTTTGCACGAGCGCCGAAGAACTGGATCTCCTTACCGGTCTCTGTAGCAGATACACAGCAGCAGATGGAGTAATCATCGCCCCATACCGGACGCATTACATCATCGTTCTCATACTGGATGGAGCTTGTCTGTACAGAAATATGAGCTGCATATTTCTTGAAAGCTTCCGGAAGATTCTCAGAGTACAGAACAGTAAGGTTCGGCTCTGGGGACGGTCCCATGTTTTCCAGTGTATGCAGGAAACGGAAATCGTTCTTTGTAACGATAGAACGTCCGTCGATTCCCATACCGGCAACTTCCAGAGTAGCCCATACCGGGTCACCGGAGAACAGCTGATTGTAAGACGGAATTCTTGCAAATTTAACCATACGGCATTTCATTACCAGATGGTCGATCAGCTCCTGAGCTTCTTTCTCGGTCAGGATACCTTTTTCGATATCTCTTTCGATGTAGATGTCGAGGAAAGTAGATACACGGCCAACGCTCATTGCAGCACCATTCTGGGTCTTGATTGCTGCAAGATATCCAAAGTACAGCCACTGAACAGCCTCTTTTGCATTTTTAGCCGGCTGGGAAATGTCGTAGCCATAAGACTGTGCCATAACTTTCATTTCCTGAAGTGCTTTTACCTGATCTGCGATCTCTTCTCTTAACTGGAAGTCACCACGACGCATTCCCTGACGGTTCGTTGCAGCGAAATCTGCTTTTTTGCACTCGATCAGGTAATCAATACCGTACAGAGCTACACGACGATAGTCGCCTACGATACGGCCACGGCCATAGGTATCCGGCAGACCGGTCAGGATTTTATTATGACGGGCTTTCATCATCTCTGGTGTGTAGATGTCGAATACACCCTGGTTATGTGTTTTGTGATATTTAGTGAAAATTTCATGAAGCTTCTCGCTTGGTTTGTAGCCGTAAGTCTCGCAGGACTGCTCAGCCATTTTAATTCCACCATACGGCATAAATGCACGTTTCAGCGGTTTGTCTGTCTGAAGACCAACTACCTGCTCCAGATCTTTCATGCTGTCATCGATATATGCTGCGCCGTAAGCTGTGATTCCGCTTACAACGTCTGTCTCCATATCCAGAACGCCGCCTTTTGCACGCTCTTCTTTCTGGAGTTCCTGTAATTTGCCCCACAGACGGTCTGTAGCCTCTGTTGGTCCCTCCAGGAATTTCTCATCTCCGTCATATGGAGTATAGTTGTTCTGAATAAAGTCACGTACGTCGATGCCTTCTTTCCAGAGTCTTCCGGTAAAGCCATCCCACTGTTCAAATTCTCTCATTTGCTTTGTTCCTTTCTGGTGTTATTTTGTTTCGTCACGCGCCGGCATCTTCTTTGCACCGGGCATGAACACCTCCGCATGGATAATATAACAAATCTCTGCTTTCAGCGCAAGATATGCACTTGAAAAAATACAAGGAAAAACCACAAAATCTTGTATTTTTATAAGAACAAAATCTACATGTGGCGCTTTTCTTTTATTCCCCGTATCCGATTTCATATATCTGCTCTGCAAAGTCACAAATGACATACGTTCCATCGGAAAATTCACTTTTCTGAATGCTTCCGTCAGCAGCAAGGCACGTATGGCGTACCAGCTCCAGAAATGCCGTTTTTTCATGGAGTTCTGTCACAACGCGGCACCGTTTCGCCATCTCTTCCAGGCTGATTTTTTCTCCGTCAAACGCTCCGTCCGTATTCGGGTAGGCACCGTCCCGTACCAGATACGGCGCGCCGCCGGCGAGGAGGGCGTACAGCATATAATCTTCGTCTTTTGTCACACGGTCCATCATCCACGGCTCGATCACACAGTCATGATACACAAGATTAAAGAGCGGCACCGGGATTCCTTTTTTCGGTGTCTCTGCCGGGCGCAGCATAAAGTCATACGGTGCATAATGGCAGAACACCAGATATGGAACGGCCCAGTCGCTGACCTCCTCGGAGCTTGAGAGCATCCCCTGTGAGAGCAGCCAGGAGAAGCAGTTTCCGCGGTACGTATAGCAGTCTCTTCTCGTCATCACATGCTCCGGATTTGCGCACTCGTCGCCCTCGTTGCACGTAAACACATCGAGGTATGCACCGTCAAGCCGGATTCCGTTTTTCTTCAGCTCGGCAAAATTCCGTTTCACATAGAACGGTGCCTGCGTTGCACAGAGATAGCTCTGCGGTCCGCCCGCCCAGTAACTGTGTCCCGGTATCGTTCTATCCGGAAGGCGGCAGGCATAATTTTCATCGTAGCTCGGCGCTGCATGGTAATAATCGCGGTACTGGTCGTGAATACCGAATTTGTAGCCGAAATCATGCATCGTATCGACAAGCGATTTCATGTCTTCCCATCCGCCGGCCGCTTGGCATGCCGGTGTGTAGTCCGGATGCTGGTTGTCATACCCCGGTTCTGCCCAGCCGTCCAGATGAAGATAGACTTTCTCTACGCCGAGATCATGAATTTCGCGGATCTGCTGTTCGCGCACGGAAAACGGCACTACGCGGTTATTTTTCTCCGGATTCTGCGGATCGAAAAAGCCGGACTCCGGCTGCACAACCGTCTTGATTCCCGTATGAACAAAACACGTTCCCACAAGATCGTGAATGGACGGATTCTGTACTGCCTTTTCTTTCAAAGTGCGCAGATGGCCCTGTTCCCGTACATACTGACGGTATGTTTTGCAGAGGTCGTTATAATCGCAGTCATTTAAAAACGTATAACGGAATACGCGGCGGTAATTCATTGTTCCAAGGCTTGGCTCCAGCCATGCCCCCACGCTGGTATACGGGCCGCCTGCCGGGTGCTCTGCCTGATAACCGGCGTTCCACGGTGTTGTACAGATCGCTGTATAGCCGCATCTTTCCTTCACCTGGCCAAACCACGGCATATAGCCGCCGGAGGTCTCAAATCTGCCGTCAAACGAAAGCTTTCCAAGTTCCGTCTTCCAGGTATTCGGAATCAGAAGTCCCTGTCCCTCGGTAAGGAGTGTATACCAGTCATCGCGCCCGTTTGTAAACTCCATTGCCGTCGGCCACAGCACCTTTACCGGATGCAGTCCCTCCTCGCAGAGCGGAATCCACTCCATCCAAAATGTTTCATCCACAGCTTCGATCCAGATAATCGTCTCGAAGGCATACGGTGTTCCCGCAAATCCCGCATAACGGCTCCGGATGCCGCATCCGACGCCGAAGGAATAGACCTCATGGGAAATCTCCTCTGCATCCAGGAAACGGTATGTTCCCTCTGCAAAAATCAGTTCCGGTGTCTTTTTCGGATCCGTATTCCAGACAACGCCGTCTTTTTCGATCCTAAGTCCCAGCGTCTCTTCATCGAGCATCACAGCAAGCGATCCGCTTTCTATTTTTTTCATCGTGTGATATTCCCCTTTTTCTTTATCATATGCGTTCCAAACACCAGAAAGGCGCAGAGAACCCGTCCGCCTTTCTCTGCACGGTTCCGGATTTTCTGCGCCTTTTTCCACCTAACTTACATAATCTCTTCTTTTTCTACGACTTTACCGTCTCTCCAGATTCTCTCCAGATCGTAGAACAGGCGGTTCTCCTCATCAAAGATGTGGATGACAACATCGCCGTAATCCATCAGAATCCAGTTTGCAGTCTGATAGCCTTCGATCTGTTTTGGATGTACGCCGGCCTTTCCGAGTACCTCCTCCACGTTGTCTGCCATCGCCTGCACCTGGTTACGGTTGCTTCCGCTGGCGATCATGAAATAATCTGCCAGAGTCGAAACATGGGTAATGTCCAGAATGCGGACATCCATTGCTTTTTTATCTTCCAGTGCTTCCAGTGCAAGTTTTGCAGTCTGTTTTGCTTCGCTCATTTATGCTTCCTCCTTTGCTGTCCGTTCCCGGTGCAGCGCCTCATAAAACTGGTACGCCTGCTCCGTCATCGGATCCATCGTTTTTGGGTTTTCCGATAGATACGCCATACTGTCTTTTAAAATCTCATACATACATTCGTCGATATCTGTAAATGCCAGTTTCCGAAGGCGGGCAAGATGAGGCGCCTTGTTTCGTGCCGGCTCGATATAATCTGCAATGTAGATGATTTTCTCCAGCAGCGTCATATCCTCTTTTCCTGTCGTATGCCAGGTGATCGCACTTAAGATCTCCGGATCTGCAACCTTATACTTGTCCTTCGCCAGAAATGCCCCGAGTTTTGCGTGGATCAGAAACGGATTGTTCCGCTCGAACGCAGTGATTTCAATCTTATTTTTCTCACACATGGTGATCTTTTTCTTGTTCGGAATGCATTTTGCACAGTCGTGAAGCAGTCCCGCGACACGGGCTTTTTCGAGATCCTCGCCCCATACCATCGCCATGGATGCTGCGGTAAACATCACACCGAGCGTGTGATGATAGCGGTCTTCATCGACTTCCTTCTGGAGTTTTTTGTCCAGTTTCCATAAATCGTACTGTTCCATCCTGCTCTTCCTCTAATCCTGATAGATTTTCTGCTCCTGAATGTAGGAAATCACAGAATCCGGCAGATAGTATTTCACGGATTTTCCTTCCCGGATCCATTCCCGCAGTTCGTGGGAAGAAACATCCAGATTCGGTGTGTCGAGTTTCAGAAAGGTACCGTGAAGTTTTTTTGCATTTCGTTCCATACAGGCCAGAAGCTCTTTCTCTTTTGCCCGATCCCTGGTCGCCACAAGGATCTTTGCCGCGGCGCAGATCCGCTCTGGATTTTTCCACTCATCAAAATAGAACAGGGAATCCGCTCCAATGATAAAGTAAAACTCCGTGCACGGATGTTCCTTCCGCATCGCCTCAAGCGTCCGATAACTGTAGGTATAGCCCTCATCTTTCATCTCTTTGGTGCAGAGCACAAAATGCGGATTGGATGCGATGGCACGGCGCACCATCTCGACACGCTGTGCATCCTTTGCCCGTCCCGCCCGGTTCCGCTTATGTGGCGGATTTCCGGCCGGAAGGAACCAGACTTCATCAAGCCCGAACTGCTCGTACGCCGCCTCGCCAAGGATCAGATGACCGATATGAATGGGATCGAATGTGCCTCCCATAATGCCAATTTTTCTGTTTTTCTTTTCCATACGTTTTCCTCAAAAAGCGCCGGAACTGCAGCGGTATGCTCCGGTCCCGGCGGTTCTTTCCTGCGGATTATTTCGGAAGCTGAATTTTCTTTTTCTCTTTTTTGCCCTCTTTGTACAGCACGATCTTTTTGCCGATCACCTGTACGACCTGGGAATTGGTGCGTTCTGCCAGAACTTCTGCGATCTCTCTTGGATCATCGAGGCAGTTCTGCAGTACATTGATTTTAATTAGTTCTCTCGCCTCAAGTGCCTCTGCTACAGCAGCGGTATGCTCCGGCGTGATGCTGCTTTTTCCTACCTGCAGGATCGGTTCCATGGTCATGGCAAGACCTTTCAGGTATGCTCTCTGCTTGCTGGTCATACGTCTCCTCCTTCGTTATTTATTCGTTCTATTTATAATAATCAAATTCAAATCCATACATCTTGACGGTATCGCCTTCCTGGATGCCGGCCTGCTCGAGTTTGTCTAAGATACCGGTATCTTTTAAGAACCGCTGGAAGAAAGCAAAACCTTTCTCGGAATCCAGATTGGTGTAGCCGAGCATTTTCTCGATCTTCGGTCCCTCGATGATGAAGCGGTGCTCGTCCTCCGGGTCCTGCTCGACGGTGTACGGCAGGTTCTCGGCAAGAAGCATATCCTCCGGGAAGAATTCCTGCTCGAAGACCATACGCTCTTTCGGAAGCTCATCGAGTTTTTTCTGTACGGCATATAAAAGCTCTTTTAAGCCTTTTCCGCTGACGGCAGAAATCGGATAAACCGGGATGCCTTTCGGCTCGAACTCTTTTTTCAGACGTTCCACCGGATCCTCTTCGCCCTCTTCTACATAGATCGCATCGGTCTTATTGGCCGCGATGATCTGCGGGCGTTTTGCGATCTCCGGGTTATAGGCTTCGAGCTCTTTGTTGATCTTGTTGATATCATCCACCGGATCTCTTCCCTCGGTCGATGCAACGTCTACTACATGGATCATCACGCGGGTTCTCTCGATGTGGCGCAGGAATTCATGGCCGAGGCCGACTCCTTCCGATGCACCCTCGATCAGTCCCGGGATATCTGCGATAACAAATCCGCTGCAGCCCTCAAGGTCTACGACACCGAGGTTCGGGGAAAGTGTGGTAAAGTGATAATTTGCAATTTTCGGTTCTGCATTTGTCACGCGGGAAAGCAGGGTCGATTTTCCAACGTTCGGGAAACCGACGAGTCCGACGTCCGCGATGACTTTCAGTTCCATTCTTACTTCCAGCTCCTGTGCCGGCTGGCCTGGCTGGGCGTATTTCGGAACCTGCATGGTAGCGGTTGCGTAATGCATATTTCCGTTTCCGCCTTTTCCGCCTTTTAATACAACCTGACGGCGGTTTTCACCGGACATATCTGCGATGACTTTTCCGCTCGCAGCGTCCATAATGACGGTTCCTTCCGGTACTTTCAGGACAATATCTGCGCCGTTTCCGCCATGGCATCTGCGTTTTCCGCCCGGCTCGCCGTCGGTAGCAGAAAACTTTCTTCTGTGGCGGTAATCAACCAGTGTATTCAGTCCTTCGTCAACTTCAAAAATAACGTCTCCGCCTTTGCCGCCATCGCCGCCGTCCGGCCCGCCGTTCGGTACAAAAAGCTCTCTGCGGAAACTGACATGTCCGTCTCCGCCCTTACCGGAGCGGATCAGAATTTTTGCTCTGTCTGCAAACATGGTATTCTCCTGTCTTGTTTTATCTAAATCCAAATCGGTCTGCTGGACCTTTAATTATTATTAACAAAAACGGCTTCAAACCTCTTAAGATTTGAAGCCGCACCTTTGTCTTACTCTTCTGTTGCTACCGGATATACGGAAACCTGTTTTTTGTCACGTCCTTTTCTTTCGAAAGCTACGCGTCCGTCAACCATAGCGAATAAGGTATCGTCTTTTCCGATTCCTACGTTCACGCCTGGATGAATCTTGGTTCCACGCTGTCTGTAAAGAATGTTTCCAGCCTTTACAACCTGTCCGTCAGCTCTTTTTGCTCCTAATCTCTTGGACTCGGAATCTCTACCGTTCTTGGTAGAACCAACTCCTTTTTTATGAGCGAAAATCTGAAGGTTCATATTTAACATGGTATTACACCTCCTTGAATGCGATCTCTAAGTATTGTGCTCCATAATCGCGGCGGATACTTTCGAGGCCCAGCAAAAGTGATTTTACAAGAAGTGCGGTACTTTCAGAATACCCATTCGGGAATGAAAAATACACGTATCCATCTCCAGCCTCACTTATAATCAGATCCTCTGTCAATGTTTCCACGGAATTTACGGTGTTTACAATCAATGCGGAGACAGCGGCACAGATGATATCCTGCCCTTCCTCTGCATAGCCTGCATGACCGTTTGACTCCACGGAGATGTACTCGCCGTCAGACTCTGTTACGGTTATACAAATCATAAGACTTAAGCGTTGATTTTTTCAATCTTCACTTCAGTGTACTGCTGTCTGTGACCGTTTTTCTTATGATAACCAGTTTTTCTCTTATACTTGTAAACGATAACTTTTTTGCCTTTACCGTTTCCAACTACAGATGCGGTTACGGATGCATTTTTAACGTCCTCGCCAACTTTCAGTCCGTCATTGTTTACTGCAAGTACCTGATCAAAAGTTACGGTTTCTCCAGCTTCAACGCCAAGTTTCTCTACTCGGATAACATCGCCTTCAGCTACCTTGTACTGTTTACCACCTGTTGCAATAATTGCGTACATATGGCACCTCCCTATCAATTACTCGCCAGATTCGGTGGTCTTTCGACTCTTTTACCTCTCTGTGCGGCATACTTCTACAATATATCATCACGTCTGCTGTTTGTCAATAGTATTTTTCAGGAAATTGCAGATTTTTTTTCACATGCAATTGCCAGTGCGCCAGGTCCGATGTGGCAGGCAACGCTTAAGGACAGTGGATGCGCATCGACTTCAAAATCCGGGAAGGCTTCTTTTACTTCGACAATCCATCCATCGATTACTTCTTTGTCGTTTGCGGTATAGGCAATGTGAAGTCCCATGATGCCGGCTGCACGCTCTTTTGCGAAGCGTTTGTCCATATCTTTTTTCATAGCCTTGATCATGGCTTTCTTTGCCTGTTTCACACCGCGCGCTTTTTCAAACGCGTCAAGCTTCTCTCCCTGGATCGTCAGCACCGGTTTGATATTTAAAACGGTTCCGATCATGGCTGCTGCCGGCGTAACGCGGCCGCCTTTTTTCAGGTATTTTAACGTATCTACCATAATATAGATACTTGCATCCAGCGCATCCTCTTCCAGAATTGCTTTGATGTCTTTTGCTGCCACGCCGCGGTTTGCCATTTTCTTTGCATCCAGAACAGACTGCTGCTGCGTAACGGAGATTCTCTGGTTGTTGACAACCTGCACTTTTCCTTCGTAGTCCTCGGACAGCACGGTCGCTGTATCACAGGAGGTGGAAAGGCCGCTTGACATCGGAATGTAAACAATGTCATCGTACTCTTCGAGAATTTTGTTCCAGAAATCCATCAGATCTCCCGGAGACGGCTGAGATGTGGAAACAGCCGCATCCTCTGCCAGAATCTCGTAAAACTGTTCCTGTGTCAGGTCGATATCCTCAAACTGGATTTTTCCGCGCATGAAGAAAGGCATCGGAAGGACAAAAACGCCCAGCTCTTTCGCCTGACTCTGTGTAATACCGCTGTTGCTGTCGGTAGCAATAGCTGTTCTTGCCATAGTTCTTATTCCTGCTGTCTCTTTTTAGAGAAACAGCTTTTCCTTTCTGTAATATCGTGTAACGCTTGATTTGCTGTTATTCTATCATAAATCGTACCTGTTTTCTACCCGGCTTGGACATTTCTGCAAAATTGCCCAAACTGCTTTTGATTCTTTTTACATCATACCAATACCAAGGAAAAACAGTCCGCCAAGGATCAGCAGAATGGTCGGAATTACGATTTTTGCAATGGTCTTTTTTCTTCTCTCCTTCGGGAAAAATCCTTCGCTTTTTGTCTGCTGGTACATCAGAAGACGGCTTCCCATATAAAGACCGATCGGCATCAGCGCCGCTTCGATCAGATACATGCCGATGTACGTTTCCGTTGCGTATCCGCTGCCTGCTGCTGCGTTCCCCTGCGAGAACATATAGAGGAAGCTTGCCGCAATGCTCGCCACAATCGTCGATGCGTTATGGACGAAATGAAACAGCGAGCTGTAAAACATGTTGTCGGTCTTCATCCGCACATACGAGAGAACGATTCCCATCATCATCATCGGAAGAAAACGGACGATGCTCATGTGGAAAGCGCCAAAATAAACGCCCATCAGAAGCAACATCACCCATTTCTTTTTGATTCCGCGCAGGCTGTACTGCAGAAGACCGCGGTGCAGTGCTTCTTCACAGATGGCCGGTGTCAGCGCAACGACAAGCAGCTCGCCGAAATAGGAAAGGCCCGCCATACTGCTGTCCATGGATTCCGAGAGGCTTGCGTATTCCTGCGGGAAAATCCATTCCATCAGAAGGAAAAGGGCAAGCACACCGCGGTACGTCACATACCACATCAGAATGGTTCCGAGGATTCCGGCTCCATCCGGCTTTTTTAATGGGAACACTTCTTTTAACGGAATATGAAGTGCCCGTACGACGAGAATGGATCCGATCAGGAATACAATGATCTCGTCCAGCGCATTTCCATACATCCCGCCTGCAAGAACCAGCGGGATTCCGGCGAGATTAAAAAGAACCATCAGAAAGGCAAACACCAGCAGGCCCTGCCATGGTTTCAGTATCTTTTCTTTTTCCGCCGGATGCGGCCGTTTTGCCGGCATCTGGTTTCGAAAGGGTTCGTAAAGATATGGGGTATCATTTTCATTGAGGTGAATCGGTTTCTTTTGTGGTTCCATATTCATTCCTCCTTTGTAAGGTCACTGTCATTTCATCTGTTCTGCCAGCGGCCGGCGGATTTTCTTTCTCGTCAGTTCCACGAGATGAAGCACCGTCATATCCACAACTTTGGTCGGAACGGGATCTTCCCGCACAAGACCCTGCAGGAAGCCGAGAAGGCGCTCCTCCTGCTCTTTTTCCGGCATGTTGATAAAGTCAACCAGGATCAGACCGGAAATCCCGCGCAGGCGGATCTGGCGGGCGATTTCGCGGGCTGCCTCCTGGTTTACGCTGTACAGAAACGTATTTTTCCGTCCGCCGAGCTGCTTTCCGCTGTTCACATCGATCGCGGTCAGCGCTTCGGTCGGTTCGATCACGAGGAATCCGCCGGAAGGCAGATCCACACGTTTGTCGAGTGCCTGTTTTACGTGATTTTCGAGATTTTCTTTCTTTGTCAGTGTGGTAAGCTGATCCTCATACCAGGTCAGGCGGCAGTCGTGAAAATCATGGCGCTCCAGATATTCTCTGCAGATCTCATACGTTTCTCTGTCATCTGTCACAAGTTCTGAAACTGACGGTGCATACCGTTTGACGAGCTCCGGCACGGCATCTGACGCCCGATACAGGCAGGAGTACAGGCTCCGCATCGTTCCATACTGGACAATCCGCGCGAGTTTTTCGGACAGCTCGAGATATTCCTGCCGGATCTCTTCTTCCGAAGCATCAGCGGATGCGGTGCGGAAGATCACGCCAAACGGAAGGCTTCCGCCGGAAAGCTCTGGAAACATCCGGCTTCCCAGTTCTTTTAACCGTTTTTTCTGCTCCGGCAGAAGGCGTCCCGAGCATGAGATTTCCGGCTTTCCATAATAGAGCGCCAGGGCACTTCCCGAAAGAGAAAGTTCTGCTGTCGCCGACGGAAGCTTCGTTTTCTGCGCTTCCCGCTGGATCTGCACGACAATTTCATCTCCGACATGCAGTTCCGTTCCCGGTGCTTTTTTCAGAAGATACCCTTCTTTTACACGGGACAGATCAAGAAAACAGCTCTGCTGCTCCGCAAACGAGACAAATGCCCCGCGGATCCCGGGCGCCAGTTTTTTCACCCGGCCGACATAGATATTGCCAAGCAGCGTTTCCTTCTCCCTGCAGAGGGCCGTCAGTTCGACCGGTCTTTCTCCTTCCACCAGCGTGTGTACCAGGTAATCTTTTCCCTCCCACGGCAGATGGGCAATGACAACTCGTTTACTCAACTTCTTCTCCTAATGCTTCCAGCGGAACCAGCTTTCGCTCTTCTTCCGTTCCGATGTCTGCGTAAACTTCCTCGCGCAGAATCGTGTATGCAAACGGCGGCAGTTCAACCCCGCACCATTTGCAGAACGCTTCCATCACGAGCTCCGGTTTCAGGTTCGAAACACTTCCGGTGGAGAGCTGCATCCAGACACCGCTTTTCTTTGCTTTCATATCGTAAATCCATGGGCGGATATCGGTCAGCTTTTCGCTTCGTTTTGTCTTTCGCATGATCTCAATCTGCGGAAGTGCAAAAAACACCGGTACTTTCGTTTCCAGATCAATCTCCGGCATTTTTCCCTCGCGGAACTGCACGAGATAATCGGCTCCTGCTACGAGAGACATTGCCTTGCTTGCTTTTCCATCCGGCACATGGCGGGCGGAAAGCACTTCCATTCCCTCAACCATCGTCGCATTCAGACGTTTTACAATCTCGTCGGTTTTCATATTTTCCGCGAGCACCATATCGAAATATTCACCGGTGCTGCTGATGCCGACACCGAGCGGAGAAGCAAACGACAGCAGCATGTGCGGGCTGAAGCCCTCGGAATAAGCGATCGGAAGTTCTGCACGGCGGATTGCTTTCTGGAAGTAACGCATCACATCCAGATGACCCACAAATTTCATCACACCTGTTTTGGCAAACTTAATTCTGATTTTCATAGCAGACACCTCCTCCGAATGATTTTGCTCCGCAGCCGGAACACTGCATCTTACAGTTCGGGGTAACGGTTTCCTGCTGTGCCCGCTCCCATTCGCGGATCAGGAATTTTTTCGTCACGCCGATATCAAGGAAATCCCACGGAAGGATCTCATCGGTGCTGCGCTTACGGCAGGCATAGAACGAAACGTCAATGCCGGTCTCTGCAAACGCTTCTTCCCAGGCATCTTTCCGGAAATACTCGGACCAGGCATCGAAAATAGCACCTTTTCTGTACGCTTTTTCAATAACTTCGGCACATTTCCGGTCACCGCGTGCAAGGAATCCCTCCAGAAGGGAAATATCTGCCTCATGATAAATGTAACGGATGCTCTTCTGATTCAGCTGTGCGCGGACCTCTGCCTTTACAATCGCCGCTTTGTCAAGAAACTCCCTCTCCGTGTTCATCGGTGCCCACTGGAACGGAGTGAACGGCTTCGGAATAAAGAACGAGGAGCTTGCCGTAATCTGGCATTTTCCGTTTCTCTGGTCTTTCGGAATCTCATAGTAACGCTCTGCGATCTTTTCCGCCAGATGCGCAATTCCTTTGATATCATCCTCGGTCTCGGTCGGAAGGCCCAGCATGAAGTACAGTTTTACTTTATTCCAGCCGCCCTCAAACGCTTTTCCGGCTCCGTCGAGAATGACTTCCTCGGTCAGACCTTTATTAATAACATTCCGCATCCGCTGGCTTCCCGCCTCCGGTGCGAAGGTCAGGCTGCTCTTTTTGATATCCTGTACCTTGCTCATGACATCGAGGGAAAATGCGTCGATTCGAAGAGACGGAAGGGAAATATTGACACCTTTTTCCGGGCAGCTGTCGATCAGATAGTTGACAAGCTCCGGAAGATGGCTGTAATCACTCGAGCTCAAAGAACTCAACGAAATCTCATCGTGGCCGGTATTGCGCAGCATATGGGTCGCAAGTTCTTTTAGCTTCTCCACATCGCGCTCTCTTGTCGGACGGTACACCATACCCGCCTGGCAGAAACGGCAGCCGCGGATACAGCCGCGCTGGATCTCCAGAACGACACGGTCCTGTGTTGCCTTGATAAACGGCACGACCGGTTTCTCCGGATACGTTGCCTCGGTCATATCCATGACGAGCTGTTTTTTGATCTTTTCCGGCGCTTCCGGGATGGACGGCGTAAAGGCTGCAACGGTTCCGTCCTCGTGGTACGTTACTTCATAGAACTGCGGTACGTAAATGCCCGGGATCTGGCATGCCTTTTTCAGAAAATCCAGACGGGTTCCGCCGTTCTTTTTATTTTCCAGATACGTGTCAAAAAGCTTGTCGTACACAACCTCGCCCTCTCCGATGTAAAACAGGTCGAAGAATGGGGCGATTGGCTCCGGATTGTACGTACACGGGCCGCCGCCGATGACGATCGGGTCCTCGTCGGTACGCTCCACCGCATGCAGCGGGATTCCGGCAAGGTCGAGCGCCTGCAGAACGTTCGTATAACACATCTCATACTGCAGGGTGATAAACAGGAAATCCTCGTTTTTCACCGGCTCCTGGGATTCCAGGCCGAACAGCGGAATGCTCTGTTCCCGCATCACGCGGTCCAGATCCGGCCATGGGGAATAGACACGCTCACACCACATGTCCTCACGTTTGTTAAACATATCGTACAGGATCTGGATGCCAAGGTGGGACATACCGATCTCATACACATCCGGGAACAGGAATGCGCCGCGCAGGGCTACTTTCTCTTTGTCTTTTACGACACTGTTGAATTCATTTCCAATATATCGCGCAGGCTGCTCAATCTGGAGCAGCACTTCTTCTGGCAATGCTAATTTTCTCATGCAATTCTCTCACTTGTTCTTATTTTTATTTGTCCAGATACGCCGCAAGCAGTTCCAGCGTATTCTTCACGCCGTCCACATGGCTTCTTTCATATCCATGGGATGCGTACACACCGGCGCCGATCAGGGCATGGCGTGCGTCTGCGCCGCCGCGGAGCGTTGCCTCCACGTCAGAGCCGTAGTGCGGGTAAACATCCGCCGCATAGTCGATTCCGTTTGCTTTTGCTGCCGCAATCAGCTCGCCGGTAAAATCGTAGCTGTAAGGGCCGCCGCTGTCTTTGACGCAGATGGATACCTGATGCTCTTTACACTCAAGTCCGTCGCCGACACAGCCCATATCAACAGAAAGAATATCTGTCACGCCCTCCGGAACGGAAGCAGATCCGCCGTGGCCGACCTCTTCGTATACGGTAATGTGCTGGTAAACCGGGCGGGACGGTGTGACATTTTCTTCTTTTAAATACTTCGCATAGCCGAGCAGAATTGCAACGCTCAGTTTATCATCGAGGAAACGGCTCTTGATGTAGCCCTTCTCCGTGATGCGGGTTCTCGTCTCAAAGCAGACGATATCACCGGTCTCGATGCCGAGCGCTTTTGTCTCCTCTTTGGAGAAGACCATCTCATCCAGAACGACCTCCATATTGTCGTAGGTGCGGTCCTGCTGGTCGTAGGAACCGTTGACATGGATCGACGGGTTGTTCATCTGGAAGCAGCCCTCGTACCGTTTTCCGTCTCTTGTGATGACAACGCAGTTTTCCGTCTCCGCATTGTTCGGATTCATACCGCCGAGCGCGGTGAGACGAAGACGGCCGTTTCCTTTCACTTCCGCTACCATGCCGCCGAGCGTATCGGTATGTGTCTCCACAAGGACACCGCCGTTTCCTTCACAGCCTTTGGCAAGCTGCACCAGAAGGCCGCCCTTTGTGGTGATCACCGGCGCATAGCCCATCGCTTCGTACTCTGCTTTCAGCCATGCAATGGCATCTTTCGTGTAGCCGGTCGGGCTGTCGATGGAGAGCAGTTTTTTCAGTTTCTCTGTTATAAAATCAACATAAACCTTTGTATTTTTCATGTTTCTTCCTCCATTTTTGTTTCTGTTTTTTCTTCTTTTTTCGAAACATTTTGAAACAGAAACTGCAGATTTTTTTCTTTCCGAAAAAAGATCCTGCCCTTCATCATACCACAGAAATAAATTGGATACAACCATCGGAAAACGGAAAAATGGAAATAAGGAAAATGTAACTGGACAAACTACCCTATGCCATGCTATGTTTGAAGAGGGGGATACATTATTAGCTGTTATTCAAAAAAGTTTCTTCTATAATAAAATAAAGGTCGCCTCAAATTCAAATAAAGGAGCAAAAAAATGGACACAAAAGAACAGGCATCGCAGCCTGCATTACAAACGTTAAAAGAATATGCTGTCATTACCGCAGCTGTTCTGATCATGGACATTGGAATTTATGTTTTTAAATTCCCCAATAATTTTTCTTTCGGCGGTGTATCCGGTATGGCCGTTGTCATCTGCCGGTTTCTTCCGTTCACTGCCTCACAGATCAACCTTTTTATCAACCTGCTGCTTCTGCTGGTTGGTTTTGCTGTGCTGGGGCGGAACTTCGGCGTCAAGACAGCCTACGTGACCGTGCTTTCCTCGGTTCTTCTGAACATTTTTGAAAAGCTGTTTCCGATGGCACATCCGCTTACCGATGAGATCATGCTGGAGCTCTGCTTTGCCATTATTCTTCCGGCACTGGCGGCAGCACTGCTGTTTTTTGAGAATGCCTCCGGCGGCGGCACAGACATCATCGCCATGATTATTAAAAAATATTCTACAATGAATATTTCCACTGCCCTGCTGGTGACCGACCTCATCGTTGTCATCCTTGCTTTCCTGATTTTCGATACCTTAACCGGACTTTGTTCGGTTCTCGGTCTGATAGCGAAAACACTGCTGATTGACAAAACGATTGAGCGGATGAAGCTGAATAAATTTTTTACGATTATCTCCAACAATCCGCAGCCGATCTGCGATTTCATCACAAAGGATCTCAATCACAGCGCAACCCTTTACGACGCCGTCGGCGCTTACTCCGACCAGCAGCGGACAGTCATTCTCACGGTTGTGGATGTCAAGCAGGCCGTCTATCTTCAGCGGTTTATTCATGATACCGAGCCGACCGCGTTTATTGCGATCACAAAGAGCAGCGAAATTATCGGAAAAGGCTTCATGAGTTATATCTGATCGATTCAAACCATATTTTTCACGCAAAAAATCCGAAGGTTTTTGACGCCTTCGGATTTCTTTGTATGTGCTTATTCTGTTTATTTCTCTTCTGCTTCTTCGGTATCTTCTGCCGGTGCTTCTACGTTGTGGGAAGCCATCAGACTTACGACAATGGATTCCGGATTGGTCTTTATGGTGATATCCGGGTCAGCGGCCAGGGACAGATCTTTGACGCGGATGACATCACCGATCTTCATCCCTCCGACATCGACCATTACCTGATCGACCAGGGATGCCGGGTATGCCATGTAGGCAACCTCGTTCAGATCCTCCTGCAGAACGCCTTCTGCGATCTTTTCATGGTTTACAAGAACAATCTCTGCAACGGAATGAACTTTCTCATTGCTGACCAGTGCCTGGAACTCGATCGAATCGATCTGTCCGGCTACCGGGTTATAATCAACATTTTTGATCAGGACATCGTATGCGGTTCCGTCAACATCTAGCATAATCTGGCTGCCTTTGTGGTCTGTCTTCAGCAGTTTCTCGACATCTCTTTTTACCATCTTAACTGGAATGGATTCTTTCATCTCTCTGCCGAATACATTGCCGACAACGTATCCTTCTCTTCTAAGTCTTTTTGCTTTTACATCCAAACTTCTCTTTTCAGCTTTTAAAGTATTCATTTACCTTTTCCTCCAAAAATCTGATTCTTAGCAGGCTTCTTATCTTGTGAAGGGTGTTAAGTTTGCTTTGCCTTGTGGCTATGAATAAGTTTCTTGGAACAGGATGTTTGGGAACATGCAAGGAAGAATTGGTTTCTTGTTGATTCCTTTTCTTTGTTCTAGGTGTAATATAATACCACAAACACGATTTGTCAACCCGGATTTTCCGATTTCACAGTTTCTTCACATTTTCAGCACGCTTCCTTATATTCCATCAGTTTCTGGCGTGCTGTGCGGTTCAGACTGCGCGGTACAGCAATCTCAATCGTCGCATAATGATCACCGTGCACGTTCGCATCTTTCATCGATACCATGCCCTTGCCGCGCAGACGGAGCTTACTGCCGGACTGTGTTCCTTCCTTGATTTTGCAGACCACATCTCCGTACAGTGTCGAGACACGCGCTTCACCGCCAAAGACTGCCGTTGTGTATGGAATCTGAATCGTCGTGTAGATGTCCATTCCGCGCCGTTCAAAGCCTTTCTTTTCTTCTACATTGACCTTCAAAAGCAGATCGCCGCGGCGGCCGTTTGATCCTGTATGGCCTTTGCCGCGCAGACGGATGCTCTTTCCGCTCTCGATACCGGCCGGGATTTTAACCAGCAGCGTATTGGTCGTTCCATCCGGGTTCCGCAGGGTAATCTGTTTTTCACAGCCCGATGCCGCTTCCTCCAGGCGGATCGAAACCTCAGCGTGCAGATCGAGATCCTCTGCCGTACCGCGGCCGGAAAATGCATCCTCAAACGGATGTCTGCTGCTTCCCGAACGCGTATACCGCTCGCTTCCGAATCCACGGCTTTTGCCATGAAACATCTGATCAAAGAAATCGCCGAACATATCGTCCGCGTTTCCTTCAAAGTGAAATTCGTGATAGCCGCCGTTGTTTCCGCTTCCGCCGAACGGGTTTCCATACGCACTGCCGTACGGATTTCCACCGCCCTGCTGGCTGTACGCGCCGGCTCCCTGGTCGAACGCCGCGAATCCGAACTGATCGTACATTTTCTTCTTTTCCGGATCGCTTAAGACAGAATACGCTTCTGTCACTTCCTTAAATTTTTTTTCCGCATCCGGGTTTCCCGCATTCGTATCGGGATGATATTTTTTCGCCAGTTTCCGGTATGCACGCTTGATTTCTTTCTCGTCTGCATTCCGGCTGACGCCTAATACTTCATAATAATCTCTCTTTGTTTCCATCATCAGGCACCTCCAGTCAAGCCTTTTCCTGATTTCCCAGGTGAACAATTCCTGGCTCTTTTTATTTGTTCTATTTGTACTATAACACGCATTTTTCGCACTGTCAATTCTTTTCACGGAAGATTCAAAATTCCTATACGAATTGAAAAACCTGCCGTGCACTGTTACAATAAGAGATATACGATTCTCACGATTTTTTATGGAGGTACTTGATTGATGCATTCCATTTTCTGGTTCCGCACCCGGCAGTGGGTGTTGAGCCGCGTTCTTCATCTGACAGAGCATAAGAAACAGACACTCCTTGCAGCACCGGATGCCGTTCTGCTGCTCCCCGCGTTATTCCGGAAACGCCGGATCTCCCGGATTCTCCTGGTGACTACCCCCGGCTTTGTCCGCCGCGGAACACTGACGTCTCTGCTGGATGGCTGTAAAAAAGAAAACATTTCCGTCACCATTTTCTCCGAAATCGCCCCGGATCCGCAGATTGAGAGCGTGGAACAGGGTTTCCGTCTTTATCAGCAGATTCAGGCGCAGGCTATCCTCGCCATCGGCGGCGGATCCGTTCTCGATGCTGCAAAGCTGATCGGTGCCCGCGTCTGCTGTCCGAAAAAGACGGTTCCTGCGATGCGGGGCCTCCTGAAAGTCCGTCGGAAACTTCCGCCGCTGTTTGCCGTGCCGACGACAGCCGGAACCGGTTCGGAGGCAACGGCGGCAGCTGTCATCACAGACTGTATCGACGGGAAACCATACAAATACGCCGTCAATGACCTCTATCTGATCCCGGATACGGCAGTTCTAGATCCGCGTCTTACGATCAGCCTCCCGTCCTCTATGACCGCAGATACCGGTATGGATGCCCTGACCCATGCCATAGAAGCTTTTCTGAACCTCTTCGCCTCCCGCAGCGTGCAGAATGCATCCATCGAGGCAGTCTGCGAAAATTTCCATGCCCTGCCCGAAGCCTGGCGAGACGGCACCCATCTTGCCGCACGGCAGGAAATGCTTCATGCATCGTACCTGGCCGGTTTCGCTTTTACCAACAACTTTGTCGGCTACGTCCATGCCATCGCCCACGCCGTCGGTGCACTGTACCACATTCCGCACGGAAGAGCCAACGCGGTTCTGCTGCCTGCTGTTCTGCGCGAATACGGTTCCTGCATTGCGCCTAAACTTGCCGTTCTCGCCGATGCGCTTTCTCTCGGCGGAGATACCGTTCCTGAAAAGGCTGAGCGGATGATTGCAGCTATCGAGGCTATGCGCGATTCGTTTGACATTCCATCCACTCTGCCACACCTTTCGCCGAATGATTACACAGAAATAGCACGCCGTGCTTTAAAAGAAGCAAATCCCACCTACCCTGTTCCGCAGATCTGGGGTTCTGAAAAAATCTTTTCTGTGCTCCGCCGTGTACAATCCTAAAGCCGCTGTTTTCTCGAATTTAAATTTGACAGAAGGCAAAAAACATGGTAATTTATTAGAGATATCGCATAGAGGAGTGAATAAAATGAATAAAAGAACCATGAAAAAAATGGCCAAAGCGAAACAGCAGGCTGCAGAAGCTGCAAAAACAGCGGAAACCGTTGTAAAGACAGCGGCACCGGCAAAAGAAGTAAAACCAACGACTGAAAAAACCTTACATACAGAAGCAGCCGAAGGAAAAGCAGAAGCTGCAAAAGAGCCGAAAAAAGCAACCAAAAAAGAAACCGTTAAAAAAACAGTAAAAAAGGAGACCACGGAAACCATGGCAGAAGCAACCAAAACCCCACGTAAAATGACAAAAGTATCTGATACCGTTCTTGAGATCTTCGAGACAAAAGTATCTATGAAAGACCTCGAAGCAGTCATCAAAAAAGAAGTAAAAGCAAACGGATTAAAAGGCGAGATCAAAATCTACCTGAACGCAGAGCAGAGAGCAGCTTACTACACCGTAGACGGACAGGGATCTGACGATTTCAAAGTAGATCTGACCACTCTTGCTGAATAATTTTTCTGTCAGCTGATCTATCAGAACAGACCAAAAGCGGCATGTCCGAAACAAAGTCTTCCGGATTTTGTTTCGGGCATGTTTTTTGCTGTCTGTTCCCAAACCTAAAAAACGACAAGGTATTTTTCTATGAAAACTGTAAACCATCTCGGAACCGACCCGATCGGAAAGCTGGTTCCCCGTATTGCTTTTCCGAGCATGCTGGCACAGTTCGTGAGTGTTCTGTACAGCATTGTAGACCGTATGTACATCGGCCACATTGCCTCTGTCGGTGATCTGGCGCTCGCGGGTGTCGGCGTCTGCGGTCCCATTCTCACCATGATCGGCGCGTTCTCCTCCCTCATCGGGGTCGGCGGCGCACCGCTGCTCGGCATCCGGCTCGGAGAGAAAAATGAAAAAGAGGCATCCCGCATCCTGGCTAATGCGTTTCTGATGCTTGTTTCCCTGTCCCTCGTTCTGACAGCCGCGGCGCTTTTTTTAACCCGCCCGATGCTGATGGCATTCGGAGCCAGCACCGTTACGTATCCTTACGCCAGAGCCTATTTTATGATCTACGTTTCCGGCTCTGTGTTTGCGCTTTTATCGACCGGCCTGAACCAGTTTGTGATCTGCCAGGGCTTTGCCAGTGAGGGAATGAAATCTGTTCTGCTAGGCGCCGTCCTGAATCTGCTGCTGGACCCTGTGTTTATCTTCGTTCTGCATCTCGGCGTGCGCGGCGCGGCAATTGCAACCGTGCTCTCCCAGATCGCAAGCTGTCTGTATGTGCTGCATATACTGTTCGGAAAGACGATTCCGATCCGCATCACCTTCGGCGGGTATTCATTTGCGATCATGAAACGCATTCTGACAGTCGGTTTTACTCCGTTTCTAATCATTGCCATCGACAATGTGATGATCATTGCGATGAACGCCATCCTGCAGCGGTATGCACCCGCCGGACAAGGAGACAGCTTCATCACCTGTGCAACGATCGTTCAGAGCTTTATGCTGATTATTACGATGCCGCTCGGCGGAATCAGCGGCGGAACGCAGTCAATCCTCGCATACAATTATGGAGCTGGAAATTCCAGGCGTATTCTTGAGGCACAGAAAACCATCATCGCACTCTGTGCCGGATTTACGACCTTGATGTTCCTCATCTCCAATGCCGCCGGAACGCTGTTTGCGCAGCTTTTTACTTCCGATCCGCAGATCGTCTCGATGGTGGTCCGCGCGATTCATATTTCGACACTCTCAGTCATTCCGCTCGGCATTCAGTACGAGATTGTAGACGGCTTTACTGCAATGGGCCGCGTGCGCTATTCGTTTGCACTCTCCTTCTTCCGGAAATTCGTCTACTTTACCGCTCTGTTTCTTCTGCCGCGGTTCTTTGCACTGGAAAACATCTTCTACGTGGAACCTATTTCCGACCTGATCGGGCCGGTTGTCTCAATGATCGTTTACTGGACGTCGATTCAGAAGATTCTGAAACAGCGGGAAGAGGCGGTACGGCTGATGCACACAAAAAAAGCATAAAAAATCTCATATCAAAAAAGCTGTTCTTTTCCGCGGAGTTTTCAAAACTCTCACCAGAGAAGAACAGCTTTTTCTGCTTCTGTTAAAATGTCTTCGGCATCGGAACAGTTTCCTGTACTTTCAGACCGTATTTTGCTGCCAGCTGCAGTGCCTTCTGTTCCGTCTCCGGATTCCAGACGGCTTTCGGCGTATGGGCATCACAGCCGAAAATGGCGGTGTTTCCTTCTTCGCCGGCGATCTTCCAGAACTTCTCGTTCGGATACCATCTTTCTTCCATCAGACCAAGGAAATTGATCTCCAGCGGAATGTTTCTCTTTTTCACCTCACGGCAGAGTCTCCGGTATTCCCGGTCGAACACTGCTTCGCCGCCGTTGAATAAAAAGAGATCCGGGTGTGCCAGATACAGGTATTTTCCGGTATCAATGCCTGCCAGGCACTGGTCCACATACTGTTTCAGGTAGTTTCCGTCTGTTGTTCCATGGCCGCTGTAGAGAATCTTTTCGATCTCATTTCCCAGGCTGTGCTGACCAAGCACAAAGTACTCAAACGGATAGTCCGACAAAAAATCAATCAGCTGATCCCAGAATCTCGGGAAATACTCTGTTTCGAGTCCGAGATGGATTTCAATATCCTTGTCATACTCTTTTTTCAATGCCAGCACGGTGTCTACATAGCCTTCCACCTGATCGAGCCGCATCCGCATGCCGGAATCGTAGCCGTCCGGGAACGGATAAGGCGAATGGTCGGAAAAACCGAGAATTTTAAGGCCGCCCTCAATCGCGCGCTCCACATACTCCCGCTCCGTTCCGTCCGCATGGCGGCACCGCCATGTATGGGTATGGTAATTTGCAATCATGATCTGTAACCTTCTTTATTTTGTATCTTATTCTGCTGCTTCTTTGGAGATATCCGTTCCAAAATATTTTTCCGAAAGCTCTGTCAGTGTTCCGTCTTCTGCGAGCTCGCCAAGTGCTTTGTTGACTGCCTCAAGCAGCGTCTTGGTCTCATCGCCTTTTTTCATCGGAATACCGACTTTTGTGGATTCCGGATCGAGACATGCAATTTTGATCTCTGCATCCGGGTGTGCTTTCATATAATCGTAATACGTTACCTCTGCGTTCAGAGTTGCATCGATACGGCCGCTTAAGAGAAGCTCGAAAGTCTGCTCCAGATCGTCAACACCGGTAACGGCTGCGCCATATTTCTCGGCAACTTCTGCATACGTACTGGAAATGGTGTTCGCAGTGCTCTTTCCGTCGAGATCCTCCATGGACTGGATTTCATCGTTAGCAGAGTTTACGATAACAGCGGTGCGGTTGTATGCGTATGGATCGGAAAAGCTGTATTTCTCAGCGCGCTCCTCTGTGATATCTACGCCGTTTACCATGATATCGTACCGGCCGGAATCGATTCCTGCAAGAAGACCGTCCCACTCACCCTCTACAAAGGTTGCTTTCACGCCGAGTTTCTCTGCGATCTGCTGTGCCACTTCTACGTCATAGCCGACCAGGTTGTCGTCCTCATCGTGATACGTCCACGGTGCCCAGGTTCCTTCCATTGCCACAACGATCTCACCCTTGCTCTGAATCTGCTCTAAAAGATCCCCAGACGCACTTGCGGAAGATGCTGATGAAGAGGAAGAAGCACTGCTGTTATCTGCCGTGCTGTTTCCACATCCGGTCAGTAAAAAGGATGATGTCAGGATACCTGCCAGAAATACTGCTGCCATTTTCTTTTTCATAATATTCGCCACTCCTTTTTTGTTTTGTTCTGGAAGAAGCTGCCTTTGCTTCTTCTGTTTTCTTTATTGCAAACTGTCCGGATTCCGTGCCCCGGGCAGGATTTGCCGCTTTGCGGGATACCTTACTCGTAATGCTGTTCAATATTCTGCAAAAATGTTCTCGTCCGCTCTTCCCGCGGATTTGCGAAAAATTCCTTCGACGGACCTTCCTCAACGACAACGCCGTTTTCCATAAAGACAACTTTGTTCGAAACGTTTCTTGCAAAGCCCATCTCATGCGTGACAACGAGCATCGTCATTCCCTCTTTGGCAAGCTGGCGCATAACACCAAGCACCTCGCCGGTCAGCTCCGGGTCGAGTGCTGAGGTCGGCTCATCAAAATAGATAATTTCCGGATCGGTTGCCAGTGCACGGGCGATTGCCACCCTCTGCTGCTGTCCGCCGGAAAGCTGATGCGGATAGTAGTCCGCCCGGTCCAGCATGCCTACTTTTTCAAGTGCTGCCCTCGCTTTTTCCTCCGCCCTGGCTTTTGACATTTTTCTGCCGATAATCAGGCCCTCGGTTACGTTATGAAGGGCTGTTTTGTTCAGGAACAGGTTATAGTTCTGAAATACAAATGCGGTTTTCTGACGGATCGCCGCGATATCTTTTTTGCTGATGTTGTGAAACGGATATTCTTTCCCGTCAAAAATCAGGCTGCCGCCGTCCGCATGCTCCAGAAAGTTGACACAGCGCAGCATCGTCGTTTTTCCCGAACCGCTCGGGCCGAGGATTGCGACAACATCGCCCTGGTTTACTTTTAAATCTACACCTTTTAACACTTCCAGGCTGCCGAACGCTTTCTTTAATCCTTTGATTTCCAGCATGGCTTATTCCCCTTTTTTCTGATATGTACTCAGTTTCTTCTCTCCGATTCCCTGCAGCTTCGTGAGCACGGTGGAGAACAGCAGGTAGATCAGTCCTACTTCAATATACAGTGCCAGCGGCTCATGGGTGCGCGCTACAATCCGCTGCGTTACCATAAACATCTCCGTTACGGTGATATTTGCGGCAAGGGAAGTATCCTTTACCATGGCGATCAGAGAGTTGGAAAGCGGCGGGAACGCGGTGCGCATCGCCTGCGGAAGGATAATTCTCCGCATGATCTGCAGATACGACATGCCGACACAGTAGCCGGCTTCAAGCTGGCCTGCCGGAACGGCTTCCAGGGCCGCACGCATCGTCTCGGCACTGTAGGCGCCCTCATTCAGGGAAAAGACGAGAACTGCCGCCGGAAACGGATCGATCAGAATACCGGCGCGCGGAAGTCCGTAAAACACAACGAAAAGCTGGACCAGAAGCGGGGTTCCGCGGAAAATCCAGATATAGAAACGTGCAATCTGACGAAGGCCCTTGATGTTTGCAAACTGTACCATAGCCATTGCCGTCGCAATTACAAGTGCAATGGAAAACGAGATTACAGTAAGCGGAATCGTCACCTTAAGGCCCGGCAGAAAGATTTTCCAGAAAGAATCCAGAAGAATATTCCATAATCTTTCGCTCATTTCGATATATCCCCCTTATTTTACATTTTCCTAGATAGGATAACACTTCAAGTCCGCTTCAAGTCAAGTGTTTTTTCATATACCCCCGCATTCAAGAATCCCCGGGAAACACGTTTTTCAACGGCCCCGGGGACTCTTATTTATGGTTGGTTTTAAGAGGAAGGATCTTGTCTTTTTTTATGGTATGATGTTATTTACTGCTTAGTCCTGTGTCACATTAAATGCTCTTGCACCAGGGTATACAGCGGCCGTTCCAAGTTCTTCTTCGATTCGGAGAAGCTGGTTGTATTTTGCAACACGCTCGGTACGGCTCGGTGCACCGGTCTTGATCTGGCAGGTATTGAGGGCAACCGCCAGGTCTGCGATGGTGGTATCCTCGGTCTCACCGGAACGGTGGGAGGAAATTGCGGTGTAGCCTGCTTTGTGAGCCATCTTGATTGCCTCAAGGGTCTCAGATACAGAACCGATCTGGTTCAGTTTGATCAGGATGGAATTTCCGCAGCCAAGGGAGATACCTTTTGCCAGACGCTCAGTATTGGTTACAAACAGGTCGTCACCGACAAGCTGTACTTTTCCGCCAAGCTCGGCGGTCAGCTCTTTCCAGCCTTCCCAGTCTTCTTCATCCAGAGCATCCTCGATGGAGATGATCGGGTATTTCTCTACCAGTGCTTTCCAGTGAGCGATCAGCTCTTTGGAAGTAAATACAGTGCCGGCTTTCGGCAGTTTGTATTCACCCTTGGTACCTGTCTTCCACTCGGAGGAAGCAGCATCCATCGCGATCTTGAAGTCTCTGCCTGGCTCATAGCCTGCTTTTTTCACTGCCTCAAGAATGGTCTCGATGGCTTCTTCATCGGATTTCAGAGCCGGTGCAAAACCGCCTTCATCTCCAACCGATGTTGCCAGTCCGCGCTCTTTTAAGATGGCAGCCAGTGCATGGAAGACCTCAGCGCACCATCTTAAGCACTCTTTGAAAGAAGATGCTCCAACCGGCATGATCATGAACTCCTGTACATCCAGGCCGGAAGAAAGTGCGTGGCATCCGCCGTTGACGATGTTCATCATCGGAACCGGCAGACGATTTCCGGAAACGCCGCCGAAGAAGCGGTACAGCGGAATCTCAAGTGCGTTTGCTGCTGCTCTTGCGCAGGCAATGGATACAGCCAGAATAGCATTTGCACCCAGGCGGGATTTATCTTTTGTTCCGTCCGCATCGATCATAGCTTTATCTACAGCGTAGGTATCGGATGCATCCATACCTTTTAAGGTATCGTTGATGACGGTGTTGATGTTTTCTACTGCTTTCTGCACACCTTTTCCAAGGTATCTTGCTTTATCTCCATCTCGTAATTCCAGTGCCTCAAACTCACCGGTAGATGCGCCGCTTGGTGCCATGCCGCGTCCTACAACGCCTCCTGCAAGAACAACCTCAGCTTCTACGGTTGGATTTCCTCTGGAATCCAGAATTTCTCTTCCTTTTACTTCCTCAATTTTCAGGCTCTTCACTTTTCGTGTGCTCCTTTCTCGTTTGTTTCTGGAGTTTCCCGCCTGCGAAGTGTCCAGGATCCGCAGACGGGAGATAACAATGATTGATTCGCTTTGGTTAGTCTTTACTAACTGTAATTCATTATAACTAATTTTTTGAAAATTGCAAGTGGGTAAAGTGATACTTTTTCTCAGAAATGCAAAAAGTTTTTCTGTTCTTATTTTTCCTGTTTAAATGCCTCTTCCAGCGTATGCCATCCAAGCACTGCACATTTCACTCTTGCCGGCATGTGGGAGATGTCCTTCAGTGCACCAGCCTCCTCGAGTTCGTCAATCTCCTCGTCGGATGCTTCTCCTTTGATCATGCGCAGAAACAGATTTCCCAGGCGCAGTGCCTCGTCCTTCGTCTTTCCGATGATCATGCCGAGCATAATGTCCGCCGATGCCTGCGAAATCGCACAGCCGTCGCCCACGAACGCACCGTCCGTGATCACATCGCCGTCGACTTTTAATTTCAGCCAGATATCATCGCCGCAGCTTGGGTTAACGCCCTCGAGTACGATGTCCGCATCCGGCAGATCATGCTTGAATTCCGGACGCAGATTGTGCTCCGTCAAAATTTCGTTATAAAATCCTCTACTCTCCATAGCCCATTCTCCTTCTGATTGTGGATACACTTTCGATCAGTGCATCAATCTCTTCCGGTGTATTATAAAACATCATGCTGGCTCTTGTCGAACTTCGGACGCCAAGATATTCCAGAAGCGGCTGTGCACAGTGGTGGCCTGCCCGCACATCGATGCCGTCAGAAGAAAGAATTTCGCTCACATCGTGCGGATGCACGCCGTCAATCGTAAACGAAACGATGCCCGTATGGTTGGCCGGATCTTTGGAACCGAGGATATGAACGTACGGCAGCGCGCCGAGTCCTTCCATAGCACGTTGCGTCAGTTCCAGCTCTTTTTTCTGGATATAATCAAATCCTTTTTCCTGCAGATACCGGATCGCTGCGGCCAGCCCCACCGCACCGGCTGCATTTACCGTTCCCGCCTCAAATTTCTGCGGAACCGGTGCAAAAACGGCTCCGTCGCGGTGAACGGAATCGATCATCTCGCCTCCGGTTAAAAACGGCGGCATTTTTTCCAGCAGTTCCCGTTTTCCATACAGACAGCCGATTCCCATCGGGCCCATCAGCTTATGGCCGGAAAAGGCGAGAAAATCTGCATCCAGCGCCTGTACGTCGACCGGCATATGCGGAACGCTCTGGGCGCCGTCCACAACGACAACGGCTCCCACGCGGTGCGCCATCTCCGTGATTTTCTGGAGCGGATTCACGCAGCCGAGCACATTCGATACCTGCGCAACAGCCACAAGACGTGTTCTCTCATTAATGCCCTTTTGGAGCTCCTCATCGGTCAGCTCGCCCTCACTGGTACATTCCAGATAATGGAGCTTCGCCCCAGTCATACGCGACATCATCTGCCACGGAAGCAGATTGCTGTGATGCTCCATGATTGTTACAGCGATCTCGTCGCCTTCCTTTAAAAAGTTCAGGCCATAGCTGTATGCCACAAGATTCAGGCTTTCCGTTGTATTCCGGGTAAAAATAATCTCCTCCGGCTCTTCTGCATGAATAAACTCCTGTACGGTCTTCCTTGCCTCCTGATAGCTCTCCGTCGCCTCCAGGCTTAAAGGATAGAAGCCTCGCAGAGGATTTGCATTTTTCTGTTCGTAAAATTCCTGTACTGCAGCAAGAACGCATGACGGGCGCTGTGCCGTCGCCGCGTTGTCCAGATAGATCGTGTCCATTTGCTGCAGAAGCGGGAAATTTTTTCTGATGTTATCTGTTGTCACGGTCAAGCACCTCCGCAAGCTGTGTTTTTACTTTCTGTTCGATGTCCGCATCGCCGATCTTCTGGATTTTTGCTTCCAGTTTCGCCCGCGCTATCGTATTTTCTGCCTGTGTACGGTCCATGCCGCGCGCACCGAAGTAAAACAGTGTCTCTTCATCGAGTTCTCCGATTGCCGCGCCGTGGCTTCCCTGTACGTTTTCCTCTGCACAGAGGATCACAGGAATCGTCTTGTTGACTACATCATCGCCGAGCAGCAATACCTGTTCTGTCTCTGCTCCGACGGAATCTGCCGAACCGCGCACAAAGTCGATTGTGCCGCGGAAGATCTTTTCCGCCGCATCCATCAGCGTTCCGTCTGCCTGGATCGTGCTCTTGGTTACTTTTCCGAAGTGGCGCACATTCAGATTGACATCAAATTTCTGCTGATTCTGCAGAAGATAGCCGATTTTTGCCTGCAGTGATGCGTGATCCTTCTGCAGTTCGGTCCAGATACCGTCATAGACATCGCCTTTTCCGACAACGACCTGTAAAAGATCCAGTGCACCATTTTCCTCGCAGATGCATCCGACATCATTTAAAAGCTCCTGTCCCTCACCGCGCATCATCACCTGCACGAGCCGGATGCGGCTGTTTTTTTTCGCGTAAAGTTCTGTCCGCACCGCGAGCTGTCCCGCTGCCTGTGCCGGTTCAAATACCTCGAAAACGGTAAGGGAAGCTCCCTCTTCTGCCGCCGCGCGGATCTTTCCGGATGAAACCTTCTCTTTTCCCTGTCCGATGGAAAGCGTGACCTGTTTCGTCTGCCCCTCCTTTGCAGAGACACTCCAGTTTTTCGTCTGCTCCGGTGCAAAAAGGACATCCGTCTCTTTTCCTGCCCCGGTATTCATAGCTTCCGGAAAACCCGTTATCTCATCATCCGCAGATGGCTCTTCCGCGCAGATTTCACACGGCGCACCCGCCGCCCATTTTACTTTTGTATCATTTAATCCCAGCCAGTACCATGTTTTCGATGGAAGCTGGTTGATTTTCATGCTGTTCTGTTCTTCCATGTGTCTGGCCTCCTTATCCAATGCTGCCCTTCATCTCGAGGCGGATCAGATTGTTCATCTCCACCGCGTACTCCAGCGGCAGTTCTTTTGAAACATCATCCGCGAATCCGCTGACGATGCACGCTCTCGCATCCTCTTCCGCCATGCCGCGCGACATCAGATAAAAGACGGCTTCATCGCTGATGCTTCCGATCTGTGCTTCATGGCCGATGTTCGCATCTTTTGTACGGATATCCATCGCCGGAATCGTGTCCGACCGGGAGATATCATCGAGCATCAGAGACTGGCAGGAAACGGCTGATTTCGTGTTCTTTGCCGCTTTTGTTGCAGAGACTGACGAACGGAAGGTGCTGATGCCGCCGTCCTTCGAGATCGATTTCGTGTTAATATAGGAACTCGTATCCGGCGCGCTGTGGACAATCTTCGCTCCGGTATCGAGATTCTGGCCCTTACCGGCGAACGTGATGCCGGTAAATTCCATCTTTGCTCCTCTTCCTTTCAGCACGCTCATCGGGTACAGGTAGGAAACGTGGGAGCCGAATGAACCGGAAACCCACTCGATTTTTCCGCCCTCCTCGACCTGCGCGCGCTTCGTGTTCAGGTTGTACATATTCTTCGACCAGTTTTCAATCGTAGAATAACGGAGTCTTGCATTCTTTCCGACAAACAGCTCCACACATCCGGCATGGAGGTTGGCCACATTGTATTTCGGTGCGGAACAGCCCTCGATAAAGTGAAGGTCCGCGTCCTCATCGACAATAATCAGCGTATGCTCGAACTGGCCTGCGCCCGGCGCATTCAGGCGGAAATACGACTGCAGCGGGATTTCCACGGAAACCCCCTTCGGCACATAGACAAACGAACCGCCGGACCAGACGGCTCCGTGCAGTGCGGCAAATTTGTGGTCGGTCGGTTTCACCAGTTTCATAAAGTGTTTCCGCACCATATCCGCGTACTCACCATGCAGCGCACTCTCCATATCGGTATAGACAACACCCTGCGCCGCAACTTCCGCGCGGACGTTGTGATAGACCAGCTCCGAATCATACTGTGCGCCCACGCCGGCGAGTGATTTCCGCTCTGCCTGCGGGATGCCGAGACGCTCAAACGTATTTTTGATGTCATCCGGCACATCGGACCACTTTGCTTTCATTTTCGTATTCGGGCGGACATACGTTACGATGTCATCCATGTTCAGACCCTCAATCGACGGACCCCAATCCGGAATCGGCATCTGGTTGTAGATCTGTAAAGAACGCAGACGGAACAGCTGCATCCAGGCAGGGTCTTTCTTCTCATCCGAAATTTTCTGTACAATTTCCGGCGTCAGGCCGGCTTTTACTTTATAGGCATCCTTTTCATCGTCTTTGAAATCATAGATGCTTCGGTCAATATCCTCTACATAGCTTTTTTCTCTCACAGCGTTTTCATCCTTTCTGTACCTTCGGTTTTACGCCAGTGACTTTTCGTATTTTCCAAATCCGTCCCGGTTGATCTCCTCTACAAGAGATGCATCGCCGGTTTTGACAATTTCACCTTCCACCATGATGTGGGTCTGATCCACCATCAGCGATTCCAGAATCTTCGTGCTGTGCGTGATGATCAGAAGACTTCCTCCGCATTTTCTGCGGTATGCCTCAATTCCGGCAGAAACGGTGCGGACCGCATCGATATCCAGGCCGGAGTCGGTCTCATCGAGAATGGCAAGGGACGGCTCGAGCATCAGAAGCTGCAAGATCTCGGCTTTCTTTTTCTCACCGCCGGAAAATCCGACATTCAGATCACGGTCTGCATACGACGGATCCATCTGCAGAACTTCCATTGCTTTTTCCAGTTCTTTCCGGAACTCAAACAGACGCATCCGTTTGCCGGTCTTTAACTCGACGGCGCTGCGGATAAAAGAGCTTAAGGTTACGCCAGGCACCTCAAGCGGATTCTGAAACGAGAGAAACAGTCCCATTTTGGCGCGTTCATTGACCGGCTCTTCTGTGATGTTCTTTCCCTGGAACCAGATTTCGCCGCGTGTCACGTTATATTTCGGATTGCCGAGCAGCGTATTGCCAAGCGTCGACTTTCCGGTACCATTCGGTCCAAGCAGCACATGCGTCTCCCCTTTTCCAATCGTAAGATTGACGCCGTGCAGGATCTCTTTTTCTTCTACATTTACCGTTAAATCTTTCACTGTTAAAAGATTTTTTCCCATATTGATATCCTCCTTATTTTGCTTCGAGGTTAAAATCTCTGTTTTCGCCTCCGATTGTAGACCTTTTTCCCTAGTATTTCAATCGGATTTATATATTTGAAAAATTTTATCAAAAAACGCACCTGCCGCCGGATTTTTTTTCCGCACGACAGGCGCGTTTTCTATCAACATCGTTTCAGCCGATTCCGCCAAGCACGATTCCGAGAATCAGAACCAGCACACAGATCGGCACGTAGATATATTTGCAGATCGGATAATACAGATCCGTGAATTTGCTGCTTCTTCCCTTGTCTACCTGGGACTGCACATACTTCTTTCCGCAGATCCAGAAGAACATGACTCCGGCAAGGCCGGCGCCGAGCGGACAGATGTAGATCGACAGAACATCCATCCACTGGGATACAATGCCCTGGATCAGAAGAGATACGACCACACCGATAACCCCGATCACACCGCAGGCTGCTACTCTTCCGAGATGAAATTTTTCCTGTACCGTTGCAATCGGTGCTTCGTACAGGTTAATCAGAGAGGTAAGGCCGGCAAAAAAGACAGCGACAAAGAAAACGATTGCGATCAGCGCGCCACCCGGCATAGACTTTATCAAATTCGGAAGGAAAATGAACAGAAGTCCAGGTCCTCCTGTATTTAACTGTGCTCCCGTAGTTGCCATCGCCGGGATAATAACCAGCGCAGCAAGCATAGCAGCGAGCGTATCAAAAAATGCTACTCTTCCGGCGGCGGCCGGAATATTTTCTCCATCTGACAAATAGGAACCATAGATCAGTGTTCCGTTTCCGGCTACAGACAGGGAAAAGAATGCCTGACCAAGTGCAAAAATCCAGGTCTTCGGATCTGCAAGTGCTTTTGGTTCCACACGGAAAATATAACGGTATCCATCCGCTGCACCGGGCTGAAAGGCAACATAGATACCAAGTGCAACAAACAGGAGAAAGAAAACAGGCATCAGCACCTTATTGACCTTCTCAATTCCCTTACCAACACCAAATGCCAGAATGACCATCGCAACCACAAGAGCTGCGATCTGCCAGAAATTGTTTCCAAACGCAGATGCCATGGATTCAAACGCTCCGGCAAAATCCTCTACGCTCACAGCTGACAGTGTCTTTCCGGTAAAGGTTCCGATCATGTACCTGAAAATCCACCCCATGACAACCGTATAACCGATCGCCATTGCCAGGGAACCCAGCACCGGAATCAGACCAAGCGCCTCTCCGGCTTTTCGTTTTCCTTTCGTTTCACACGCAAAACCGAACGCATCAACCGGACCGGATCTTGTGGCACGGCCAAAACTCATCTCCCCGCTCACACCGGTAAAGCCGATCAGTGCAACGAACAGGAAATACGGAATCAGAAAGGAACCTCCTCCGTACAAGGAAACCCGGGTAGGGAACATCCAGATGTTGCCCATTCCAACTGCAGAGCCGATGCAGGCCAGGATAAATCCCCACCGACTGTTAAATGACTCTCTCTTTTTCATACTGCTCTCCCTTTTTCTTACTTTTTCTGAAGATATCATGGCCAAAGTACCTTTTGACTCCAACATCTTCTGAATATTTTATCATAAGCTATTGGGAAAAGCTATAGCATTTCTCATCTTCCTGCAACTTCACTTTATATTTTATGCTTTTTCCGCCTTGCTGCTGCCATTCCCGCGGAGAACATCCGCAGTGGCGTTTGAAATAGCGGCTGAAATGAGACAGATTGGAAAAACCGCAGATTTCCGCGGTCTGTCCGATGGAAAGTGCCTGATTTGTCAAAAGATTTTTCGCCTTGTCGAGCCGTACTTCAATCAGATCGCTGTGCGGGGTGCTGCTGAAAAACTGTTTGTAATAAGAATAAAACTGGCTTTTTTCCATATTGGCCATCTGGCAAAGCTTTTCTGTCGTCCAGTCTTTCTCATAATGGCTCAACATCTTAAGGCGCAGCTCCTGGAATTCCTGATACAGTCCGGCCGGCTCCTCTGCCGCTTTCTGGTACAGCCGCATACCGCGCGATGCCGTAATCATCATCTGACGAACCAGTGCTTCCTCATATTCCACTGCGTATGGATCTTTCACAATGTATTCCCTCTGCAAAAGGCGAATCAGCTCATCAATTGCTTCCGTGTTCTGTGGATAAAAAACAGCATTCTGCGGAATTCCATACGTTTCACCCAGATTCTCACCGCACCAGAAATGGACATAGCTGTTGCGAAACTTCTGAACAGCCTGATAATGCTGCTCGTGATCCGGCGTGTAAAAAAGGCAGGCATTTTCCTGTGCAATGAAAAACGCAGTTCTGTCATACACCTTCATCGGCGTTTTAAACAACAGAAACAGATAGTCCCCGCTGCCCTCCGGCCGATATATCGTCTCATAATCGGCGTTGGATCTATTATATTCACAAATATGAACTGAAAATTCCATTCTTCTCGTTTCCCCTTTTCTTTTCTTCTCCCTATTTTACCGCAAAACCGGAAAAAAAGTCAAATTTGCCGGACAAAAATCTCTGGTTTTTTTCTATCTTCCTGCTAAAATTGAAACTATCCAAAGCGAAAGCGAAACGGTGGAATAAAATCATAGACACGCCTGTGATCCTTTGTTTTTCTGGATCGTGTCTGAAAACGAACATTTCTTTTAACAGGAGGATTTTTAAGTATGAAAAAAGCAGAGATTATCATTGACAAATATTTTCTTACCGGAAAAGTTGACAAACGAATCTTCGGTTCCTTTATCGAGCACCTGGGACGCGCCGTTTACGAGGGCATCTATCAGGAAGGAAGTGCTCTCTCCGACGAGCAGGGCTTCCGAAAAGATACCCTGGATCTTGTCAAAGAGCTTCAGGTACCGATCGTCCGTTACCCGGGCGGAAACTTTGTCTCCGGTTTTCACTGGGAAGACAGCGTAGGCCCGAAAGACAAACGGCCTGCAAAACCAGATCTTGCCTGGGGCGTGATTGAGACAAACGAATTCGGTCTGAATGAGTTTGCTGACTGGTCGAAAAAAGCCGGCAGTGATATTATGATGGCCGTCAATCTCGGAACCCGCGGACCGGAAGACGCAAAAAATGTGCTGGAGTACTGCAACTTCAAGGGCGGCACCTACTACAGTGATCTGAGAAAATCCCACGGTTACAAAGATCCACACAACATCAAACTCTGGTGCCTCGGCAACGAGATGGACGGACCGTGGCAGATGGGACATAAGACCGCTTCTGAGTACGGACGTATTGCAGCAGAGACTTCCCGTCTGATGAAATTCATGGATCCGACGATTGAAACTGTTGCCTGCGGAAGCTCCAATCTTACGATGCCAACCTTCGGTTCCTGGGAATATACGGTTCTGGACGAATGCTATGATGAGGTGGATTACCTTTCTTTACACCAGTACTACGGAAATTATGCAAATGATACTGTCGATTTTCTGGCAAGCTCCAAGGGCATGGATGATTTCATCTCCGGTGTAGTTGCGATCTGTGATGCAGTCAAAGCGAAAAAACACGGCAAAAAGCAGATTAACCTTTCCTTCGATGAGTGGAACGTATGGTATCACAGCAATGAGCAGGATCAGAAGCTGGAGAAATGGGTACGCGCACCGCATCAGCTTGAGGATGTTTACAACTTTGAGGATGCACTTCTCGTCGGAAGCATGCTGATCACACTCCTGCGTCACGCAGACCGTGTCAAAATCGCCTGCCTTGCACAGCTTGTCAACGTTATCGCTCCGATCATGACATCCGATACCGGTGCATGGCGTCAGACGATCTTCTATCCATACATGCATGCAAGCGTATACGGCCGCGGAACCGTCTTAAATACACAGGTTTTGACACCGGTTTACGAGAGCAAAACGTACGGCGAAGCTCCGTATCTCGATTCTGTCTGCATCTGGGATGAGGAAAACGATGCACTGACCATTTTTGCAGTCAACAAGAGCCTGGATGAGGATATGGAGGTTTCCTGCGATCTGCGTCAGTTCGAAGAATGCCGTCTGGCTGAGCACATCGTGCTGACAAACGACGATATGAAAGCGGTCAACACCGAAGCAGATCCGAACCACGTTACTCCGACCCATTCCGATGCCACCAAACTGGAGAATGGAAAAATGCACACCGTTCTTGGAAAACACAGCTGGAATGTGATCCGTCTTACAAAATAATGGAACCGTATAAGGTATGGCCTGAAAAACAGAACATCTGAATTTTTTATCCAAACATATGCATAAAGGAGTTTTATTTTATGGCACAGGCATATTTATTTGTTCATTTTCGGGAAAAAACAACACCGGACGGCGAACAGGTTTATTTCGGCATCAGCCGCGATGGTTTCCACTGGGAAGCTGTCAACGACGGCGCTCCTGTTCTCTGGGCGTATTATGGAGATAAGGGTGTACGCGACTTTACTATCACTCACAGCATAGAAACCGGGAAATATTATATTTTCGCCACTGACCTGAGTCTTTCTTACGGTATGCGGAATCAGTATCACAATTCCTGGGATGAGATCGGCAGAAACGGCAGCAAGTATTTCTCCGTCTGGGAATCAGAGGATCTCGTAAACTGGAGCGACCAGCGTCTTGTAAAAATCGGTGATGATGACTTCGGCTGCCTCTGGGCACCGGATCTGATTTACGATAAAGAAAACGGTGAGTACGTTCTGCACTGGTCTTCTTCCCATGCAGCAAACGATTACGGTCCCAAAAAAATCTATTACAGCACAACGAAGGATTTTGTTCATTTTTCAGCTCCGCAGGTTCTGTACGAAAAAGAGGACAGCGGCGTGATTGATTCGGCGATCTATGAAGAGAATGGGGTTTATTATCTTTTCGTAAAGAGTGAAAGCAATCCGGCGAAAATTATTCTGCTCCGCTCCGACCATGCGGCCGGCCCGTATGTGCGGATGGAAAGCTTTGATGAGAGCATGAAAGATGTAGAGAGCGGTCTCTATGAGGCTCCGACCGCAGTACAGCTTGATGACAGCAGATGGTGTCTGTTCCTTGACTACTACGGCGTTCCGGGTGCCGGCCAGGGATATGTGCCGTTTGTTGCAGACAGCCTTGCTTCCGGAAAATTTGTTCGTTCTGATGCTTTCTTCTCGTTCCCATACGGCTACAAGCATGGAACGATTCTTCCGATTACAGAGGAGGATTACGAGCGGATCAAAAACCATGACTGGTCAGATCACGGATATCAGTAAAATCGCTGTCCGCCTGATGGGATTTTCATACAAAAAGAACTGCGGCAGGCTTCCTTTTGGGGAAGTTCCTGCCGCAGTTCTTTTTCGCTTTTCTTTTCCGACAAAACCCATCCGCTTCCTTTTTGTTCTGGCGGACAGTACCTTTTCTGCAGATTGGTAAATGTATCGTTTTGATGGTGTCTGAATTTTTCTTTATCTCTGTGCCTGTGCAGCGGTTCTTGCATGGAACATGCGGAAGACGCCGGTCTGCTCGATCAACTTCGTCAGGCTGTAGAAAATGATGGAATCGATCGGCCACATAATCAGGTTCTTTAAGGCACGTGCCGGAAGAAGCACCATGATTCCTTTTCCATACAGCATGCTGAGCCACAGGGTGTTCAGCAGTACGTTGACAGTCAGCATAACGATGAACTTGGCTGCAAGCACACGTTTGATGGTCAGTTTTTTGCGATAGTAGAAGCATCCATACATAAAAGATGCCAGCATCGCATTAAAGGTGAATCCGAAGAAGAACGGGCCGCTCGGTTTCAGGAAGTATTTTACGACATCAAGAATGCCGGAGAAAAGACATCCTGTCACTGGTCCGAACAGGTAATCGACAAGGCGGTTCGGGATTCCGGAAAATCCAATGCGGACATAAGGCCCGATATCAATCGATGCTACCTGGTTCAGAATCATCGCCAGCGCTGCGAACATGGCACAGGCTGCGAGGGTTGTGACTGCTTTCAGCTCTTTTGCTGACTGCAGAAACATGTTTTTTGTTTCTTTTGCTGTTTCATTTGCATTTTTCTGCATAAAAAAATTACCTCCTTTACAGATATCTGACTACAATAGGAGATAATCTCTTGTCTCTATCTTCTGTTGCAGCGAGATGCAATTCATATACCGCAAGATTTTCTCTTTTCGTCTCCCTGGCTACTCTCTATCCCGGGAGCACTTTACGCATATGAACTTACTCTGCAGTTGTTTTTGTCCTGCTCATTATATAGTAAAATCCCCTTGATTTCAAGAGGATTTTACATTTTTTTCTAATTTTTCACGATCAAATATCAGCCCTGCATTTTACGGTCTTTCCGGTGATAAAACGGAGACAAACGCAAACTTTTTATCCAGCAGTTTTCCCATCAGCACAATACCTTTTCCCATCGTAAAAGCAGCTGCTACCGTTCCGATTCCAAGACCTTCGATTCTTCCAAGTCCGAAGAAGGTGAGCAATGCGGTTACCATAAGGCAGGTCACATCGAAGTCGATTTTAATTCTGGAATACGGCACTTTCGTGCAGACTTTTTCGACTTAAAGATTGACTCTATATTTGAAGAGGGCGAATGAAAATGATTAGGAACAAACGAAAGCAGATGAAACTCGAATTTTATCGGAAAATCTCAAAATTGCACATCCCAAAAACCCAGTATTTAAGCCTTTTTATCTATGTATAATTTGATATTAACGTAAAAAAAGACCTCATAACCACATTTTTATGATTACAAGGTCTTCATTTTGTGTTTTATGAATGATTCGGCTTGTGTCTGGGCTGTTGATCCGGAAAAGGGACAGTTGGGAGTTGGTCAGTGATCGGGTGATGGGTGATTAGCACTCGGTCACTGGATCAACTGTTTTGCCCTTTTGAGGATCAATTGGGTTGCCCTTTGACACAAGATCTTTCTTCTTTTATTTTCGGATCTGTCCCGTTCCGTATACGATATTTTTAATCGACGTCAGCGCCAGCAGTCCCATCGGGCCTCTGGCGTGGAGTTTTTGGGTGCTGATTCCGATTTCGGCACCGTAGCCGAATTCGAAGCCGTCGGTGAAGCGGGTGGAGGCGTTGACGTAGACCACCGCTGCGTCGATTTCGTCCAGGAATTTCTGGGCGTGGGTGTAGTCGTTGGTGATGATCGCCTCGGAGTGTTTTGTGTTGTAGCGGTTGATGTGCGCGATCGCTTCGTCGATAGAGGAAACCGTTTTAATGGATACGATATAGTCGAGATACTCTTTTCCCCAGTCCTCTTCTGTCGCTGCTTCTGCTCCCGGCATGTATTCTCTTGCCTTCTCGTCTGCGCGCATCTCCACCTGTTTCTCTTTCAATCGTTCTGCGAGAACCGGCAGCAGTTTTTCACGCACGTTTTCATGCACTACGATGGATTCACACGCATTGCAGACGCCGACACGCTGTGTCTTTGCATTAAGAATAATATCAACCGCCATCGAAAGATCTGCCGTCTCATCGACATAGATATGGCAGTTTCCGGTTCCCGTCTCGATAACCGGGATGGTACTGTTTTCCACTACAGTGCGGATCAGTCCGGCACCGCCGCGCGGAATCAGAACATCGACATAGCGGTTCATCTTCATAAACTGTGCCGTTGTCTCACGTGAAGTATCTTCGATCAGAAGCAGCGCATCCTCCGGCACCTGCTCCTCCTTCAGTGTTTTCCGCAGTGAGGCAACAATCGCCATATTTGAGTGGATCGCATCACTTCCGCCCTTCAAAATCACGACATTTCCCGTCTTAAAGCAGAGTGCAAACGCATCCGCTGTTACATTCGGACGTGCTTCATAGATGATTCCGACAACACCAAGCGGAACACGTTTCTGCCCGATCAGAAGACCGTTCGGCCGTTTTTTCATACCGAGAACTTCCCCGATAGGATCGTCCAGCTCGGATACCTGACAGAGACCTTCCGCCATCGCCTCGATGCGACTCTGATCCAGAAACAGCCGGTCCAGAAGACCTTTGGACATTCCTTTTTCTCTTCCATGCTCCATATCCAGCGCATTTGCCGCGATAATCGCATCGGCATCCGCCACAAGATTTTCCGCTGCTTTTTTCAGCACACGGTTTTTCGTCTCTGTCCCCATGATGCGAAGCACAGGTTCCGCCCCACGGGCTCTTGTTCCGATTTCTTCCAGACTTATCATATTCGTCTCCTCCTCGTGTTGTCTTATCGTGATTGGCTGCTAACGGTAAATCTTCTGCTCTGTCACCAGCATCTGCGGCAGAACATCCGTCTCTTCAAACGGCACCGCATCAAACAGCTGAAACTCAAACGCCGCTGCAACCGTTGTAAACCCTGGATGTGCGGCAAGAAAGCGGTCATAAAATCCTTTTCCATATCCGACTCTGTGGCGCGCCGGATCAAAGGCCACACCGGGTACCAGCAGAAAGCCCTCTTCCCGCGTGCAGACCTTTCCGCCGTCCGGCTCCATAATGCCAAAATAGCCGGATTTCAGCGTGGAGAAATCTTTGATCTCATAATAAACCATATCATCGTCTTCCACGCGCGGCACAGCGACCGTCTTTCCCATTTGCAGGGCCTTCTCGATCAGATCCCGTGTCATGACTTCTTTTTTGAAGTCCATATACGCAAAAAAGCAGTCCGCATCCAGAAACTCCGGCAGAGCCGTGATTTTTTCATAAATCATACGGCTCTTTTCCTGAATTTCTTCCTGTGTGGCTGCTCTTCTTCGGGCAAAAACTTCTTTTCTAATGTTTCCTTTTGCTTCCATAGCGCTCCCCCAGATTTACGATTGTTCCGTCTTTCTCCTGCATATCAATATTGTCGAGCTGGGTACGGAGGTTCATTTTCACGGCTGCAATATATTCTCTCCGCAGCTTCTGCTGCTCTTCTTTCTCCGCCGGTGTCAGCCCCTCTGCTTTCGCCTTGCGGGCAAGTTCGTTAATTCTCTGTATATTAATTTCCATTTTCTGTATTTCGCTCCTTTAAATTACCGGAATTTTCTCTTTATCTTACCGCAAAACACGGTATCTGTCCAGCAGATCCGCGAAAAATCTGAAATCCGGTTTTCAATCACCGGATTTCAGTCTCGTCTGTATAATTATCCAGTACAATCAGAACCCATGTTTTTCCAGGATTCAACTTAATCTCATCGCCATTCCCATCCCGGTATTTTGTGACGCCCCACGGATCATCCTTGCTCCATGTCACGTCGATGGCCTTTCCGCTTGTGATATACGTTCCCATTCCGCCGTTTACCACATCAATATCGAGATATTCCGCATTGTCATCATACTTTTTCCAGGAACAGTACTGCACGATAATGTTCTTCACCGCAAGCTGTTCCTGTGTCATCTCATCGATCTGCGGTTCCCCGAACTGATAACGCAAATACGTGCCGCTCGCCTCATCGTACGAAAACCATGGATTATTGTGGAAATATCCGCCCGGTGCCACATAGGCGGCATTTCGTCCCTGTTCCAGCGTTTCCGGTTCTGTCTCGGATGCAAACTGGAAAAATCCGTCATAACCGTCTTTGTAAGATGTCCGGTAGCCGCAGAGATCGATTCCCGCTGCAATCCCGGCCGCATCCAAATACGCATTGTGCGGCGACGGACGATCCGACGTCCGGTAATACACCTGTTCCGAATACTCCATGCCATTCACATTGTCTATGTGATCCGATTCGAGCAGCGGAATCGCATACGCCGCCTGTCCATAGTGGTAATACAGAGCGTCAAATCCCGCTGCCAGATACACATAATATTCGCGGCAACTCCGCACCGATCCGATCTTTTCGAGATCATCATAGTTTTCAAACAGCCCCATCAGGCGCGTAATGCCGCCTTCGACCGGCGCTTCATAGATCACTCCCGCACGGCTGATACCGCTCTGCGGGCAGGCGCTGATGATATTGCTCAGCATAACCGCCACCGGGCGCCTTCTTCCCTGTACTTCGGCGACAGGTTCTCCTGTCAGATAACTTTTCACCATACCTTCCGGCAGCGCATCCTCCGCGGGTGTCGGCTCAATCGCTTCCGGAACCAGCGGTTCCGGTGCCGGATCTTCGGTCGGGGCCGGTGGTTCCGTAGCTTTCGTTTCTGTCTTGCTTTCCCCTGCTGTCTCTTCTGAGACATAAGAAGTTCCTGCCGATGCAGTTTCCGGTGCCGTTTCCCCAATTTTCCGGCATCCGAACAGCATCATGCTTCCCAGCAGAGCAATCCCCAATGTGTAAAACCCTCTCTTTTTGATAAAGACCCCTCCTTTTCTTCTTTCAATCAGTCTCTTGTGATACCGAGACGCTGCAGCACCTCTTCCTGCTTTGCCTCCATCACGGCTGCTTCCTCCGGTGTCATATGATCATAACCCAGAAGATGCAGCATACTGTGTGCAACAAGAAAAGCAAATTCGCGTCTTAAAGAATGACCGTATTCCTCCGCCTGCGCTCTTGCGCGCGCAACAGAAATCACAATATCACCCAGCATCAGCTCACCGCTGTCCGGGTTAAAACAGTCATCTCCCTCTTCCGTCTCCAGAAAATCGAACGAAGCCGGAGAAGGATAATCTACCATCGGGAAAGAAAGCACGTCTGTCTCCCGGTCAATGTTTCTGTGTTCCCGGTTCATGGTGCGGATATTTTCCGGATCAGTCAGAATCAGTTCTACTTCTGCCTCATACGGGCACGCTTCCTGATCCAGCACACCATTGATTACCGCTGCTGCAACCTCTTCCGGATCAAATCCAAGGTCAAAATCCTGTTCATTTTCAAACGTCAGTGTCATTTATTTTCCCTCCGTTTTCTCGTCGTACTTTTTGCTCTGCCGCTGTGATTTTCCGGCTTTGCTTTCTTTTCATATTCATCGTAAGCCTGTACAATCTTCTGCACCAGCGGATGACGGACAACGTCCTTGCTCGTCAGCTCGCAGAAGGAAATTCCGTCTACTTTTTTCAGTACCTGCATTGCCACATCAAGGCCGGAGCGTGTACCGGAAGGAAGGTCCTTCTGAGAGGCATCTCCGGTTACAATGACTTTGGAACCGAAACCGATACGGGTCAGGAACATCTTCATCTGCGCCGGTGTCGTATTCTGTGCCTCATCAAGGATAATAAACGCATTGTCGAGCGTACGGCCTCGCATGTACGCGAGCGGCGCAACCTCAATCAGGCCTTTTTCCATGTTTTTCTGGAAGCTCTCTGCTCCCATGATCTGATACAGCGCGTCGTAGAGCGGCCGCAGATACGGGTCAATTTTACTCTGCAGGTCGCCAGGCAGGAAACCGAGTTTTTCACCCGCCTCAATCGCCGGACGCGTCAGGATAATACGGCCTACCTCATCGTTTCGGAATGCCGTGATCGCCATCGCCATCGCAAGGTACGTTTTTCCGGTTCCGGCAGGGCCGACGCCGAAGACGATCATCTTTTCCCGGATCGCATCCACGTACGCTTTCTGACCGAGTGTTTTCGGTTTGACCGGACGGCCTGCGACCGTGTGGCAGATGCAGTCACTGTCGATTTCAGCAAGGCTGCTTCCGCTGTCCTCCATAACAAGTGAGATTGCATAATTGACGTTCTGTGTGTTGATATCATTTCCGCGGCGTGAGAGCTCCAGAAGCTGTGTCAGACATTCCTTTGCGCGCGCTGCATTCGATGCCGGGCCCACAATTTTTAAAACGCCGTCCCGGGAGATCAGCGTAACCGCCAGGGATCTCTCCAGGATTTTGATGTGTTCATCAAACTGGCCGAATACTTTCTTTTCATGTTCGATGGGCAGTTCCATCTGCAGTTCTATCATGTTGTTATTGCTGTTCATCTACCATTGTTTCCTTTCCATCCGACATCTTCTGCATTTCGCAGGGCTGTGCTTCTACGGCCCGTTCTATCACGCGAAGTGTCCCTTTTGTGATACATGACGTATCGTTAAGTTCTATTGTAACATGATTCTCCGATATTTGAAGTCCTTTTTCTGATAAATTTCTGTGGAATTTCTGATAATTCTGCGAGGCTTTTTCTTTTGCCTCGTGTTCTGAGTAGGTTTCTTTCTGAACTTCAAAAGGAAATTTCTGACGGTAGCCGAAATAAAACGGAAGGGCAAAGTTTTCTGTCAGATAAAGCTGCTGAAGGGACACTTCCTCGTCTGCTCCATTTTCCCTTTTCTCTGTTTTCTGATCCGCCGTTCCGGTCATGCTCCGCAAACTCTCCACAAAATTCTCCGGCAGCAGATTTCCAAGGAAAAATCGGTAAGCAGAAATCTGGAATACCGGCGTTTTTTTCTCTGCTTTCTGATATGTCCGTACCGTATGGGAAAGCGGAAAGGTATCATAATAGTACCACGTCGTCTCAAGGTCAATATCCGCGTCTGCGTGAACATAAGAATAATCATACGTTTCCCCACTGTCATTCACAAGCGGAATCTCGCCCTTTACAAGAATGTCTCCCGCTTGACATGTATCACCGGGGAGCACCTGCGGAATGCCGTTCCGTGTGATAATACGCACGACCGTCCCTTCTTTTTTCGCCACAAGATTCTGCGGATCATCTGCTTTTTCTTCGATCACATAGCCGTCTACGTTTTCTTTTACCGCAAGGACAAGCTGCGTCCCTTCTATTTTTGCGGACACCCAGGTCAGATTCGGAAACTGCTCCCGCAAATACGATGCGGTCTGGCTGCAGTCCACACGTTTTTTCCAGCTTCCATGATGAATCCCGGCCGCGTCAAGGCTGTTTAAGATCGTCTGCGTACTGTTCGCGTAATTTCCTTCCACATGAATATTCCAGATGAACTGCGACAGCGTGTAAAGTCCCGCCAGGCAGAGAAAAATACCAATAAAAAATGCCTTTCTTTTTAAACTTCGCCGGTAAAAGAAAGGCAGTCCCTGTTTTTTCTGTATTCGGATGCGCACACCGCTCTTGCGGCGGATCGGCAGGAGGCGGAAAAAATCTTCCGGCAGAAGGCTCATCTCAAAGCAGCCCTGATGTTCTGTCACGTCCCACAGTGTGATGTTATGGTGCCCGCACAGATTGAAAAAACGCTCCGGTTCACGGCCCGTCACACGAATCCGCACACTGCCTTTCCAGAAAACCTTTCCCCTCTGCAAACGCACACCCCCTTTTCAGCATTGGAATGATTGGAATCATTACACTTATTGAAACGTCGCCTGATCGATTCTCCCTTCCACCCGCATCTCCTCCCCGGAATACGAAACAATCCGGATTCCCTCTCCCACAAGGAGCAGCCTGCCATATTGTGTAAGCACACAGAGGCGGCACGCATTATATTCCAGAATCCTGCGGAAATTTTCAATCTGCACTTCTCTCCCGCCGTAAAACGTCACAACCGGCTCGCCAAAAGCAAGATCTGACGGAACCTGCATCGCCGAAAGCAGCTCCCCGCCCGGCGGATGGAGTGATTTTTTCTGCTTTTTCTTTTTTCGCATCCAAAACCTCCTCCGCTTTGCGGGTCTGCTTTTTGTTCTATCGCTATTTTATGCAGAAAAAAGCACAAAAATACCCCACAGCCGCTGGGGTTTCCTGCCCGATCAGGCTGCGGGGTTTCATTTCTCTTTTTTAAAAACATTTTTTGCAGGGTTCATACCCCTGGGCTTCTGCATTTTCTCTCGTCATCTGATATGCCCGATCCGGATTCATTCTGCCGCAGTTATTTTTGTTATGGTACTTCGATCCGGTCTCTGAAATCCACACGAGCTGTCCTCCATACGGATCCGATTCCTGCGGTGCTTCCGTTACCTGCGGTTCTTCGGCAGTCACTGCCGGCTGTGATTCTTCCGCTGCCTGCGTTTCGACGGTTTCTTCCGCCGCAGCTTCTATGGTTGGCTCAGGTGTCGGCGTCTCGGTCGGGTCAGCCGTTGGAGTTGGGGTAGCAGTCGGAGTCGGGGTAGCGGTCAGCGTTGGTGTTTCGGTCGGTGTTGCTGTCGGCGTTGGTGTTGATGTTTCAGTCGGGGTCGGCGTCGCTTTTTTCGTCGGCGCTGCCGTAACGCTGACGGAAACAGACTCTGCAGATGCCTTCTGTGTTTCCTTACTGCTGTACGTCACAGGTGTCAGCGCACAGGCGGAAACCAGCAGCAGCACAGGAAGCAGCACAGGAAGTGCTTTCGCCACATGAAACCGTTTCTTTATCGTATTCCAGGTAACCGGAAGCAAAAAGATTCCAAGCAGCAGCAGTGACAATGCATATGCCTTCTCCTCTTTCCAGTAACCGGCTCCCGCCAGCATCATCAGAATACCGAACAGATACCTGAGAAAATTTCCTGCCTTTCTCAGCATATTTCATTCCCCCTCTTGTGTATTTTCTGAATTTCTTACAGCGAAATCCTCTACTGTAAATACGTTTGAAAGAATGGAAAATTACATCACAGATTACGATTCTTTATAGAAAATCATGCTGAACCATATGACCATATGCTCGCCGAGGTAATAATCCATCATGTTTTTTTCAATCAGGTTTGCAACAACGATGCCGTGGCTCTCGATGCATGGATGCATCAGTTCAAGATGGCGGCAGCCGCCTCTCGGGTAGGTACATTTATCGCAGAGCTGGCAGGAATCGGAGGAAAGGGCGAAGGTGAGCAGGGTTTTGTCTTTTAAATGCTGCTCGATTTCGCGTGTGATTTTTTCGTGCTCCGATTTTGTTTTTAATGTCTCATCCATATCCATGATGTTGTCCACTTCTGCGATGCTGGAGAAGAACAGAACGTGATCGTAGTTCATGCAACGCTCCTTACAGACTTCAACAGTGCCTACCGCCGGCGGGCAGGACCAGGAGGCTCCGTAGCGGGAGCACTCCTTTTTGCAGATCTGGCGGACCCGGTCATTGAATTCGATGTCCTCCGGTTTTACAAATGCATACTGATAGATAGGAAACTGGGTAATATATTCTTCGATTTCTGTCTGTGTCATTTTGTCATCCCTTCTCTTTTGTTACAGATCTTTTTCCAGAAAAGCAAATACCATATTCCAGTACGTCTGGAGCATGCGCCCTCTGGTTCCAAACAATTCATGCTTTGCGCCCGGTACTTTTACCATTTTTGCCATGCCGGGACGGCGTTCTGCCATTTTCCGGATCATCCGCTCCTGGGCACGGTTGGACACAAGATGATCGTTCTCCGCCTGAAATAAAAGGACAGGAGCCTCGATCCGTTTCCATCCGCTCCGCATCAGATCGCGGTACAGATGTGCGGCGGCATGGAGCCATCCGTAAGAAGCGGCATTTAGGTGATACAGCGGCTCTTTTTCCCGCTTCTGCTGGTAATAGAGAAAGCGCGGACGGGAGAGGGACGAACTTTGTTTAAAGCTTTCGATTCCCTGGTATGGTTTCTGTCCTACCACATACTGTGTGCCTCGTTCTGTGGCACAGGCAAAAGCTGCGATCCGTTTTGCATCGGCGAACGGCACTTTTCCGGTCAGCGGACGGATCATCGGCGAACTCAAGACCACTTTCCGGAACAGATGCGGCGCTTTGGCGGCCGCTGCTGCTGCGATTCCGCCGCCCATCGAGTGAGAATAGAGAACGAGCGGAAGACCGCATGCCTCTGCTTTTGCTTTTCGTGCAACAAAGAGCAGATCTTCTACATAACGATGGTAGGAATCGACATAAACAAGCGACGGATCATCCACCAGACGGTAGCTCTTTCCGTGGCCGCAGTGTTCCGGCAGATAAACATGAAAATGCTCTTTGATAAAATAATACACGATCTCTTTATATTTCTCTGCATTTTCCGTAAAACCGTGTGAGATTACAACAACACCTCTCGGACGGAATGCGCGGTAACGAAGAACATGAATCGGATGACCGCTCTCCCTTTCCCAGTAAAATTCTTCTGCATGAGCGGCGAGGTACGGCTCCACACCATTCTGCATCCGCTCCGCATAATTTTTTTCCTGTAATACGCGTGTTCTCATTAGCAAATCACCTGCTTTCATCCAGATACGAAAGGATATCCTGAAGATTGTCGATGGTACAGTCCGGTGTAACTTCAATTTTGTTCGGAAGATGATCCGGGTTGTACCAGCAGGTCAGGATTCCTGCATTTTTTCCGCCGCGGATATCACTTGTGAGGGAGTCGCCGACGATCACAACCTCATCCGGTGCATAACTTCCGATTTCGTTCCATACCGCATCAAAAAAAGCCTTCTGCGGCTTGTCCACACCGACCTGTTCCGAGATAAAAACGCCGTCCAGAAGCTGATCAAGCCCGGAAAAGCGGAGTTTACGCTCCTGTGCAACAGTGGTTCCATTTGTTACTGCATACTGTTTTACGGTAGCTTTCAGCTGTTTTACCAGTTCATCTCCGTGATCGCAGAAGAAAGCCTTATCGCCGAGGCGGATCTGATATTCATCATTGAATACCTTTACCTGATCCGTCGGCAGTCCTTCCGATTCAAAAAATTCATGGAACCGTCCAAGCATCACCTGTTCTCTCGTAAGCTCTCCCGTCTCCAGCCGCTCCCAGTAACCGCGGTTGATCACGCTGTAGCGCTGCAGCATTTCGTCCGTGCAGGTTCCCATATGAAACTTGTTGAAACAGTACTCAATTGCATATCGTTCCGACATCTTAAAATTCAGAAGTGTTCCGTCGATGTCCCACAAAATTACTTTTATCAAAGAGAAATCCTCCCTTGGTTTCATTTGTATTTTCCAATTATCTGTTTTTCATTCTAGCATAGATTACAAATACGATCAATTGTATTTTAGGCATTGTATCTTTTGAGAAAAAGTGCTACGATAAAAAAGAATTTCCGTGAAAAAGAAAAGGAAGAAGGAAGAAACACTATGAAATTTACTTATCCAGCCGTTTTTCATAAAACCGAACAGGGAACCTACGAAGGTTATTTTCCAGATCTCGCCTGCTGCTATGCAAAAGGGGATACCCTCGACGAGGCGCTGGAAGATGCCATTCACTCCGCCTATGACTGGATCTCTCTGGAACTGACGGAAGAAGAACCTGATTTTCCGCCGGTATCGGATGTGGCAGATCTCGGGAAAAGCGAAGGTGAAATTGCAAGAAATATTGCCGTCAACATCCGGCTTTTTGAGGGATGGGACGAATAAGTTCAAAAAAGAGAAAGAAAACCGTATTGCTGCGATATTCGAAACGCGGCGATACGGTTTTCTTTTTATCTCTTCCAGGTTTTCAGCATCTCTTTTTCTTCTTTGCTGATCCGCAGCGACTCTCTGATTTTCTGAATTGTTTTGTTATGTGTCCAGTCATCGAGACTGTTTTCTTTCAGCAGTTTCTGTGTTTTTTCCGGAAAATGAATATAACAGATCGATACTGCCCAGGCGACGGCCATTTTTACGTAATAGCCATCGTGATGAATCTTTTTCATCTCCTCCAGCACAGCATCGATATACGCTTCGTTGATAAAAAAGTCCAGCAGACACACAACACCAAACCGGATTTCATATTCCCGGCTGCTTTTCAGCCATTTCTGCAGATATCCATACCAATACTCCTGGTCTTTCTTCATAAAATGGCACGTTGCACAGGAGCTGTCACAGATTCCCCAGCTGTTGATCATCGGCACGAAGCGGTCCAGTTCTGCCGTCTGTTCTTCACGGGTCAGCTTTCCGTAGCCGATCATCATTCCGCGGATCAGAAGCTCCTCGTAGACTTCCGGATTAAACTGTTCGGTATAAACTTCATAATGGTCTCTTGCTGTCGCTTTTGCAATCCGTCGCGAAACCGGAATGCGGACACCAAGAATCCGACAGTTCTGTCCCGGAACAAGAGAGCTGTGAAATTCCCGGTATTTTGCATCTATATTGCTTTCCAGTTCTGCCCGAATGGCCTGCATTACTTCCTGTTCCATATGATTTCCCCTCTCTTTTCTTTCTCTTTAAGATGTTTTACACGCTTTTTACAAATGTTTAACCCTGTTATTTCTGCACTTCTGATAAGATAAAATTAAAGTAAACGATAACATCCACCCTGCCAAATGCCAGATCTTTTCCGGCTGAAAGGTGAGTCTTATGAGAAAGAAATATACATTTTTTCAAAATATCCCATTCCTGTGCAAATTTCAGAAGCAGCCAGCCCTTGCAGAAGAAGCGCCAGTTGTTTCCACAACGCTGTCTATTCCGTTTTCCGGACCCGCAGAAAGATCCTTATATTTTACCGAAAACCCGGATTTTACCGCTCCCTCTGCCGGTATCCATTCCCGTCGTTTTCCGGGAAGCCGGATCTTTCTATATTCCAGCGATCCCGAGCACGATCTTGCGGCAGTTCCATCCTCTCTTTTCGATGTGCTGCACCGCTATTTTGCCGTCCATTCACCGGATGATGTCGTTTTATGGAAAGATGGCATTCTCTCCTTCCAGACCATGGAAAATCAGCCGCAACCGTTGACTGCTCTTTGTACACCGGATGATGCACGGGATTCCAAAATCATTCCGTTCCCCACACTGTCAGAACGGCAGCGCATTTTACAGTAACTGCTATTTAGCCAAACCAGCAGGAGCATGATGGAAAATACCCCTTTCCGTCATGCTCCATTTTTTACTTAATTCCGAGAATTCCACTAATCCGCTCTTTCGAAAGCCCCGCGCCGATTACAATCAGCACTTCCTGGCTCTCCGGCACTGCCTGGAATGTCATCTGTTCCCGCGTCGCATTGATTTCGCTCCACACAGTTTCGCCCGTCTTTACAATTCCTTTGATCCGGAATACATTGCCGCATGATGAATCCGCAAAGATTGCTTCTGCTGCCTTTTTCAGCGCTTCTTCCGTAATCTTCGGCTCCAGAAAGCAGAGCGAATCAAATGTCTGCTGCTCGCCGAAATCCAGCTTCCGGTAATCCTCCGAACGGTAATTGCATTCGGAGAGCATTTTGAAATCATCCTCTGTCAGATCATCCCAGTTTTTCTGTAAAATTTCTGCATCAGAAAACTGTCTTCTGCAGCCTGCCTGCTCGAGCGTGCGGTTCAGATGGGCAATCGTTTCTTCTTTCTTTTCCTCCGAAACATTCTGTACTTTGCTCAGCACGATTTTACCAGCGTTCGCCGCCTCGGAAGCCAGCAGATACTCTTCTTCCTCCGACAGCTTCTCATCGAGCCCGGCATCCAGAATCGTGATGACGCTTCCCGCCTCATACCAGCGGTTCAGCGGCTCGTCATACAGCGTGTCAAAGAACTCATCCACATCGTAAATCCCCGACGGTTCCACGAGAATGCGGTCGTAGCCGCTCATGCCCATCGAGATCAGTTTCGTGCGGAATCGTCTGCGGTGTGTCTCTTTGTCGCATCCGCCGGAAATCATCTCCAGCTCGCACTGATCGCCGCGCAGTTCCTGCAGAAGCAGCATATCCACATTGACTGCCCCAAAATCATTCTCCAGGATGCCGATGTTCTTTCCCTGTGCCATCAGATACTTTGCGTACTGTTTCAAAAAAGTCGTCTTCCCTGAGCCAAGGAAGCCTGTAATCAGATCAATTTTAATCATTTCTGCTGTCCTTTCTGCTGTCTTTTTCCGTCTGCAGCCTGCGGAGCTTCGAACACTCTATTTTCGTCTGCGCTCTTTGCCGGTAAATATATCGATGTCTATGCGCCATACGGCAACGCGCTCCACCATCTCCGGCAGAAAAGCGATCTTCGCCTCCGGTGCGATATGCGCCATGATTTTTTCCAGGCCTTTCTTCTTTACCTCCGGATCTGTCACCTCCGTGATGGTTCCGTTTCCCATGATACTGCGGTACGCATAGGAATACGCACACGTATAGTCACCTGTAATCACTTCATGGTTGTAATCCATCTCCACCGCCACGCGCGGATCCGCTGCAAATGCAGCCGCCTTCCGCCCTTCTTTTGCCCCATGCAGGTACAGACAGACGTGAAGAGTTCCATCTTCTTCCCGGACATCATATCCATAATTCATCGGCACGATAAACATGCCTTCCTCATCCATCGCCCCGATCCGCACAACCTCGCAGCTTTCCAGAATTTCTCTTAAAATTTCAGGATCTGTAATCTCCCGCTTTTTTAAACGCATTTCACGCATCGCAATCACACCTCTCTTATTCGCAGCTATTTATGATATGGCTCCCCGCAGTTAATGCGGTAGCTCCGGTAAATCTGTTCCAGCAGAATAACCCGCATCAACTGATGCGGAAATGTCATTTTCGAAAAACTGAGCGCATAGTTCGAACGCTTCAGAACTTCCTCGCCAAGCCCTAAGGAACCACCGATCACAAAAATAATATGGCTCGTTCCCTGCACGCCGAGCGTATCTATTTTCTGGGCCAGCTCCTCGGATGTGAGCTGTTTTCCCTTAATTTCCAATGTAATCAGATAAGCGTCATCCCGGATATATTTGAGAAGGCGCTCTGCTTCTTTGTTTTTGATATTTGTCTCTACGGTTTCACTCGCGTTGTCCGGTGTCTTTTCATCCGCCACCTCGATAATTTCCAGCTTTGCATAGCGGCTGAGGCGCTTCGAATACTCGGCAATCGCATCCCGCAGATATTTTTCTTTGATTTTTCCTACTGTCAATACTGTAATTTTCATTCTGTAATCTTAAAACCCTTTCGGATATCTGTCAAAAACACCAAAAGCCATATAGATCACTTCTTGTCCGCGTCTATATGGCTTTTAGTTTAGAAAAGCAATGCCTTATGCATTTTTGCTTTTGATATACTCATCAATTCCTTTAGCTCCGGCTTTTCCGGCACCCATAGCAAGGATAACGGTTGCTGCACCTGTTACAGCGTCACCGCCGGCGTAAACGCCCTCTTTGCTGGTCTTTCCGGTTTCTTCCTCAGCTACGATACATTTTCTTCTGTTGACATCCAGACCGTAGGTGGTGGAAGAAATCAGCGGGTTCGGGGAAGTACCAAGAGACATGATAACTTCGTCTACTTCAATTTCGAACTCAGATCCTGGAATCTCAACCGGTCTTCTTCTTCCGGAAGCGTCCGGCTCGCCAAGTTCCATACGGATGCAGCGGATACCGGTTACCCAGTCTTTGTCGTCGGTCAGAATTTCTACCGGGTTGGTCAGAAGGTCGAAGATGATACCTTCCTCTTTTGCATGATGAACTTCCTCTGCACGGGCCGGAAGCTCTGCCTCAGAACGACGGTAAATAACGTGTACCTCTGCGCCGAGACGAAGTGCGGTTCTTGCAGCGTCCATAGCTACGTTGCCGCCGCCGACTACAGCAACTTTCTTGCCGTGTGCGATCGGGGTATCGTAATCATCGCGGAATGCTTTCATCAGGTTGTTTCTGGTCAGGAACTCGTTTGCGGAGAATACGCCGTTTGCGTTCTCACCCGGGATTCCCATGAACATCGGAAGGCCTGCACCGGAACCGATGAAGACTGCTTCAAATCCTTCGTCTTTTAACAGCTCGTCGATGGTAACGGATTTTCCGATGATAACGTTGGTCTCAATTTTAACACCGAGAGATTTTACGTTCTCGATTTCAGCGGCAACTACTTTGTCTTTCGGAAGACGGAACTCCGGAATACCGTAGCTTAATACACCGCCGGCTTTGTGAAGTGCCTCGAAGATGGTTACATCGTAGCCAAGTTTTGCAAGGTCTCCTGCGCAGGTAAGACCTGCAGGGCCGGAACCGATAACCGCGATCTTGTGGCCGTTTTTCTCTGCTGCCGGAACCGGTTTGATACCGTTTTCTTTTGCCCAGTCAGCAACGAAACGCTCCAGTTTACCGATGGAAACAGCGTCGCCTTTGATTCCGCGGACACATTTGCCCTCGCACTGGCTCTCCTGCGGACATACACGGCCGCAGACTGCCGGGAGTGCACTGGACTCACCGATAATTTTGTATGCTTCCTCGAAGTTTCCTTCTTTTACCTGTGCAATGAATGCCGGAATGTTGATATTAACCGGGCATCCTGTGATACATTTTGCATTTTTACAGCCCAGGCAGCGCTGTGCTTCTTCTACTGCTTCGTCTTTGTTGTATCCAAGACATACCTCGTCAAAATTTGTGGCACGTACCTTCGGCTCCTGCTCACGTACCGGTACTCTGTTTAATCCCTTTGCCATTATTTGTCACCTCCGCACTGGCCGCATCCACCGTGATGGGTTGCGCCTTCCTGGTATCTTAAGAGAGCTCTTCCCTCTTCTGTCTTGTACATCTGCTGACGTTTCATAGCCAGGTCGAAGTCTACCAGATGACCGTCAAACTCCGGTCCGTCTACGCAGGCAAATTTTACTTCATTGCCTACCATTAGACGACAGGCACCGCACATACCGGTTCCGTCTACCATGATCGGGTTCATGCTGACAACGGTCGGGATGTTCAGTTCTTTTGTCAGAAGACATACGAATTTCATCATGATCATCGGTCCGATGGCAACACAGACATCATACTGTTTGCCCTGGTTCTGTACAAGGTCGCGGAGTACATCGGTACCCATACCTTTTCTTACGTAAGAACCATCGTCTGTGGTTATGTACAGATTGCTGACAGCAGACATTTCTTTCTCGAGAATAACGAGATCTTTTGTCTTTGCTCCGACAATGGCGTCAGCAGTGATTCCATGCTCATGCAGCCATTTTAACTGCGGGTAAACCGGTGCAGTTCCAACACCGCCGGCTACGAATACGATCCGTTTTTTCTTCAGTTCTTCGATATCTTCGCTGCAAAACTCGGACGGCTGTCCCAGAGGTCCTACGAAATCCATGAAAGCATCTCCCGCTTTGAGATCTTTCATTTTTTTGGTAGATTCTCCGATCGGCATGAATACGATGGTGATAGTTCCTGCTTCTCTATCGTAATCACAAATGGTCAGAGGAATTCTTTCTCCTTCTTCATCTGCCTTGACAATAACAAACTGTCCAGGGAGGCAGTGCTGTGCTACTCGCGGTGCTTCTACTACCATACGGTAGATGTTATTCGCGAGCATTTCCGCTTCTTGAATCTTGTACATAATATCCTCCTAATCTTGTTAGAAATATTTTAACAAAAGCACGACTTGGATTTTCGCGCATTTTATGTTAATACTTTATCACGTTTCCGGTTATTTGTAAACAACGGACAACATCTTTTCCCATCATCCGTGTTCCTCCAGATAATTTTCGAACTGTTCCATGGACATCAGAACTTTTCTCGGCTTGGTTCCTTCCTCCGGTCCTACGACACCGGCATCCGCGAGCTGGTCCATGATTCTGGCCGCGCGGTTGAAACCGATTTTCAGCACTCTCTGGAGCATGCCGATCGATGCCTTATCTTTTTCGATGATAAATTTTCCGGCTTCCACGAAGTAATTATCGCGGTTATCTCCGCCGCCTGCGGCAGAACCGCCATCCAGGCTTACGGTGTGAATCCGTTTTTCGATATCCGGATCATAAGCGTTCTCGCCGTAGTGATCTTTTAAGTAGGCAACGACATCGCTGACCTCTTTATCCGAAACAAAGGATCCCTGCAGACGGGCCGGTTTCTGGTAATCCTGCGGCTTGTAGAGCATATCGCCTTTTCCAAGCAGTTTTTCCGCACCTCCCATGTCGAGGATCGTACGGGAATCTACGCTGGAAGAAACCGAGAATGCAATACGGGACGGCATATTTGCCTTGATAAGACCAGTGATGACATTGACGGAAGGTCTCTGTGTTGCAATAATCAGATGGATGCCGGCCGCACGGGCAAGCTGTGCCAGACGGCAGATCGCATCCTCCACTTCTCCCGGCGCAACCATCATCAGGTCGGCAAGCTCGTCCACGATAATGACGATCTGCGGCAGTTTTTCCGGTTTTTTGCCGTTTTCATCCGGCGGCAGCTCGGCAACTTTCGCATTGTAGCCTTTCATATCGCGCACGTTGAATTCCGCAAATTTGTTATAACGGTCTGTCATCTCCGCAACCGCCCAGTTCAGAGCTCCGGAAGCCTTTTTCGGGTCTGTGACAACAGGGATAAAAAGGTGCGGAATGCCGTTATAAACAGAAAGCTCAACGACCTTCGGGTCGATCATGATCAGTTTGACGTCTTCCGGTTTTGCCTTATAAATAATACTCATAATCAGCGTGTTGATGCAGACCGATTTACCGGAACCGGTCGCACCGGCGATCAGAAGATGAGGCATTTTCGCGATATCTGCGATGACCGGCTGACCGGCGATGTCTTTTCCGACAGCAAAGGCCAGATTCGAAGAAAAGTTCTTAAACTCCGGTGTTTCAAGAAGATCACGCAGCATCACGGCCGTGTTCGTCTTATTTGGAACCTCGATTCCGACTGCGGATTTTCCAGGGATCGGTGCCTCAATGCGGACATCTGCTGCTGCAAGACTCAGCTTGATATCGTCGGTCAATCCGACAATCCGGCTTACTTTCACGCCCTGTTCCGGCATCAGCTCATACCGTGTGACGGTCGGTCCGCAGCTTACGTTATTGACTGTAACTTTGACACCGAAGCTGTCCAGCGTCTCCTCCAGTTTCCGCGCTACTTCCCGCAAATGCGCATCGGAATCGCCCATGGCACCGCGCGTCCCTTTTTTCAGAAGATTCATCGGCGGTGTTTTGTACTCCGGCCGCTTTTCCTCTGCTTTTTTCCCGATTTCCTGACGAATGCCGTCTACATCCGCCTCGATCTCTTCACAGGAAGACCGCGGATTTCTCGTATGATCCGCAGACGTTTTCTCTTTTTTCGCCTCTTCTGCAGCTTGCCGTGTCATCTCCGGTTCTGTCTTTTCCGGCTCTTCAGCCGGCACAGAACCACGGTGAATCGAAAGCTCCGGCATCTCCATCTGATGGGTATCGTCGTTTTCGTTTAAATCAGCCTTCGATTCCACATGAGAAAGAAGGCGGGATTTCTTTTTCTTCCCGGCTTTTTTCGGTTCCTCCACTGGCTCAAGAATCAGCTCTTTTCCTTCCTCTTCCTCCATCGCAGCTTGGCGCGCCAGACGCTCCTGGCGGCGCTCCTCCGCCATCCGGCGGTGGTCATTCGTCTTTTCATGGATCGGCACGAAAATCGGCTTCTGCGTCATCACGATCACGGAAATCACGATGGCGATCACAATAATCACCCACGCACCGATCTGGCCGAATCCCATGCCGAGAATTTTCACGACAGACCCTCCTAAGATTCCTCCGCCGAGATGATCGTAGGCGCTGTCAAAATAGTAATCCAGAAATGTCGTATCTCTCGTATAGCCGGACGCCAGAAGCTGCATAAAAGCGCAGAAAAAGACGAAGCAGCTGATCGCTCCCCCGGTTTTCCGCACAATTAAAAAGTTCTGTCTGTTTGCTATGTAAAATGCTGTTCCAAAGAAGATCAGAACCGGTGCTGCCCACTCTGTCACGCCGAAAAGGCCGAAAAAGAAGTCGCAGACAGCCTGTCCGATCACGCCGCCCATACCGAAATTACTGAGCATCAGCAGAATCGAAACAGCAAGCACGGAAAGCAGAATAATTTCTACGCGCACTCCCTCGTCCATCGGCTCACGGACTGTGTTTTTCCTTGTGCCGGAGGTACGTTTTGCGGTACTGCTCTTTTTCGCCGTTGTTTTTCTGGCCGTTGTTTGGGTCTGTTTCTTTTTTGCTGTCCCGGAAGCAGAAGTTTTTTTCTTTGTCTTCCCGCTTCCCTTTGTTGTATTTGCCATGCAGAACTTCTCCCCTTTCTCGTATTACAGCAGAAAATATCCTGCAATGGAGAATGTCCCGACAAGAAGACAGTACAAAGCAAAATATTTCAGTTTCCGTTTTTTCACCACACGCATCAGAATGCGGATCGTAAAGTAACCGGCAAGTGCTGCCATGAAAACGCCGACCAGATATACCGGATGAAAAACAATTTTATTTTTTCCCATGGTCGCAATTTCAACGATCGTTGCCCCGATAATCGCCGGAACACTCACAATCAGAGAGTATTTCACAGCGTACGAACGGGTCATGCCGCCGATCACACACGCAGAAATAGTCGAACCAAGACGGGAAAGACCCGGAATCGTGGAAAAGCCTTGGAAGAATCCGGCAATCAGTGCATCTTTCGGCTTCAAATTTTTCTGCGTTTTTTCTCCCTCCGGAAGCATATCTGCCACCACAAGCAGAATCGCCGTCAGATACAGACCAACGCCAGGTGCCAGCAGATTCGAGGAGGTCAGTGTGACAAGGCTCTGAATCATGCCGCCGATTACAGCAGTCGGGATGGTGGTCAGAATCAGCAGGAAAGCAAGCATACGGTAGTTGCTGCCGAGTACCTTCCGGTACTGCTTTCTCTCCTGATGCTGACTGGAAAAGTGTTCCTTTAAATTATGAAACAGATCGATTATGATTCCGCACAACGCGAGGAAGAGACGTTTCCATTCCTTCGAAAATGTGAGCAGAATTGCAATCATGGAGCCAAAGTGCAAAAGCACATTGAAAAACACCGTCTGCGTATCTTCGATCTTCATAAAGTGACGGAAGATAATCAGATGTGCGGAGCTGCTGATCGGCAGGAATTCCGTGATTCCCTGGATCAGACCCAGAAATAAAGCTTCTATTACTGTCATTTTTTTATCCTGTTCCCTTATTTTTCTCTTTTGTGAAAGTCCGGACAAAACTTCCGTTCGAATTTTCACAGCGAACTCATTCTAACACAAAATCCCCTGAAACACAAGCCGCGCCGTGAAGTCAATTTTCTGTCCCTGCTGCCTTTTTCATCAGCTCATTCAGCTTTTCGAGCGCGCGGGCAATGCCGCCGACCTCGTCGATCAGGCCTTCTTCCACTGCCTGCGGGCCGTCCAGCATTGTTCCGACATCCTTGACCAGCATTTTCGTATCGAGCATCAGCTCCTCGAGCCGTTCCTTGGTGATTTTAGAATGGGCCGATACAAAACCTGTGATCCGATCCTGCGTCTTTTCCATATTACGGTACGTCTGTGCAACACCGATGAACATGCCGTTTGTACGCACCGGGTGAATGACCATGGTGGCACTCGGCACGATCAGCGAATAGTCTGCTGCAACTGCGAGCGGGACACCGATCGAATGACCGCCCCCTAAAACGAGCGATACCGCAGGCTTTCGCATGGACGCAATCATCTCTGCAATTGCAAGACCGGCCTCCACATCTCCGCCTACGGTATTCAGGAGAATCAGAAGACCATCAATACTTTTGTCCTCCTCGGCACGGGCAAGAGCAGGGAGAATGTGCTCATAGCGCGTCGCTTTCGTGCGCTCGCCGAGTGATTCATGCCCCTCCACCTCGCCGATGATGGACAGCAGATAAATGTTGGTCTTCAGTTCTACAATATTTTCTTTTTCTGTCTGGTTTTTCTGTGATTCTGCCATACGGATTTCCTCTTTTCTGCTATTCCAAAATAGCTTCATCAGTATGCGCAGATTCTTATGATTCTATGTAATTTCCAGTGAAATTACTCGTCCAGGTTGGTGTATACGTACTGTACGTCGTCGTCGTCATCCAGCAGATCCAGGGTACGGTTCAGGTCTTTTAATGCCTGCGGATCGGTCAGCTCTACGTAGGTCTGTGGGATCATGGTAACGTCTGCCTCTGCCATGGCGATACCGTCTTTCTCCAGAGCCTCACGTACTGCGGAGAAGTCATCCGGATCGGTGATGATTTCGTAGCTGTCCTCTTCGTCTGCGAAGTCTTCTGCGCCTGCATCCAGAGCAAGCATCATCAGATCGTCAGCATCCATTTCGCACTCTTCTTTGTCGATGATGATCTGGCCTTTTTTGTCGAACATGTAGGATACGCATCCCGGTGTTCCAACGCTTCCGTTTCCTTTGGTGAAAGCGCTTCTTACGTTTGCTGCGGTACGGTTCTTGTTGTCGGTCAGAGTCTCTACGATGATCGCGATACCATTCGGGCCATAACCTTCGTAGGTGATACGCTCGTAGTTGTCTGCGTTTGCATCTCCGGCAGCTTTTTTAATACCGCGGTCGATGGTATCGTTCGGCATGTTGTTTGCTTTTGCTTTTGCGATAACGTCACGCAGCTTGCTGTTGTTTGCCGGATCCGGTCCGCCCTCTTTGACAGCGATTACGATCTCACGGCCGATGATGGTAAAGATTTTACCTTTTTTTGCGTCGTTCTTTTCTTTCTTATGCTTAATATTGGCAAATTTTGAATGTCCTGACATACCTCTTTTGTCTCCTTTATTTAAAGTATTGCTTTTCTGTAAAAAGGTTTCCCCGAAAAACGGCAGAAGCCCATATAATATAGAATATAGCACGATCTTTCTCATTCGTCAACCGTGAACCGCGCCAAAAATACCCCTTATGTAGGCAGATCCAGGCTGATTTTCAGTGCTTCGTTCACAAGGGCCAGCTGTTCCGGCGTCAGATGACAGATTTTATCTTTCAGCCTTCTCTTATCGATCGTCCGAAGCTGTTCCAGTAAAATAACAGAATCCCGTACAATCCCATAGGCGGACGCTTCGATCTCAATGTGTGTCGGCAGCTTCGCCTTATTCATCCTCGATGTAATCGCCGCACAGATCACCGTCGGACTGTGCCGGTTGCCGATGTCATTCTGAATGATCAGCACCGGACGGACACCGCCCTGCTCACTTCCCACAACGGGCCGCAGGTCGGCATAATATACATCGCCACGCTTGATTACCACTTGTGCTCACTCTCCGATTCTTTCCGTTTTGCTTTCCCATACGATAACGATCCGGCGTTTTACGCCTTTTAAAATCGTTTCCATGTATTTAATATTGCCTGTTTTTCCGGAGGTATTCACAAATTTCATCCGGCACTTCAAAAAAGTCCGCCCGGAGTCCTTTTGGGAACCCGTGATTCTGATCTGCTTTGCTCAGATTGACTGCAATCCTCTGATAATCTCGGATGCTGTTACATAGGAAGCACTGCTTTTTTCTTCCGCAGCCTCTCCCGCCTTTCCATGCGCATATGCCGCCAGTGCCGCTGTTTTGGCAAGGCTGATTTTTTTCTCATTTTTTTCACACTGACGTTTTGCTGCAAAGGCGCCTGTGATTCCCGCGAGCACATCGCCGCTTCCCGCCGTCGCAAGCGCACTGCTTCCGCTTGTGTTTATGTAATACTGCTCACGCCCTTCCTCTGCTGTCACGGTTACGGAATCCTTTCGTACACAGCAGGCCTGGTATTTTTCGGCTGCCCTTCCGGCGCTTCCTGCCGGCTCACGCTGGCATTCTGCAATGGTCGTGTGCAGCAGCCGTGCAAGCTCTCCTACATGAGGCGTTAAAATTTTTTCTGCCCGGCAGCCCGAAAGAATCTCTGCATCTTCTGCAATCAGGTTCAGCGCATCTGCATCCAGAACAAGAGGAACTTCTGTGTGCTGCACCGTAAAAACGAGCAGTTCTTTTGCCGTCCGGCTTTTGGAAAGCCCCGGTCCCGCAACAACAGCGTCCGCCCAGGCGAGATCCTGCAGCAGGGCTTCTTCCGGAAGCGGCTCATCCTCCTTCCAGAAATCCGCCATTGCTTCCGGCAGGGCACAGAAAAGCGGCGTACGGTTTCTTTCCTCTGTCACAACCTTTACCATGCCGGCACCGGATGCAAGGACTGCCCTGGCACACAAAACAGCGGCTCCGCACATGGCACCGGAACCGGCAAGTACCAGCACCTTTCCGAAGGTTCCCTTATTTCCCATCGGCGTGCGGGTAAGAAACCGGTCCAGATCTTCTTTTTCCACTGAACCGTACCAGGGCGTCTCCTCTTCTCCTGCATCAAAGCCGATTCCGATATCACGGACCAGGACCTCTCCGGCATATCGTTTTCCGGGATCAAAAAGAAGCCCTGGCTTTGCACAGGCAAATGTCACCGTGGCTCTGGCTTTCACCGCCGCATCAAGGACCTCTCCGGTATCCGTGTGGATCCCCGAAGGGATGTCCACGGCAAGAACAGGAACACCGCTTGCGCAGATTGCTTCCACTGCCCTCCGGTACTCCCCTGCCAGCGAACGGGATACGCCAATTCCAAAGATGGCATCTATGATAACAGTATATTCCCGGAAATCCGGATTCTTAACCTCACGGACCCCATAATTTTCCGCAATTTTCTTCTGTGCTCTCATGCCTTCACTGTATTTTTCCGGATTTCCAAGACAGAACAGTTCCGCATCCACCCCTTTCGTCTTTAAAATCCGTGCAATTGCCGCACCGTCCCCTCCATTATTTCCGGGACCGCACACAGCAAGGACTTTTCCTGTATCCCATGTTCCATTTTGAAGCTCCTCCACGCAGGACAGCGCCGCGCGCTCCATCAGTACCAGGGACGGTACCCCCATGGTTTCGATCGTATTGCGGTCTGCCTGCTTCATCTGTGCTGCTGTAAGAATCCGTTTCATCGCTTTTCCTCCTTTTCCTGCCTTATCCGGAAAGTGAACAGAAAAAGTCTCCGGTTTCCCGAAGACTCTCCTGCTTTTGTTTTGGTTTCTTAATTGTTCTTTGGATGCTCCGCCTCATATCTGGTCAGATTGTAGGAGAGACGCATCAGACTTTCGGAAAGATGGACGTTCTCGACGATCACATCTTTCGGAAGTTTTAAGTTTAGATCGGTATGTGCAAAATTCCAGATTGCTTTTACACCGTTGTCCACGAGAATCTCTGCCATCTCTACCGCTTTTGCTTTTGGCAGTGTCAAAGCCGCAATCTCTACATGGTGTTCCTTGATAAATTCCGGAAGCTCGTCCGCCATGCGGATTTCAATTCCGCGCACGGAGATTCCTTTTAATACCGGGTTGACGTCAAAAATACCGACCGTTTTGAATCCGCTTCTTTCAAAGGCCGCATAATTGGCAAGTGCCTGTCCCAGATTTCCGGCTCCGACAAAAATCATATTGTGGACTCTGTCCAGACCTAAGATTTTTCCAATCTCGCTGTACAGATACCGCACGTTATAACCATACCCCTGCTGGCCGAAGCCGCCGAAATTATTTAAATCCTGGCGAATCTGGGAAGCTGTCACTTTCATCCGCTCGCTCAGCTCACCGGAAGAGATCCGTTCTACTCCGTCCTCCAGCAATTCGCCCAGGTAACGATAATATCTAGGAAGTCTTTTGATAACTGCCCGCGAAATTCCTTTTTCTTCCAAGATAAATTCCTCCTTATTTACACCTGCATATATTCATATTATATATGGTTGATAGAAAATTGTCAAAGATTTCTTGAAATTTTGTGTATTACTCTCTATAATAAGGATGGTGTATTATGTCAAAATACAGAAATATGTTATCTGGAGGAACCACATGATTCTTGCATGTCAGAATATCTCGAAAGCATTCGGGACAACGGAAATTATCAAAAATGCATCTTTTCATATAGAAGAACGCGAAAAAGCCGCACTGGTCGGCATCAACGGTGCCGGAAAATCGACGCTGTTAAAAATCATCATCGGCGAAATGAGGGCCGATGAGGGAGAGGTCATCCTCTCCAAAGGAAAGACGATGGGCTATCTCGCCCAGCATCAGGATCTGACCGGACACCTTTCCATTTACCAGGAAGTGCTGACCGCGAAACAGAATCTGATTGATATGGAGGAACGCCTCCGTCAGATGGAAAGTGATATGAATACAAAATCCGGTGCAGAGCTGGATGAACTTCTTTCCACCTACACCCGCCTCTCCCATACCTTTGAACTGGAAAACGGATACGCGTACCGCAGTGAAGTCGTCGGTGTTTTAAAAGGTCTTGGCTTTTCCGAGAGCGATTTTGAAAAACAGGTGGACTCCCTCTCCGGCGGTCAGAAGACCCGCGTGGCACTTGGTAAACTGCTGCTCACCAAACCGGACATCATTCTGCTCGACGAGCCGACCAACCACCTCGATATGGACTCGATCTCCTGGCTCGAAACGTATCTTTTAAATTACAGCGGAGCCGTCCTGATCGTCTCCCATGACCGTTACTTTCTCGACCGCGTTGTCACAAAAGTCGTTGAAGTGGACAATAAAAAAGTAACAACTTTTGAGGGAAACTATACCGCCTACAGTCAAAAAAAAGCAATGCTCCGTGAAGCCGCTTACCATGCCTGGGTCAACCAGCAGCAGGAAATCCACCATCAGGAAGAAGTCATTGCAAAGCTGAAATCTTTCAACCGCGAGAAATCCATCAAACGCGCCGAGAGCCGTGAAAAAATGCTGGACAAAATGGATGTGCTGGAAAAGCCGACCGAAGTACGCTCCGATATGCGGATCCGTCTGGAACCGCGCATCACAAGCGGAAACGATGTGCTGACCGTCGAGCACCTCTCCAAAGCCTTCCCGGGACAGACGCTTTTCCAGGATCTGAATTTCGAAATCAAGCGCGGGGAGCGCGTCGCAATCATCGGAAACAACGGAACGGGAAAAACGACGATCTTAAAGATCTTAAACGAAGTCATCCGCCCGGATGCCGGCTCTTTTACACTTGGAAGCCGTGTACAGATCGGTTACTACGATCAGGAGCATCAGGTGCTCCACATGGAAAAGACCATTTTCCAGGAGATTTCCGACGCGTATCCGTATCTGACAAACACCGAAATCCGAAATGTGCTGGCCGCCTTCCTGTTTACAAACGACGATGTCTTCCAACCGATTCATACCTTGAGCGGCGGTGAGCGCGGACGAATTTCTCTTGCCAAGCTGATGCTCTCGAACGCCAACTTTCTGATCCTCGACGAGCCGACCAACCACCTCGATATCGTATCAAAGGAGATTCTGGAAAACGCGCTGAAGGATTACACTGGAACGGTACTGTACGTTTCCCACGACCGTTACTTTATCAATCAGACTGCAACCCGGATTCTGGAGCTGACGGGACAAACACTCGTCAACTATGTCGGAAATTACGATTACTATCTGGAGAAAAAAGAAGAGCTGACCCGCATCTATGCTCCTGCTGCCGATGCCGCCGCTCCGGAAGAAACAGCGGCTCCTTCCGAAGCCTCCTCCACAAAGCTGGACTGGAAAGCGCAGAAAGAAGAACAGGCACGTCTCCGCAAGAAAGAAAACGAGCTGAAAAAGACGGAGAAACGAATTGAAGAGCTTGAGACACGCGATTCGGAAATTGATGAGGAAATGTCGAAACCGGAAGTCGCAACGAATGTGGCAGAGTGTGTGAAATTAAGCAAAGAGAAAGCAGAGATTGCCGCGGAACTCGAAGAGCTGTATGAAAAATGGGAAGAGCTTGCAGAATAGGCCTGGTTTTCCCCGGAAAAATTCAAAACAGAAAAAGCCGGTCCGGCGCCTCCCTTTTTGCGGGAATGCCGGATCGGCTTTCTTTTTTGCTTCGTTTAATTATTTCTCCAGCTCCTCGCGGATGGCCAGGATGAAATCACGGCTGTTTAATACGGTCGGATTTTCCATGGTGGTGATCAGCGCAAGGTCTTTTGTCATTTTTCCGCTCTCGATCGTTGCGATCGTTGCTTTTTCCAGACGGTCTGCAAATGCGGAAAGTTCTGCGTTTCCATCCATTTCCCCGCGTTTTCTGAGTGCGCCGGTCCATGCAAAAATGGTGGCCACGGAGTTGGTGGATGTCTCCTCACCTTTTAAGTGACGGTAATAGTGGCGCTGTACGGTTCCGTGCGCAGCCTCGTACTCGTAATATCCGTGCGGGGATACGAGAACAGAAGTCATCATCGCAAGGGAACCGAAGGCGGAGGATACCATGTCGCTCATGACATCGCCGTCGTAGTTCTTGCAGGCCCAGATAAAGCCGCCCTCTGCTTTCATGATGCGGGCAACGGCGTCGTCGATCAGAGTGTAGAAGTAGGTAATGCCTGCTTCTGCAAATTTCTCTTTGTACTCTGCATCAAAGATCTCCTGGAAGATATCCTTGAAGCGGTGATCATACTTCTTGGAAATCGTATCCTTGCTTGCAAACCACAGATCCTGTTTCGTGGACAGTGCGTACTCGAAACAGCTTCTCGCAAAGCTTTCTATGGAGTTATCCAGATTGTGCATGCCCTGAATGACACCGGCGCCGGTGAAGTTGTGGATCAGCTCTCTTGTCTCGGTGCCGTCCTCAGCCGTATAAACCAGCTCTGCTTTTCCCGGTCCCGGAATGCGCATTTCTGCATTTTTATAGACATCTCCGTATGCATGACGGGCAATCGTGATCGGTTTTTTCCAGTTGCGCACGCACGGCTCGATGCCTTTTACGACAATCGGGGTACGGAAAACGGTTCCGTCGAGCATGGCACGGATCGTTCCGTTCGGGCTCTTCCACATTTCTTTCAGATTGTACTCGGTCATACGCGCTGCATTCGGCGTAATGGTGGCACATTTGACTGCTACACCGTATTTCTTGGTAGCGTTTGCGGAATCTACGGTTACCTGATCGTTCGTCTCGTTTCTGTGTTCCAGTCCCAGATCGTAATATTCCGTTTTCAGGTCAATAAACGGGAGAAGCAGCTCATCTTTGATCATTTTCCAGAGAATTCTGGTCATCTCATCTCCATCCATCTCTACCAGAGGAGTGGTCATCTGAATTTTTTCCATAGTAGGCCTCCTTTTTCTATTCCCGTTTATTGTATAAAGTATCCTATAGCTTGTCAAGTCAAAATTCGCCTGATTTTTTGGCATTTTCCCATAAATTCACACAATTTTTGCAGGATGAGAGGTGTTTTCCTTCATTTTTCTTTTTTTATGCTGCCGCACAGTGTCTCACAGAAGAGACAGAAAACGGTCTGTTTGAAGCATCCCATGCCCCTGACGGTTGCGCGGAAGGCCAAGGTCTCTCGCCGATTCGCAAAGCAGCATTTTCGCCTGGACATTTGTAAGATCCGGAACCCGTTCAAGTGCCAAAGCCACGGCTCCGGACACCCGCGGTGCCGCCATCGAGGTGCCGCTCTTCACCACATATTCCTTCCTGCTTCTTCCAGGCGCGCAGGAAATGAGACGTTTTCCAGGCGCGACAAGATCCGGTTTGCAGACGCAGTCCCGTGTCGGGCCGCATCCGGAGATTCCTCTTCTTGGCTCCAGCAGATCGCCCGCTCCCACGGTGATCACTTTTCTGCTGCTCCCCGGCGCCGTAATACTGCCCGGAGCGGGCCCCAGATTTCCGGCCGCTGTCACAACAGTGATCCCGTCATCCCAGGCGCGCTCCACCGCCTGTACTAGCAGATCATCCACCGTTTTTTCCTGCTCTGTTGTTCCCACTGAAATATTTAAAATGCGGATATTAAGTCTTATTCGCTCTTTGCACACCCAGTCAATCGCCGCGAGGATATCCTGCTTTCTTCCATTTCCCCTTCGGTCCAGAATCTTCACTACGACAAACCGGCATCCCGGTGCCGCACCCTGGTATTTTCCGCCGGACGCTCTTCCACTTCCGCCAAGGATACCACAGACATGCGTTCCGTGTCCATTGTCATCGTAAGGCGTCTCCCGCCCGTACACAAGATCCCGGAAGGCTACAATCCGGCCGTCAAAATCCATATGGGGAAAAATCCCTGTATCCAGCACGGCGGCTGTAATTCCTTTTCCTGTCAGATTTTCCTGCTCTTTCATCCATAAGCCCCTGTGTATTCTTATCTTATGGTATGCAAAAAAGGCTGCCTTTCGCAAAGAACAGCCTTTTTGTTTTTCTTTTCTATACTTAAAACTGAATCTGCTTTTCCCCTTTCCGTTTCCAGAGAGCTGCTGTAAGCGGGATGCCGCAGAGCTCAGCCAGGACAAAGGCGCCCCATATCAGATTCAGGTTTCCAAATCCTTTGAGAAGAAATGCAAACACCAGCGGCAGAATCGCCTGGCGTGTCATGGATATGTACATACTTTCTTTTCCAAGGGAAAGTCCCTGCAACGCCGCCTGATAGATCAGGCCTGGAATCGAAAGCAGATAGGCCACTGCCAGAATGCGGAGCGCCGGAACTCCGATGCGCATCAGATTGTCCGAGGCATCAAAAAGTTTCAGTACAACGCCAGGACAGAATTCCAGCACGGCAAAAAAGATAAGAAACAGTCCGCCGCCGTAAAGAATGCCGTACCGGATCGACTGACGGATTCTTTCTTTTTGCTTTGCGCCGTAATTGTACGCTACAATCGGAATCAGACCGTTTGTGATACCGTGAACACCGACGGTTGTAATATTCTGAATCTTTGTGCACACACCAAAAGCAGCAACTGCCGTCGAAGAAAAGGTAATAATAATCGCATTCATCGCCATATTGACAACCGAGGTCAGGATCTGTACCAGCGTGGACGGAAAACCGACTTTTATAATCTCACGCACACTCACCCAGTCCGGTTTCAGTGTAAAAGCAAACGGAATTTCCGGGTTCCACTTTTTATTGATTACCATTCCGGCAAGGCAGCCCATAAACTGACCGATGACGGTTGCAAGCGCAGCTCCGGCTGTTTCCATTCGTGGAAGGCCAAACCAGCCGAAAATAAAGATCGGATCGAGAATCAGATTTGTCAGCGATGCGGCGGAAAGTGTAAAAATAAAAAGGTGCGCTTTTCCGCTTGCCATAACAAACCGGTCAAAGACCCACTGTCCCATCTGGCCGAGAGACGCGATCATACAGATACTTAAGTATTGGATGCCATACGCTGCGATAGCTTCATTGCCGCCGGACTGACTTTCAAAATAGATCCGGGCAAATGCGATACATAAAATACTGTTTAAAATCCACGAGCAGAATGCAAGAAAAAGCGCGGCGCTCGCTGCATCTTTTACCTTTTTCTGATTCTTTTCTCCAAGCGCGCGGGAAATGACGGCGTTCAGGCCGACCGCATTTCCAAGACCGAGCGATGATACAATGAGCTGCATCGGAGCCGCCAGGGAAATTGCCGTCAGTGCATCCTCAGAAACCCGCGCAACGAACACGGAATCCACGAAGTTGTAAAGCGAATTAATCAGAAGTGACAGCATCAGCGGCAGCGCCATGGAAATCACCAGACGGCTGACCGGGATCGTTCCCATTTTGTTTTCTTCCATAAAAACCCTCTCCTGTTCTTTTGTTTTTGCTGTTTCCAGTGTAGCGTGAATTTCCGGAAAGATCAAATACTTATCTTCGATACAACAAAATAGTTTTTAGCTATACTTTATAATTTTTTCACCTGCAGAAACTGCCACCGGCAGCTCTCTTCGAATGCAGCGCAGCGAAAAAGGGGAATCTAACCCTTTTTATCGTATGTATCGCAACAAAAACAGGAAGATATCTGCCGAAACGGTTTCGGTAAATATCTTCCTGTACTTTTTTCAAAAGCTTTTCAAAACTATTACTTCTGCTGCTCCATTCGCTTCAATTCCGGCAGAACCAGAATCAGCATGGTGATAAAGCAGAGACTTCCGCCGATTACGTTTGATACCGGTTCGGCAAGGAAGACACCGTCCGTTCCCATGTGGAGTACGTACGGCATCAGATAGGTGAGCGGTACAACAATGAAGACTTTTCGGAGCAGAGAGAAAAAGATCGCCTGTTTCTTTTTATTCAGAGATTTGAATACGGTCTGTCCAATGTACTGCAGATCCATGAAAATGAATGCTGCAAAGTACTGCTTCAGAGCCGGAACCGCATCTGCTGTCAGTACCGCATCCGAACTGAAAATACCGATCAGCGCATGCGGCGCCAGAACAATCACGCTCCACATCACTGCGGTATAGCCGAGGATCATCGCACTCATGACACACATCGCCTTGCGCACACGGGCCGGACGGCGTGCACCGTAATTATAGCTCAAAATCGGAGAAGTTCCCTCATTCATTGCATAGATCGGTGTCTCGACAAGCTGACGCACGCTCGATACAATCGTCATAACAGAGATGTAAATATCACCGCCGGTCACAGAGAGTACGTTGTTGCAGCAGATCGTGACAAGGCTGTTGGTCAGCTGCATGATAAATCCGGCGGTACCGAGACTGACAATATTTTTCGCATAGCCTGCACACTCAGAAATTTCATCTTTCCGCACAAAGCGCACTTTCAGTTCCGATTTCCGGGTCAGGAAATACAGAACGAACACGGCGGAAAGTGTCTGGGAAATCACAGTTGCAATCGCAGCCCCCTGCACACCAAAACCAAATACAAAGATAAACAGCGGGTCAAGCAGCAGGTTTGCGACCGCTCCGATCGTGACGGAAAGCATGCCAACGGTCGAATAGCCCTGCGCGTTGATGAACGGGTTCATGCCGGTTGCCACCATCGACGGCAAAGTTCCGATCAGATAAATCATCATATAAGGATACGCGTATACCATCGCATCTGCCGATGCACCGAACAGCGACAGCAGTGGACGAGCAAACAAAAAGCCGATCACCATCAGTATGACAGCACAGACACATACCATGGAATACGACGTATTCATAATACGTTCCGCCTTTTTTTGATCATTCTTTCCACGCTCAATCGAAAACAGCGGAGCGCCGCCGCTTCCAAACAAGTTGCTGAATGCTGTGATGATAACGATCAGCGGAAAGCACAGACCGACTGCACCGAGTGCCGCCGTTCCTACCTCCGGGATCCGCGCGATGTAGACGCGGTCTACAATATTGTACAGCAGACTCAAAATCTGAGCAACCAGCATCGGGAGCGCTGCCCCGAAGATGTTTCCGGTTACGGTTCCATGTTCGAAATCAATTCGTTTCATTTGTTCCCTCATTCCCTTCTTTTTCACTTGCTTTTCAGTATAGCATGGCGTATTCTATATGTAAATTATTGTTTTTATATTGAAATTGAATAATTTTTATATAGTTTTTTCAGGAGGATTTTTATGGAACTTCGACAACTCGAATACTTCCGCGCCATCGTGGACGCGGGAACCATCAGCGGGGCGGCACGGGTGCTGCATATGACACAGCCGCCGTTAAGTTATCAGATCAAAATGCTGGAGGAAGAGCTTCAGGTGCCTCTTCTCATCCGCGGTACAAAGAAAATCACCCTGACCGAGGCAGGAAAAACACTGTATGAACAGGCAGGAACGCTTCTGATGCTTGCGGATCTCACCAGGCGCGAAGTCGTAAAATCCAGTCAGTCTGCGACACTCCACATCGGCATGACGCCATCCACCGTTTCGCTGCTCGCCGACTATCTCCTGCGATTTTCCCGGAAATACCCGCACATCCATTTTGATGTCCACGAGGGTTCTACCTTTGCTTTAAAAGACCAGCTCGAAAATCACATGGTGGATCTCACCACGCTCCGCACGCCAATCGTTTTAAATGGCTGCGAGACGAAGACCCTTTTAAAAGAGAGCATCACCGCCATGGCACTCCCTTCTCACCCGCTTTTTGCCGGGCGTGAAACCCTTTCGCTTACGGAACTTGCCGAGCAGCCGCTGATTCTGTCGAACCGCTACCGGAAATACATGCTCTCCGCTTTCGAGCAGGCGGGTCTGTTCTGCGATATCTATCTCACCTGCGAGGACGCCCGCACGGCAATGACAATGGCAGAAAAAGGCCTTGGCATCGCTCTTCTGCCGGCCTCCATGCTGAATCTTACCCATAAATTAAAGGCCTGCACCATCACAGATGCAGACCTTACAACCGAAATCCTGCTTGCCTGGCGCAAGGGGCGCCTTCCGTCTGAACTTCGGGCTTTTCTGGAATTGTGGGATGAAAATGACTCCCTCAATAATCAAATTCATGTTCCCCAACCGTAATCGTCTGCGTCAATTTTTCATTCTGATACGGTTTACGGATCTCAATCAGATTCAGAACGGTGTAACCACGCTTTCCCAAAAATTCAATCATCCTGTGGTTATTGGGATGGACATAGTTGTAAACCGTATCGTTTCCATAAGAAGCTGCAATTTCTTCTGCCTTGCCATGCAGTGCGGCGGCAACTCCCTGCCGGCGGTACTCTTCTCTGACAAAGATGGATTCCACCCACACCACCTCGCTCTCAATACGACAGACAACATAACCTGCGTATTCGCCATGCACCGTGGCGGCAAACACTGGAAATCCTGCTAAAAGGTATTCCTTCATTTCTTCCCGTCCGTCTTCCACGTTCGGTTTTGATGCAATTCCTTTATAGGAACGCAGTTCTACTCGAAACAGCGCAACCATTTCTGCCAGGGCATCGTTTACCTGCCTGATTTCTACCAGTTCTATTTTTTTCATGGTTTCTCTCTCCTGCCAATGTCGTTCTTTTTCCTATTTGCAATTCGTCTCGCTGCTCATATCCGTGATCGAAGTATATCAGGCTTCTTTTCTCTTGCGAAACAGATATTCATCCAGTTGTTTCCGAATCGTTTCCGGTATTTCTCTTGCCACCGGGCAGACCGCTGCGTTTGCAAATCTTCCGGTAAATGCTGCCAGGAAATCAATATCTTTTTGCAGCTGCTCCATCGACATCACATCTTTGACATCGTAGCGGCAGTGAATCGGGGCGACATTTCCGCTGGCAATACGCGCAAACGAAACAGCCGGAACTCCATGATCGGCAAATGGTGTGGAATCACTGGAATAGACGCCGTTTTCTGCCGCAATTGGAAATCCAACTTCTGCAGCCATATAGCTGATGTAATGGGTAAGCTTTTCTTCTGCCGATACACAGGCGATAAATTTTCCCATATACGTTCCGATCATGTCCAGATTGATGTTCAGTACTGTTTGTCTCAGTTCTTTTTCATGATCTCTGACATACGCTTTTGATCCTAAAAGTCCTCTTTCTTCGCTTCCGCAGAATACAAACCGAAGACCATAATTCAGCTCTTTCCCTTTCATCTGCTCCATGATTCCAAGAAGCCCTGCGCATCCGCTCATGTTGTCATATGCACCATGCGAAAGCGATGTCGTATCATAATGCGCGCTTAAAACGATCCATTCTTCTCTTTTTCCCGGCAATTCTGCAATCACATTATGGGATTCTCCATCGTATTCCTTCTGCCGGATTTCCAGACGGATCTGTTTTACTTTATTTTTCACAAGTTCTACTGCCTGTGCGGAGTGAATCATAGCGCAGAGCACTTTCTTTTCCTCTCCGACAACGGCTTCCCGAAGATCTCTCTGATCAATGTCTGTATGTGGGTAATAGCTGTTTCCATATTGGAACAGAATCGCTTTCGCGCCTGCTTTCATCAAATCCTGGTACGCAAAAAATCCGATTCCCTGCGTATCCATCAGCACAATTTTATCTTTTGCACCGGCAACGGAAACCGGATCGGTTCCCGGCATATAGTAGAGTTCGCCTTCCACGCTTCCGCTTCCGCAGCATGTGAGCGCTTTGCATGGAATTCCCATCCCGTCTGCATACAAATGTGCCTCTTCGATTTCGCCCATTGCAACGCGGAAACTTTCCAGTTCTGCCGGGACTCCTAATGTCTCGCACTGCTCCTTTAAATAATTTGCAACCTGCAATTCTTCTTTTGTGCCGCTTGCATGCACAAAATCTGTCTGGTCAAAAATAGATTGTAATTTCATTATATTTACCTTCCCTTTCTTCCTTTAGTCAAGCGGATATTCGCAATCCGCTTTCGCTACTTGCTCATAACCAAAATCGAAATCCCATTTGTAAGCGCAAGCCAGATTTTCATGATTTACGCTTTTCCATGTTGCGCCCAAATATCAGAGAGACTCCATCAACCCTTTGATTCCCCGTTCTTTATAGATATCTTTATAGTATTGGACCTCATCTTTAATCAATTCATCGATCACCTGCATGCCAAGCAGTTCCACCGGCGCCTGGTCATCTGTGAGGATATAATTTCCTTTTTGATATTCTGTAAGATTTGAAGCAACTTCCTGCATCATATTTTTCAGATTTGCATTTGTAAGTTCGCCTGTATGCTTCGTCAGATTCTTTCCGATGTCCGGATCGTCCGACGCAAAGAGTTCCCGGTTGGATGATCCCGCCACATCGACGATAACCTCGGTAGTAAAGACACTTCCAATCGTATCTGAAAGGTACTGATTGATGTTTCCCTCTTTCGTTCCTCGCATATTCATATTTACCACCATGACGCCATCGTCCTTCAGATGCGATTTCACCAGCGCAAAGAACTCTTTCGAGGACATCTGGAATGGAATTGTGATGTCCTGATATGCATCAACCATAATCACATCATATGCTTTCTGCGAGGCGTTTAAAAACGCTCTTCCATCGTAAGTAGTCACCGGAACATCCTCTGAGAGTGAGAAATATTTCCGAGAGAGATCCGTGATCTTCTCATCAATTTCTACGCCTTCGATATTCATGTCCCCAAAATATTTCCTGCACTGTGTGGCGTAGGTTCCCGTACCCATGCCAAGGATCAGCACATCCATCTGATCTGTCGGCTTGTCTTTGAGCATAAGCGGCGCCGCCATCGCATAATCATAGTACATTCCGGTCAGTTCATCCTGCTTCATATAGACAGACTGTACGCCAAACAGAACATTGGTAGACAATGCTACTCTCTCATCATTTTCGTACACCTGAAGATAGTTGTATACAGACTCTCCCTCATATGTCAGGTTGTTTTCCCAGAATGCGAAGGAATCGGAATAACCTGTTCCACAGCAGAACGCGAAAATAAGTACCGATGCAATCACTTTCTTTTTCCCTGCTTTTTCCATCACAAAATACACGATGGATAACGCAAGTAAAATTCCCGCAAAGATCAGAAAAGTGATCGATGTTCCAACCGCAGGGATCGTAACAAACGTCGGCACAAAGGTACCAATAATGCTGCCGATCGTATTGAATGCTCCCAGTGTTCCCACCGTTTTTCCGTTATCATCCAGATTGCTCACCGAATATTTGACCAGCGACGGAGTTACCGTACCCAGTAAAAATAACGGGAACACAAAAATTACCATACAGGCCACAAACGCAGCCAGGATCAGAAAATTGTTATTTACGGAAAAAATCAGAACCGCAGAAATGCCAACAATGATATATTTTCCGACCACGGGAATTAACGCAATCCATAAAGCAGCTACGATGATACGTCCATAGCGCTTGTCCGGATTGGGCGACTTGTCCGCCGTTCTGCCTCCATAGATATTTCCCAGTGCCATAGCAATCATGATGGTTCCGATGATGATCGTCCATACAATCTGTGAAGAACTAAAATACGGGGCAAGCAGCCTGCTCGCACCAAGTTCTACCGCCATCACAGACATTCCGGAAAAAAATTCTGTCAGATACAAAAATAACTTGTTTTTTAAGATGCCACGATTTTTTCTTTCCATGTCGACTCCTTTTTTATTTTATCTTTTTGCTGCCATCATGCCGGCAAAAGAGTGAAACATACCGCAAAATGGAACGCACAGAATGCGGAAATGATTTTTCAAACGCGCTCTACTATCATACTATAGACTTCTTTGGAATTTTGCAATATATTTTTCCATGACTCTTAATGTCCAAACAGCCATCCCATAATTTTTTCATCCCGACAGAACAGATAACCGCCTCCGTGCTGATAAGTCACTTTCGTTCCTGCAAAGTAATTTTTCTCTTTTATATCCAGTACCAGCAAATTGTCTATTTCGGATTTTGCTAAACCCTGCTCTGCATACAGCTCATATAAAATCTGATACGCTTCTTTAAACGGTTCTGATCCATAATATTCATCACTTTCGCCAATCACAAAATAGACCGGTGTTTTTGCCTCTGTCACCGGTTCATATACTCCATCCCATTTGGAGCTGCACATGAGCGCTGCAGTAAACAGTTCCGGCTTTTTTCCCAGGATCAGCGCCAGCGTTTCTCCTCCGCCGGAATAGCCGTTACTATATACTTTTCCGGATTGATCTTATAATTCTCAAGAAGATACTACGTCAGCTCGATTGCCTGATCCGCGGATGTCTCACCCCAGTCATTTAACTGCGGTGCTACGATAATTATCTCCGAATTGTATTTTTGTGCCTCAAAACCAAAATCCTCTGTCCTGATATTTTCCCCCACACCTTGAAAGTACAGTCCCTGATAGCCGGGCAGTGTTACATATAATGCATATTCTTTTGTTCCGTCATAAGAATCCGGAATATATACATTATAATGAATATCCCCCTCCTGCTCCGAATGCAGGACACAATCCAGGATAAATCCCCGGTATTTCTCACTTCCTATGGTAACATTTTCCACTTTTTCCGGTTCTGCTGCCCCTTCTGATGCTGCTGTTCTTTCTGTTTCTTCCAGCTCTGTCATTTCTTCTGTATCCTTTGAATCCTCTATCTGTTCAGATCCCGCTGCCGGAACATCCATATTCCTTTTTCCAGCGCTTTTAAAAAACTGTCTGGATAGCAGAAGCGATATAGCAAAAATAGCAAAGCAAACCGTAATCAGCATTATTTTTCTTTTTGTCATAATGTGAATTCCTCCTTTTTTTACTATTTTTAATCATAGCAAAACGAGACCTCCATAAGAAGTCTCGTTTTTTTTCAGTCATAACCTTTCCGTTTATTCTTCTGGTCAAAGCTCTACCACTTTCGTTGCCAGCTTTTTGGCAAACCTTGCATCATGCTCCACGATCAGCATCGTTGGCTGGAACTGCGCAATCAGTTTCTCAATCTGCATCCGTGAAAATACATCAATATAATTCAGCGGTTCATCCCACAGATAGAGATACGCAGGTGTTAAAAGGCTGGCAGCAATCAATACTTTTTTCTTCTGTCCCTCGGAAAATTCCTCCATGTTTTTTACAAACTGTTCTCTGTCCAGATCCAGGCTGCGCAACATGGAAAGGAGCATTGGCTCATCAATTTCCTGCTTTTTGGCAAATTCTTTCAGCGTTCCGGACAGATGCGAGGTATCCTGGTTGATATAGGAAATAACGAGATTTGAGGCAATCGAACAGGTACCCGTTGCCATTATATTTTCGCCGGAAAGATTTTCGCATCCGGACATCGTAATTTTCCGCTTTTCGATTCCGCCATTGGAAGAATTTTGCAGGTTCTGCGTCAGAATATACTTGATCAGGCTGGATTTTCCACAGCCATTTTTTCCTTTCAGAAAAACACGGTCTCCTTGTTTCAGTTCAAAATTCAATCCGGTGATCACATGTTCTTTTCCATCCCGATATTTTAAGGAAAAATCCCTGCATTCGATCAGCCGTTCTTTGTAATGGGAAAGCGGCATAATCTTTAAATCTTTTACCGTTTCGATATCTTTTAACAGCCCTTCCTTTTTCTCGATCTCCCGGTCCATTCTCTCCTCGTACGCTTTGACGCGCGACTGCATTTTCTTCGTCTTTGCTCCGATATACGATCGTGTCGATATCGATCTGTCATGTTCTTTGGCTGGATCATACCCAATCTTGGTATTTTCATTTTTTTCTGCCCAGCGCGAAGAACGGTCGGCGGCTGCCTTTAGTTTTCCAATTTCTTTTACATGTTTTTCATGTTCCATTCTGGCGAAGTTGTCTGCTTTTTCCTTATTTTCCCACCAGCTGGAAAAATTGCCGCTCTGCACTTCGATCGAGGCCCGGTTTAAAACCAGCACATGATCGATACAGGCGTCCAGCAGATCCCTGTCGTGGGATACCAGAATAAATCCTTTTTTTGACGCCAGATATTTTTTGATAATCTCTCTGGCGTCCTGATCCAAATGGTTGGTGGGTTCATCGATCAGCAGAAAATCATTTTCACCGGAAAAAAGGACTGCAAGCATGACCCTGGTCCGCTCCCCAAAGCTTAACGTACCAAATGGTCTGTACAAAAGTTCTGCGTCCATATCCACTTTTTCCAATTCACAAAGAACTCTCCAGCTCTCTACTCCCGCTTTCCAGTCTTCCATCAGCTCCGCTGCTGTCCGTTCCAGATCTTTTTGTTTCACCGGATACGGAAAATAATCGAAGACAACCGATCGGGTGATCGCTCCCTGGTATTCGTATTTTCCCAGGAGTAACTGAAGAAACGTTGTCTTTCCCTTTCCGTTTCTTCCCACAAAACCAAGCTTCCAGCTGGTGTCGATTGAAAACGATACATTTTCAAAGATTGTATCATAACTTCCTTCATACCCAAAGGTTAGATTACTGACATTGATCTGTGCCATAAAAACTCCCTTCTGCCTGTTTTTCTTTTTCTCACGGCATAAAAAATTCTGCCTAGAGTATTTAAAAAGCGAGCCCGCTTTGCGTACGCAAAACAGACCCGCATCCTAAACAGACACAGCGTGCATGGCACTGGTGTCGGAACATAACGAATCGTCTAAGTATCTAATTTAAGCGTACACAAAATAACCCGTTTCAAACAGGTCTTACCAAAATACAATTGTGTTTTCCAGCTTAAATTATTTCAGATACATTCCCTCACCTTTACACGTTCATGTTCTTTCTTTTTTCTATTCATGCTTTAAAGCGTCTTCGAAAAGCATTTTTCAAATATGCTCTATGCATAGTTGGACAATATCACAGATTTGCTGATCTGTCAATGCCAAACTAATTTCTCAGCATCTTTCCATTTTACATAAAAATAGTACAAGACCTTCCAAAAATGCCAGATCTCTGGGCTGGAACATCCTTTTCCACTCAGAAAAAATCCCATGCCGGATCAAATGCCCGGGTTCAGCTACCAGAAACTGCTCATCCCATTCTCCCGACACCAGTTTTTCCAGGATTCGGTTACTTCCCTGCACATAGTCCAACGCTGCATGAATCATATCTGCATTTTTCTGCGCCTGCTCCGCATACGCAAGTTCATAACAATCATTATACCCGGTATCAATGATATCCAGAAAATAATACTGGTCAAACCACATGTGGAACAACGTTTCTTCATCTAGTCCCTGAAATTCCTTGGATGCTTTCCGATAATCTTTCAATAGTGATAACACAGAAAATTTTTCGGGCTCATCCTCATAAAGATACAGATGCCCGCTCTCCTTGCGGTTGGGGATGTACCGGTCATCTGTGGCTAAAAGCAGGGACACACAATCATCTACTCTTGGAATCACAGTCCTTACCTGTGCCCGCACCTGGTCCCAAACTCCTCCGCAAAATCCCATGGCAGCCAGAATCGTATCCGGCTTCCTTTTTCTTTTTTCCAGTTCCTGCCAGATCACCGTTTTCATAGTCGCCGGCTCTACGTGATAGATCCGGTCAATGACTATAATCGGATAATTGGTATGCATCTTCTCCTGTGCCCGTTTCACATAACGTTCCAGCGAACTGCAAGTCAAAATGACGGTTTCTTTTTCCATATTCGTGCTCCTCGTACAATATATAAAAATTGATTTATCTGCGTCGTTTACCGTAAGTTTTTCTTTCTATGTTATACTACAATAGTTTTGATGTTGGGGGCAAAACCATAAATAACTTTGTCCTCTATTTCTATAAAGAGTTTTCTGAAATTCAATGCTGCTATCTTGGAACCGAAAAAGAACTTGCCCCGCTGTTTCCCACGAGGTATCTTTTC
>OOCW01000029.1_pt1 | contig 166535 bp, 158 predicted proteins | sample 1671201 | NCBI WGS metagenome assembly OOCW01 (sample SAMN06348132, study PRJEB24527) | human gut metagenome | biome: human gut; feature: ankylosing spondylitis patient; material: feces | host: Homo sapiens | place: China | collected 2015-10
CAAATGGACATCCTATTATGTTATGCTAATTTCAACACTATTTTAAAACAAAGCCTTTTATTTTAATAATAAAACCTATAAATATTTAGTTGTATTAATTAAATATAAACTATATAATTACTTTGAATATTAAGAGACGGAGTGAATAAAATGGAAGAAAGATTACAAAAGTACATGGCTAGATGTGGTATCGCTTCAAGAAGAAAGTGCGAAGAAATAATTTTAGATGGAAAAATTAAAGTAAATGGTACAGTTATAACAGAAGTGGGAACTAAAATTGATCCTGAAAAAGATATCGTTGAATATAATAATAACATTATAAAAGTAGAAGAAAAAAAAGTTTACATAATGCTTAATAAACCAGAAGGATATATAACTTCTGTCAAAGATGAAAAAGGTAGAAAAACAGTTTTAGATATAGTTAATGTTGAAGAAAGAATATATCCTATAGGTAGATTAGATTATGATAGTTCTGGATTATTAATATTAACAAATGATGGTAGCATTTATAATAATATAATTCATCCTAGAGTATCTATAAAGAAAAATTATATCGCTGTATGTAGAGGCAGATTTAGTGAAAATGACATTAAACGCTTTAAAAAAGGAATAGATATTGGTGGTTATGTTACTGCTGAAGCAGATATTGAAATAATATCCGAAGAAAAGAGATTTAATAAGAAAAAAAATTGTGATGAAATCTTATCAACTGTTGAAATTTCAATACACGAAGGTAAAAATAGACAAATAAGAAGAATGTGTTCTTCTTTAAATCATGAGGTTATAAGCCTTAAAAGAGTTTCAATAGGAAATATAAAATTAGGTTATCTAAAAAAGGGTGAGTGGAGACCTTTAACTGATAGCGAATTAAATTATATTAGAGGTTTGTAGAGGTTAACTTATGTTTAAATATGTTTCAGATGTTAGTATATTAGCACATAATATTATTAGTCAATATGTAGAAAATAAAGGTGTGGCAGTTGATGCAACATTAGGAAATGGATATGACTGTGATTTTTTATCTTCATGCTTTAAAAAAGTGTATGCTTTTGAAATTCAAAAAGAGGCTTGTGAAAAATACATAGATAAAAATAATAACGTAATAATAATAAATGAATCCCACCATAAAATAGATAAATTTATTAATGAAGAAATTGATTGTATATGCTATAACCTTGGATATTTACCAGGTGGTAATAAAGAAATAACAACATTAGCAGAAACTAGTCTTAAAAGTATACAACTTTCTTTAAATTTATTATCTAGTAACGGAATAATGGCCATAGCTATTTATAGAGGTCATAATGAAGGTAAAGAAGAGGAAAATTGCATTCTTCAATATTTAAGAAACTTACCTAAAAACAAGTTTGGAGTTATGCTACATGAATGTATAAATAGATCTAACACATCTCCATTACTAGTAATAGTAGAGAAAAAATAGTTTTTATTTGAATTTTTATTTATAAATCTTGCAATTTTTAATATACGAACATTGATTAAATTTATAAATAATGCTAAAATAATTGAAGTTAATTAAATTAGGAGCGTACAATAATGGAACGAAGTATTAATGATGAATCAAAGGATTTAATGAAATTAATTCAAATGAGATTTCCTAGATTAAGTAAAGGTCAAAAATTAATTGCTGAATACATATTAAAAAATTATGATAAAGCAGCATTTATGACAGCCGCTAAACTAGGAACTTCAGTTGGAGTTTCAGAGTCAACTGTAGTAAGGTTTGCAATAGAATTAGGTTTTTCAGGATATCCTAAACTTCAAAAGTCTCTTCAAGAGTTAATAAAAAACAAATTAACAACAGTACAAAGATTGGAGTTATCTAGTGACTATATAACTGAAGGTCATGCTTTAAAAGGTGTTTTAAAAGCAGATATGGAAAACATTCGATCTACAATGGAAAAAATCGATTATAATACATTTGAAGATGTTGTTAATAATATTTTTACGGCTAAGAGAATTTATATAATAGGTCTTAGAAGCTCAATGGCATTAGCTGAATTTTTAGGTTTCTATTTAAATATTATTTTACAAAATGTAAAAACTGTTGGTTATGGCATTTCTGATATCTTTGAACAAATGATAAATGTTGGTGAAGGAGATTTAGTAATAGGAATTGGTTTCCCGCGTTATGCTAGTAGAACAATAGATGCTTTAGCATTTGCTCAAGATAGAGGTGCAACAGTTGTCTCTGTAACAGATAGCTTTTTATCTCCATTAGCAACAAGAGCTGATTATGCATTAATTGCTCAAAGTAATATGGCGTCTTTTGTTGACTCTTTAGTAGCCCCATTATCAGTAATAAATGCTTTAATAATAGCTGTTGGAATGAGAGAAAAAGAAAACATTTCTTCTACATTTAATAGTCTTGAAGAAATATGGCAAGAATACAATGTCTACTCCTATAATAATAGAAATGTAGGAGATGATTAAGATATTTTATTCTAAAAGAGGAGGAATTAACAAATGTTAATTCCTTTAGTTATTATAAATAAAATTTTAGGAGGATTTCAAATGGCAAAAGTCATTGTAATAGGCGCTGGCCCTGCAGGAATAATGGCCGCAATTACTGCCTCTAAAAATCATGAAGTTATTCTTTTAGACGGAAATGATAGAGTTGGTAAAAAACTTTTTATAACAGGTAAAGGTAGATGTAATGTTACAAATGCTAAAGATATAAGTGAATTTTTTGATTATATTTATGGGAACCCTCATTTTCTATATAGCTCACTTTATTCCTTTACAAATGAAGATACTATAAACTTTTTTGAAAACCAAGGAATTAAATTAAAAACAGAACGTGGTGGAAGGATATTCCCATTATCTGATAAGTCATCTGATATTATAAAAGGACTTTCTAATGGATTAAAAGACAATAATGTTCAAGTTAAACTAAACTCTAAAGTAACTAATATTTTATCTAAAAACGATAGAATATTAGGCGTTGAAATAAATAACTCTCAGAAAATAATGGGAGATCATTTCATTATAGCCACTGGTGGGGCTTCTTACCCACTTACAGGATCTAGAGGGGAAGGGCATGTTTTTGCAAAAAAACTTGGACATAGCATAATTGATTTAAAACCTTCATTAGTTCCTATTGAATTAAATGAAAAATGGCTAAAGGAATTAATGGGGTTATCTCTTAAAAATATTTCATTAAGTATTTTAAAAAATAACAAAATTTTATATAAAGAACAAGGGGAAATGCTATTCACAAGCTTTGGTATGTCTGGTCCATTAGTATTAAAAGGTTCAAGGTTTATAAAAAATGATTCAAGTTATATAGCTTTGCTCGATTTAAAGCCAGCATTAGAAACTAACGAACTTGATAAAAGAATTCAAAAGGATTTTTTAAAGTATCAAAACAAAGAATTTAAAAATTCTTTAAATGATTTATTGCCTCAAAAGATAATTCCTTTAATAATTAAATTAAGTGGCATTCCAGAGGATAAAAAAGTAAATGTTATAACTAAAGAGGAAAGAAAAAATCTTGTACATATAATTAAAAATATTAAAATGGATATTAAAGGATTAAGACCTATTGAAGAGGCAATAGTAACAGCTGGTGGTGTTAATACATTAGAAATTGATCCATCTACTATGAAATCAAAGTTAATTACAAACTTATCATTTGCAGGTGAAGTTATAGATGTGGATGCATTTACTGGCGGTTATAATGTACAAATAGCGTTATCAACTGGATATATTGCAGGAAGCAATATTTAATAATATTCTAAAGTAAAATTTCGTTATTGGAAGCTATACAGAATTTATTCTTACAATTATTAGTTTAAATATCAAGTTTCCTTTAACGATTGTTATATTTTAATTTTAATTATATAATTAATAAGAACATAAGATAGAGGTTTTATTTGAAAGGTGGAAAAATTATTATGAGAATATCAGTAGCAATAGATGGACCAGCTGGTGCGGGGAAAAGTACAATAGCTAAATTAGTAGGCAAAAAATTTGATTTAATGTATATAAATACTGGAGCAATGTACAGAGCTGTAGCTTTATTAGCTAAAAGAAATGATATCGATACTACTAATATTGATGCATTAATGACAATGATAGATAACATGGAAATGCATTTTGAAAATGATGATTTAATATTAGATGGTGTTAACATTCAAAATGAAATAACAATGCCAGAAATAAGTGAAATAGTTTCTAACTATGCTTCTATTCCTGAGGTAAGAAGTAAGCTTGTTACTTTACAAAGAAAAATGTCAGAAAAATATAATGTAATTATGGATGGTAGAGATATTGGAACAGTAGTATTAAAAAATTCCAAATTTAAGTTTTTCCTAACAGCATCACCAGAAGAAAGAGCAAGAAGAAGATACACAGAACTTTTAAACAGAGGCTTAGATGTTAATTATGATAAACTTTTAGAAGATATAATAAAAAGAGACCACATAGATAGTACTCGTGCTGTTGATCCATTAAAAAAGGCTGATGATGCTATAGAAATTGATAGTTCTAATTACAATATTGCTGAAGTGACTGAAATAATTTGTAATTTTATAGAAAATGCTTTACAATAGATTAAGAGATATCATTTAAAAACTAAAGATATAGGAGAAAATTTATGAAGGTATTATTAGCTGAAAATGCTGGCTTTTGTTTTGGAGTTAAAAGAGCAGTAGATGAAGCAATAAAAACTCAAAAACAATTTAATAAAAAAATATATACATTAGGCCCATTAATACATAATGGTGATGTAGTACGATACTTAGAAGAAAATAGTATATATGCAATAGACCTAAATGACATAGATACTCTAAGTAAGGGAGATGTTATCTTAATAAGATCTCATGGCGTATCAAAAAAAACATTTGATGATTTAAATGAAAAAGGATTAATTGTTATAAATGCAACATGTCCATTTGTAACTAATATTCAACAAAAAGTTAATAAATTCTCACGTGAAGGATATAAAATTGTTATTCTTGGCGATGAAAAACATCCTGAGGTTGTTGGTATTAATGGTTGGTGTAATAATGATGCCATAATTACTAATGATGGTAGCTTTAAAGATCATCTTCCTAATAAGGTCTGTGTAGTTTCCCAAACTACAGAAAAAGAAGAAAATTGGGATAAAACAATGGCTAATTTATCTAAGGAATCAATTGAAGAATTAAAATCTTTTAATACAATTTGTGCCGCAACTGAAGAAAGACAAAAAAGTGTATATGATTTATCAAAAAATGTTGACTTCATGATTGTTATAGGTGGTAAGCATAGCTCAAACACAACTAAGCTATATCAAATAGCTAAAGCAAATTGTGATAATACAATTCATATTGAAAATGCTAGTGAATTACCTAAAGATTTATTAGAAAATAAGAATATTAAAAATATTGGTATAACAGCTGGAGCTTCAACTCCAGATTGGATTATAAAGGAAGTAGTCAAAATTATGGAGGGATTATAAAAATGGAAGAACAATTATTATTAATGAATGAAATGGACAGAAGATTTAAGATTGGTGATGAAATTGAAGGAGAAATACTTTCAATAAAGGATGGGCAATTACAAATATCATTAGTTGGATATAAGTCTGATGGAGTAATTCCTTTTAAAGAATTAACATCTGAAGATAGACTTGATTCATTATTAGAAACTTTAAAAGTTGGAGATACAATAAAAGCTAAGGTAATAAAGTTAAAAAATGAAGATAACTATGTAGTTTTATCTAGATTAGAATATGAAAAAGAAGAAACATTATCTAAGTTAGAAGATTTATTCAATAATAAATCTGAATTTGATGTTGTTATTAAAGAGGCTAAAGAAAAAGGGTTAGTAGCATACTATAATGGTGTTAGAATATTCATCCCTGCATCTCAAATAGATACAAAATATGTTGAAAATAAAGAAAGTCTAGTTGGAACTTCTTTAACTGTAAGATTAATTGATTTTTCAAGAGATAATCTTTCAAAGATAGTTGCATCAAGAAGAATAATATTAGAAGAAGCTAAAGCTGAAAAAGAAAAGTTGGCTTGGGATTCATTACATGAAGGTGATGTTGTAAAAGCTGAAATTAAAAGATTCACTAAATTTGGTGCTTTTGCAGAAATTAATGGTATTGATGGTTTAATCCACTTATCTCAACTTTCATGGAAACATGTTAATTCTTGCGAAGAAATATTAAAAATCGGTGAAATAGTTGATGTTAAAATTTTAAGCTTAGATAAAGAACAAAAGAAACTATCTTTAAGTATAAAAGCTTTAACTCCAGAACCATGGAGCGTAGTAGATGAAAAATATGCTATTAACTCAGCTGTTTTAGGGAAAGTAGTTAGAATTAATGATTTTGGTGCTTTTGTAGAATTAGAACCAGGAATCGATGGATTAGTTCACATATCTAAAATAAGCCATGATCACATTAAACATCCTTCTGAAGTATTAAAAATAGATGAAGAAGTTAAATGTATAATATTAAGTATTGATAAAGAAAATAAAAGAATTGCATTAAGTATAAAAGATGCACAATAATTTTTAGCAATAAAAAAAAAGATTACACATATATATAAGTGTAATCTTTTTATATATTAAGGGTTATGAGAAAATAAAAAATTAGGGGTTAAGTATGGTATTGTTAGAAAGGTTGTCTAGTAATAATTTTGAGAATTTTAAAACTTTAAATTTAGAGAGATTCAGTAAAGAAAACTACGATAAAAACTTTTTTGAATACTATGAAAAAGAAAAATTTTTTTTAAAAATTTTTTTAAAAAAGTTTGTTAAACTATTTATTTATAATAAAAATGTTATAGGCTATATATGGTATGAAGTTCCAGTAGAAATTCCAGTTCGAGTATGGTCATTATATGTTAAGCCAGAATATTTAGCTCTATTATCACCTAACATTCTAAATAGCTTCAATAACACTATTCTCTCTTATGAAACTTGTGATAATAAAACTAATAATGAAATGCTTTCAAAGTTAGGATTTAAAAAAGTAAAACCTTCAATTTTGATGATTATGAATTTAAAAAATTATAATAAAACACAACAAACAGATAATCTAATATCTTCATTAAAATATAATAAAGATTTGTTAAAGAAAATAAACATATTATATAATTCTAATATAGATGAGGTGAAAATCTCTATAGAAAAAGTTGTTTTAAAAAAAGATGAAGAACTGCGATGCAAATTACAAAATTCTATTTTTTCCTCTTCTACTCGAGTTCCTTTAGAAGTCGAAGATATCGAAAATGACATAGAACAAGAGTATTATATTGAAGATTTATCACTTTTTATTAAAGCTAATAATATAGCTATTGGATATGGTCAAATAATTTATAATAGAGACATGTATACTGTTGTTAACTTTGGTATAATAAAAGACTTTAGGAATTATGGGTTTGGTAAAATTTTATTAAACCAATTAATTCAAACAGCTAGGAATATGAATATTGATGATTTATTTATAAGAGTTGAGGAAACTAATTATAGTGCATTAAAATTATATAATTGGATTGGATTTACTCCTAAATCTATAATTAATAGATGGGAAAGATAAAAATAAAATTTATAATTTTTAATTATTTTTCTTTACACATATTAAATTTTTATAAGTGATAGTTAAATCTATCCTTATTTTTTTACATAAAAAAGCATTAAAGAAAAAAATACTAAGCGGTTTAGTATTTATTTTTTACAAAATATTATGTTATAATACATTAAGAATTGAATATATAAGTAACAATGGAGGAAATTTTTTATGGTTAACGAAATAAATAATAATTTATTAAAATACTATATAGAAACTTGGGGCTGCCAAATGAATGAAGAGGATTCAGAGAAACTTTCAGGTATGCTTAAAAGACTTGGATATACAAGAACAGAAGATAAAAATGAAGCAGGAATAATTTTATATAACACTTGTTGTGTTAGAGAAAATGCTGAAAATAAAGTATTTGGTAACTTAGGTCAATTAAAAAAATTAAAAGAGAAAAATCCTGATTTAATAATTGGTATATGTGGTTGTATGATGCAACAAGAAGGCATGGCTGATAAAATATTAAAGCAATTCCCATATGTTAATATTATATTTGGAACTCACAATGCATATAAATTCCCTGAATACTTAAATAGAGTAAGAACAGAAGGAGTTCAAATAAAAGAAATATTCAATAAAGAAGAGGAAATTGTTGAAGGTTTACCAATAGATAGACAAAGTGATGTAAAAGCATTTGTAACTATTATGTATGGATGTAACAACTTCTGTACTTATTGTATAGTACCATTCGTAAGAGGTAGAGAAAGATCAAGAAAGCCTGAAGATATAATAAATGAAATAAAGGATTTAGTTTCAAAAGGATATAAAGAAGTTACTTTACTTGGTCAAAATGTTAACTCTTATGGAAAAGGACTAGAAAATGAAGTTTCATTTGCAGAACTTTTAAGAATGATAAATGAAATTGATGGCTTAGAAAGAGTTAGATTTATGACATCTCATCCAAAAGATCTAAATGAAGATGTTATTAAAGCCATTAAAGAATGTGGTAAGTTATGTGAACAAATTCACTTACCTGTACAAAGTGGATCTGATAGAATATTAAAGAAAATGAATAGACATTATACAAGAGAATATTATATGTCTTTAGTAAATAAGATTAAACAAGAAATACCAGATGTAGCTATAACAACAGATATAATTGTTGGATTCCCTGGTGAAACTGAAGAGGACTTCTTAGATACTTTAAATTTAGTAAAAGAAGTACAATATGATTCAGCATTTACATTTATATATTCTAGAAGAAATAATACACCTGCTGATATGATGTTAAATCAAGTTTCTGAAGAAGATAAACACCATAGATTCAACAGATTAGTTGAAGCTGTAAATAATGGTGTTATAGCTAAGAATAAAGCTTATGATGGTAAAGTTGTTGAAGTATTAGTTGAAGGTACTAGTAAAAATGATGAAAGTAAGCTTTCAGGTAGAACTAGAAATGGTAGATTAGTTAACTTCTCTGGAGAAGGTGTAAAAGTTGGAGACCTAGTAAATGTTAAAATTACTAAAGCACAAAACTTCTCTCTAATTGGTGAAGCTATAAAATAGTTTTTAGGATAACTTCTATATAGAAGTTATCCTTTTTTATATTAACTATTTTATATCACACCTTACACATTATAATAACAGTATTTATAATTAAATTTATATATAAAAATCAAAAATATTGATTTAAGTAAAAGTACTCAAAATTACAAAAATTACTTTCATTTTTATTACTTTCTATTAATTTAGAAATGTTGTATAATTGTTGATAAACGGCTAAGATATCGAATTTAGCATATAAACTATAACTGAGGTGATTAACATGGGTTTAACTCCAATGATGAGACAATATATGGAGATAAAGGATAAGTATCAAGACTGTATCCTTTTCTATAGATTAGGTGACTTTTATGAAATGTTCTTTGAAGATGCAAAAACTGCTTCTAAAGAACTAGAATTAGTTTTAACAGGAAGAGAGTGTGGACTAGAAGAAAGAGCCCCTATGTGTGGTATTCCTTTCCATGCAGCTTCAAACTATATTTCTAGACTAGTAGCTAAAGGATATAAAGTTGGTATATGTGAGCAAATAGAAGATCCAGCACAAGCTAAAGGGATTGTTAAGAGAGACGTAATAAAAGTTATTACACCAGGAACATTCTCAGAAGCAAACGGAGAAGAGGAATATAAAAATACATATATAATGTCTATATATAACCAAGATGGATATTATGGAATTGCATCATCAGATATTTCTACTGGTGAATTCAAAACTACTTTCTTTAAAGAATTAAAAACAACTCTTTTAGATGAAGTATCTAAAATTTCACCTAAAGAAGTAATTGTAGATTTAAACTTTGATGAAGAGTTAATAAAAGAGATTCATAATATAAGCAATGCATTAATAACAAAAAAAGATATACTTCACTTTAACTGTACCGACGATGAACTTATAAATCAATTTAGTGAAGTAGAAGTTGCTGGATTAGACTTAAGAAGTAAAATAGCCTCTTCTGTATTATTAAAATATATATTAGATACTCAAAAAATGAGCCTTTCTAATATAAATATTCTTGAAACTTACGATATAGTTAATTATATGACTATAGATAGTAGTTCTAGAAGAAATTTAGAGTTAACAGAAAATCTTAAAGAAAAATCAAAAAAAGGTAGTTTAATTTGGGTTTTAGATAAAACATCTACTACAATGGGAGGAAGAACTTTAAGAAAATGGATAGAAGAGCCTCTAATCAATATAGATGAGATTAATAATAGATTAAATTCTGTAGATGAATTATTTAATAACATTTACTTTACGGAAGAATTACGTGAAGCTCTAAGAGATATCTATGATATTGAAAGAATAGTAGGTAAGATCTCTAACAAAAATGTAAACGCAAAAGATTTAGTATCTTTAAATATATCATTAAAAAAATTACCTGAAATAAAAGAAAGACTATCTGTGTGTAAAGCAGATTTATTAAGTAAATGGTATAAAAACTTAGATGTATTAGAGGATATAAGCACATTACTTTCAAAAGCCTTATTAGATGATCCTGCAACTTCTATTAAAGAAGGTAATATAATAAGAACTGGTTATTCTGACAAAGTAGATGAACTAAGAGAGGCAAAATTAAACGGTAAACAATGGATTGCTTCACTAGAAAGTAAAGAAAGAGAATTTACTGGAATCAAATCACTAAAAATAGGATATAATAAAGTTTTTGGGTATTATATAGAAATTTCTAAGGCTAACTATAACTTAATACCTGAAGGAAGATATATAAGAAAACAAACTTTAGCAAATGCTGAACGTTATATTACAGAAGAACTTAAGGTAGTTGAGGAAAAAATTCTTGGTGCTGACGAACATTTAATGGCACTTGAATATGAACTATTTGTAGAGTTAAGAGATAAAGTAGAAGGTCAAATTCCTAGATTAAAAAATAGTGCTAATATAATATCATCATTAGATGCCCTTACTACTTTAGCTAAAGTTGCTGTTGATAATGATTATATTAGACCTACTATAAATAATGAAGGAGTAATAGAAATAGAAGATGGTAGACATCCTGTGGTAGAAAAGGTAATAGGTAACGGAGAGTTTGTATCTAATAATACATGTATTAATAAACATGATAATAGATTACTTTTAATAACAGGACCTAATATGGCTGGTAAATCAACTTATATGAGACAGGTTGCATTAATTACTCTTATGGCCCAAATAGGTTCATTTGTACCTGCTAAAAGGGCTAATATATCTGTTTGTGATAAAATCTTTACAAGAATAGGTGCATCAGATGATTTAGCTGGTGGTAAATCGACATTCATGGTAGAAATGTGGGAAGTATCTAATATATTAAAAAATGCTACCCCTAATAGTTTAGTATTATTAGATGAAGTTGGAAGAGGAACATCAACTTATGATGGTTTAAGTATTGCATGGTCTGTCATAGAATATATCTCTAAAAATAATAACTTAAAGTGTAAAACACTATTTGCTACTCACTATCATGAACTAACTAAACTAGAAGGAATAATTGATGGTGTTAAAAACTATTCAGTTGCTGTTAAAGAAACTGATGAGCAAGTTATTTTCTTAAGAAAGATAGTTGAAGGAGGAGCAGATCAATCTTATGGTATTGAGGTTGCTAAACTTGCTGGATTACCGTTGGAAGTAATAGATAGAGCCAAACATATATTAGCTAAATTAGAAAATGAAAAATCAATAGAAATAGATAAACTATTTAATAATTATAAAGAAAAAGAAGCGTCAATAAAATCTGAAAATATTAATGAAAAAGAAGTAGCTATAGAAAAGGAAGAAATTATTGTAGAAACTCCTATAGAAGAAGTACCTAAAGAAGAAGTTAAAACAGTTAATGAAGCTACTATAGTTAAAGAAAGCAATGAAGTATTACAAATAGACTTCACTATGCTTGAAAAAGAATCTTTATTATCAGAAATTGCAAATATAGAGGTTATGACTATGACACCTTTAGATGCAATGAATACTTTATTTAAAATAGTTCAAGATGCTAAAAAATTAAAATAGGAGGTGCTCTATGAAAAGAATTAACCTATTAGATGAACATACTTCTAATAAGATAGCTGCAGGGGAAGTTGTAGAGCGACCTTCCTCTGTAGTTAAAGAACTTGTAGAAAACTCTATAGATGCTGGTTCTAAGAATATAACTATTGAAATAGAAGAGGGTGGAATAGCACTTATAAGAGTCATTGATGATGGCTCTGGAGTTCATAACTTAGATATAGAAAAGGCCTTCTTACCACATGCTACATCTAAGATAAAAACTGTTGAAGATATATATTCTATAAACACTTTAGGCTTTAGAGGAGAAGCTTTACCATCTATAGCTTCTGTATCTAAATTAACTTTTAGAAGTAAACCTTCTGAATGTGACTTTGGTAAAGAAATAATTCTAGAAGCTGGCGAAAAGGTATCATTAACTGATATAGGAATGAATAACGGTTCTGTAATGGAAGTTAAAGATTTATTTTTCAATGTTCCTGCTAGAAGAAAATTTTTAAAATCTACTTCAAGGGAAGGTAGTTTAATAAATGATATTATCTTAAGAATAGCTTTATCTAATCCTGATATATCTTTTAAACTATTTAACAATGGTAAAAAGACATTACATACATATGGAGATGGTAACTTAAACAATGTCATAAGAACTATTTACGGTAAAAATATCTCTGAGCATGTATTACCCTTTGAATATGAAGATGAAACTTTAAAGGTTCATGGTTATATAGGAAAAGAAATAATAGCTAGGGGCTCTAGAAACAACGAAAGTATATTTGTTAATAATAGATATATAAAAAATAAAACAATCGTAGCAGCTGTAGAAAATGCATTTAAATCATTCTCAACAGTTAACAAATTCCCTTTCTTTGTACTTTTTATAGATCTGTCACCAGACTCAATAGATGTTAATATACATCCTACAAAAGCGGAAATAAAATTTAAAGACGAAAGAGTTATTTACAAAAGGGTATTTGATGCAGTTCATAATGCTTTAAAAGAAGATATATTTAATTCATTTGCAGTAGAAGATAAATTTGTAAATGAAGAAATTGTTGAGGAGATTAAATTAGATTTAGATACAGCATCTAAAAGTAGTAATATAGATGAACCAATTGTTTCTAATAAAGTTGAACCTTCTATAAAGGATATATATAATAATGTAACTATACATGATGTTGCTAAAGAAGAGGATTTATATAATAAATTAAAGGAATTAAATAAAAATAAAACTATTAATTCTTATAATGATAATATAAATAATAATTCAGAGTCATTAAATAATACAACTATAAATGAAAATACTAATAGTAGTGAGTATTATACTACAAATGATTTTACCTCTTCACAAGCTACTTTACCTACGGTAGAAAAGTCTGATAATTTTAATTCATCTACAGCTTCTATAGAAATAAAAAAAGAAATATCAACAGAAAAAGAAGTAAATAAAGCTAAATTCCCAGATCTAAGAGTTATTGGTCAATTTAGTAAAACTTATATATTGGCTGAATATTTAGATACACTTTATATAATAGACCAACATGCTGCTCATGAAAAAATACTATATGAAAAGTATGTAAAAGATATAGAAAGCAAAGAAATTATAGTACAACAATTACTAATTCCTTGCATAATAGATTTATCTTTAGATGACTATGAATGTTATAAGGAAAATACAGAGATATTCACTAATGCAGGATTTGTTATAGAAGAATTTGGCGGTAATACCATTGCGTTAAAAGAAGTCCCTTACTTTTTAGGAAAACTAGATGCCAAAAACTTCTTATTAAGTATAATTGATAACTTAAAAAACTTAGGTAGCGGTAAAACAGTAGACGTTAAATTAAATAAAATCGCTACTATGGCATGTAAGGCTGCAGTTAAGGCAAATGATTATTTAACACAAATAGAAATGGAAAAACTTATTTCTGATTTAAGATATATAGATAATCCATTTAACTGTCCACATGGAAGGCCTATAATAATTAAATTTACAGAATACGAATTAGATAAAAAGTTTAGAAGGATAGTATAGAAAGGTTTATAATATGAAAAATAAAATATTAGTTTTAGCAGGTCCAACAGCAGTAGGAAAGACAGCTTTATCTATAGAGTTAGCTAAGAAATTAAATGGAGAAATAGTATCAACAGATTCTATGCAAATATATAAATACATGGATATAGGTTCAGCAAAAATAACACCTTCTGAAATGGATGGTATAAAACATCATATGATAGATGTAACGACACCAGATAAACCATTTTCAGTTGTAGATTTTAAAACTTTAGCAGAACCAATAATTGATGATTTATTAACAGAAAATAAGCTTCCTATTTTAACAGGAGGTACAGGGCTTTATATAAATGCATTAACTTGCAATATGAATTTCACTGATGCACCAAGTGATGAAGAATATAGAAAAGAGTTAGAAGCTCTTGCAATAGCTAAAGGAGATATTTATATTCATGAAATGCTAAAGGAAATTGATCCTATAAGTTATAACTCTATTCATCCTAATAATAGGAAGAGGGTAATAAGGGCATTAGAAGTATATAAAGTAACTAATAAGCCATTTAGTTCATTTAATGCTGGTGAAGACTTCTATAAAAGCAAATACGACGTTCATTATTATGTTTTAGATATGAATAGAGAAAGGCTTTATGATAGAATAAATAGAAGAGTAGACATAATGTTTGAAAATGGCCTTCTAGAAGAATGTATTAAATTAAAGGAAAATGGGTATAATTCATCTATGCAGGCAATGCAAGGAATAGGATACAAAGAAGTACTTTTATACCTTGAGAATTCCATAACATTAGAAGAGGCTATAGAAATGATTAAACAAGGTTCTAGAAACTATGCTAAACGTCAATTAACTTGGTTTAGAAAGGATCCAAGAGCTAAATTCTTAAATAAAGATCTATTATCTGATGATGAAATACTTCAAATAATAATAGATGATTTAAATAATTAATAAGTTTATAATTATATAAAAATAAATGCTTAGCCATGGAGGTGGTTATTATGAATAAACAAAGCAATAATATCCAAGATATTTTCTTAAATAACGCAAGAAAAAGTAAAACTTTAGTATCTATTTATTTAGTTAACGGATTCCAATTAAGGGGATTTGTTAAAGGCTTCGATAATTTTACTGTTATTTTAGATTGTGAAGGAAAACAAATGCTAGTATATAAACATTCAATAACAACAATAAATCCATCAAAACCTCTTCCTTTTTTAGATAATGAAAACTTATAGGAACTGCATATAGCAGTTCCTTTTCTCTAAGTGCATTAATTTTATAACTTTTAAATATAAAAAACTTTATATTTAATATATTATTATATATAATAATTATGAAATAATATATAATGGAGGAACTTTAATGTTAAGAGAAACAGAAAAGTTAATGATGGAATCCTACAACATAAAGCCACATGTATTCGAATTATATAAAAAGGCTTTAAGTGATGTAGAAGAGCAATTTAAAATTTATGATGAAATAAGAGAGTATAATCAATTAAAAGTGCTTAATGCATTTCAAGAGGAAAGAATAAGTGATATGCATTTTACAAATTCATCAGGATACGGATATGATGATATTGGTAGAGATACTTTAGATAAAGTATATGCAAGAATATTTAATACTGAAAGTGCTTTAGTTAGACCACACTTTGTAAATGGGACTCATGCTATCGGTTGTGCATTAATGGGAAATTTAAAAACAGGAGATACTATGGTATGTATTACTGGTGCTCCTTATGATACTTTACATAACATAATTGGCATAAGCGGAAAAGAAAATATAGGATCATTAAGAGAGTATGGCGTTAACTATAAACAAGTAGATTTAAAAGATGGTACTTTTGATACTGAAAAGATTATCGAAGTCCTTAAAGAAGATCCTACAATTAAATTAGTACATATACAAAGAAGTACAGGATATGGATGGAGAAAATCATTCTTAGTTTCTGAAATAGGAGAAATAATTTCAAAAATAAAAGAAGTCAGAAGTGATGTTTGCGTTTTTGTAGATAACTGTTATGGAGAATTAATAGATAAAATTGAACCTACAGATGTTGGTGCTGATTTAGTTGCTGGATCACTTATAAAAAATCTAGGTGGTGGAATAGCACCAACTGGTGGGTATGTTGCTGGTAAGGCAAAATACGTAGAGCAAGCAGCTTATAGACTAACAACTCCTGGAATAGGAGGGGAGTGTGGTTCTACATTTGGCGTTATGAGACAACTTTATCAAGGGCTATTCTTAGCACCTCATATAGTTATGGAAGCTCTTAAAGGCGCTGTATTCTGTTCAAGAATAATGGAGATTGCAGGATTTGAAGTTTTACCTAAATATAATGATAAAAGAAGCGATATTATTCAAGCTATTAAATTTAACGATAGAGACAACTTAATAAAATTCTGTAAGGGTATTCAAAAAGGATCTCCTATTGATTCTTATGTTGAATGCGAACCATGGGCAATGCCTGGATATAATGATGAAGTTATAATGGCAGCTGGTGCATTTATTCAAGGTTCATCTATTGAATTATCTGCAGATGCTCCTATAAGAGAACCTTATATAGCATATTTACAAGGTGGTTTAACATTTGACCATGCAAAAATAGGTATATTAATTTCATTAAATAACATAATTTAAGTATTAAAAGAGGCTATAAATTTAATGAGGGCACTGAAAAAGTGCCTTTTATTTTTGCCTAAATTACATGGTAAAAAATGAGAGCCCTTAGAAGCCATTCTAAGGGTTCTCTATTAACTTTTTAGACATATTTGACCTCTGAAATTTTCCTAAAATTTTGATATTTACTCAATAATTTTAGTTTTTCAGTGGCTTCAAATTTAATATAGCCTCTTTTTAAATACTATTTTTATCAATATATAAATCATTCTCTATAGAATCTATATTTTTTTCATCTATATTTATATCTTCTAGATATTCATGACTATCTATATTGGTATCTTCATTTTTTTCATAGTTATCATATAACTCTTCTATTAAAAGCTTTAATTTACTATTAATAATATCATTAGTAAATTCTTCTTCATTCTCTAACTTATCAAATTCACTCCCTACAGTACTTTCTGCAATCCTTTCCTCAATTATTTCAATATTACTATTTTCTAAAGTATTATTTTCAAAAGGATTTTCATTATTAATTAAATAATCATAATTGTTAGGTATAACAAAAAGTTTTTTACATCCTTCTTCATTAGATTTAACAAAAAACTGTAAAACTATATTAAGCAAATCATCCGAAGATAATATAGAATTAGCAAAAGAAAGAGAGTATAAGTATAAATCGAATTCTCCTAAACAGTAAATTACTATTAATGGTAGAATAGAAAACAGTATAAAAGGCATAATCAAATTTAAACATAATAGAGCAGAGTGTATTTCTTCCTTTAATTCACTAGTAACAATTCGTTTATTGTTAAAAAACACCAAGCTATTATTGGTATTTTTAAATGGATTCTTATAAAACAAAGTATGAATAAACTCATGTGGAATTTGAATTAAATAGAAACTAAGAATATAAAAAATTATAAAATTTGCAATTGTTATTTTAATATCCTGAATCGTTGTAGAATAACTACCCAGCATATATCCAAACCCATATCCATATAAAAGAATAAATAGTATTCTTATAAGAATTCGTCTATTTAAATACTTATCTCTATGGTAATCTTCTATCGGGCATATTATATTTTCGCTATCATAATCTCCAGCTTTCTTAATAAACCTACCTAGAGTTATTTTCATACTAATCACACACCTTCGAATTTAAAATAAAAAGAGTCATACAATATTGTATGACTCCTTAAATATTAATATGTCCTAAATAGGCCAACTAATTTGCCCAAAATTATGCAATCATCAACTATAATGGCATCCATATTATCATTTTCTGGTTGTAGTCTAATATGATTTTTTTCTTTATAAAACCTTTTTATAGTGGCTTCATTTTCTATTAATGCAACAACTATCTCACCGTTATTTGCCGTTTTACATTCTTCTATTATAGCCAAATCCCCATCGAATATTCCTGCATTAATCATGCTATCTCCGCTTATATTAAGCATAAACAGTTCTTTATTATGACTTACATAATCAAGTGGAATAGGGAATATATCTTCTACATTTTCATTTGCTAATATTGGTAAACCAGCAGTTACTTTTCCTATTATAGGAACATTAACCATCTCTCTTTTCACTGAATTATCTATTATTTCTAACGCTCTTGGCTTAGTAGGATCTCTTTTTATTAATCCCTTACTTTCTAAACGCTTAAGATGTCCATGAACTGATGATGTAGATTTTAATCCTACAGCTTCGCAAATTTCTCTTACTGAAGGAGGGTATCCTTTGTTATCGGTGTAAGTTTTTAAGAATTCATATATTTCATTTTGTTTTTCGCTTACTTCACGCATTTTCAACACCTCACTTATTTAAATATATTATAACATATACCAATTACAATATCAAACTTATGTTCTTTATAATAATAAATAATATTTATTATTGAAATATAATAAAATAACTGATAGAATGATAAGGTTAATAGAACTAGGTGGTGATTTTATGACTTATAAATATACTGAAGATGATTATTGTGATTTATTTTCTAAAAAAATCTGTGATAATTGTGGAAAATGCTTAGAAGAAGATGGTATTGATATTAGAGCCATCAATATTGATGATATAGCTAAAACTGTTGAAGAAAATGCATTTATTGAAGAAGAACTGAAAAATGCTTTAGATGCATTAAAAGAAGAAGAAAAAGACTCTGAAAATTCTTCTGAAGAAGAAATTACATTAGAAAATTACAACGATATTTTAAATAACCTAGATAACAACGAAGATTATGTTGATGCTTTTGATAATATTGTTTACTTCGATGAACTTGGAGTAGACAACGATACAGAATTAGAAGAATTAACAGAAGAAATTTATCCAGGTATAAGAAAAATGAAAAAATAGAAAATATTAAAATTAAAAGAAACTCTTGGTATTTTTGAGTTTCTTTTAATTTATAAGCTATTTTTTTATCTATTTACTATAAAAATGAACTTTTTACGAGTAGTGAACATACGTTCTTTTATTCATTTTTTATATTAGCAAGTGGATTTGAATTAGCTGCTTCTCTTAAAATCTCTTCATCTATATGAGTATAAATTTGTGTTGTAGATATATTTTCATGACCTAATATACTTTGCAAACTTCTAATATCAACATTCCCATGTTTATACATCAAGGTAGCTGCAGTATGCCTAAGTTTATGAGGAGTATATTTAGCATTTGTTAACCCAGCATTCTTAACATGTTTTTTCACCAATAACTCTACAGTCCTTTTATTTATTGGAGTATTTCTAGAAGATAGAAATAAATATTTTTTATTTTCATCTGTTGCTTTAGAATCATTTCTTTTAGAAAGGTAATTATTTATAGCTGATATACATGCATCATTCAAATAAACAGTACGCTCCTTATTACCTTTTCCTATTATAGTTAGGGTATCTCCCTTTATTTTATCTATTTTTATGGAACACAATTCTGATAAACGCATTCCGCAATTAAGAAATAAAGTTAATATACAATAATCTCTTAAGTAATTGCAATTACAATTATCTAAAGAGGAGAGTAGTGAAACACTTTCATCTAATGTAAGATATATAGGATGCCTTTTATTTATTTTAGGAGATTCTAATTCAGTTGCTGGGTTAGAATTTATTATTTTAGCTTTTCCTTGCAAATAATTAAAGAAAGATTTAAAAGTAGCTACTTTTCTAGCTCTAGCGTAGGCTCCGTTCCCCCTTTGTTTTTCCACAAAAGATAAAAATGCATAAAGATCTGTTAGAGCAATACTTCTTACAAAATCTTCTCCTAGATCATTTATAGGTATATCTTCAAATTCTATATTATCTGGTATGTAATAACCTTTATATACCTTCAAATATTTAAATAATAAGCATAAATCTATTTTATAAGCTTCAATAGTATTTTTTGATTTACCTTTAATAGTTTCTAAGTAATTCAAAAAGTCCATAATAACCTTAGGAAGTTTATTTACTTCTTGAACTTCGATACCAAATCTATTCTTCATATTATTTATATATTTTTCATCATCTTTGATAATTGAATTTATATCAATTTTGCTTTTAGTTTTTTTCACATTTGAATTATGTATTTCAGTCATTTAAATCCCCCTTATATACGATTTAGCATTAATCTCATTATATCATAGGAATTTTATGCTAACAATTAGATTTATTTCGCTAAATGGTTATTTAGCGAAATTATTTTTAGGTTTTTTTCTCTATTTTTTTAGTATTTTAGTCTTTATTAGATATTTATTTTTTCGCCTTCTATATTTATCTTTATGCTTCTTATAAAAACTTCTTTAAAATTTATTTTTATGTTTATCCACCTTAATCTTTTATTAATTGATACTTTCAATTCTATTGAATTTAAAATTTCAACTTTTTCTTAATATTATTAAATCTACATTTTGCGAAAATATAAATTTTAAATTTTATTTAAATTGATATTTTTATTTTTATTGATAAAAAAATAAAACGCATATAAAAATACGTTTTATTTTTCAATTTCTACAATTTTAACAACTAAGTCAGATTTCAACAATTCTGATTTAGAAAAACCTTTTCTAAAATATCGTATTTGCTTATATTTTTCTCCATTCATTTCAAAATCAAGAACATCAATACGATCACCGCTATATATTATTGGTTCCTTTTGGCCTTTAATACTAATCTTAATTTTCATAACTTACTCCTTTGTGTAATTATATATTTAGTATACATCATCATTTTAAATTTATAAAGAAAAAAGGAAAAGTTTATATAAACTTTTCCTCAACTCTATAAATAGATTTTTTACTTCTTGAAAATCCCAAAAGGTTTTCCAACTGGTAAAAATACTCTTCCAAAATGTTTATTTAATACAGCAGCTGCTGAACCATAGAATGACATTATTGCAATTAATAATTCAGACCATGCAGCTATTCCGTGTGTTAATTCTGGCATAATACCAAATGAATTTAATGATAATCCTATAAATAAGAAATCAATTAAAACAAATATTGTAAATAACACTTTGTGAGTTTCCATAGCTCCTATTGTCATAAATACAGTAAATATTAAATAACCTAAGAAAGCAAATCCTAATTGCTTAGTATCTGTAGCTTGAGCTAATTTTTCTCCAAATACTCCATTTTGAATTAACCAAGTGAATCCCATTGAATACCAGAAGAATGCATAAGCACCGAATGCTGTTGCACCAAAAGTATTATCATGTTTAAAATCATTTATACATGCAAATAATTGAGCTGTTGCACCTAAGAATATAGCCCATGGTAATACTAAAGATACCCCTGATGTTAATCCTAATTTTTGAGATGAAGCAACTAACGTTATTATAGCTAGTCCAAATAATCCTAATGCTGACGGATCAGCAGTAACAATTTTTACCTTTTGTGTGTTTTCCATATTTTCCTCCTAAGTAACGTTTATTATGACCTAATCAAGATTATCAGAAACTCAATATCTTGTCAATATTTTATGACCTATTGTTATTATATTCCTCTATCTTTCTAGCTATACCCTCTAAATATTCTTGACGTTCATACTTTTCCAATAACTCTTCTTCCAACTTTGTTTTTTCTTGATCCAATTCATTTAACAAACCATAACTACTAGAGTTCTTATTCATTTCCTCTTCTATTTCAGCTATTTTCATCTCTATAGCTTCAATATCATTATAAATATTTTCAAACTCCTTTTGTTCTTTAAATGTAAATTTAGGTCTTTCATCCTTATTTTTTACATATTCCTTTTTCTTAGTGTTCTCACCTTTAGAAGTTTGTTCTTCTTTTTCTCTTAAAAATTTAATTTCTTTATTTATTAAATAGTCACTATAATTCCCATTATAAATATTAATTAAGCCTTTACTTTCAAAAGAAAAAATCTTATTACAAATTCTATCTAAAAAATATCTATCATGAGAAACAACTATTACAACTCCTACAAATTCATCAATAAAATCTTCTAATATCTTTAGGGTTTCTATATCAAGATCATTTGTAGGCTCATCTAATATAAGAACATTTGGAGCTTCCATTAGAACTCTTAACAAATGTAATCTTCTTCTCTCTCCACCTGATAGCTTTTCAATCATTGTATACTGCATAGTTCCATCAAACAAGAATCTTTCTGCTAGTTGAGATGCACTTATTTTACTTCCATCCTCAGTAGGAATCCATTCCCCACCTTCTTTTATATAATCTATAGCCTTCATTGATAAATCCATATGAGAATCATCTTGTGTAAAAGTAGCTATTTTTACAGTCTCTCCTACTTCTATATCACCATTGTCTGGCATAATGGAACCTTTTATTATATTCAATAATGTTGTCTTACCAACTCCATTATCTCCTATTATTCCAATTCTATCTTCCTTTAAAATAGTATAACTAAATTTGTTTATAAGGTTCTTTTCACCATAACTTTTGCTTATATCATGTAACTCAATAATTTTTTTACCTAATCTAGTTCCTATAAATGACATTTCAAGACTTGGTTTTGGTGCTATGTACTCTTGATTAACTAAATCATCAAATCTTTGAAGTCTAGCTTTTTGCTTTGTTGTTCTAGCTTTAGCTCCTCTTCTTACCCATTGCAATTCTTTTGCAATTAACTTTTGTCTTTTTTCTTCTGATACAGCTTCTATTTCTAATCTTTCAGCTTTCTTCTCTAAAAAATCACTATAATTACCTACGTATTGATATATATTTCCTCTATCTAATTCTAATATCTTATTAGATACTCTATCTAAGAAATATCTATCATGTGTAATCATTAACAAAGCCCCTTTACGGCTATTTAAATATTCTTCTAACCATTCTATAGAATCAGAATCTAAATGGTTTGTAGGCTCATCTAGAACTAATAGTTCACAAGGTTTAATTAAAGCTGAAGCTAAAAATACTCTTTTCTTTTGCCCCCCAGATAAAGCACCCATTTTCATTGCATAATCTGTTATTCCAAGTTTGTTTAATATTACCTTTACTTCACTTTCTAAATTCCATAAGTTTAATGTATCTATTTTCTCTTGTATTTTAATTAACTTATTATTATCTTCTTCATTAAAGCCATTATTACTTATTTTTTCAAGTAATTCTTCATATTCCATTAGCAACTTCATCTCAGGCGTATCACCTTTAAATATCTGTTGTAGTACAGTTGCATCAGCATCAAATTCAGAGTTTTGCTCTAGATACTCTACTCTCACACCTTTTCCTTTAGTTATAACTCCATCAAAGAACTCATCTCTACCAGTAACAATCTTTAATAAAGTAGACTTTCCACTACCATTAAGACCAATAATTCCAATTTTATCTCCTTCATTAATACCAAAAGATACATTATTTAATAATATTTTTTCACTATAAGTTTTGCTAATATTTTCAACATTTAATAAATTCATTTCTTTCTCCTTTGATTATTCATTTCATTCACTAATTTTATCATATTTTAATAATACAGTTCAAATTTAATACAAAATTAATGGCACCTTTTATAGATGCCATTTCAATAAATTTAATTATTCATTTAATAATTTGTGTATTTTCTGAACCTCTTCATTTTTATTCATCCACCAGTTTCTATACCATACAAAAATCACTTTACAACCTGAATTCATTAAATCTATTATTTTAATTAATTCTTTAAAATCAAAAAACTCTTTATTATTTATATATATAACTTTATTTTCTGCTTTTCCAAAATCAACATATATAATTGAAATATCATCTTCTTTTTGAAAAATAGTATATCCTAAATTATTAAGCATTTTAAATATACTTCGATCTAACTTTTCATTACAAACTTCATCACACTTTATTTCTTTATTCTCTGATATATCCATTAAATCTGATTGTTCAACAATTAGACTAAATACTTCATCTATCTTTTCTTTATTTTCTATATATTGATTTTCATCTAAAATAGCTATGGGAAATATCTTTAATAAAAACTCTACATTTTCTTCGTTATATCTCGCATTAATTAATTTATCAATATCTAGTGTATCTAATTTCATATTATTTTCTTTAGCAAACCTATTAGTTTCTTTATTACAATTTTTTCTTAAAGCTTGTAATAATATTTTATGATATGATTTTAATGCTCCATTTAATCTATCTATTTTTTCATATAGCTTATTATAAGAATTTATGGTATCCATATTATCATTCTCTATAGCTTCTATCTGCTTATAGCAGTAATATTTAGGAATAAATTCTAATATACTATTTAAATCATTTTTATTATTTAATTTTTCATATATATAATTTAAAAGCTCCTTTGAAAACTCACTCAGCATTTCAATATTATTTTCCACTTCTAAGTAATCTTTATATATAGATAACGTTTCTTTAACATACTTTATATAGTTATATAGCTCCTCTTCATTTACAATCCTATTATTTATTTCATCTAAAACTTCATCTTTATAAACCTGCTTTATAAAAGAAAATGATTTTGAAAACATATTTAAATTTTCTATATTTTCAATGTATTGATTATATATTAATTTTTCTTTTTCATCATATTCTTCATATAACTTTTTTTTCCTTATAGTCATTTCCTTATATTTTTTAATTCCAAGGCATTTATACCATTTAAAACTTTCTGCCTTATTAAGAATTTCTTTATTATATTTGTAATTTATACTTTTTACTAACTCTTTAATTTGATCATCACTATATTTTTTATAATATACTTTTTCACTTTGAAAATCTTTTGTATATTCATTAAAATAAATCGGTGGTATAAATGCAAAGTTGTTATTTAAAATTCCACTTAATTTACTTATAACCTTATTGATATCATCTTTATTAATATTATTTTTTATTATATCAAATTTTCTATTATTCTTAAATTTCTTATATTTAATAAAACTATTTACATATTTATTTTTTATTAAATAATCAACCTCTTTAATTATTTTCGAACTATCACCTTCTATAACTATTGGAGATTTACTCAATATAGAATAGTAGTCAAACTCCTTATCTTTAAATTCAATACTTTTATTAGTAATTGAATATAAATCATTTAAAGAATAACTCATTTCACTCCTATCAACAAATGCAGAAAATATTTTTATAATATTTTCTGCATTATTATTTATTTGTCTTCTTAAAACTATCATCTTTTTAATCTCTAAATCTCCATCATTATCATCTTGTTCAATCTCATTAATAATTTCATATAATCTTTTCTTGTCAAATTTATTTATTATAAAATCATTAAAATAATTAATAATTTCATTAAGTTCTTCATTTCTCTTTATTATCGCAACATTCTTTTTATTTATTAAATTTTCAATGATATCATCAAAAGCTTTATTATTTAACATAAGTTTATAAATGCTATTCATAATAAATTTCCCCTTATACTATTATTACTATAAGATATGATTTTCCTATTAATTACATTACTCTCATTAATAATTTAATAGAAAAACTCGCTTTAAGCATAATACTATGCCTAAAGCGAGTTTCTCTAAAAATAATTAAACATTAATTTCACTTTTTATATCTAAAGCATCTTTATTTTCTTTTATAATAGGTTCAACATACTCTTCTATAAATTCGACAACTTGACTTGGAGCTCTTCCAACGAATTTTTGAGGATCTATGATAGCTAAGATTTCTTCTTTACTTAAATTAAATAATTCATCTGCTATAATTCTCTCGATTAAGTCATTGTTTAATCCTTCTCCCTTAACTCTTTGAGATGCAGCCATAGAATGTACTCTTATTCTCTCATGTAATTCTTGTCTATCTCCACCTTTTTTAACAGATTCCATCATTATATTTTCTGTAGCCATAAATGGTAATTCATTATTAACATGACTAGCAATTACCTTTTCGTATACAACCATATTTTCAGCTATATTAATATATAAATTTAATACACCATCTAACGCTAAAAAAGCTTCTGCAACAGATATTCTCTTATTAGCAGAATCATCTAATGTTCTTTCAAACCATTGTGTAGATGCTGTTATTGCAGGATTTAACGCATTTACAATTACCGTTCTTGCTAAAGCACCAATTCTTTCACTTCTCATAGGATTTCTCTTATAAGCCATTGCAGAAGATCCTATTTGATGTTTTTCGAATGGTTCCTCTATCTCCTTCATACTTTGTAATAATCTTAAATCATTACTAAACTTATAAGCACTTTGAGCTACTTCAGATAATGTATTTAATACTATTGAATCAACTTTTCTTGGATATGTTTGACCAGTTACTCCATAACTCTTATCAAATCCCATTTTTTCAGCAACATATGTATCTAACGCCTTAACCTTATTTTCATCACCTTCGAATAAATTCATAAAGCTAGCTTGAGTACCAGTTGTCCCTTTTACCCCTCTTAATTTTAATTTACTTAATAAAAAGTCTATATTTTCTATATCTAATACTAAGTCCTGCATCCATAGCGAAGCTCTTTTACCTACAGTTGTTAATTGAGCTGGTTGAAAGTGTGTAAATCCTAAAGTAGGCATATCTTTATATTTCATTGCAAAATTAGAAAGATGATATAATACAGTAACTATTTTCTTCTTAGTTAATAATAAGGCATCTCTCATTATTATTATATCAGTATTATCCCCAACATAGCAGCTAGTAGCCCCTAAATGTATTATCCCTTTCGCATTTGGACATTGTAATCCATATGCATGCACATGACTCATAACATCATGTCTTACTTCTTTTTCTTTCTTTATTGCTTCTTCATAATTTATATTATTTATATTAGATTTTAATTCATTTATTTGTTCATCTGTAATATTTAACCCTAATTCTTTTTCACCTTCAGCTAAAGCAACCCAAAGCTTTCTCCAAGTTGAAAATTTCATATCATCAGAAAATATATAACTCATTTCCTTTGATGCATATCTTGAGTTTAATGGCGAATTGTATAGATTTGTCATTTAAATACCTCCGAATGTTATCTATTATTAATATAATATAATTCGTATTATACCATATTTTTATTTATTTTGTTAGTTATATTTCAAAAAAAATTTTCATATTATTTTATTGAATAATACAATACGGAGGATTTATTATGTGTAAGTTAAACTTCTTTGATAAGCTATCTGCTATACTCGTTTTATTAGGTGCAATTAACTGTGGTGGTATAGGACTTTTTACTACTAATATTATAGCTTCTTTAGTAGGTAATAATGTTATTATATTTAGAATAATATATATATTAATCCTAATAGGCGCTATTGACCTAATTTCTCTTCTGTTTAGATGTAATATCTTTAAAACAATAAACAATAATTAACTTAACTACATAAAAAATGGAAAAATAAAAAAAGTGCATAAAGCACTTTTTTTATTTTAGTCTTCTAAAGTTTCGATTAATTTAGCAATTTCTTCAGCTGCTAAAGTTTCATCATCACCGCTAGCTGTTACTGTGATGTTAGCTCCTTTAGTAACTCCTAATGATAAAACACCGATTAAGCTTTTAACATTAGCTTTCTTTCCGTTAAATTCAATGCTTACGTCTGATTTGAAAGATGAAGCCTTCTTAACTAATAAAGTCGCTGGTCTTGCGTGTAAACCAGTTCCATTGTTTACTATCACTTCTTTAGATACCATTAAACACACCTCTTTACGTATAATATATTATATTATATATCTAACGATTACATTATATACTGTCTTTTAAATAATTTCAATACTAAAATACTTTTTAATAAAAAAGTTAAGCATTTTTTATTCTCAAATATGTTTTTTATTTACTTATCTAGGTTGAACAATTAATTTTATTGCAGTTCTTTCCTCTCCATCAATTTCAATATCTGTAAAGGCAGGCACACATACTATATCTCTTCCACTTGGTGCTACAAAGCCCCTTGCAATTGCTATAGCCTTTACCGCTTGATTTATTGCACCTGCACCTACAGCTTGTATTTCTACAATATTCTTTTCTTTAATTATTGCTGCTAGAGCACCTGCCACTGAATTTGGGTTAGATTTTGTTGATACTTTTAATACTTCCATTTGTATTTCTACCTCCTAATTTTAAAATCGTTTACATCTAATAACGTATAGTTACTTATATGATTATATATTCTACAAAATACTTAAATCTCCTTCTTTTATTTAAAAAAAATTTATAAATAAAAAAAATACATTTTGTAATAATACAAAATGTATTTTTTATTTATTTAGCAAAATCCACAGCTCTTATTTCTCTTATTACATTAATCTTAATTTGCCCTGGATACTCTAATTGTTCTTCAACACTTTTAGCTAAATCACGAGCTAATTCAATAGAACCAGCATCGTCTAATTGTTCTGGTTTAACCATGATTCTAATTTCTCTTCCAGCTTGAATGGCATATGACTTATCTACGCCCTCATAAGAATTTGCAATTTCTTCAAGTTTCTCTAATCTCTTAATATAAGCTTCTAGCGTTTCTCTTCTTGCACCAGGTCTAGCTGCTGATATTGCATCAGCTGCTTGAACTAAAACAGCCTCTAAAGACATCATTTCAACATCACCATGGTGCGCTGCAATAGCATTAACAACTAAAGGTGATTCATGATACTTTTTAGCAAAATCCCCACCAATTAAAGCATGAGGTCCTTCTTGCTCTTGATCTATTGCTTTACCAATGTCATGCAATAATCCAGCCCTTTTAGCTAAATTTACATCAAGACCTAATTCTGAAGCCATTACGCTTGCTAAGTATGCAACTTCTATTGAATGTTTTAACACATTTTGACCATAGCTAGTTCTATACTTTAATCTTCCTAAAAGTCTTATAATTTCAGGATGTAAACCATGTACACCTGTTTCTAAAGTCGCTTGTTCGCCTTCTTCTTTAATATCATTTTCAACATCTTTTTTGGCTCTTTCAACCATTTCCTCAATTCTAGCTGGATGTATTCTTCCATCTACAATCAATTTTTCAAGTGCTATTCTAGCTACTTCTCTTCTTATAGGATCGAAACTAGATAAAATAACCGCTTCTGGAGTATCATCAATTATTAAATCTACTCCTGTTAATGTTTCGAGTGTTCTTATGTTTCTACCTTCTCTTCCAATAATTCTGCCTTTCATTTCATCATTTGGTAATGCAACCACATGAACTGTTGATTCAGATACATGATCAGCTGCACATCTTTGAATTGCAGTAGTTATAATTTCTCTAGACTTTTTATCAGCCTCTTCTTTAGCTTTTGATTCAATTTCTTTAATCAATAAAGCTGCATCATGAGAAACTTCCTTTCTAACTTCTCCTAGAAGAATTTCTTTAGCTTCTTCTGATGTTAAGTTTGAAATTCTCTCTAATTCTTCTCTTCTTTTTGCATATAACTGCTGAACATTTTCTTCCATTTGATCAATTTCTTGCAATCTCTTATTGATAGTTTCTTCTTTCTTTTCTAAAAGATCACTCTTTTTGTCTAAAGATTCTTCTCTTTGAAGAATTCTTCTTTCAAGCCTTTGAATTTCATTTCTTCTCTCACGAGAATCTCTGTCTAAATCATTTCTTAGTCTGTGAACCTCTTCTTTAGCCTCTAAAATAGCTTCCTTTTTAGTCGCTTCAGCTTCTCTTTTAGCTTTTTCCACTAAATCATCAGCTTCTTTTTCTAAAAATAAAACTTTCTTTTGCGTGGCTTTTTGTATAGCTTTGTATACGATAAAACCGAATACTACTAATAATAAAATATCAACCAATATCATTGGTAATATATTATTCAAATTAACACCTCCTCGCATAAATCTCTATTTATATTTGAATAGAGAACGTCTAGGTGCCATATTATTCTCACTGTCCCTATGAATATGATAAACCAGTATTTGTTATTATTTTACCTTAAAAACAAAATTATGTCAAGATTAGTTGATTGTTATATGCCCATACGAAATTATAGACATACACTTCTTTTTTAGTATTCCCTATTTAAATAGATATATTAAAGGGACTATATAAATAATATTAATTATATAGTCCCTTTAATTACTTATTTATTTTCTTTTTTATCTATTTTTTTACTTTTATCTTCCATTAACGGTAATTCATATTTTGCTCTTATCTTATTTTCAATTTCTAATGCAATTTCTGGATTCTCTTTTAAATATTGCTTAGCGTTTTCTCTACCTTGCCCTAATCTTATTTCTCCGTAAGAGAACCAAGCACCACTCTTTTGAACAATATTTTCTTTAACACCAACGTCAACAATATTTCCTGTTCTAGAAATACCCTCATTATACATTATGTCAAATTCAGCTTGCTTAAATGGAGGAGCGACCTTATTTTTCATTATCTTAACTCTTGTTCTGTTACCAACAATTTCGTCACCTTGCTTTATTGAATCTATTCTTCTTACATCCATTCTTATACTTGAATAGAATTTAAGAGCTCTTCCTCCTGTAGTTGTTTCTGGGTTCCCAAACATAACTCCAACTTTTTCTCTTAATTGATTTATGAAAATAACTACGCATTTAGACTTATTAATTGTACCAGTTAATTTTCTTAAGGCTTGAGACATTAATCTAGCTTGTAATCCAACGTGAGAATCTCCCATTTCACCTTCTATTTCAGCTCTTGGAACTAAGGCTGCAACTGAGTCAACTACAAGAACATCTATAGCTCCAGATCTAACTAAGGCTTCTGCAATTTCAAGACCTTGTTCTCCTGTATCTGGTTGAGATACTATAAGATTCTCTGTATCTACCCCTACGTTTCTTGCATAACTTGGATCTAAAGCATGCTCAGCATCTACGAAAGCTACTGCTCCACCTAATTTTTGAGCTTCTGCAGCTACATGTAATGCAACTGTTGTTTTACCTGAACTTTCTGGTCCATAAATTTCTATTATTCTTCCTCTTGGAACTCCACCTATTCCTAAAGCTATATCTAAATCAAGGCAACCAGTTGAAATTGAATCTATATTCAAAGTACTGTGCTCACCTAACTTCATTACAGAACCTTTACCAAATTGCTTCTCAATTTGACTCATTGCATTCTCAATTGCTTTTAACTTATTTTCATCTATATTTGCCATAAAATAACCACCCTTTCATGAACATTTGTTCTTCTATGACTAAATTATAATTTATATTTAATTTATAGTCAACATTTATTATATTTTTTATATATTAAAAGTTCCTACTATAAAATATAGAAGGAACCTTTTTTAAAAATTATATCCACTTTAGCTATTATTAAACATCTATTTCATAGAAATTACATGTCTATTCTTTACAAAATAATCAATTCCTGAAATTATTGTTATTAAAACAGCTATAAACATTATAGTTTCTGGTACATACGTAAAGAAACCACTTAGGAAGCTATTATTATTTACAAAACTTATTGCATTTGCAGATGTATTAATATTTACCTTTAATAATAATAATAATATTGCTATCATCTGTGTTACTGTTTTAATTTTCCCCCACCAACTAGCAGCAATAACTATACCATCAGATGCAGCTAATGTTCTTAATCCTGATACAGCAAACTCTCTTGCTAAAATAATCACCACAGCCCAACCTGCTACTAACTTAAGTTCAACTAAAGAAACCAATGCCGCTGTTACTAATAACTTATCTGCTAATGGATCCATAAATTTCCCAAAATTAGTTATTTGATTTCTACTTCTAGCTATATACCCATCTAATTGATCAGTAAGCGATGCTATAATAAATATAACAGTTGCTATTATTGATCCATAAGGAATATCTTTTACTGTTATAAAAACCAAGAAGACAGGTACTAAAAAGATTCTAATCATTGTCAATTTATTTGCTAAATTCATCTAAAACCTCTCCCATTAAATCGTACTCCATAACATCATTAATCTTAACTTTTACTATATCACCTAAATTTAATGATTTTTCTTTTTTTATGTAAATAAGACCATCAATCTCAGGAGCCATTTCATAGCTTCTTCCAATGTAATATTCTCCATTATTTCCATCTATAATAGTATCATAAATATTTCCTATTTTCAATTTATTTTGAGCCTTAACTACATCTCTTTGAATTGCCATAAGCTTCTTTTGACGTTGGATCTTAACCTCTTCATCAATTTGACAATCCATTTTAGCAGCTGGAGTATCTTCCTCTTGAGAATACGCAAATACTCCCACATTTTCCAGTTTATAATCCTTTAAGAAATTCTCTAACTCTTCAAAATTTTCCTCTGTCTCACCAGGGAACCCAACGATTAAAGATGTTCTTAAAGCTATTCCAGGAACCTTGCTTCTTAAAGTATCAATTTTACTAATAATAGCCTCTTTATTAGTTCTTCTTCCCATTTTCTTTAAAACATCACTACTTATGTGTTGAATTGGTAAGTCTAAATATTTAACAACTTTTTCATTTGTAGCAATTTCTTCAATTAATTCATCCGTAATTTCTTCAGGATAGCAATATAACAATCTTATCCATTCAACACCTTCTATTTTAGATATTTTAGATATTAAATCGTGAAGCATTCTTTTACCATAGATATCTACTCCGTAATCAGTTAAATCTTGAGCAATTAAAATTATTTCCTTAACCCCATTATTAACTAACATATTTACTTCATCTAAAATATTTTTTTCTAATCTACTTCTAAACTTTCCTCTAATTTTAGGAATTATGCAGTAAGTGCAGAAATTATTACATCCTTCGGCAATTCTAACATATGCAGTATGTTGCTTAGTTGTTAACAATCTGATCCCTTCATTAACTCCCTCATCACTATAAGTTGCTGATGAAATTCTTTTATGATCCTTTATAAAATCTAGTATTAATCTGTGTAATTTCATATAATCATTAACACCCATTAATATATCTATTTCAGGAATTAAATCTAATAGTTCATCTCCATATCTTTGAGTTAAGCATCCTGTAGCAATTAACATTTTACATTTATATTTATTTTTATATTCTGCCATTTCTAAAATTGTATCAATAGATTCTTGTTTAGCACTTTCTATGAATCCACATGTATTAACAATAATTATGTCTGCTTTCTTTGCATCATTAGTTATCTCATAATGTTTGTTTATTGACCCCAATATTAATTCTGAATCAACTCTATTTTTATCGCATCCTAAGCTGACCATTCCAACTTTATATTTTTCCAAAATAATTTCCTCCTAAGTTCAAATAATAATATTTATTGTAATTTAACTATCTTATATTTACAAGTGTTTTATACTATTGACTATCATACATATCTTCTTTTTCAATTAACACTTGTCTTGGTTTACTTCCATCCTTTTCAGAAATCACACCACGTTCTTCCAACTCATCCATTATTCTAGATGCCCTATTAAATCCGACTCTTAATTTTCTTTGTATAAAAGACGTTGAAGCTTGTTGATATTCTACAACTATTTTCATAGCCTCTTCTAATAACTCATCACCTTCATTAGTCACTATAGATTCAGTACTTACTTCATTATTTATATGATTTAATATATCTTCTGAATAATCAACATCTTCATCAGATTGCTTTATAAAGTCAACTACATTTTCAACTTCTTCTTCAGAAATAAATGCCCCTTGAACTCTAACAGGTTTATTCTCGCCTATAGGATAATATAGCATATCCCCTCTACCAAGAAGTTTTTCAGCTCCAACCTGATCTAGTATAGTTCTTGAATCTGTTCCAGATGAAACAGCAAAAGAAACTCTAGAAGGTATATTAGCCTTTATTACTCCTGTTATTACATCTACAGATGGTCTTTGTGTAGCTATAATCAAGTGCATCCCTGCCGCTCTAGCCATTTGTGCTAACCTACAAATATAATCTTCTACATCATTAGGACATGCCATCATCAAATCTGCAAGTTCATCTACAATTACTACTATATAAGGTAATTTTTCTTGTATTTCCCCTTTATCAAAAAGATTATTATATGATTCTATATTTTTCACCTTCATTTGAGAGAATAAATTATATCGTTTGTTCATCTCATTAACTGCCCAATTAAGAGCTCCTGCAGCCTTTTTAGGATCTGTTACAACAGGGATTAATAAATGTGGTATTCCATTATAAACACTCAACTCAACAACTTTAGGATCAACCATAAGAAGCTTAACTTGATCTGGAGAGTACTTATATAATAAACTTATTATAAGGGAGTTTATACAAACAGATTTTCCTGAACCAGTGGCTCCTGCAATTAACATATGTGGCATTTTACTCAAATCACCGACTATACATTTTCCAGTAATGTCTTTCCCTAATGCAAAAGCTAAATTTTTATTAGTATTTGTAAACTCTTTAGAATCAAGAACTTCCCTTAGAAATACAGGTGACTGCTTTTTATTAGGTACTTCAATACCAATAGCTGCTTTTCCTGGAATCGGCGCCTCCATTCTAACTCCATTTGCTGCTAACCCTAAAGCGATATCATCTTGTAAGTTAACTATTTTGGATACTTTTACCCCCGGACTTGGTTGCAGTTCAAATCTAGTAACAGAGGGTCCTTTAGTAACTTGGACTACTTTAGCCTCTACTCCAAAGTTAGAAAGAGTTTCTTCTAATTTATTTGCATTTTCAATTAAATCTTTTTTATCTTCATTTTTTAATTTAAGTTTAGAGTTTACATTTAGTAAGTCCATAGTAGGGAATAAGTAATCTTTTTTAACTGTTTCACCTACTTCATTTATTGAATGTTCTATCTCCTTACTTACAACTTCTTTATCTGCATGAGATAAATTTTTACTATGTCTTCTTGAGCTACTCACACTATCAGACATATTATTTCGTTCGTAAACTTCAGTATTCTCCAAATTAAAATTTTGAAGAGGATTCATATCTTGTAACTCTGAGTTTTTCATGAAATCAAGTATTTGTATTTTATTATTTATCCCTTTTATAAATTCATCCTCTTCATTCTTTCCATCAGGAACTATAACTTCAATAGTATCATTATTAATATTTTTTTCTTTTCTTTTTCTAACTTTCTCTTTTTTAACTTCATTTTTAGAAAAACCAATTCCTATAAATGCAGTTATCATCTTCTTTCCCTTTACATATATATCATATAAAGTTATATCCATTAATAATATCATTCCTATTAAAAATAAAGTACTATATAATATATAACTTCCTATATAACCTATTAACTTTGATAATGGATATGCAATCAGAAAACCAAAAAATCCACCATGAAGAGAATAATTATTTGAAAAATGCATTTTTTTAATCATTTCTAAAAAACTTTCATTGTTATATGCAGAACCGCTGGCAAACTGAATTGACATCGTACTACAAAATAACCAAATAACTATAGCAATTACTGTAATACTAAAAAATCTCCTAGAGTATTTTATCGTCCCCTTAGACCTTATTGTATCTATGCCAAAATAAACAAGGTATACAGGCACAAGATATACTATAATACCAAATATATTATACATTGTTTTTCTAGATATTACTGATAAAACTCCAGCTAGATCTGTATAAGTTGAAAATGCTAGTAATATTCCTATTGCAATATATAATACTGCTTTAACATCCCCTTTCTTCTCATCAGATTCATTACCTTTCTTTTTTATATTTCTTTTTTTACTCCCTGTTCCCATTAAATCACCTCTATATTAAAAAAACATCATTTTTAGCAAATTTTATTATATTATAGCTTATAAATATTTTAAACACATTTTAAATAAAAAAGAAACTCCTTAATCGGAATTTCTTTTTTATTTTACTTTATTTATCCTTTTCTTGATTATTTCTTATAAGTTCATCTAGTTTATCTAAAGCATCCTTTATTCCACCAACATTATCTATTAATCCACATTCTACTGCCTGTTCTCCAATTAAAATAGTTCCCATATCATTTAATAACTCATCTGATTTTAACATCATTCTTTCTAATTCATCCTTATCTATTTTAGATGTTCTAACAATAAAGTTATTTATACGTTCTTGCATCTTCTTAAAATAATGGAATGTTTGCGCTACTCCAATTACAAAACCATTCATTCTAACAGGATGAACTATCATAGTTGCTGATGGAGTAATAAATGAATAATCTGCTGAAGTAGCTAAAGGAACTCCTATAGAATGCCCACCACCAATTACAATAGAAACTGTTGGTTTTGATAAAGAACATATCATTTCTGCAATAGCCAAACCTGCCTCAACATCTCCACCTACTGTATTTAATACAATTAATATTCCTTTTACTTTATCATTTTGCTCCATAGAAATTAATTGTGGGATTATATGTTCATATTTTGTAGCTTTAGTTTGTGGTGGTAAAACTACATGACCTTCAATTTGACCAATTATCGGCAAAATTTGAATACTTTGATCCGGTCCTGACATATTACTAGTTCCTAATTCTTTTATTTCAGAAACCTTTGCTTGTTCCTTTTTTAATTTTTCTTCTTCATTGTTCTCTGTTTTTTCTTCCGCATTTACATTTCCACATTTTAACTCTTGATAAATATTTTTTTCATAAGTTTGTTCATTCATATTATTTTCCTCCGTATATAAAATTTAATTTCAATATATACTTTTTAATATATATTAGCCTCTAATATCTAAAACAACTGCATAAAGTATTTTTCCATTTTTATATGTACCTTCAACTCCAACTACTATTTTCTTATCTAATTGCGGAACTTTTATAGTACCTCTTTTCATTTCCAACTCTTTAATTTCATCATCCCAAATATAAGCTCTAACTTTAATAGGTTTCTCACTAAATTCAAAATTTATTACTTCTCCAGCCCTAACTTTCAAAGAAGGTTTTTTCAAAAGTATTTGATAATCATCAAAATTAGTTTTATCAAGTTCACTTTCAGTATTATCATCTTCTATAACAAAGTGATATGAACATAAATATTTAGCTGAATGTTTACCTCTCAACCTCACTATTAATGATGGTATATATTCATTTTCTTTGCTTTTTTTAGCTTCACTTTTTTTCTTTGCTTTTTCATCATTTTTTTCTACATTTTCAGTTTCACCTAACTCTTCTCTCTTTTCCTGCTCTTTCTTTCTAATTTCTTCTAATCTTTGTTGATCTATTTGCCTCCTTTCCTCTTTTAATTCCTTTTTTAACTCTTCTAAAGTTTTGTATGGCTCATTCTCTATCTCTTCATTCTGTTCTGTACTTTCATTTGGTTCTGCATATGCCATATTACAATTTAAGGTTATTAGCATAATTAATATTAAGTTAAATAGAAATATATTTTTTCGCATCTAACAACACCTCTAGAGTTTCTTTCTAAAATAGTTTCTCCATAATCCTATAAATAAATTTATGATTAATAAAAAAGTGCACCAAAAATTTGATACACTTTTTGGTACACTAAGCTATAAATTACCAGCAACCGCCACCGAAGAATAATAATAAAATTATCCACCAAGCCCAGCCGCCGCCAAAGCCACCGCAATTGCCAAAGCCACCGCAATTACCAAAGCCACCACAATTACCGAAACCTCCACAGCCACCGCAATTATTAAAACCTCCACAACCGAAATTATTACAATTGCAAGGATTACAACAAGTACAGCAACAATTGTTTTGGCAGCAATTGTTTCTTCTACAACAACACTTCTTTGACATGTTTCCCATCTCCTATCATTGGTACTTTAATATATAGTATTCAATTTTACTTTTTTATGTTCACTAATCTAAATATAATTCTTTATAATTAGACATCATTTATTTTTTTTGTTATTATAATCATATATGGTAATCTAAGGAGTGATACATGTATGAATGCCAATAGAAATAGACTTATAGCGCCTAGAAATGTTGTAAACACAAAAATGTTATATTCGTTTTATATATTAAAGGAATTATCAAAAGGAGAAGTTATATTTGGTAATAAAGTATTAGAAGCATTTAAAGATGTGTTTCAAAATTCAAACTTACCTTTTCCAGTATCATCAAGTACAATTTATGAAACTTTATATGATCTTGAAAGTAAGGGCTATGTAATAAGCAAATGGACAGGCGATGATTTTTTAAACAAACGAAGCAAAAAGATTTATTCTATTACTGACGATGGTGTTTATTATTATAAACATCATATAGCAGATTACATAGATAACTTAAAAAAGACTAAAAACACTTTAGATTTAATGATTGAAATGTTAAAATAAAGCAAAAGATGATGAGTAATATCCATCATCTTTTTTATTCATGTTCTATATTGCAAATTTCATCTAAAGATTTAAGAATATTTCTATATCCCTCTTTCATTAAACAATCGCTATATAATTCTTTATAACTAATATCATCAATATTTTTAGATAAAATTTTAAGATAATTATCTCCATAAATCTTTTCTAATACATTCTTATAGGAATTTCGCACAGCAATATTATCTGGCGAACCGCTCTTCCAATAGAATTCTACCATTTTAGAGCATTCTTCTAAAACACCATATAGCTGGTAGATATAGCTTAATTCTTTTAAAGAATAATCGCTACATAAAGAAGCGACTATTTTATGATATTCTTTATAAATAGGTATAGAACTATAAAATCGATACTTTTCCTCCTTCTGCAAATATCTTATGCTTTGATAAATTGCATTACAAAAATCTAATCTAATAATATTTGCATTAATGTATTTTTCTTGACATTTACACTGCTGTTGATAGTTTAAATTTTCTTCTTGTATTCTTTTTTGTTCAGTCAAAGAAAATTTACTTACAAACCAACTACAAATAGCTCCAATTACCGAACCTAATACTAATCCTCCAGCTGATATTAAAGCAGTAACAAGTGCAATAGGCAAAAAAACTCACTCCTTACTCATAATATTAATATTAGTATTAGTATTATCATTATCGCATAAAATATTATTTTTATAATTTTAATATTTTATATCTATTTTTTAATTTTTGCATAATATATTTATTAATAATAATTTTATAGGAGAGAATATATTGTCATTTGCAATGAATAATTATATCAAGTCATCATATATAAAAAGGATTTCTCTAGAAAAATGTATTAAAAACAATAATAAATTAATCCTTTATTTTTTACCTAAAGATTATGAACACTTAAACTTTTCAATGATAATTATTAAAAATACCAAAAATAGAGAGGAGTTTATTTGCCCATTCACAAAAGAACTCCCAAATACAATAACACTTGATTTAAACCCTCTTTGTTCTTACTTCACAGATTACGAAGGATCTATTTTTATAAATACTCAAAATAAAACAAATGATACAATATTAATTCCTATACTACCAGAAAAAAGCATAATAAACTTTGAAAATAATTTAAATAGCACAAGTTTTAAATGGTTTATAAGAATTTTAGATAACGGTGAACTACGTCTATCTAGTATAGTTAATAAAAAACACTAGGGTAACTCCCTAGTGTTTTTTATCCACCTTACTTTATATTTGTAGATTGGTTCAAAGTTAATTTTAATTCATATAATTCATCTTTTAATTTACTAATAATATTATTTGCTTCCTTTAACTCTCTAGCATTTATTTCCTCGCATTCTCTTAATACTTGACTTTTTTCATTATTAAGCCTTGCTATTTCATCGGATTTTTCAAGTAGAATTTCTTGTATTTTATTATTCAACTCGTTGCTATATACTTTATATTCATTCTTTTCTTTTCTTAGATCTGAAATTTCAGAAATATATCTTTCATTATCACTCTTTAAATATTCAAATCTCTGAAACTCTATTTTAGCCTCAGTTAACTGCAGTTCCAACAATTTTATTTTTTCTCTTAGTTCACTATTCTCCTCCTTAATAGCTTTATCCTCTTTAGATATATCAGAAAGTGATGCTATATGTAATTGTAAGTTTTCAATAACTTTAGACTTTTCATTTAACTCTTTTTCAACAGTGGTTAACGCTAAGTTAACTCTAGTAAAACTTTCTTTAGTTTCTTCTAATTCCTTATCTTTATTTCTAACTTCTATTTCATTTTCTTTTATTTTTTTACTTAAAGAACTATTTTCCTCTTGCAATAAGGCTATAACTCTATCTTTTTTCTTTATTTCCCCCTTCATTTTTTCTGTACATTTATCTTCTATATATGTAGCCATTTCTAAAGAGTTTACAAAGCACCCCTTTATAGACTCCATAAGAAAATTAAATCTGTCAATTTCACCTTTTCTATCTGCGAATTTATCATTACTTTCAAGCTTAAAAACCTCATATTGATTTAACAATGCTACTACCATACTTTCTGCATCGTCAAAGCTTGCTTGAAGTGAATTTAATCTTTCTTTTGTAGATTTTTTTAGCTTTAACCCCTTAGTTTCTATCTTATCTTTATCTTTATCTTCCTGAGGCAAATCAAAGGAGTTTACTTCATTTTTTAAAGATTTTTCACTACTATTTTCAACTATTATTTCTTGATTTTCATTCATTTTATCATTATTTTTCATATTCTTAAAACCTCTTTCGTTTTTAACTTAGTTAACTAAGGTTAACTAAGTTAACTTTAGTTAACTAGATAATATAATTATAACATATAAAAAGTTCAAATTATATAAAAAAATAACAATATTGTTTTATAGAAAAACTGCGCACATTCCCGAATGTGCGCAGTTTTTTCTAAAAACATTGATATTAAGCCATTTATGTGGTATCATAAATATATAAAAATAAAAAATACGCAGTTTTTAAAATTAAAAAGCGCAGTTTTATTTTTAAGAAAAATGGATTTGTACAAGAAAGGAAATTTTAAATGAATTTAAATGATGAAATGCTAGAGATGATGAAATTCTACGAATTTTATAAACAAATGAAAGCATATGAAAAAAATAATGAGTTTACTGAAAAAACTCAAGAAAATTTCATCAAAACAGAGGGAGCAAATAATATTTCTAAAAAAATAGCTCAAAAAACAGAGGGAGCAATTTTAAATGATAAAAAATCATATAAAAATGATGAAAATATAAAAGAAGAGGGTAAAAAAAAGAATTATAAAGCAACAAGACCATTAGAGGTTGAAGAATATGAAACTATAATCAAGCTATGTAAAGAAGGTTTTACTTATTTAGATAAAAACACAGGGAGAGAAAAAAAGTTTAGACCAAATCCCTCTTTAGCTTTTGCATTAGCACTTCAGGCAACATTAGGATTTAGAGCTTCAGATATAGTTAATTTGAAAGTTTCAGATTTTAATAGAAGTAAATTTGCTATTAAGGAGATAAAAACAGGTAAATGGCAAAATAGAGATTTAAATGATGCAATGTATAATAAATTATTGGAATATGCAGTTAATAATAATTTAGATAAGGATGACTATATTTATCCGAATAAAATAAGAAATATGCAACAACAATTAAAAATAATAACTGACTATTTAGGCTATAAAAATATTGGTACTCATTCATTCAGAAAGCTTTTTGCTCATACATTATATGAGGAATCAGGACATGATATAGAATTAGTTAGACATGTATTAAATCACTCCGATATAAAAACAACTATGAGATATCTAGGGGTAAGTATGAAGAAGTTAAAAGAAATGAGTAATAAAATAGATTTCTCTTATGCCTTATAAAACAGAGGGAGCATTCTAAAAATTTTCATCGTTAATTTGCTTTTTCTCAATATTAATCAATCATGAACAAAAATACCGCATATTCTTTTTGAATAATACGGTATTTTTAATTATTAATATTTAATTTTATTTTCGTAATATATTAAAATTTCGAAATAATTTTGCATTAAATATCTCTTCATGAAAATATCATCTGTATTCTGTTTCCAAAATATCAATACTCTTCTTTAGTTTATTCTATTATACCTAAAAATAATTATTTCCAATATCCTGTTAATCCTCTTATTTCATTAACTTTCTTTCAGTTTTTGATAAGAAAGTTTCTAACGCTTCAGCAAGATCAATATTCATACGTTCAGCTAAAATAATGACCCACCATATACATTCGCCAAGCTTATGTTCTAGTTCAGTTTTACTTTCACTATTTGTTGGCCAACGCCCCTGATCAGCCATTGTCAGACGACCAACTAAACCTGCATCTGTCAAAAACGCCAATGCATCCTCTTCTACTGTCCATTCTTTTTCATGATATTTTCTTTCCAAATCATGATATAGTTTTCTTATTTGAACTGAACGTTCAACTATTTCATCAAAGTTCATATCTTTCATCTTATCCTTCTTCTTTCTTAAGAATTTTTAATTTATACATTATTATAACATATTTTTTCTAATTCTCACTATCTACAAACTACTCATCATATATTTAAATTACAAACTTAATAATATAAGGATTTCAATACTAAGCATCTCTAATTCCTTAGTTCCCATAATATCCTTCACTTTATAACTCTTTTTAAATTTCTATTTTAATTATATCACACAATAATCATTACCTATTTTTACTATTATAAATACAAAAATGGATCATATCTAAATTTGTAAGATATAATCCATCTACACATAAACTATTATTTTCTTTTTAAAGCTACCAATACCTTTTCACAAGTTACTGGCAATTCATAAAATCTAACGCCAATAGCATCATAAATTGCATTTAAAATAGCTGGTGCCGTTGGTAACATTACTGGTTCACCTAATCCCTTTGCACCAAAAGGTCCAGTAGATTCATTTTCTTCAACAAAATATGATTTTATATTAGGCATATCCATAGAAGTAGGGATAATATAATTAGAAAAATTGGTATTTTTAATTTTTCCTTTATTTAAATTAATTTCTTCCATAAGGGCATATCCCATTCCCATTAAACATCCACCTTCTACTTGACCTTCTGCTAAAGTAGGATTAATAATTTTCCCTGCATCATTAACCGCTACAATTTCTAATATATCTACCTTACCAGTTTCAGTATCTACTATAACAGTAGCTCTTTGTGCTCCAAATGTATATGGCCAATAAGGATTACCTTGTCCATCTTTCTCATGGATTTTTGATGTAGTTGCCTTAAAATACCCATCTTCAAATGTTGAAATATTATTTTTACTCATATCTTGAAGTATATTTTTAATCTGATCAGATGAAGTTATTTTTTCTGTCTTATTAATAACATTATTAATATTATCTCTCAATTTATTACAAGCATTTAAAACAGCATTACCAGTATTATAAGTCTGTCTACTAGCTGCAGCTGTACCTGAATCCTTCATGGTACTTGTATTTGTATTAATTATATTAACTAATTTTTCATCTATATTTAAAGTTTTAGTAGCAATTTGCCACATCACACTTTTCCCACCAGATCCTACATCTGATACCTCAACATAAATATTAATAGTTCCATTACTTTCTATTTTAGCAGTTGCTCTTGATTCATCAGGAAATCCATTACCATAACCAGTACCATAAAAAGTTGAGGCATATCCAATACCTTTCTTTTTCATTTTAACTACTCCTTATAAATCAACTCCATCAATAGAAGCTAATTTCTCTATACACTTTTTAATTCCAACACTTTCTTCTAACTTTTGTCCAGTTGCAGTATAGCTTCCACATGTAAAAGCATTAATACTTCTAAATTTAAGGGGATGAATATTAAGCTTTTCTGCCAATATATCCATTTGAGACTCACAAGCTATTGGAACTTGTGCTGCTCCAAACCCTCTCATAGCTCCACAAAATGGATTATTAGTATAAACAGCATATGCTTTTATATCTACATTAGGAATTTCATAAGGTCCTGTAGCATGTACCGCTGCCTTTCTTACAACATTAATTCCCCAAGATACATAAGCCCCAGTGTCAGCATATATTCTAGCCTTTAGTGCAGATAATTTTCCATCACTATTAACAGCTGTTTTATAATACATTTTCATTGGATGTCTCTTACTATGCGATATAGTAGATTCTTCTCTTGAGTAAATTATTTTAACTGGTCTTTTAGTTATATAAGATGCAATAGCTGCATGACATTGAGGATTTATATCTTCTCTTCCACCAAAGGCTCCTCCAATAGACATATTAATAACATTAACCTTTTTTTCTTTTAAGTTAAGACATCTGGCTACTTCTTCCCTATCATAATGTGGATATTGTGTTGCAACATATAGATCTAATTCATTGTTGCTTTTATAATTTGCAATAGCTACCTCAGGCTGCATAAAAGCATGATCAGTCATCTGTGTATAATAGGTGTTAACTGTAATGAACTTAGAATTTCTAAAAGCCTCTTCAATATTTCCCTTTTTAATTTCTATATCATATAAAATATTATTTTCCTTACCTAAAATAGGTGCATTACTTTTTAATGCATCTTCTATTGTAAATATTCCTTTATATTCTTCATATTCTACATTAACTTTTTCTAAAGCTCTCTCTAAACTTGCTTTATCCTTCGCTATCACTAATACTATACAATCACCAATTCTTTTTATAATATCTTTAACTAAAATAGGAATATCTTTAAAAACTACACCATGAGTAATTTCACCTGGTATACCTTTATAATCAATAACATCAATTACACCATCTAATTTTTTAACTTCATCTATATTTATAGACTTAACTTTTCCGTAAGCAATAGTGCTTCTCTTAACTCCTGCATAAAGCATATTTTCAAATTCTAAATCATCTGGGAATGTTGCTTTACCTAATACTTTCTCATATGCATCTGGCCTTATTACACTTTTACCAACCAACTTTTCACCTCCAAAAGTATTAGGGCTATTTATTATTTAATTTATCTTGAGCTAACATTACAGCTTGTATTATTTTTTTATATCCTGTACATCTACAGAGATTTCCTGATAAAGACACTTTAATTTCCTCTTCACTTGCATTTGGTTTTTCATCTAAAAGTGCTTTTGCACTTAGTATCATACCTGGAGTACAATAACCACATTGAATAGCTCCAACCTCCATAAAAGCTTCTTGTATTGGATGAAGTTTATCTTTATCTGAAACACCTTCAATTGTTATTACATTTTTTCCATCAGCAGAAGAGGCCAACATTAAGCAAGAATTAATTGCTTTCCCATTAACAATAACTGTACATGCACCGCATTCTCCTTCGCCACAGCCTTCTTTAGTTCCTTTTAACTTTAAATCATCTCTTAGAAAATCAATTAATCTTATTGATGGATCAATATCTTTAGTATAATTTATTCCATTTACATTAATAGAAACCTTAATATTAAACACCTTCTATCTTTAATGCATTATATAAAGCTTTCTTATACATACCTTTAACAGCCTCTTTTTTAAAATCCACAGTACTTCTTCCATTTATGCTGTTATATACTGCATTTTCTAAAATACTTAGAATTTCATTTTCAAATAGAGCTTCTTTTTTTTCGTTTATTACAACTCTTCTAACATCTGCAACTTCAAATGGTACTTTACCTGCTGCACCAATAACTACACTTATATCTTTTACTATATCTTCTTCTAAAGTTAATCTTACAGCCACACTTATTCTAGCTATAGCTAAAGAATTTCTCTTTCCAAGTTTGTAGTACCCACTTATACTATTCTTTTTAGGAATAATAAATTTTGTTATTATTTCTTTTTCTCTTAAATGTTCAATATTATAATTTTTAAAATAATCTATTAAACTAACTTCTCTAACACCATCAATAGACTCTAAGATTATTTTACTATCTAAAGCCATTAAACAAGGTATTGAATCTGCTGCCGAGGCACCATTTGCTACATTTCCACCTATAGTAGCGACATTTCTTATTTGTGGAGATCCCATAGTTTTACTACATTCATATAAAGAGTTATATCTCTTTTTTATTATTTCACTTTCTTTAAGTTCACTAAAGGTTACCATAGATCCAATAGATATACTATCATCTTTTTCTTCTATGTTTTTTAATTCTTCTATATTACCTATATCTAATAAACTAGCTGGTATATGTTTATTTTTTCTAATATCAATAACTAAATCTGTACCACCTGCTAATACTTTTATACTCTCTTCATTATATAATATTTTCTTTGCTTCATCTAAAGTATTTGGTTTAAATATCTCAATCAAAAACTCACCACTCTTTACTTTAATAAGCATTTATATTTTAAACTCATATAATTCTATAAAATAGGTTCATTAACAAGATTTCCTGAAACATATCTTTCAATAATATTATTAGAATTTCCTATATATAAGAACTTTTGCAATCTCTCTTCTATTGAAATATTATTTTCAATAAGTAAATCACTATCATCTATAATTAAAGCATCAAACTCATAACCTTCTTCAAAGCTACCAACTTTACCAAAGAATTTCCCTCCACCTTTAGTTGCTAAATAAAATAACTCTGCTGTTGTAAATTTTTCTTCAACTTTATTACTATTAAGCCATCTTAAATTTGATACTTGAGCTGAAGAGGTTATAACTTCTGGTATTGATAGAGTATGTCCACCTGATATATCTGAAGCTAATCCAACATTAACTTTTCTTTCAATTAATCTTCTAATTGGAGCTATTCCACTAGATAAATTTAAATTAGATGTTGGACAATGAGCTATAAATACCTTTTTATCTCTTAATAGATCTATTTCCTCTTCATTCACTAATACACAGTGAGCCATTATAGTCTTATTTTCTTTTAATAAATTTGCTTTATCATACACTTCAGTATAATTTCTACATTCAGGATGTAGCTTTTTGACTAATTCTATTTCACCTGAGTTTTCACAAAGATGAGATTGCACTGGCACATCATATTGGTCTGCTATCTCTCCTAATTTTTTTAATAATTCAAAACTACAGGTTGGAACAAATCTTGGAGTTATTATTGGTCTTACTAATTTATACTTATCCTTATATTCTTTTATTAATTCCATAGTTTCTGAAATTGATTTATTAGTATCTTCTATTAATACATCTGGAGATTCTCTATCCATATTAACCTTTCCAATATATGCTCCTAATCCAGATTTATTAAATAAATCTAAAAGTAATTTTGTGCTTTCTTTATGAATTGTATTAAATATACAACATCTAGTAGTTCCAACACTCCATATTTTTCTTATTAACTTCTTATATACATTCTCAGCATATTGTAAATCTTCATATTTTGCTTCTTCAGGAAATGTATATTTATTTAGCCATGGCATTAACTCCTTATCTAAACCTAATCCCATATTAGGGAATTGTGGAGCATGTAAGTGCAAATCAATGAATCCAGGAATAATTAATTTATCTCCATAGTCCTTTATATTAATACATTTATACTTTAATGGCAATTCATTATAAACGCCTTTAACTCTTTCATCTTCTACTACTATTATTCCATTATTTATAACTTCATATTTTCCAAATATTTTTGTATATATTATATTTCCTTTTATGCCATAAAGTTCTTTCAATTTAAATCTCCCCTTAGTCAATATTTAATTATTTTTTCTGCAAAGACTTTTTAGTTGCCTTAAATATTTTTTGGTATCCTGTACATCTACATAAATGTCCTGATAACTCTCTTTTTATTTCTTCATCTGTATATTCTTTTCCACTATTAACTAATGCTGTTGTTGTTAAGACAAGTCCTGGTGTACAAAATCCACATTGAATAGCACCTTCATCTATATATGCTTGCTGAACCTTGCTTAACTTTCCATTTTTAGCTACACCTTCAATAGTTAATATTTTTTTCTTATCAGCCCATATAGCAAGATAAATACATGAATCTACTGGTATTCCATCTATAAGAACAGTACAAGCTCCACATTCACCTACAGAACATCCTCTTTTTACTCCAGTTAAAAAAAGTCTATTTCTTAATACCTCTAGAAGAGATTCTCTAATATCAACTTCTATGTTATATTCAGTATCATTTACTATAATATTAATTTTCTTCATTATAGAATCATTCATCCTACTTTACCTCACTTTTTATCAAAGCATCACTTAATATTCTTTTGATTAAAGTACTTATTAGATGCAATCTATAATCTCTAGAACCTCTCCATGAATTTCTAGGATTAGAATCTAGTCTTGCTAATTCAGCAATTTTATTAATAACTTCATTAGTTATATTATTACCTATAGCAAAATTTTCAGCTGTTCTACATCTTATAGGTGTTGGAGCTGCTACACCTAAAGAAACTCTTAAATCTTTAAAAATATTATCTTCTATCTCATATAAAAGAGCTACTCCTAACATTGATATATCAAGTGCTTTTCTATTGGCAAACTTAATATATTTACCTTTCTTATTTTTGTAATCCTCTTCCTTTATTAAAATTTCAGTTAATATTTCATTTCTTTCAATTTTAACTTTACCTGGTCCATCATAAAATTCTGTAATTTTAACTATGCGCTCATTATTTAAACTCTTAATCTTAAGTTCTGCATTAAGTGAAAATAAGGCTGGTGCACTATCTGCTGAAACTGCTCCATTACATACATTACCACCTATAGTTGCCATATTCCTTATCTGTGGTCCTCCCATTGATACAGCAGCTTCACTTAATATAGGAACATTATTATTAATTACTTCACTTCTAAAAATATCAGAAAATGTTACATTTGCTCCTATTGAAATTGTGTTATCTTCTAAAATCTTAATATCTCTTAAGGTATCTAAATTCTTTATACTTAAAAGTTCTACATCGTTAAATTTACCATGATGTAATTTTATTAATACATCAGTACCTCCACTTATTATCTTTAATTTAGTATTACTATCTAATACCTTTAGTGCTTCATCTAAAGATTTTGGTTCCTTTATTTCTTTTATATCAAACATATAGACATCCCCCTTAAATTAATCCAACTTCTTTGAATTTTTCAAAAACACTTTGGGGATTCATAGGTATTTTATTAAATGCTACTCCAGTTGCATCCAGTACCGCATTTCTTATTGCTGGAGCAGGTGAAATAGTTGGATTTTCTCCTAAAGATTTTTGTCCAAAGCTACCCGCTGGATCTGCTTCTTCTACAAAATCTACACCAATAGTGGGGGTGTCTAATATTGTTTGAAGTTTATAATCTAATAAATTATTATTTAAGGGTTTACCTGATTTTTTATCAAATAGTAACTGCTCTGATAATGCATAACCCAATGCCATACTTACTCCACCCTGAACTTGTCCTTCTGCAAGCTTATGATTTAATATTTTACCTGAATCATGGATATTGTATATTTCTAACACTTCGATTTTTCCAGTTTCAATATCTACTTCAACTTCTGCAAAAGTTACACCATAGGCAACTGCATTAATCCTTACATTTTCAGATGTATCACTTGTTATTGGTTTTGCATTTATCCTATCATAATAAGAATATAATGCTATATCTCCTAATGGACATAGTACATCTCCTAATTTTTTCTCAATTATATTTCCATCTTCAATATCTAATTCCTCAATATTTAAACCATATTTTTCACTTGCAATAGAAAGAACCTTTTCCTTTACTTCTTGTGCTGCTTTTTTAACTGCTGCTCCTGTAACAAAGCTCTGTCTTGAAGCATATGCACCTGTATCAAATGGAGTAATATCAGTATCTTGAGTTGTAATAATATGAACATCCTCTATACTTATTCCTAAAACTTCTGCTACCATTTGAGAAAATACAGTATCACTACCTTGTCCTATTTCTGTTGCTCCTACTTGCAATTGAACAGAACCATCTTGATTCATTACAATTCTTGCACCAGCCAATTCTAGAGATACAGGATGAGTACCTGAGAAATAACTAAAACAAGCCACTCCTAATCCCCTTCTTTTATTTGAAGTCTGGTCTTTATATATTTTCTTTTTTTCATCCCATCTAATTAATTCTTTTCCTTTTTCAATACATTTATCTAATTTAAAAGATCTTACTTTAATTTCATTTAAAGGATCAATATGACCAAGTGATATAAAATTATCTTTTCTAAATTTTATTGGATCTATATTTAACTTTCTTGCTATATCATCAATATGAGATTCTAAAGCGAAGCAAACTTGTGGAATTCCATACCCTCTCATAGCTCCTGCCGTTGGTAAATTAGTATACACAGTTTTGGGTTCAACCCTTATAGATTTAAAATTATATAGTGGTCTAAATTTACTTGCTGCACTCATTGCAATGGAATGTCCATGAGAAGCATAAGCACCGTTATTAACTATATTTTTCATATAAATCCCCAATAATTTACCTTCTTTTGAAACTGCACTTTTAATATTAAATTTCATAGCATGTCTAGTTCTTGTATCAATAAACACTTCTTCTCTACTTAATGAAAACCTAACAGGTCTTCCATTAACCGCTAAAGTCATAGCTGCAGTTAATGGTTCTATTATCACATCCTGTTTATTTCCAAAACCACCACCTATATATGGTTTAATAACCCTAATACGTCCCCACGGTATATTTAACGCCTGACCAACTATTCTCCTAACTATATGAGGTATTTGAGTTGATGTAACTATAACTATTCTATTGTCACTATCAACATAAGCATATGCTGTTTGATTTTCAAGCTGACAATGTTGAACTATACTGGTTTCATATTCACCTTCAAATATAAAATCTGAGTTTTTAAATTCATTTTCAATATCTCCTATATCTATAACAGAAGAGGCGAGTATATTATTTTTTCTATCTTCATGAATTTTAGGTGCATCATCTTCAGCTGCTTCTTCTACATCAAATACAGCAGGTAAAATCTCATAATCAACTTTTATTAACTTTAATGCTTTTTCAGCTATTATTTCATCTTTAGCCACTACTGCTGCAATTGCGTCTCCTACTAATCTAGCTTTATCTGTTAATATTAATCTATCCTCTACATCTCTATGACTAGGATCTAATGAATAGGGATGCCCTGCTGTTGCAAACTTTATTTTAGGTAAATCCTTAGATGTAATTATTGCATATACCCCTTCTAACTTTGATGCCTCTTCTACATCTATATTTTTAATATAGGCATGAGCATAAGGACTTCTAAGCACTTTCCCTATAAGCATATCTCTTTCCATGAAATCATCTGTATATTTGGCTTTACCAGTTACTTTTGCAACAGCATCAACCCTATTAATATCACTACCTAAAATTTTATAAGACATTAACTCACCTCTCACTATTTATTTTTCATCCTCATAACCCTTGTAACTTATCTCAATATATGTTACTTCAATTATAATACAATTAAGTTAATTATTAAACACCGCATAAATTTTACCAAATTTATAGTAGTGGTCTTCTTATGAAAAGTCCTTCAGATTTAAACATATCCATAACAAATCTTAAATCTACACACCCAAAATCCATAACTTTAATACACCATGAATTTATTTCTATTCCAATTTTTAATTCATTAAATATAATATCCATCCTTTTTTCTGGAACAGATAAATTGTAAATTACATCATCTATAAATCTATTTAAATCGTTATTATAGGGTTCAAAAGACAAACTATCTCCCTCTTCATGTACCAATTTAAAAATATGACTATCATAAAGATATAATTTACTCATTGATAAAACAAACTTATTTAAAACATTATAACTATTGTTTTTTAAGATAATATTTTCAAAGTCACTATATTTTCCTATATTAGCTACCTTTCTAGGAAGTATATCAATTACATAAATATCCCTATATTCCTTTTGTTTATAGTTATCATTTATTAATTTTTGAAATAGTACCTCAATTGCTTTAGTTTCCTTACCATTATTTTCATTCATAAAAATCACCTCTAATTTTTTAACTTTCATTATATGTATATTATTAAAAAACTAAAATAATATTTATAACATTATTTTACTCCTTTTTATTCTTTTATATTATAATTAACTATTTTTTTATAAAAAATGAAAGTATTTACCTAGCTTGGTAGCTATAAATACTTTCACTTATATTATTATTTATATTGTTCTTTTAATAACTCTATTTCATTTTTATATCCATCTAACTCATTAGGAGTTTCTAAGAAAAATGGTAAATGTCTAAGCTTAGGATGATTTATTATTCTACTTATTCCTTCAAGACCTAAAGTTCCCTCACCAATTTTTTCATGTCTATCCTTATGACTCTTAAAAGGGTTTTTACTATCATTTAAGTGTATAGCCTTTAATCTATCTAAGCCTATTATTCTATCAAATTCTTCTAGAACATTATCTAAATCATTTACTATATCATATCCAGCATCATAAACATGGCATGTATCTAAACATACACCTAAATGATCCTTTAACTCAACTCTATTTATAATTTCTGCTATTTCTTCAAAGCTTCTTCCTATTTCAGTCCCTTTTCCAGCCATAGTTTCAAGTAAAACAGTTGTTGTTTGCTCAGGTTTCAATACTGTATTTAACATTTCTACAATATAATCTATTCCAACATCGACGCCTTGTTTAACGTGACTACCAGGATGAAAATTATATAAGTTGTTAGGTAAATACTCCATTCTAACTAAATCATCTGCCATCATTTCAGTAGCAAATTTTCTTGTATTTTCATCTGCTGAACATCCATTTAAAGTATATGGAGCATGTGCTAATATTTTAGCAAAATTATTTTCTTTCATTATTTCTAAAAGTCCATTAATATCTTTTTCATCTATATCTTTAGCTTTTCCACCTCTAGGATTACGAGTGAAAAATTGAAAAGTATTAGCTCCAATAGATAAAGCTTCCTTTCCCATATTCTTGAATCCTTTTGTAGTAGATAGGTGACATCCTATGTTTAACATGTGTAGCCCTCCAATATTGTATAATATTTACACTAAGTAAAATTCTAAATCTTTGTTTTAGTAAATTAAACTTACACTTACAAATGCATATAAGTAACGTGTTTTATTACTTTAAATATACTACAATATTATAATACTATCAATAGATAATAATTATTATTAAATAATTCATTCTTCATTTAGTTCTTCATCTAATATTGTAACCATAAACTCTTCTATTGAATTATATCCATAATCATAAGCTAAATTACTTAACATATATTTTTCATCCTCATCTATTTCTAATAATATTTCTGTTTTATATTGATCATCTATTTTTTCTTTTATTCTTTTTTCAATTTTATTTTTCTCTTTAATATCATAATAAAATCCATAAATTATAATAAAACTATAAAAAACAATAAATAACTTATGTAATATACTAACACTTATAAAGTCCATATTTTTTATTCCTCATATTTTTCAATCCAAGGATCATATATACATATCTGCTTTATATATTCTGTTATACTTTTATTATCTTTTATGGCTTTATCTCTAATCTTTCGCTCATCATTTCTTGATAATTTTAAAATTATAGTCTCTGTTCTATTCCCCATAAGTCTCCACCCCTTTAATTGAGATTCTAACTTTATAATTTAAACTTAATACATTTTATTATGTATACTAATAAAATATTACCAAAATAATAAAATGTATTATAGGAAATTTAACGTCCAAATTTTATTTTTTGTTACTTAAATTTTTACCTTATTTTTAATCAATAACTATAAATTGCAATAACAAGAGCAACATATTAAATTAACATGTTGCTCCGTACTTTCTAAATACTTAATTATAATAATCTTATTTCTCTTAGAATTTCATCATACTGTTTTTCATATTCTAATTTCTTAGTAGCATTACCTTCAATTGAAATTAGTGAAATCATTTCTGATAGTCTATTTTGTAAAACCATCTTTTTTTCATTAATCTCTCTTTCTTTTTTAGTAATTTGTGGATCTTTAATTCTTTTTATCCACTCATTATATGCATAAGGATAATATTTTAATGTATTATCTTCAAAACATAATATTTCATTACATACATTAGCAATAAATCTTCTGTCATGAGATACAATAATCATAGTTTTATTACTATTTTTTAATGCTTCCTCTAAGGCCTCCATAGATTGAATATCGAGATAATTAGTTGGTTCATCTAAAATTAATAAATTATTATCACTTAAAATTATCTTACAAAGCGCTACTCTTACTTTTTCTCCTCCGCTTAAAATAGAAACTCTCTTATATACATCATTTTCTCTAAATAAAAATCTACTTAAGATTATCCTTATAAAAGTTTCGTTTTCAGAACTACTTTCTAAAATATTATCTAGAATAGTTTTATCTTCATTTAAAATCATTAAATCCTGTTGAAAATACCCTATCTTAACTCTATTGGCTATTTTTATACCTTCATTATTATTAATTATTGCTTTTAATAAAGTAGTTTTTCCACAACCATTTTCTCCAATTAAAGCTACTCTTGTATTTTTCTTAAGCTTAAAACTAGCATTTCTTAATATTACCTTATTTTCAAATGAAATATTTATATCTTTTATTTCAATAGGATAATTTGAATAAAATTCATTTCCTTCTGCTATATCAATTTTTATTACTGCATTTTCTTTAGGCTTCTCTTTTTCTTCCAATTTTTCAATTCTTGTTTTTATAGCTTTTATAGAATTATCCATATTCTTCTTAGCACTCTGATTTCCCATTTTATGAAGCCTAGCTTCAGAATTCCCAAACCTCTTAGGTGTTTTTTTAATTCCATCCCTTAAAGCTATTTTTGATATTACAGCCTCCTCTAACCTTCTTTTTTCCTTGATATATTGATTATATTCAAAACTTTGTCTATTAACTCTTTCTTCTTTTTGTTTAAGATAACTAGTATAATTACCATTAAACATAGTAACTTTTGATTCATCTATCTCAATTATTTTGTTACAAATATTATCTAAGAAATCCCTATCATGAGAAACTAATAATATTGCTCCATTAAAACTTATAAACTTCTCTTCTAGATATTTAATAGACTGAACATCAAGATTAGAAGTTGGTTCATCTGCAATAATAATCCTACTATTATTATTTAATGCCTTTGCAACTCTAGCTTTGACCTTTTCTCCACCACTTAAAAAACTATTATATTCATTGGGTAACTTTAATTCTTTTGATATTTTACTATCTTCAATATTAACCTCTTCATCTAATTGATTAACATACGAATAACTGCAATCTAGAAAAACATTACCTTCCTCATAACCTTCTTTACCACAAATTATATTTAGCAATGTTGTTTTTCCAGCTCCATTTACCCCTACAAGACCTATTTTATCTCCCTCAAATATTTCTAATTTATCAATATTTAAAATTAATCTATCTCCATAATACTTTTTCAATTTATTAACTTTAATTAATTGCAAAAAAAATCCCTCCTATTACTAGAGAGATAATTACAAACTAAAACTGTATTTTCATTATTAAAATTCATTTTAATCCATTACTAATAAACCTATAAAAATATAGACTTATTTTATTTAATAATTCAGTTAAGTTATAGTATCACTTAGTAATCACTCTCTAAAATTTACACAACACAAATAAACCTTTTTAAGGCCATATTTTTTTATTTGGTTGTTTTAGCTTTTAAAGATGATTACATTCTCATTTCTACTATACCTTTACCTTTCTTAAAATTCATTACATTTTTATTATATTATTTTTGTACACTAATGTACATATTTTTCCTATAATATATTTTCAAATTTTACATTAGTACTTCATAATCAAAATATTTTTCTTGAAAGCGCACTTGTTTTTCTATTTCCCTAATAGTAAATTTCACTCCCATTTTCCTATCAACTATAACTGTAACTATTTCTCCAATCATATTCGCATTCTCCTTTCTATTCTTCCTTATAGCAAACAATTGGAGTACCAGGCTCTATATTCTCATATATTTTTTTAGCTAAATACAATGGTGCATTTACACAACCATGACTACCATCAGTTTTATAAACTGAGCCTCCAAAAGCCCATCTCCAACTTGCATCATGTATACCTATATTACAATTAAATGGCATCCAGTACTTAACCTCTGAACTATACCCTGCTCCTTTTAGTGTTGCATTTTTCTGCTTATAATTTAACATATAAGTACCCTGTGGAGTCGCATTACCCCTACTTACATTTCCTGTTACAACATCTCCTTGAACAATCAACTTTCCATTTTTATAAAACCATAAACTTTGATTAGTTAAATTTATTTCTACATAAGTATCTCCAATATCATTTTCCCTAGTTCCCAAGGCTTCTTGTGAGTATATAGGCTCTTTTTTTATTTCAGCACTACTCTTTATATTTTTAATTAGTTCCTCCAATTCTTTGGCCTTATCAATTTTCCATCCGTAATTTCCACCAGGAACATCCACAATTTTCCCAGTTGTAGTTTTAAAACTACGAGTTTTTCCATATGTATCATATTTATTACTTAGCTTATTTAAATACTCTTTTATCTTTTTTTCATTAAACACAATATTCATGCTTTGATCTACCTCTAACCAAGTATTAATTATACCGCAATCTAAAATTTCTATTTCTTCATCAAACATATAATATATTTTTGTAGATACATACTTATTCAACTCATTTTGAGTTTTAATTACTTTTTCACTATCTGCCGTAAAATCTGGTTTTTCATATACACCCTCTTCATCCAAGTTAATTTTTTTAACACCTCTAGATATTGAATTTATAACATATGCATAAAGATAATCTTTATTAACCTTATTACCATAGGTCTCCTTAATGATTGTATACTCACCATTTTCATAACGAAAACTAGCATCTAATGGTTCAATAATACTTTCTTTATTAAAGCAAGATAATTTATTAAATTCTTTATCTAACAATTCCTTATCATATGAATAGACATTATTTATATTATATTCATTCCTTAATAATACATATCTAGGCCATAAAAATGCATTTTGCTTTTCTTTTACTTTTTCTATTTCATTACTATCTTCATACTTAAAGTTTATCTTATTACCTTCAATATATTCTATAATATTATTTCTTTCACTTAATTCCAAAACATAATTATAAGATTCTTCTAATAATTTATCATTAGCCTCATTTAAAGTTTTACAAGATACATTAATTCCATTGATATAGGTACCAATGTAAAAATGTTTTGTAAAATATATTGAAATAATAAGATATACCCCCAATATTATAGTTATAATTAACATTATAATAAATAAACTGTTGCTTTCTTTATTTTTCATAAAGCCATTTCTATCCCCCTGAACTTATAATTGCTTGTACCTTATATAATTATGTAATTGATTTATGTTTTAAGACACTTTTAACACAAAAATATATTTATAAAAAATAATGATGAAGAGTATTTTCCTCTTCATCATTATTTCGTAATTATTACATCAATGGAGCAACTAACTTTAATAATCCTCCACCAATTTTATAGAATAAATTTAATTTATTATAATCTTCCATAGTAATTTGCTGACACTTCTCTAAGGTTGATTTATAATCATCTTCTATTGACTTTATTGCTGGAACCTTATATAGATATGTAGCACATTCAAAATGTAAATATAAACTTCTAAAATCTAAATTTATTGTTCCAACTACTGCTTTTTCATCATCACATGAAAACACCTTAGCATGTACAAATCCAGGTGTATACTCATATATTTTAACTCCTGCCTTAATAAGTTCTGGATAATATGTTTTAGCTAACATAAATGCACTCTTTTTATCTGGAATATGTGGTAATATAATCTTAACATCAACACCTCTTTTAGCCGCATAAGTTAATGCAGTCATCATTTCATTATCTATTATTAGATATGGAGTCATAATATGAACATATTTTTTTGCTGTAGCTAATATATCTAAATAAACAGATTCTCCTACATTTTCATTATCTAAAGGACTATCTCCATAGGGCATAACATACCCTTCAGTATTTTGTCTTTCCTTTTTTATTGAAATATATTTCTCAAAATCGTCATGATTCTTCTCATTTATATTCCACATTTGTAGAAACATTAATGTAAAACTCTTCACCGCATCTCCAGTTAACATCAATGCAACATCTTTCCAATATCCATACTTTTCAATACGATTTATATATTCATCACCTAAGTTAATTCCACCATTAAATGCTACCTTACCATCTATAACAAGTATCTTCCTATGATCTCTATTATTTTGGGCTGTAGATAAAACTGGTTTTACAGGCGAAAACATCTTACATTTTATTCCTTTATCTCTTAATACTTCTGGATAATTATAAGGTAATAATGCTAAAGAACACATCCCATCATACATAAATCTTACTTCTATTCCTTCTTTAACTTTTCTTTCTAATATTTCAAGGATAGAATTCCACATATAACCTTCTTCTACTATAAAATATTCCATAAAAATAAAATGTTTAGCTTGCTCTAATTGAATCTTCATTTCTTCAAATTTTGCTTCACCTGAAGGAAAATATTTAATATCTGTATTTCTATAAATTGGATATCCCCCAGTATTTTTCATATACTTTGCTAAGTTAGCTACCTGCATGTCCACTTCTTCTAGCTCAGCAATAACTTCTTTATCTTGCGATAGATATTGTTGTGTTTCTCCTATAATTTTTAGTAATTTATAGTTGATAAGCTTACTTTCAACTTGAAACTTTACAAATAAATAAAATAATGCCCCAAAAACAGGCGACACAACAAAAAGTACTATCCATGCTAATTTAAAGGATGGATTTTCATTTTTATTTAAAATATAAATAACTAAAATTGCTGTAAGTATAGTAAATACTCCATATATATATGGAAAGTATTCACTTAACCACATAAATGTAAACCCTAATATAGCAATTTGGATTATTAATAAAGCAATTATCATTAAAATTCGCCCATAGATAACAACATTAAAAGCTTTTTTTCTAACTAACTTCATAAAACTCTCCTTAAATATAATAAAGGCAGTAAAATTTATAATATCTTTACTGCCTTTATTAATTAGATTAAATTATCATTTTTTAATAAACTATATAGCGTTGGATTAAAATTAAATGTTTCAATTAAATTATTAACTTCTTTAAGAGATTTTTCTCTTTTTTCCTTTGAAACATTTGATTTTGAGGCTCTAATTAAAATGTTTTTTGGAGAATGTGAAATATCTATAAATTCTAATAATTGAGTCTTATATCCTGCACATTCTAATAAGTTTGCTCTTACACTATCAGTCATTAAAGCAGCTACTCTTTCTTGAACTATACCATACTTAGTTAATATTGATAATTCATTAGCTTTCATTTGAGCATTAAATTCATGCTGGCAACATGGTACAGAGAAAATCATCTTACTATTCCACTTAACAGCGTTATATAGTGCATAATCTGTTGCTGTATCACATGCATGTAATGTTATCACCATATCAACCTTGTTATTATATTTAAATCCATTAATATCACCTAATTCAAAGTGTAGATTTTCATATTTATATCTTTGTGCTATTTCATTACACTTTTTAATTACATCTTCTTTCAAATCTAAACCAATCATCTTCACATTTATATTTTTTATTTTAACAAAATAGTAATATAATACAAATGTTAAATATGATTTACCGCATCCAAAATCTAATATTGTTAACTCTTTATAATTATTCTTTTTTATTTCATCATCAATTATTTCAATGAATCTATTTATTTGCTTATATTTATCATATTTAGAGTTAATAACTTTACCTTCTTTAGTAAATACACCTAAATCTATAAGAGGTTCAATTATCATACCTTCTTTTAATATATAATTTTTCTCTTTGTTATGTCCTTTTTTAATAACCTTAGAATTGTCACTTTTCTTTTTACCTAAAAATACTTTTCCTTTTTTTGATATTTTCATATCATATGTCCAATTCTCTGACCATGCTGAAAATTGCTTATAAGCTCCATTCAAATACTCATATACTTTCTCATTAATACTTTCTATATTTATATTTTCATGAAAAACTTGCTTATCAGTAAATTTTTCTATTTGATAAAATCCCCCTTTATTTGTTTCCTTTAAATTAACTGCTATTTTATTGTATTTAACTTCTTTATTAAGCTTATTACTTATAACAATTTTTATTATGTCATCCTTAAATACTTCATCTAATGCTTTTTTTAACTCTTCCATTTACATCCACCTTGTTTATGTATAATATAATATCATTTTAATTTATATAATATCATTTTTCTATTATTAATTATATATATTAAATTAAATTATTCAATTTTTTATTATTTTTTTATATATTAAAAAAATAAATAGCTAGTATAACATATACTAGCTATTTATTTTCTAATAATTTTCTTTTATATTTTGAGCTTTTTTACCTTTTCTATGCTCACATCCACAATTATTCGCCTTTTTTTCTTTTTCTTGTTGACTTGAACAACAACAGTTATGCTTTTCACCCATAGTATTATTCCTCCTATAAGAAAATACATTATAATGTTCTTTCACATTATAAAGTTATTTTACTCATTTATAGATATATAATTCTATGTAATTACAGTACTAATTAGTATTATTATTATCTAATGTTAACTTTATACTATAAAGAATCCAGCCGCAATTATTAAATATACAGCAACTAATTGAGCTCCTTCTAGCCAATTTGACTCACCATCACTAGCTACTTTATTAGCTATTAAAACCGAAACAATAAGAGCAATTAACTCAAATTGATTAAATATTATGGTCATAGGTGTAAACATTAAGCTTAAAAACACAAGTACTGGAGCCACAAATAATATTATTTGTAGACTTGATCCTATTGCAATTTCAATTGCAACATCCATCTTATTTTTTAATGCCATTGTAATTGCAGTAGTATGTTCTGCTGCGTTTCCTATAATAGGAATTAATATAATACCTACAAAAGATTCACTTAAACCTAATTTACTTGTTATTCCTTCTACTCCACCTACTAAAAATTCACTTTCAATTGCAATAAAAATAGTAGCTATTATTAATATTATTATAGCTTTTTTTAATGACCATTTTGCCTTTCCTTCTTCTTCATAATTAACTGCATATAACTCCTTATGAGTAAAGAAAGAAAATACTAAGCTTAATATATATAGTATAAACATTATAACTGCTACTGCTATGCTTAATCCCTCATATTTAGTATTTAACAGATTACTAGAAAAGGTATGAGTAAATACTGCAGGCACAGATAACCCTATAACTGCAAATAGCAGCATACTTGAGGTTACTTCTACTATATTTCTATTAAATTTTTGACTTTTATGCTTAAGACCTCCTATTAGCATACTAGCACCTAATACTAATAAAATATTCCCTATTATTGATCCAGCTATTGAAGATTTAACAACTTCAAATAACCCTTTCTTTAATGCAAAAAATGATATTATTAATTCTGTTGCATTTCCAAAGGTTGCATTTAAAAAACCTCCAATTTTAGGTCCTGAATAAAAAGATATTTCCTCTGTACCTTCTCCCATTAATCCTGCAAGAGGTACAATTGATAAAGCTGCTAAAACAAACATAACTGCAGGAGAAAAGTTCATAAATTTTCCTACTATGCTGATTGGAATAAAAATCAACATATATTTTAGAATTTTCATATATATCACATCCAATTCATATCAATATCTGTAGTATTTTTCCCATTAAACTAAAATATTATTATAAAAAAACTATCTATGATTTTTCATAGATAGTTTTAATGCTTTATTTTATATTTAATCCTAATAATCTACTTAAATCTAAAGCTTGCATTGTTGTTACTGTAGTTCCATATATATTAGGAATATCTACATCAATACCTGTAATATCACAAGTAGTAAAATCTATTTTCCCTAGGAATGTTTTATTAAAAAATCCATTAGTTAAATCACAATTTTCAAATATACTTTTCTCTATATTAACATCTTGCAATATTGATTCCATCATATTACATTCTACAAAATTTACATTATTTATCTTACTAAAAGAAAAGTTAGAGTATTTTCCTAATATATTTTCAAACAAAATATTTTTCAAGTTGCATTCATCAAATCTTGCTCCGATTAGTTTACAGTTTATGAATTGAGTTCTGTGTATACTACTACCAATAAATGATACATTAGACAAATCACAATTTTTAAATATTGTATCTATTAAATCAACTCTTTCAAAACTACAATCAATAAAAGTTACATTATTAAATACACAGGAATCTATAGTAATACCTATATCATTTTTACTTTCAATATCTGTGTTTTCTATAAGTTTATTTTGTATCTTTTCACTATATATAAATTCCTCTCTTACATCTACAATATTTTTAACATCATCTATAAATTTAGGATTTTGTATTTTTATTAACTTCGGCATTAAACTTTCTCCTCACTTTTATATCATATAATGTATATTATATACTACATTTACCATATATCATATACATTTAAACTTAGAAGAGGTTACATTACCTTTATAATTCAATATCCTAACAAATAAATATTTAACCTTTTATTTGCTGGGATTATTCTACCTACATTACTTATAACTTATTCATAACATCTCATTGCAAGAATTATTGATCTCGCTTTTAGTGTCATATACCCCTCTTTACTATTAACTGCATGTACCACTTTATCATCTTCTATTATTATTCCATAATCAGGTTCCTTTTTTATTAATTCATTCTTTTCAGATGCTAGCAAATCCGAGAAGCGAACAATCGTTCTTACTCTGATAAAACTATCATTTTTTATTAATTTTAGTCTAGAATTTGATAGTATATTAATTTTATTTATATTATAACCCTTTTATGATTATTTACTAATTACGCTTCCCAATGTTGAGCTCTACTAACAGCTTTTTTCCATCCATTATATAGTTTTTCTCTCTCTTCAACTTCCATATTAGGCTCATACCTTTCACCTACATACCAATTTTCTGCTATTTCTTCAAGATTATCAAAATATCCCACGGCTAATCCAGCTAAATATGCTGCACCAAGTGCTGTAGTTTCCGTTATTATAGGTTTACATACTTCCATATTAGTTATATCTGCTTGAAATTGCATTAACAATTTATTCTTACTAGCTCCACCATCAACTTTTAAAGTATTAATCTTACATCCTGCATCCTCTTCCATTGCATTTATTAAATCTCTAACTTGATAAGCAATAGCTTCAAGTGCTGCTCTAATTATGTGATTCTTATTTGCCCCTCTAGTTAATCCAAATATAGATCCCCTTGCATACATATCCCAATAAGGAGCACCAAGTCCTGCAAATGCTGGAACTACATAAACACCACCATTATTTTTTACCTTTTTAGCAAAGTATTCAGAATCTTGGGCATCAGCCAACATTCCCATCTCATCTCTAAGCCATTGAATTATTGCGCCTCCCATAAAAACAGATCCCTCTAAAGCATAATTTACCTTTCCATTTAATCCTACTGCTATAGTTGTTAAAAGACCATTTTTACTTTCAACTAACTCTTCTCCAGTATTCATTAACAAGAAGCATCCTGTCCCATATGTATTTTTAGCATCACCTTTTTTAAAAGCTGCTTGCCCAAAAAGAGCTGCTTGCTGATCTCCCGCTATCCCAGCTATTGGCACCTTAATATTATCTTTTCCACCTAAATTAACATATCCATATATTTCTGAAGAACTCCTTACTTCTGGTAGCATAGCCATTGGAATATTAAGCTTATCTAATATTTTTTTATCCCATTTTAAATCTCTAATATTAAAAAGCATAGTTCTTGAGGCATTAGTATAATCGGTTACATGAACTCTGCCATTTGTAAGCTTCCAAAGTAACCATGTATCAACTGTTCCAAAAAGCAACTTCCCTTTCTCTGCTCTTTCTCTAGCGCCATCTACATTATCTAATATCCATTTAATCTTTGTAGCTGAAAAATATGCATCTATTAATAGTCCTGTATTTTCTTTAATATATTTATCAAATCCATCACTCTTTAACTTTTCACAAATATCTGCAGTTCTTCTACATTGCCAAACTATAGCATTATAAACAGGTTCACCAGTTTGTTTATCCCATACTATTGCAGTTTCCCTTTGATTAGTTATACCTATTGCTGCTATCTGTTCTGGTTATATATTAGTTTTAGCTAAAACCTCTTGTAATACACCATATTGAGATGCCCAAATTTCCATAGGATCATGTTCAACCCATCCCTCTTTAGGATATATTTGATTAAATTCTTTTTGAGCTACTCCATATATATTTTGTTCTTTATCAAATATTATAGCTCTTGAACTTGTAGTACCTTGATCTAAAGCTAAAACATACCTTTCCATACCCTTACCTCCTAAGTAAATGCTAATATTGATAATAATAGCATATTTTTATTTCAGTATAAAGATTTTATTAAATATCACTTTATAATACAAAAAGGCTATACTATTTTATTTTACTTTAACTTAAAGTCTTTCAAATAAATTAATATAGCCTTTTATAACCTTATTTTTTTAAATTATCTAAATTCTTTAAATTCTTTAAATTTATATCTAATATATTAATTCCAAATTCAAAACATCCATTACTAGTATTTAATGTACTAATATCTAATTTTTCTAATTTAATTCCATATGTGTCAGTACAATAAACTTGAACTATTTTTTCAATGTCAATTGTTAATACTTTGTCTTTTAAATTCATTCCTTCAATATCATTTATAGACTTAGTCAAAAGTGCTATAGAGCCTTTAACTAATGGATTAGAAGAATTTTTCTTAGAAATTTGGAAATCATTAATATCAATATAAATTATATTATTTTTAAAACTAGATATTGTCATTGATGTATCAAAATCAATATTTAATCCAACTAACTTATAAATTCCACTCAAATTTATTGTATTTCCTAAATCTATTTTTTTTATTATTGTTTTATCCTGTAAAGCAATTAAATTTAATATATCCTCTTTTGATAAATTTAATACTAAATTCTTTAATTTCATATATTTCATCCCTCTAAATAATAAAGTTTTATTCATAAAATTATATTCTCTAGTTAAAATTTAATTCCTATATTTTTATTAATATATAGTTACACATCTTTATAAGATAAAAATAAAATATTATATATACTTTTTTAAACAATAAGGGGATGATAAATTGGAAAACTTTAAAGAATTGACTCTAAATGATAAAGATTTATTTACTAATTATTTAAAAGATTTTAACAACAAATCTTATGAATACTCCTTTACTGCTTTATATTTATGGAGAGATTTATGTAAAACTAAATACTCTATAATAAATAATTGCTTAATAATAAAAAAGGAAACTAATGATGGAACATTTTTTATGATGCCAATAGGATATAACAAGTCAACACTTCAAGAGTTAATTCTTAGATTAAAAGCCCTTTCTACTACTAATAATATTTATTTATTAGGAGATATAGAAGATAGTTTTATTTGTGATTTAAAAACATTTACTAATTTACCTTTTAAAATTATTGAAAATAGAGATACCTTCGAATATATATATTTAACAAATGACTTATTAAACTTAGAAGGTAGAAAGTATCATCAAAAGAAAAATCATTATAATTCTTTTATAAACTCTTATAACTACACAATTACTTCTATTGACAATGAAAAAAAAATAAATGACTGTTTAGAATTATTATCAAACTGGCATTCAAAAAGAACCTCTCTATGTAAAGAACTTCAGATAGAAACTAAAGAAATAACTGACTTACTTTATAATCTTAAATATCTAAATTTATATTCTATTGGTGTATATGTTGAAAACTCTTTAGTTGGATTTTCAATTGGAGAAATTCTAAAAGATACTGCTATAATTCACATCGAAAGATGTAACATTGATTATAAAGGAATTTATGCATTCATAAACAGAGAATTTATAAGAAAAGATTTTTCAAAAACAATATATGTAAATAGACAAGAGGATTGTGGCTGTGTAGGTTTAAGAAAGTCTAAACTTTCATATAAGCCATTGTATTTACTAAAAAAATCTTTAATAATAATTTAAAAGGAAGCTGATATCTTCAGCTTCCTTAAATATATTAATTATCTTAAAACAGCTCCTAATTTATGTTCTAAAGCTTTAAGAATTTTATCATGTACTTTAGATATATCTTTATCTTCTAAAGTTTTCTTTTCATCTCTATATGCAATTGCATAAGCTATAGATTTCTTTCCTTCTGGTATTTGAGCACCTTTGTATATATCAAATAATTGAACCTTTTCTACTAAATTTCCACCAGCTTTTCTTATTGTTTCTTCAATTTCAGCAACTAATATAGAATCATCACAAAGTAAAGCGATATCTCTAGTTACAGCTGGGAACTTTGGTAATGGTTTGTAAGTTTTCACTGTAGTTGAAGCTTCAAATAAAGCATCTAAGTCTAATTCAGCTACATAACAATCTACATCTATTCCGTAGTTTTCTATTACATCTGGATGAACTTCTCCAAATACACCAGCTTTCTTATTTCTTACCATAAGAGCAGCTGTTTTTCCTGGATGGTAGCTTGGATTTTCGCTTTCTCTAACATATTTAGCTTTAGCTATTCCTAATCCATCAATTATATTTTCAACTATTCCTTTAAGATCTAAGTAATCACAATCACCATAAATACCTATAGTTAAAACATTCTTTTCAGTTGGTAATTGCTTTTCATCTTCATTTGGTAAGTATACTCTACCAATTTCAAATAATCTTACATAGTCATTATTTCTTGAATAGTTTCTTCCTAAACATTCCATCATTGACGGTAATGTAGTTGTTCTCATTACACTATAATCTTCACCTAATGGATTCTTTATTTTAACAACATTTCTAAGTTCACTATCTGCTGGTATATTAACTTTATCAAATACCTTAGGAGATACAAATGAATAACTAATAGATTGGTTAACACCACTACCTACCATTATTTCTATAACTTTATCAGTTAATAATTCATTTTTATATTTTGGTTCTCTCTCTGTTGAAACCTTAAATATAGTAGTAGGAATTTTATCATATCCATAAATTCTAGCAACTTCTTCTGCAATATCTTCTTTTATAGCAATATCTATTCTGAATGTTGGAATAGTTATAACTAAATCATCACCTTCAATATTCGTTTTTAAATCTAAAGAATCTAATGCTTCTTTCATTTCTTCTTTTGAAATTTCAGTTCCTAAGAATTTATTTATCCAATTAGAATTTACAGTTATAGAACCTTCTTCTTTTACATTGTTGTAAACATCTATAGTTCCTTCCATAACTTCTCCGCAGCCTAATTCGCATATTAAAGCACAAGCTCTATCTATTGCAAGTTTAGCTAAGTTTGGATCTATATCTTTATCGAATCTTGAAGAACTTTCTGATCTTAAGTTTAGCTTTTTAGAGCTAACTCTTATGTTAGTGCCTTCAAAATTAGCAGACTCAAAGATTACTTCTGTAGTATCGTCTTGAATCTCTGAATTTAATCCACCCATAATTCCAGCTATAGCTACAGACTTAGAACCATCTTTAATCATTAAGATACCTGAATCTAATTCTCTTTCTATTTCATCTAAAGTTGTGAAATTTTCTCCATCTTGAGCTCTTTCAACAACTATAGTTTTACTTTCTATTTGTCTTGCATCAAAAGCATGCATTGGTTGACCTAGCTCTAACATAACAAAGTTAGTTATGTCAACTATATTGTTTATAGGTCTAACCCCTGCTTCTAAAAGTCTTTCTTGCATCCAACCTGGTGATGGTTCAACCTTAACGTTCTTAACCCCTTTAGCCATGTATCTTCTACATAACTCATCTTTAACTTCAACTTTTAACTCATCATTAATATTAGCTGAACATTTAGTTTCGTAATCAAAGTTTGGCATTTTATAAGATGTTCCAAGCGTTGCTGCAGTTTCTCTAGCCATACCAACCATACTTAAACAATCAGGTCTATTAGATGTTATTTCAAAATCTAATATTGCCTTATTTAATCCTAAATATTCTTTAATGTCCATTCCTAATGGAGCATCAGCTGGTAAAATCATTAATCCATGAACTGGCTCATCTCCAGCAATTCCAAGTTCTTCTTCAGAACAGAACATACCGTTAGATACTACCCCTCTCATTTTACCTTTTTTAATTTCAGTTCCATCAGCTAAAATAGATTTATGAAGAGCAACTGGTACTATATCTTGTTCCTTCATATTAGTTGCAGCTGTAACTATTTGTATTTCTTCTTCTTGCCCTATATTAACTTGACAAACATTTAATCTATCAGCGTCTGGGTGTTTTTCTATTTTTGTAATTTTACCAGTAACAACATTTTTTATATTATCACCTTGTATAATAACCTCTTCTAGGGCTGATCCTGAAAGAGTTAATTTATCTCCTAATGTATGTGGATCTACGTTTACTTCAGCGTAGTCCTTTAGCCAATTATATGGTACTTTCATCTTACTTTACCTCCTAATTAAAATTGATTTAAAAATCTCATATCACTTTCGTATAATGCTCTTATATCATCAATACCATACTTAAGCATAACCATTCTATCTACACCAAATCCAAAAGCAAATCCGCTATAAACTTCTGGATCAATTCCACAGTTTCTTAAAACATTAGGGTGAACCATTCCACATCCTAATATTTCAATCCAACCGCTTCCTTTACATACTCTACAACCCTTACCTTCACAAACGAAGCAAGTTGCATCCATTTCAGCTGAAGGTTCAGTAAATGGGAAGTGATGTGGTCTAAACTTAGTTACAACTTTATCTCCAAACATCTTTTTAGCAAATAATTCTAAAGTTCCTTTTAAATCTGCAAAAGTAACATCTTTATCAATTACTAATCCTTCCATTTGATAGAATATTGGTGAATGAGTAGCATCTACAGCATCTGATCTATAAACCTTCCCTGGAGATATCATCTTTATTGGAGGTTCTTGATTTTCCATTGTTCTAATTTGAATTGGAGAAGTTTGAGTTCTTAAAACTATATTGTCATTTATATAGAAAGTATCTTGTTCACTTCTTGCTGGATGATCCTTAGGTATATTTAAAGCTTCGAAGTTATAATGATCTAATTCAACTTCAGGACCATCTTCTACAGTGAATCCCATTGAAATAAATATTTCCTTCATGCTTTCTAATGTTAAATCTAAAGGATGTCTTTTACCAATAACGTTTCTTTTCCCCGGAAGAGATATATCAATAACTTCACTTGCAAGTTTAGCATTTTTTTCTCTTTCCTTTATCTTTTTAACAGCTTCCTCTAGTTTTTCTTCAACTTCGCTTTTCGCTTCATTAACTAGCTTACCAACTACTGGTCTTTCTTCTGGACTTAATGATCCCATTCCTCTTAATATTGTAGTAAGTTCACCTTTTTTTCCAAGGTATTTTACTCTTATTTCTTCTAATGCTCCACTGTTTTCTGCAGCAGATATTTCATTAAAAGCAGCTTCTTTAATTGCTAATAATTTTTCTTGCATTTTTGTTCTCCCTTCTTATTAATTCTTAATTTTAATGGGCCTATTTCATTTGATATTACTTAATATAATAATATTTTCAAATCATTAATTAACATTTAAGTATCTTTCTGAAATTTGGTATAAAAAAAGGATATTCAGCCCCACAAAGGGACGGAATATCCGCGTTACCACCCTAATTGGTATTCTATTAATAATAAAAATACCCATCTTAATTAAATAACGGTTTTAACCGCTAACTACTACTATAATTTCATAGCTAGGACTCCTGAGGGAACTTCAATATAACTTTATATAAAAAGACTTCCAGTCTAAGGTCTCTTCTCCCTGTATACTCCACTATATCTACTTTCTCATTCACTGTCTTTCAATATTTATTTACAATTTATTATACAAATAACCAATATTTTTTTCAATACCCTATTTAAAATTTATTTTATAATAAACTTTGTCTTACTTTTTCAAATAATATTATAGAAGTTGCAACCCCTACATTTAAAGATTCTGCTCCACCAGGCATAGGAATTTTTACTTTTTTATCTGCAAGTTCAAAAATCTCTTCACTTATACCATTTCCTTCATTCCCAACAGATAATATAACCTTTCCACTTAAATCTTCCTCAAAGAAATTTTTTGATTCTTCTAAAGATGTAGCTACTAAACTAAAACCTTCATCTTTTAGCTTTTTTAATAAACTCAAATCATTATCATAAATGATTGGTATATAAAATATAGAACCCATTGTTGATCTAATTGTTTTGTCATTATATATATCAACTGTTCCTTTTGTTAAAATAACTGCATTTACTCCTGCTGCATGAGCAGTTCTAATAATAGTTCCTAAATTTCCAGGGTCTTGAACCTTATCACATAATAAATAAAAATCTCCATTTATATCACTTATTGAATTATTTATATTAGCTATAGCAACTATTCCTTGAGTATTTTCTGTTGAAGATAATTGAGAAAATAATTCATTCTTCATTTCATATATCTTAATATTATCCATATATTCACTTAAATAATCTTCTACTTTCTCTTTTCCACTTTCATTTACTATTATATACTCTATATTACATTTTGCTTTAAAAGCTTCTTGAACTAATCTAAATCCTTCTATAATATACTTATTTTCCTTTGCTCTATGTTTTCTTTCCTTTAATTTTTTTGTATATTTAAATAATGTGTTGTCTTTACTTTCAATGACTATCAAATTTTCACCTCTTATTTTTTTCTAATTAAAATATCTTCTAAATTACTTAAATCATCAGCAGAACCAATAGCAACTATAATATCATCTTCAGATAATCTATCTTCAGCCTTTGGAGAAATATCTATATCCTCACCTCTTTTTATTGCCATAATATTAATTCCGTAACTGCTTCTTAATTTAAGCTCTTTTAATGTTTTTCCATTCCATTCATTAAGTACTCTTAACTCCATGATACTATAATCAGGAGATAGTTCAATAAAATCTAATATACTAGCTGAAACTAGATTATGTGCTACTCTTACACCCATATCCTTTTCAGGTAATACAACTCTATCTGCACCTATCTTATATAATACCTTCGCATGTAAATCACTTTGACCTTTTGCAATTATATACTTAACTCCTAACTCTTTAACTAATAAAGTTATCATTACGCTTGCTTGTATATTAGATCCAATAGTAACGACTGCAACATCAAAGTTTCTTAATCCTAAAGTTTTTAATGCACTTTCATCTGTTGCATCCATTTGAACTGCATGAGTTACAGAATCTGAAATCTCTTGTACAGAATCTTCATCCATATCAATTGCTAAAACGTCATGTCCTAAAGAATATAAAGTCTTTGCAACTGATTCTCCAAATCTACCTAATCCAATAACTACAAACTGTTTATTATTTGCCATGTTTTTTCCCCTAACCTATCAAAATTTTTCCTTCTGGGTATTTAATACCTGAATTTTTTCTCTTTTTTGTTATAGATAATACTACAGTTAATGGACCAACTCTACCTAAATACATCATAAAAATTATTAATACTTTTCCTATATTACTTAATTCAGAAGTCAGACCTAAAGTTAATCCTGCAGTTCCAAAAGCTGATACTGTCTCGTAAAATAATGATATGAAACTTGCTCCCTTTTCTGTATAAGATAATAACATAGTTACCACTATTACTAAACTCAATCCAATAAATATTAATGTAAATGCTTTATACACTAAATCCTTACTGAATCTTCTTTTAAACACCTCTGCGTCCTCTCTTCCTTGTATTACACATACTATAGTTACAATCAAAATTCCTATAGTAGTTGTCTTTATTCCTCCAGCTGTTGATCCTGGAGATCCACCAATAAACATTAAAATTATAGTTAAAAATTGTCCAGCTGTAGTCATACCATCTGTAGGAATACTATTGAATCCAGCTGTTCTTGGTGTAACTGATGCAAAAAATGAATTCATAACCTTATCAATAAAAGACATATTACCAATAGTATTAACATTGTTATTTTCAAATAAAAACATTAAGAAAGTTCCACCTAATACTAACACTACAGTCATTAATATTACCATTTTTGAATGAAGAGAAACCTTTTTTAAACTTTTACTACTATATAATTCACTCCATACAGTAAATCCCAATCCACCAATTATAATTAATACTGATGCTACCATTATTACGACTACATTGGAATTATAAGATGTTAAACTACTGAAGTTCCCAAAAATATCAAATCCTGCATTACAGAAAGCAGATATAGAGTGAAATATGCTATAAAATATACCTCTTCCTAAGCCATACTCTGGAACAAATTGTGTAGAAAACAATAATGCACCAAAAAATTGCACAGATACTGTAAACACTAGTACATATCTAACCATTTTTACTAAACCTTGTATATTAAAAGTGTTCATAGCATCTTGTAATATTAATCTTTCTCTCAAAGTAATCTTTTTTCCTAAAATAATAGCAATTAATGTTGTAAAGGACATAAATCCTAATCCACCAATTTCTATTAAGATCATTATAACCGTTTGTCCAAACGCATTCCAATATGTCCCCGTATCTACTACTATTAATCCAGTAACACAAACAGCCGATGTAGCTGTAAACAACGCATCTAAGAAGTTAGTACTTTCTCCACTAGTCGTAGATATAGGCAAAGTTAATATTAATGCTCCTACTAATATTACCAATAAGAATCCTAACGCTAAAATTTGAACTCCTCTAAGTTTAACATTTTTTTTAAAGTTCCAATTCATTGCATCACCTCCTAATTACAATAACTCTTATATTATTTTGTTCCTTTTCTTATTTTTTATTATAATGAATTTCACCATGTATTTTACCATCTTTACATTAATTTTCATAGATATTCCATATTAAAATGCACAAAATTTTAATATAAAACATTAAATTATAAAAGGGTTGTTTATAATTTATAACAACCCTAATTTCTTTCAAATTCATTATATTTATTTAAACTTTAATTTTAGATGGCATACAATTTGTGCAACCTGCACAATAAAATACTCTATCACCAAATACATTAACTATAGTTTCAATAAATTCTGTATTTATACAATTTTCTTTGTGATGTATTATTATTTGTTTTGGTGCATTAGTTATCAATCCACTTATTATTATATCTTCTATCTTAGCTTCAGTATCTATTCTACACTCTGATAACTCCTTCATAAAGTCACCAAAAACGTCATTCCCATAACCGTCCTTTAACACATAGCCTCCACCTTCGTGAATATAAATATTAATTTTTTCTATTTTACTTTCCTGAATATCAACAAAATATTTTAATAATTTTACAAATTCTTTATACTCTTTTTCAACCATATATTCTTCTACAACTTTATCAACGATATCTTCTATATCTTCTCTAAGCTCCTTCATCCTAAAAGTTATAAACCCCTTTATGTTTATTTCTTCATTTTCTTCTAGGCAAGTTTTTATTTTTTCTATTATAGAGTTTATTTTACTTATACAATATATCATTTTTTCATCTTTTAGATTTTCTTCACTTCTTAGAACTTTCATAATCATATCTTCTACTTCTATTATTTCATCTTGTTTTAAAAAGAAATAAGTTTCAGTTAAAAAATTAAAAAGTTCCTTTTTCCTATATTTATCAATTACTATATTGTATAAAATATTGCTTATATATAAATATATCATTCTTTTAACTTTTTCATCATAACAATCTTTTTCGCACATAATTTTTATTAAATGTGAATCACCCTCACCGCTCTCTACAAGACCAATAGTGATATTCTTCTTCTTTAACAACTCTCTAAGCTCTTGTAATTCCTTTACTAAATCTAAGTCATTATTATGCACTAATCTTATCACAAGCATGGATTTCACTCCTTTCTTAATATTAGTATGTATTAAAATTTTTTCTATATACTCACCTGTCTGTACACTTATTAATAAAATATTGATTTTTTTATGAATATTTTATATGTTATAAGAAATATATTTAAACGAGGAGAAGATTAATGATATGTTTTATTGACTATAGAACTAGTGAAAATGAAATAAATTCACTGAGAGAATTAAATTATGACATAATAAAAATTCCAAAGGATAATAATCTTTATGAAGCAATAAATGGTCATACAGATATTCAGCTAAATATACTTAATAATCATACCAAGACTGTAATTATTAATAAAAATATAGATTTATCCTTTAAAGAGCTTCTAAGATCAAAAAATATAAATTTTATAGAGAGTGATAGTACTCTATCATCTAAATATCCTAATAATATATCTCTAAATGCATATATTACTGATAATTATCTAATACATAATTTAAATTTTACTGATAAAAAAATTTTAGATTACTGTAAAAACAAAAAAACTATAAATGTAAAACAAGGTTACACTAAATGCTCTATATTACCAGTAAAAGAAAAAGCAATTATAACTAATGATAAAGGTATATATGATACATTGAAAAATGAAAACTTTGATATTTTACTATTACCTTTCGGTGATATAGAGTTAAGTGGTTTTAATTATGGTTTTATCGGTGGTGTTGGAGGCATGATTTCAGATAATTCCATGGCCTTCTTTGGTTCACTAGATAATTATATTTTTGGTAATGAAGTAAAAAACTTTTTGTATAAATATGACGTTAAACCAATATATCTTAATAATACAAAACTAATAGATAGGGGAAGTTTACTTGTTTTTTAACCCCTTATATCATACGTATCTATTAAGTAATTGTTGATTAGTATTTATATTTTTCTTTAAATATTGACTAATAAAAAGAAAGCAGGCTAACTTTTAAAGATAGCCTACTTTCTTTTTATAAATTATTCAGATTTGTTTGAATTAGCTAATAATCTACCAATTTCCTCTGGAGTAAATACGTATGTCTTATTGCAGAAGTGGCATTTTAACTCTTCATTTTTACCATCTTCATATATTTCTCTTAAATCTTTTTCTCCTATAGAAATTAAAGCTTTTTCAACCTTTTCTCTTGAACAATTACAAGAAAACTCTGGTTTTATTTCCTCTAATATTTTTAAATCCATATCTCCAAATATATAATCTAATATATCATCCATACTCTTTCCTTCATTTAACATAGTTGTTAAAGATGGAATTTCTTCTAATCTATAAGTTATAATGTCTGCTAAGAATTCATCTGCATCTGGTAACATTTGAATTATAAATCCTCCAGCTACTTTAATTGAATAATCTTTATCAACTAAAACACCTAATGATACTGCTGATGGAGTTTGTTCAGATACAGTAAAGTAATAAGCTAAATCTTCTGCTATTTCTCCTGAATGTATTGGCACTTGCCCTACATAAGGATCCTTCATTCCTAAATCCTTTATAACCATTAAATTACCATTTTTGCCTATGTATCCACCAACATCTAATTTACCATTTGAATTTAAAGGCATATCTCCATATGGATTTCCAATATATCCTTTAACTTTAGCTCCTTCATATGCAGTAACAACTACTCCATTAGCGTCTCCACCACCATTAATTCTTAAAGTCATTACTTCATTTGATGATTTTAAAGTAGCTCCTAAAAGAGCTCCAGCTGTTAACATTCTTCCAAGTGCTGCTGATGCAACTGGAGTACACTCATGTATTACTCTAGCATCCTCAACTAAATCTGTTGTAATCCCAGCTATTATTCTTACCATTCCATTTTTTGCAACCGCTCTAATAATCTTATCGCTCATATTTTCCTCCAACTATTACTTTTTCTTTATTACATATACTATTCTTTCAGTATTTGCTTGTACATAATTTTCAGTATATCCATCAAACTTGGCTAGAACTTCTAAATTCGCATTTTCCAATTCCTTTTCTAACTCTTGCTCAGTATAAGCTCTTTCAAGATGTTCTTCTTCAAATCTTTCGTAGAGCTCCCCTTTCTTAACAAAAAATGTTAAGAACATAGATAGTAAATTATCTTCAAAAACATTTTCCCAAGTATAAAAAACTTCTTCCTCACTATATGTATAAATATTATTTCCTAATATTTCAGATAATTTATAATATGAATTAACATCAAATATAAATAATCCATTTGATTTTAAATGAGTATGTACTCCTTTAAAATAGTTTTTAAGACCATTTAAATCTGTTATATAATTCGTGGAATCTAATACAGATGTTATTAAATCGAATTCCTTATTAAGAGAAAGCTCTGTCATATCTTGGCAAATTATTTTTCCTTTTATTCTTGCTTCTTTAAATTTATCAAATGCTTCTCTTAACATATCTTCTGATAAATCAACTCCATAGATATTTTTAAAATGCTTAGCCACTCTTATAGTTACATTTCCAGTCCCACAAGCAATATCTAAATAGTCATTTAATTCTACATTATATGAGTTACAAATTTCTAAAATACGCTCTACCATTTCATCATAGTTAATATCTTCATTTATTAACTCATCATATATTTTTGCGAATTCACCATACGCCATGATATTCCCCCTATCCTATTTTATTTTTAATTAAAAAAACCAAATTAATGTAGCTCTTCCTATACTGAAATAAATTTCTAAGTTTTATAATACTATGTAATAGAATATTAAGTCAATCTATTATTTTCTGCCTAAAATTTGGTCATTAGTTGGTAACTTTAATTCTTTTTTACGTTTAGTCATTATCCCCCCTATTCGACCTGTTTCTTCTGCTGTTAATCCTCCCCATCCATATGCGTCTACCTTATCACTTAATCCTAACTCCTCTGCAATTTCGTATTTAATTTTTTCACGCATTTTCTCTTCAGGTGTAAGTTCCTTATTAGTCTTTATTTTTGATTTTATTATTTTTTTTAATGGTGTTTTACTCATAAAAATTCCCCCTATTGAATTTATATAAATATTTTCTCCTATATCTTTATATTTATACCCCAAATACTTTGTTACACTTTCCACCACTATTCATATAATAAAACTAAGTATATAATATTATTTTATAAATATTCCTTGAAAGTTTGATACATACAGGGTATAATCATAACCATATAGGTTTATAAATAGATAGAGGTGCGATACTTATTAGTATTATTATGGATTAAAGCGTGTTAAAATAATAAGAAAGGACTTATCGCCGAAGTATATAGCCTAAGCTTTACAGCTATATAACTGGGGGTATACATAATATGTATATTTCTGTCACATAATTTATGTGGTGAGCTATCATTTAAGGATTCTTTATATATTTAGATATATATATATACCTTGAGTGATAACTCAAGGTTTTTTTAACATTATATTTAAATTAAACATTAAACTATACATAAAACTATACATACAAATTTAATTGAAAATTTAAATATATTCACATCATATTATAAAGCAGAACATTCTATTATAATTTAATTTATAAAATCTATTTATTTAAAGAATAAAAAAGGGGGAACCAATATGTATAATGTAGCAATAGTTGGTAGTACAGGTAATGTAGGTAGAAAATTTTTAGAAATTTTAGAAGAAAGAAACTTTCCAATAAAGAATCTTTATCTTTTTGCTTCAAAAAGATCTGCAGGTTCTTATTTAAAATTCAAGGGGCAAGAATATTTAGTTGAAGAAACATGTGAAGATACTATAAAAAATAAAAAGATAGATATTGCATTATTTTCTGCAGGTGGAGATACAAGTTTAAAATTTGCTCCAATATTCTCATCTTATGGAGCTGTGGTAATAGATAATTCAAGTGCATGGAGAATGAATAAAGATGTTCCTTTAGTAGTTCCTGAAGTAAACCCTGAAGACTTAAAAGGTCATAATGGAATTATTGCTAATCCAAATTGTTCTACAATTCAAGCAATGGTACCATTAAAGGCTTTATTAGATAATTATGGAATAAAAAGAATTGTATATTCAACATACCAAGCAGTTTCAGGAGCTGGAATGCAAGGTATTAAAGATTTAGAGGATGGATTAAAAGGTTTAGCACCTAAAAAATTTCCTTATCCAATAGCTGGGAATTGTCTTCCTCATATAGATATATTCCTAGAAAATGGTTATACAAAAGAAGAAATGAAAATGATTGAAGAAACTAGAAAAATACTTCATTCAAGCGATCTTAAAATCACCGCTACTACTGTAAGGGTACCAGTTTTAAATAGCCATAGTGAAAGTATTAACGTTGAATTAAACAGTCCATTTGAATTAGAAGATATATTTAAATTATTTGAAAAGACAGAAGGATTAACAGTTTATGATAATGTAAATGAGTTAAAATACCCAACTGCATTAGATGTTTCTGGAAAAGATGATGTATATGTTGGGAGAATAAGACGTGATTTCAGCTTAGATAATGGTTTAAATTTATGGGTTGTTGCCGATAACATAAGAAAAGGAGCAGCTTTAAACGCTGTACAAATTGCAGAAGTTTTAATAAAAAATGAATGGCTTTAGGAGGATAAAATGTCAATATTTAAAGGCTCTGGTGTAGCTATAATTACACCTTTTAATGAAAATGGTATAGATTATGAAAAATTAAGAGAGTTGCTTGAATGGCATATAAAAGAGTCTACAGATGCTATTGTTATTTGTGGTACTACAGGTGAAGCTACTACAATGACTGAGCAAGAAAAAAAAGATGCCATTAAATTTACTGTAGATGTTGTAAATAAGAGAATACCTGTAATTGCAGGAACTGGTGGTAATAATACAAAAACATCTATTGAAATGAGTCTTTATGCTGAAAGTGTTGGTGTAGATGGACTTTTAGTTATTACACCATATTACAACAAAACAAATGCAGAAGGTTTAATAATGCATTTTAAAGCTATAAACGATGCTGTTAAAACTCCTATCATTTTATATAATGTTCCAAGTAGAACTAATATGAATATTACTCCACAAACATTATTGAAATTAACAGAACTTAATAATGTTGTTGCTATTAAAGAAGCTAGTGGTGATATGAGTCAAATTGCTAAAATGAAAGCTTTATGTGGAGATAAAATAGATATTTATTCTGGAAATGATGATCAAATCATTCCTATTTTATCTTTAGGTGGTATCGGAGTTATATCTGTTGCTGCTAATATAATCCCTAAAACAGTTCATGATATGTGTGATTTATATTTAAATGGAGATTGTTTTAAAGCAACTAAGTTGCAACTAGATTATTTAGAATTAATCAACAATTTATTTATAGAAACTAATCCTATTCCAGTTAAAACTGCTATGAACGTAATGGGTATGAATGTTGGTGAATTAAGATTACCACTTTATAAAATGAATGATAAAAACGAAGAAACTTTAGTACAAACACTAAAGAAATATAATTTAGTTTAAAAGGAGTTTATCATATGGTTAAAGTACTATTAAGCGGTTGTTGTGGAAAAATGGGAACTGTTATTTCAAATTTAGTTAGTGAATTTCCTAACTTAGAAATTGTAGCAGGTATAGATAAATTCCCTAAAGAATCAAATTATCCAGTTTTTATTTCTCCAGACGAAGTAAATATAGATTATGATGTACTTTTAGATTTTTCTAATGTAAGTACATTACACAAACTTTTAGAATTAACAGAAAGAACAAAAAAACCACTAGTCATCTGTTCTACTGGTTATTCACAAGAAGATTTAGATTTAATTAATGAAAAGAGTAAAACATTACCATTATTTAAATCTGCTAATATGTCCTTAGGTATAAATTTAATTAATTCACTTTTAAGAAAAGTAACTCCATTATTATATGGAAATTATGATATAGAAATAATAGAAAAGCATCACAACCAAAAATTAGATTCACCAAGTGGTACTGCACTTCTTCTTGCAGACACAATAAAAGATTCTATTTCTGAAGAAACTTATTATGTTCATGGTAGAGATGGACATAAAAAGAGAGATAAAAATGAAATAGGTATTCATGCTGTTAGAGGTGGCTCTATCGTTGGTGACCACGATGTCATTTTTGCTGGAACTGGTGAAGTTATTGAATTATCACACAAAGCAATATCAAGAGACGTATTTGCAATAGGTGCATTAAAAGCATGCGAATACATGGCTACAATTAATGTTGCTGGACTTTATAATATGGATGATGTTTTAGGACTATAATAAAAAGAGAGCTTATATGCTCTCTTTTTTACTAGAAATATTCAGAATAAATATATATGAAAAGTACATACTAAGATTGTACATTTTTATATTTTAGGAGGATTTATATAATGCCAAAAGATAGTCAACCAGATAATAAACAAGCTAGAATGGAAAAGTGCAATTATCAAACTCCAATAACTGAAGAAGGTCATAATCATAATCCAAACGCTAAACATAAATCAATAAAAAGAGAAGGTGTTTCTAGCCAACATTATAATCCTGCTGGAAATTAATAAAAGAGAGTCAAACTTTGACTCTCTTTTATTAATTATTCTTTATATGCATGTTTGAAAGATATTTTTCCTAATGTAGAAATTTGAACACCTTTAACATTTTCATTTGCAGCTGTTACTGTAGTATAGTAATAGATAGGTAAAATCGGCATTTCATCCATTAATATATCTTCAGCTTTTCTTAACATTTCAAGTCTCTTAGCAGAATCTGTTTCAACTTTAGCAGCAGCAATTAATTCATCATATTCAGCATTACTAAATCCACAGTCATTATTTCCACCATTAGTTACCCATAAATCTAAGAATGTCATTGGATCTACATAATCTCCAATCCAACCATGTCTAGCAATTTGATAATCACCTTGTTGTCTTGTATTTAAGAATACAGCCCATTCTTGGTTAGTTAATTCAACATTAACACCAATTTCTTCCCAGTTTTGTTGGATAATTTGACAAATATCTTTATGTGCAACTTCAGAGTTATACATTAATTCAATTGTTGGAAGACCTTTACCATTTTCGTATCCAGCTTCCTTTAATAACTCTTTAGCTTTTTCTTTATTACCTTCCATATCTGATGGATCATAATATTCTTTTGAAGCAAATTCATTACCATTTTCATCAATAATACCTTGTGGAACAAAACTGTATGCAGGAACTTGTTCTGCCTTACCAACATTATCAATTATTTCTTGTCTATCAATAGCAAGATTTAATGCTTGTCTAACTAACTTATTACTTAATGCTTTTTTAACATCTTCGTTTAATGTATCTTGTTTTCCAACATTAATTGCAAAGTAATATATTCCTAATTTAGAATTAACATGAACTAATCCTTCTTCTATACCTGGTTCAATTTCATTTGTTGGTACAGAATTAACCATATCAAAGTTTCCTGCTTTTAATTCTGAATATGCAGTAGTATCATCTGAAACTAATTTAAAAGTTAAAGTATCTAATTTAACACTATCTTTATCCCAGTAGTTTTCATTTTTTTCGAAAACTAATTGATCTTTCATATCCCATTCAACTAATTTGAATGCCCCATTAGAAATATAAGTTTCTGGCTTAGTAGCCCATCCTTCTGGATTAGCAGATACTATATCTTCTCTTAAAGGAACATAAGTTGTAAATGCACATAATTGTAAGAAATATGATGTTGGAGTTTCTAAAGTTACTTCTAATGTATAATCATCAATTACTTTAATTCCAACTTCTTCAGCTGAAGCTTCACCATTATAGAACTTTTCTGCATTCTTAATGTAGAATAACTGATAAGCATATTCAGCTGCAGTTTCTTTATTTAATGCTCTTAACCAAGAATACTTAAAGTTATCAGCTACTACAGCTTCTCCATCAGACCATTTACCATCTTGTCTTAATTTGAAAGTATAAACTAATCCATCTTCTGAAACTTCATAACTTTCAGCTGCACCTTCTACTGGTTGGTCATTTTCATTAAGTACCATTAAACCTTCAAAAGCATTTAAAATCATTGTTCCTGCACCTGAAGAATTGTTTAATGTTGGATCCATTGTTTCTGGATCTTCTCCTAGATTAAATACTAAGTTTTGATTTGATGCTGAACTACTTCCACCACTAGTTGATTTATCACCACAACCAATGAATAAAGAAGTAGCCAATGTTGCAGCTAAAACAACTGCACATAACTTCTTTAATTTTGAACTTTTCATTTCAATTTTCCCCCTAGTTTTTTTATTTATTTAAATTGCTTAATGCAATTAATAACTTAACTTTTAAATCTTAATTTAAATAACAAATTTCTAAAGATTCTTGTGTTTTTATATTTTTAACGTAAGTAACTAAAACATATTCCTTAATCTGACTATTATTAGTCAGATTAAGTTAACTATTTATATAAGTGACATGCAACAAAATGTCCTGGTTCAACTTCTTTAAGCTCTGGATTAACTTCACCACAAATCTTCATTGCTTCTTTACATCTACCTTTGAATCTACATCCTGGTGGTGGATCTATAGGCGATGGAATATCACCTTCTAAAACTATTCTCTTATTAGATTTTGCTATCTTTGGATCTGGTATTGGAACTGCAGATAATAACGCTTTAGTATACGGATGTTTAGGTTTCGTATATACATCATCGGCTGGTCCTTTTTCAACCATTTGCCCTAAATACATAACTCCTATATGAGTTGATATATGCTTAACCATAGAAAGGTCATGAGCAATAAATAAATATGTTAATCCAAATTCTTCTTGTAACTCTTCAAGCATATTTATTACTTGAGCTTGAATAGATACATCTAAAGCTGAAATTGGTTCATCACATACTATAAAATCTGGTTGAACTGCAAGTGCTCTTGCAATACCAATTCTTTGTCTTTGTCCACCTGAGAATTCATGAGCATATCTATTGATGTGACTTCCATTTAGTCCAACTTTATCTAATAAATATCTTATTCTCTCTTCTCTTTCTTTTCCTTTGAAAAGACCATGAATATCAATTGCTTCACCAATAATATCTCCAACGGTCATTCTTGGATTAAGAGATGCATATGGATCTTGAAAAATCATTTGCATACTTTTTCTTAAAGATACCATTTTCTTTTCACTTAATCCTGTAATATCTTGTCCATTAAAAATTATTTGACCTGATGTTGGTTCATATAACTTTAATATAGTTCTTCCAGTAGTAGTTTTACCACAACCTGATTCCCCTACTAACCCTAAAGTTTCTCCCCTCTTAATAGAGAATGAAACATTATCTACTGCTTTAACAAAGCTCTTCTTAGAAAATAATCCTTTGTTTGCAGGGAAGTATTTACAAAGGTTTTTAACCTCTAAAATAACGTCATTTTTATTTTCCATTATTCTTCCCCCTTTATTGGTGATTCAACTTTTGGTGCATTTTTATGACATAGCCAACATGCGGCTCTATGACCTTCTGCTATTTCAAATAATGGTGGTTGTTTTTCTTTACATATTCTCATAGCATAATCACATCTTGCTGTAAATGGACATCCAACTGGTGGTTTTAATAAATCTGGTGGTTGCCCCTCAATTGGAATTAATTTTTCTTTTAATTCACTTTTAGGATTAGGTACGCTTCTTAATAATCCCCATGTATATGGATGCTTTCCTCTATAAAAAATATCTTCTGTTGTACCTTCTTCAACAATAAGACCACCATACATAACATTAATTCTTGAACATAAATCTGCAACTACTCCAAGATCATGTGTAATTAATATAATTGATGTATCTAATTTTTCTTTTAAATCTTTCATTAAATCTAAAATTTGAGCTTGAATAGTAACATCTAATGCTGTAGTAGGTTCATCTGCAATTATAAGTTTAGGTTCACATATTAAACTCATTGCAATCATAACTCTTTGTCTCATACCACCAGAAAATTCATGAGGATATTGTTTTAATCTCTTTTCTGGACTAGGTATTCCAACCATATCAAGCATTTTAATCGCTTTTTCTTTTGCTTCCTTCTTAGATATTTTTTTATGTTTAATTAGGTGTTCTGTTAATTGATCACCTACTGTAAATAATGGATTCAACGATGTCATTGGATCTTGGAAAATCATTGACATATCATTTCCTCTTATAGTTTGCATTAATTTTTCAGTAGGCTTAGTTATATCTTTATTATCGAATGTAATAGTTTCTGCTTCTATTTTTGCATTCTCACCTAATAATCTCATTATCGTCATCATTGTAACTGACTTACCACATCCAGATTCACCAACAACTCCAAGAGCTTCTCCTTTATTTAAATGAAAAGATACTCCTCTAACAGATTGAACATCTCCAATATGAGTCTTAAATGATGTTTTTAAATTTTTAACTTCTAATAATTTACTCATCTGTTTCTCCTCCTATTTTTGATGCTTAGGATCTAAAGCTTCAGTTAATCCATCACCAAATAAGTTAAATGCTAAAATAATTAAACAAATCATAGCAGCTGGGAATAATAATTGATAAGGTTGTGTCGTTAATAAACCTTTAGCATCATTTGCTAATGTTCCTAAGGATGCAAGCGGTGCATTTAAACCTAAACCAATATAACTTAAGAATGCTTCAGTAAATATAGCTGAAGGTACAAATAGTGTCATTGTTACTATAATTGATCCTAAACAGTTAGGAATTAAATGTCTTAATAAAATTCTTGTTTTAGAAGCTCCTAAAGTTTTTGCTGCTAAAACGAATTCTTGTTGTTTTAATTGAAGTATATCTCCTCTAACTATTCTAGCCATACCAACCCAAGACGAAATTGCCATTGCAACTATAATAGCAAACATTCCACTTGAACCTTCTGTCTTTAATACATTCATTAATAAAACAACATATATTAATGTAGGAATAGAATACAGTACATCTACTATTCTCATCATTATATTATCAACTTTTCCACCTAAGAACCCTGCAATTCCTCCATATAAAACTCCAATTACAAGATTTAATACAGATGCTGCAAATGCGATAATAAGTGAATATCTTGCTCCATACATAACCCTTACAAATAAATCTCTACCTAAATTATCAGTTCCAAACCAATGTTGTGCATTTGGCCATAAATTTGAAGCAGTTTTATCAGTAGATTTATACGTAAAACCAAAAAGTTTTTCAACTACAATAGGTCCAAATATTGCAAAAGCAATAATAACAATTATCATAATTAATGAAAATAATGCAACTTTATTTGCTTTTAATCTTCTCCATGCATTAGCCCAATATCCTACACTTGGTCTTACTATTTCATTAGCTTTTTTCTCTTCTGAACTTAAAGGAGAAAACAATTCACTATCTATATTTAAATCTAAATTTTCTACAACTACATTTTTCAATTAACTCTCCCCCTTTTATCCTTCTAGTTTGATTCTTGGATCTACTACCACATAAATTAAATCAACTAATAAGTTACAAATTACTATAAATGTACAGTAGAATGCTAAGACTCCTAATAATGCAGTATAATCTCTATTTGTTATTGTTAATGTAAATTCATTACCAAGCCCTGCTATTGCAAATATTTTTTCAACAACGAAGGAACCTGTAAGTACCCCAGCTGTTAAAGGCCCTAAATATGTTACAACAGGAATTAATGAATTTCTTAATGCATGTTTAAATATTACTGTTCCACCACTTAACCCCTTAGCCTTTGCTGTTCTTATATAGTCTGATTTTAAAACATCAATTAACTTATTTCTTGTTAATCTTGTTATAAATGCCATTGAACTTCCTGATAATGCTATCACAGGCATTATATAATTTGAAGGTTTGCTAAGACCAGTTGCTCCTAGTACACCTAATTTTACTGTAAATATAAATATTAATAAGGATCCTATTACAAAACTTGGGATAGTAATACCAAGTGTGGCTATTATCATACATATCCTATCAGGCCACTTATTTGCATTTAATGCAGCAACTACTCCTAATAAAATACCAACTACTACAGAAGCTATAATTGCAACTGCTCCAACTTGTGCTGATTTTGGGAATCCATTCTTTATAGTGTCTACAACTTGTCTACCTTTATATTTCATAGATTGTCCAAAATCACCTTTTAATAAACCTTTCATATAGATAACATATTGTTCTCCTACGGGTTTATCTAGCCCATACTTTTCATTTAATACTTCTTTCATCTCAGCAGTAATTTTTTCTCCTTCAAAAGGTCCTCCTGGCATTATTCTTACAAGAAAGAACACAATTGTAATAACTGCCCAAATTGTAACTATACTAGTTAAAATTCTTTTTCCAATATACTTTAGCATTTGTGTATAACCCCCATCTCATTTTTAAAATCTAAATTTTAATAAATTTATATTAATTATAATACATTTATTATTTTTGTCAAAATACATCGTTAATATTAAACAATTTTTCTTAATACTTTATTAATTATTTATACATATTTTTTTCAATATGTTAATGCAATAATATTTTTTAAGATAACGTTTACATTTACTTATTTAGCCATTTTATCCGCTTAAAGGTATAATTAATTTCCAATTCTAAAATACAAATTCTCTTAAGAATTTGTTAAATAAATATTTTTATCATCAATGTTTTAAACGGACATTTTTAACATTTTGTATTATCCTTCACGGACATTTTTTGGTAAAAAAAGAAATATATATTATTACAACTTAATAATATATATTTCAAGTTATTTTTTTAAAGTTTTGCTATAAATTTTTCTATTCTTTTTAATCCCTCTATCAACTCATCATCTGAATAGCAATATGATAATCTTAAATAGCCTTCTCCACCTACACCAAATGCAGTTCCTGGTACACAAGCAACTTTTTCTTCATGTAGTAATCTCAAAGCAAACTCTTCTGAAGGAATATTAAATTTTTTTATTGATGGGAATACATAAAATGCTCCTTGTGGTATAACAACATCTAGCCCCATATCTTTAAGTTTACTTACAACAAAATTCTTTCTTTTATTAAAGACTTCCTTCATATAACTTACATCTTGCAATCCATATTTTAATCCATTATAAACAGCCCACTGACAAATAGATGGAGCACAAGATACATTATATTGATGAATCTTTATAATTTCATTCATTAACTTCTCACAACATGCATAATATCCAACTCTTAATCCAGTCATTGAAAACATTTTTGAAAATCCACCTACATAAATTATCTTATCTTTAATTTCATTGCATTGAGCAACACTATGATACTCATCATAACATAAAGATTCATATATCTCATCTGTAATAACAATTACATCATTTTCTTTAATTAAGTGTACTAACTTATTTTTTTCTTCTTTCGATAATATTGCACCAGTAGGATTACTTGGTAAAGATAATACTAAATACTTTATATTCATATCTTTTATTTTATTCTTTATATCTTCTATATCAATTTTAAATTCATTATCTAATGAATAATTTACAACAGTTCCACCTAATATTGTAACTATACTCTCATATGCTGGATATGCTGGTGTTGGAATTAAAACTTTATCGCCTTTATTTAATAAGGCTGTAAATATATTAAATAAAGCTTCACTACCACCAACAGTAATGCAAATTTCATCGGCCTTATAAGAAATATCTTTCTTTAAAAGATATTTACTTATTTCTTCTCTTAATTCAACTATTCCTAAATTACTTGTATATGTAGTCTTATTTTCATTTATTGCTTTTATTAACCCTTCTTCAATAGATACTGGCAACTTAAAATCTGGTTGTCCTAATGTTAATGAAATTGCTCCATCTACCTTTTGTACTTCATTATAAAATTTTCTAATTCCTGATATTTTAACATTACTTAAATTTTCATTCATATTTATTGCCCCTTTATTTTATTATTAAATCTCAATTAACCCTGAAATAATTTTATAGCAAATGTATTATGCAGTAAAGTTTTTTCTACTATTTTACTATTGTCTCTTTAAAATACCTAATAATTCTATTATAATATAAATGCTTAAATAAAAATTGGGGCAAATGAAGAAAGGATGATTTTATGAATTATAATTTAACTGATCCATATGAAATCGCAAGATTTATTAAAGAATCAAAGAAAACAACTCCAGTAAAAGTTTATGTTAATGGAGACCTAAGTGATGCTTCACTAAATAATATTGAACATTATGGAGACAATAATTTTTACATATTATTTGGAGAAAGTGATGTAATTACTGAAATAATATTAGAAAATAAGCACAAAATAAATTCTTTCAGAGTTGAAAATGATAGAAGAAACTCTGCTATACCAATGCTAGATCTTTTATCAATAGATGCAAGAATAGAACCAGGTGCAATAATTAGAGATAGAGTTTCTATCGGTAAAAATGCTGTAATCATGATGGGGGCTGTAATAAATATCGGTGCTGAAATTGGTGAAGGTACTATGGTAGACATGAATGCTGTAATTGGAGCTAGAGGACAATTAGGTAAAAGAGTTCACTTAGGAGCTGGTGCTGTTGTTGCTGGTGTTTTAGAACCACCTAGCAAGGAACCTTGCCAAATCGGAGACGATGCTATGATAGGCGCTAATGCTGTTATCTTAGAAGGTGTAAAAATAGGTGCTGGTGCTGTTGTTGCTGCTGGTTCTGTTGTTACTGAAGATGTTCCTGCTGGTGTTGTTGTTGCTGGTTCGCCTGCAAGAATAATTAAAAACGTTGATGATAAAACAAAAGATAAAACTCAAATCTTAGATGATTTAAGAAAATAAAAAAAACTCCCAATTGGGAGTTTTTTTTTACTATACTGCACCTTCTTGGTGGTTAGTATTAGTATTGTGTGCAGTTTCTTCTGCAGACACCTTTTCCATTTTAGAAATTGACACTTCATAAGCAACCTTTTTAACTACTTCAGTCTCGCTTATCTTTTTTTGGTATTCTCTACTTTGTAATCTTCCCCATACCCTAATATTGTCGCCGACTTCTAATGTTTGACAAAATCTTGAATTTCTTCCCCACGCAATTGTTGGAATATAATCTGACTTATTGTAAGCTCTATTTACAGCTAATAATACATCTGCAATTTCTCTTCCAAATGGTGTTTTTCTATATACTGGTTCCTTACATATATAACCATCTAAGAATATTTCATTTGGGTTCTTGCTTTTTTCTATGCATGGTTCTATGTTTCTAGCAAAAACTGTTAATATTAACTTATTTGCTCCATCTACAAATTTATTATAAGATCTTAATTGACCTAATACTACTATTTCTTTACCTATAGATAAATCCATATTACTAATAAGTCTTTCGGATACCGTAATGTTTAATAAATCTACAGAATCACTTAATCTTGTTACCTCCATTAGGAAAGTATAAAAACCTTCCCCATACATTTCATGACTAAACTCCATACCACTTACAATTTTTCCTTCAAGATAAATCTTGTTATTTAACATCAAATTGTCCATCTTTACCCCTCTCTCCCTTAGTAATTAATAAAATTCTTATTGCTGTTATAAAAATATCAAGGATTTATTTCCATTATAATACAAAAACCTCATAACTTTCAATATTTTTCTAATATTTATTTTTTTATTTGTTCACCTTTTTCATTTATATAGTAATTATCATCATAAATAAGTTCACTTACAGTAACAAATTCATATCCTTCCTTAGTTAATTGAGTGATAATTTTACTTAAATTTTCTGGTGTATATTTTGCATTATTATGAAAAAGAACTATTGATCCTTCTTTAATATTTTTCATTACTCTATTATATTCAACTTCCGCACCTGACTCTTTATAATCTATTGAATCAACATCCCATTGAATACATTCATAACCTAAACTTCTAACATACTTTAAAGCATCTTCATTATAATCTCCACTTGGAAACCTAAATACTTTAATTTTGATACCTGTTGCAGCATAAATAATATCTTCTGTCTTTTTTATTTCATCAGCCATTCTTTCATGGCTGATTTTAGTAAAACTTGGATGGATATAACTATGATTTCCCATTTCATGTCCACCTTCATTTATTTTCATAAGTTTTTCCCTATTTTCATCTGAATAATTTACCCATCCACCCATAATAAAAAAAGTACCTTTTGCATTATTTTCATTTAATACATCTAATATATCGTATATGTATTCATTCTCTGCCCAATTTATATCAAAAGTTAATGCCACTTTTTTCTCTTCAGTTAAAACTCTATATATGGGCAGCTCCTTAGCTTCACTAGCTACAGTATTTTTGATTTTACCAGTATAAACTATAGATACAATAATCACCATAAATATTATAAAAATATTGATATTGATTTTTTTGCTAATTTTCATTGCTTTACTCCTAAACTTAATTTTTATTAATTTATATTCTTAATTTATAATATTATGACTACAATATTCCATCTAACAAATTTTATGTTATAATTAAATAGACACTTTCATATTGGAGGTTTAATATGTACGAAAATTCAGCTGAACTAGCAGAAAATAAACTTTTAGTACTATACGTTATAAAATCCTTAAGACAACCTATTTCTAAAACACAACTTACTGAAATAATTCTTGAAAATAATTTTATTAATTATTTTACTCTTCAACAATATATTAGTGAATTAGAAACTGCTGAATTTGTTGAATATATTGAAAAGAATAATAAAAAATTAATAACTATAACTACTAAAGGAGAAAATGTTCTTTCAATATTCAATGATAGAATTTCTCCAATAAAAAGAGATATAATCGACAATTATATCTCTAAAACAATAGACAATATAAAAAAAGAATTAACTATTCATAGTGATTACACTATAGAAAAGAACAACTCTTTTATTGTTAATTTAAAGGCTCTTGAGGATGAAACACTACTTATAGATCTAAAAATTTCTGTTCCAACTAAAAAGCAAGCAACATCACTTTGCAATAGATGGAAAGAAAATCCTTCAGATATTTATACTAAAATAGTTCAAGTACTTTTTTCTGATGAAAACTAAAATAAAATCATAGCATTGGGTTCCGACTCGATTGCTATGATTTTTTTTATTTTCTCATCCTCAACAACAATCAATCTTCCCTTCAAATAATCGCCTATATAAATTTTATTATCTTTTTTTAATATACCTTTTGGCATTCCACCTATATATATAGTTTTAATTAATTTAAATGATCTTTTATCTATTATACTTATGCTACCTTCAGTAAAATTTGACACATAAATATTTTCATTATCTTCATACATATCAATAGGCGATGTACCTACTTCAATTCTTGCTATTCTATCAAAAGTTTCTATAGAAAATATATCTAAGTAACCATTATCATCACTACCTAAATAACTTTCACATACATATATATTCTTTTTATCATTTGATATTTTTACTTTTGTAGGATATTCTGGAGTTAAGAGGGTTTTAACAATTTGATAATCATCTAAGTTTATAATTTTAGTGCAATTTTCTTCTAAATTTGATACAAATAATAAATTTTTCTTATCACAATAATCAATACTATGAGGCCAATTACCTGTATTAAGCTCCCATAACACTCTATTTTGATTTAAATCATAAGCAACTATAGCATTTGATTCTCCACAAATTGTATAAACTTTATCCCTCACTTTAACTAAATCATTGGGTTTAGGTCCAATTTTAATATTTCTTACTTCTTCAAAATTATCTCCTGAAAAAATAGATATAGAGTCACTATAATTATTTGCAGTTATAATCTCATCGTCATATTTTCTTATTCCATGAGGCCCAACTGGTTTTTCAGATAACTTAAATAGTATTTTTTTTACCTGAAATGTATCTAAATCAATTTTAGAAAGTGAATCTGCACCTGTATTGCATAAAACAATAGAACTCATTAACTACACCCCCCTTAAAACTTCTATGTATTTTAATATATGCAGATTGCAATAAGTTGGCTACTACCACATTATTTCTTATTTTTCTTTATTTTTCTACAAACTCAATATATAATTAGAAAGTAAATCATTACTTATATATTAGGAGGAGTACAAATGTTTGTTTATAAAACATCTGGAGTATGTTCTACAGAGATACATGTAGAAGTTAAAGATAACGTTATTGAAAATGTTGAATTCGTAAGAGGATGTCCTGGTAATTTATTCGGTATTTCACTTCTTGTAAAAGGTATGAATATTGACGAAGCAATTCAAAAATTACAAGGCATTGATTGCAGAGGAAAGGGAACTTCTTGCCCTGATCAATTATCAAAAGCTTTAATAGAATATAAAAACACTAATAATTAATATTATTGCTTATAAAAAATGACAAGCTTTTGCTTGTCATTTTTTATCTATTTAATTAATTCTAATGCAATTTCCATCATATCTGTAAAAGTATTTTGTCTTTCCTCTGGTGACGTTTCTTCACCTTTAAAAATATGATCTGATATTGTTAATATAGATAATGCTTCAACACCATTTTTCGCTGCTAATGTATATAATTCTGCAGTTTCCATTTCTACTGCTAAAACTCCATAATCAGCCCAAGTTTTTAATGAAAAATGATTTGTATCATCATAGAATAAATCACTTGATAATACATTTCCTACCTTAACATTAGCTCCTTTTGATTTTGCTATATTATATGCATTATATAATAAATCGAAATTTGCAGTTGGTGCATAATCAAGACCATTAAATCTTCTCTTATTAATTCCTGAATTAGTTGAAGCACTTTGAGCAAGAACTATATCCCTAACATTAACATCATCACTACAAGAACCTGCTGAACCTATTCTTATAAGTCTTTTAGCTCCATAAAATTGAATTAATTCATTTACATAAATTGAGTGTGAAGGTAATCCCATTCCAGTTCCTTGTATAGAAACTCTTTTTCCTTTATATGTTCCAGTATATCCGTACATACCTCTAACTTCATTATAACAAACAGCATCTTCTAAAAAGTTTTCTGCTATAAATTTAGCTCTTAATGGATCTCCTGGTAATAATACTGTTTCTGCTATAGCCCCTTCTGGCGCCATAATATGTAAATGTTTTGACATAAACATTACCTCCTTTACTTTATTATTTATTAGTATAGTATATTCTTTAACAATAGTAAATGATTAGCTTTTAAATATATTTAAAATTTTAGGTTATTTTTTTATTTAATCATCATTTACGAGTATTTTATTTTAGTGTATATTTTTTATAAATTTATTTATTTTCGTTTTCTATAATTATTTTTATAGAAATTAATAAAAGAGTCACATATCGTGACTCTTTTATTTAAAATTTATTAATTATTTTTCTCATATCTCCAATCATATATAATGATCCACTAGCTAATATAAGGTCATTTTCATTTGCATTTTTTAATGCTTCTACATAAGCTTTTTTATAATCATCAAATGATTTACAATTTTCATTATATTTAACTATTTCATTTTTTAAATCCTCAGCTAATTCAGCTCTTATGGAATTAGGAGTAACAGCGTATACTTGTTTTGCCATAGGTGTTATTATTTTTATCATTTCATTAACATCTTTATCTGCTAAAATTCCTAAAATTAAATGTAAATTTTCATATTTAAAATATTTTTTTATATTTCTACTTAATGTTTTTATTCCTTGTATATTATGCGCTCCATCAATAACAACATAAGGATTATTTGATAAAACCTCTAATCTTCCTTTCCAAGTAACATTCTTTATACTTTTTATAATACTTTCAATAGATATATCTACTATTTGTCTATTATTTAAAACCTCAATGGCTTTCATTGCAACACTTAAATTAAGTATCTGATGTTCTCCTAATAGAGGAAGTAATACATCAAATTTCTCTTCATATTTCAATAATTGATATGGCTTATCCTCATTTACTACATTTACAAACTCTAATTTATCATCAAATGCAATATAAAGTTCTGAATTCATTACCATACATTTATTCTTAATTACTTTTAAAGCTTCTTCTTCCTGTGGATATATTACTGTAGGTATATTTTTCTTAATAATTCCTGATTTTTCTCCTGCTATCTCTTCTATAGTATTTCCTAACAAGTTAGTATGATCAAAGCTTATAGACGTTATTACTTGAAGTATTGGTGTAATAACATTAGTTGAATCTAATGTCCCACCTAAACCTACTTCTATAACTCCAAAATCTATATTTTCTCTTTTAAAGTATAAAAGCATTAAAACAGTTATTATTTCAAATTCTGTAGGATGATTATATCCACCTTTTATTACTTTATCTACTGCATCTTTAACTTCATCCATTAATACTGCTAAAGTTTCTTTTGGAATATTATTTCTATTAATTTGAATCCTTTCTTCAAATTCCTCTATAAATGGAGAAGTATACATTCCAACCTTATATCCTGCCCCCATTAAAATTTCTGTTATCATTGAAGTTGTAGATCCTTTTCCATTTGTACCTGCAATATGTATAAGCTTTAAATCCTTTTCTGGATTACCTAAATACTCTAATAATTTATGAGTTCTTTCTAATCCATAATTTGACCCAAAATTTCCAACCTCTGTTATGTATTTCATTGCTTCTTCGTATCTCATAATTTACCTCATCTTATTTCAATTTACACTACTTAATATAAATTATATTTTATAAAAATGCAAAAATATATTATAATAAAAAACGACTAATAAAACATACCTTAGTTTTATTAGTCGCTCTAAATTTCTATTAAATACTATTAAATTATTTTAAATTTTAATCTTCCTTAGACATTGCAGATAAATTATTTCCCTCAGTTCCATCTGGCTTAGTTCTTAAATATTCTTCACCTTTTTTAGAATGAGCTATTATAACACCATCAATTTGACCATTTTTAGCCATTTCAACGCCTTGTGCTTTATCTACTGTTGTTCCATTTTCTAATACATACTGCATAATTTCGCCACTACTATTTTTTATTGTTTCTACAATTTTATTACTCATATTATTCACCTCTTAATCCTATTTTTCACAAAATAAATATTTTTATGCATTGTAAAAATAATGCCTTATAAAAATCTGTAGAAACTTTTATATTAATTAAAATTTTTCCATTTAATTTCTCTTTAATAATATTAAAACTACAATTAATGTTAATATTTCTCCTATAGGAACACTAATCCAAACACCATTTATTCCGAAAAATATAGGTAATATAAACACACAAATAGAAACAAATAAAAGCCCTCTACAAAAAGCAATAATAAATGATTCCTTAGCTAACTCAACGGATTGGAAATATGCTCCTGTTACCATATTTATTCCCATTATAATAAATGCTGTTGAATATATTCTAATAGAGTTAATTGCTATCGATAAGACTGTTTCACTAGGCTTTACAAAAATTCTAACTATCTGTTCTGGAAATAAGATACAAAGTATAAAGAATACTACTCCTATTAGTAAAGCTGTAGATAATCCTAAGTTCCTAAGCTTAACCACTCTATCTTTTAAGTTTGCTCCAATATTAATACTTACTAATGGTTGAATTGTTTGGCTTATACCATTAAATAGTGCTACTGCTATTATACCTGTATTAGAAATAATACTATAAGCTGTTACACCATCATCTCCAATAAGCTTTAATATCTGAATATTAAATATAAATATAACAAAACCTAAAGAAACTTCTATAAATAAACTAGGTAATCCACATTTTATTATTCTAATAACATATGATAATTTATAAAAATCTTTTTTAAAACTTAGTGTATTACTCTTTGATAAAAGATGAGTTAATAAAATAAGAAAACTAATAGTATAAGAAAAAACAGTTGCTATTGCTGCACCTTTCATTCCCATATTTAAAGGAAATACAAATATATAATCTAAAATTATATTTAAAAATCCACTAAATATTACTGCAAACATAGCCTTTTTAGGTGCCTTATCTGCTCTTATAAATGGAGCCAATATACTCCCCATTACAAAAGGAAGTGTACCAACTACAACAACTATCATATATTCTTTTACTAATGGCAAAACTGCTTTTGTTGCTCCAAGAATAGTTGCTATTTCATCAAGAAAAACAAACCCAATGACAGTATAAATAAAGCTCAAAAATAATCCTATTACAAATGATAAAGTAAATATCTTTTGTGCTTTATCTTCCCTTTTTCTTCCCTTTTCAATAGACATTAATGTTGATCCACCAATACCTATTAAAAGTCCTGTACCAAAATAAATAGAGTAAATTGGTAAGGCTATATTTAATGCCGTCAAACCTGCGCTTCCTACTCCTTGTCCAATGAATATTGTATCAAATAAAATATAAATTGAAGTAGATAAAGCTGCACACATTGTAGGAAAAAAATATTTAAAATATAACTTATATACATTATCCTTTAGTAAATTCATAATACCTCCTAATTTTCTTATAATTAAAAAGCAAGTGACAAATTATATTAACTTGTCACTTGCCATAGTTAATTTGTAACTATTTTAAAGTGTCTATTCTAACTAATACTGCATCAAGCATTTCTTGATACTTAACTAATTTTTCTTTTTCACCATTTATTACTGCTTCTGGAGCTTTAGCTACGAATCCTGCATTAGAAAGTTTCTTTTCTATTCTTGTTACTTCACCTTCTAATTTCTTCTTTTCTTTATTTAATCTTTCTAGTTCCTTTTCCTTATCAACTAAGTCTAAAAGTGGCATGAATAATTCTCCACCCTTAACTACTAATGATACTGCATTTTCAGGAACTAATGATTTATCAGCTATAAACTCAACTTCTGAAGCTGAACCTAGTTTTTCCATATATGGAATACCAGCAGTAAATGCTTCTTTAGCTTCATCAGAAATGTAGCAAATTACTTTTGCTTTTCTTGATGGTGGAACGTTCATTTCAGCTCTTACATTTCTTAATCCTTTAATAGCTTCGATAACAAATTCCATATCCTTTTCTGACTTGTTATCTGCTAAATCTTCATTATATTCTGGCCATGAAGAAATTGTTATAGATTCTCCATCTGTTAAAGTAGTGTATATTTCTTCTGTAATGAATGGCATTACTGGGTGTAATAATTTTAATCCTGTAGTTAATACAGTATATAATACGTTATAAACTACTCCCTTAGCTTTTTCATCATCACTAAAGAATACTGGCTTAACAAGTTCTATATACCAGTCACAGAATTCAGTCCACATAAAGTCATAAACCTTTTGAAGCGCAATACCTAACTCGTATTTTTCCATGTTTTCAGTTACTTCTTTAACTAAAGTATTCATTTGAGATAATATCCATCTATCAGCTAAGCTATATTCTTTACAGTCAGCATATTTATTCATTACTTCTTTATCTAAGTTCATCATAACGAATCTTGATGCATTCCACATCTTATTAGCAAAGTTTCTTGCTGCTTCAACTCTTTCAGGGATATATCTTATATCATTACCTGGAGAGTTACCAGTAACAAGCATGAATCTTAATGCGTCTGCACCATATTCATCAATAACTTCTAGTGGATCAACACCATTTCCTAACGACTTACTCATTTTTCTTCCTTCAGCATCTCTTATGATACCGTGGATTAATACTGTATCAAATGGAGTTTCTTCCATGTTGTGTATTCCAGAGAATATCATTCTAGCAACCCAGAAGAATATGATATCATATCCAGTAACTAAAACATTAGTTGGATAGAAGAAATCTAAGTCTTCTGTTTTTTCTGGCCAACCTAAAGTTGAGAAAGGCCATAATGCAGATGAGAACCAAGTATCAAGTACATCTTCATCTTGTCTTAAGTTTTCAGAACCACATTTTGAACACTTACATGGAGCATCAACTTCAACCATCATATGATTACAGTCATTACAGTAGAATACAGGTATTCTATGTCCCCACCATAATTGTCTTGAAATACACCAGTCTTGAATATTCTCCATCCAGTTGTAGTATATTTTATCAAATCTTTCTGGAACAAACTTAGTTTTTCCATTTCTAACTACATCTATAGCAGGTTTTGCTAAAGATTCCATCTTAACATACCATTGTTTTGAAACGATTGGCTCAACAACAGTTCCACATCTATCATGTGTTCCAACATTGTGAGTATGAGGTTTAACTTTAACAAGTAATCCTTGTTCATCTAAATCCTTAACCATTTGCTTTCTAGCTTCATATCTATCTAAACCTTGATATTTTCCACCTAACTCATTAATCACACCATGGTCATCCATTACTCTAATTATTGGAAGGTTATGTCTCTTACCAACTTCGAAATCGTTAGGATCATGTGCTGGCGTTATTTTAACTGCCCCTGTTCCAAATTCAATATCAACATAATCATCACCTACAACTGGTATTTCTCTATCAGTTAGTGGTAATTTTAATGTTTTACCTATTAAATGTTTAAATCTATCATCATTTGGGTTAACAGCAACTGCAGTATCTCCAAGTAATGTTTCTGGTCTTGTAGTAGCTATTTCTAAGTATCCTGAACCATCAGCTAGTGGATAATTAATATGCCAGAAGCTACCTTCTTTTTCTGCATATTCAATTTCTGCATCTGATAATGCTGTTGTACATTTTGGACACCAGTTTGTTATTCTATTTCCTTGATATATAAGCCCTTCGTTGTATAACTTAACGAATACAGTTCTTACAGCCTTATTTAAATTTTCATCCATTGTGAAAGCTTCTCTTGAGAAATCAGCAGAAACTCCCATTTTTTTAAGTTGCTCTCTTATGTGACCTCTATATTCATCAGACCATTCCCAAACTTTTTCTAGGAATGCTTCTCTTCCCATTTCTTTCTTAACTAAGCCTTGCTTTAATAATTCATTTTCAACTTTAACTTCAGTTGCTATAGAAGCATGGTCTTGTCCTGGTAACCATAAAGTACAGTATCCTTGCATTCTCTTAAATCTTATAAGCATATCTTGAAGTGTATTATCAAGAGCATGACCTAGGTGAAGTCTACCAGTTATATTTGGTGGTGGCATAACAATTGAAAATGGCTTCTTAGTCTTATCAACAACAGGAGTGAAATATTTCTTTTCTTCCCATGTTTTATAAATTCTTTCTTCAAATTCTTTTGGATTATACGTTGTGGCTAAATTCTTCTTTTCTTCCATCAATAAAACCTCCTGAATAGTTTTTTATATTTAAAGTTCTTATATTAAGACCACTTTACAAATTTAAAATAAATATTTAAATTACTATTTCATTCAATAAAATAAATACAAAATAGCATTACTTTAATTATAATATCCATAATTTTATTTTTAAGTCTATCTCCATATCATGGCAACTTCATATTTTTCTAGACATAAAAAAAGCCTTGGTCCTAAAAAAGGACGAAGACTCGCGGTACCACCTTTATTCCTACTAAGTAAATTAATTATCTACTTCTTATAGGCTCTTATTTTAATAACGACTAGAAAGCCGTCCTTGATTACTACTATTTCATCAAAGAAACTCAAAAGCTACCTTCAGGATATTTCATATAGAAGGCTTACAGCCTAGACCTTCCTCTCTTAATACGTCCTATTCCTTACTCCTCTTTATCACTGTTTTTAAATATTTATTTGTTCTTATATTATGATATTTTTATCTCTTTGTCAACAAATGTGTTGAAAATTTTAAATTTTTCTATTTCCCTATACTCTCAACAAACTCATCATAACTTTCTGGCTTACCATTTCCGAAAATAATCTTAAATTCATTTGTTTCTATATTTCTATAATTAATATAAGTTTTGTTCATGTCTAATCTAGATGTATCATTAAAATTAAACATCTTTAACACTTGTTCTTCACTTAAATTTTCACCTAATGTGCCAGACTTAGTAATTCCACTTAAGGTTACCAATTTATATGCTCCACATGGATTTAAATACTCTGTTTCACTTTTAGTATCACTTTCACTATCACAGCATTCATTATACTTACATTTTTCCTCATTGTTTAACTTTTCTTTATTATAGTAATATCCACAACAAGTACAAACCTTACTTATTCCATAAATATTATTTTCTACTCTTACTAATCCACCACAAATTTTACATTTCTCAATATTCAATACGTTATCCATTTCTTACCCCCATATATTCTTAATTATATTATTTATATTATTTATAATAAAAACATATGAGGTTATTTAATAATTTGCTCTAAAATTTATATGGCATTACTTATAAATAAATTTATTATCCTTAACATCTAAAGTTATTTCTCCACCATTACTTAAGCTTCCAAATAATATTTCATCAACTAACATTGGTTTAATCTCTTGATTTATAATTCTTATTATTTCTCTTGCACCATATTCCTGCGAAACACCTTTATTAGCCACGAAAGAAATACACTTATCATCAAAATTCACTTTAACGTTTTTCTTTAATAGTTGGTCATTAAATTTATTAAGCTCTTTTCTAGCAATATCTAATGCCATTTCATCATTTAAATGGTTAAACACAACTATTTTATCAAGCCTATTTCTAAACTCAGGGCTAAAGAATTTTTTAACCTCTTCCATTATAGCTTCACCTTTAATTACTCTTTCTCCGAAGCCAATAACACTCTTACCTATATTTTTTGCACCAGCATTTGAAGTCATAATTAAAACTACATTTCTAAAATCAGCTTTTCTTCCCTGATTATCACTTAAAGTAGCATAATCCATAACTTGAAGTAAAACATTTAATATATCTGGATGTGCCTTTTCAACTTCATCTAACAATAAAACACAATATGGATTTTTTCTAATTGTATCAGTTAAAAGTCCACCCTCTTCATATCCAACATATCCTGGAGGGGCTCCTATAAGTTTTGCAGCTGCGTGCTTTTCTGCATATTCACTCATATCAAATCTTATAAGCTTAACACCTAAACTTTCCGCTAAAGTTTTAGAAAGTTGAGTCTTACCAACCCCAGTAGGCCCTACAAATAAAAGTGAGCTTATAGGCTTGTTTTCTTCATTAAGTCCAGCTCTAGACATTTTAATACATCTTACAACTTCATGAATTGCTTTATTTTGCCCAAAGATGTTTTTTTCTAAATTATCTTCTAGTTCTTTTAAAGATGAAATTTCATCTTTCTCAACTGTATTCTTTGGTATATGACACACTTTTGATATAACTTCTTCAATTATTTTTTCATCAATTATCTTCTCATTAGAATCTTCTCTATTCATTGAAATATACGATCCAGCTTCGTCAATAATATCTATTGCTTTATCTGGTAAAAATCTATCATTTATATATTTACTACTTAATTCAACAGCTAGCTTAATTGCTTCATCAGTATATTTTACATTATGATAAGTTTCATAATTGCTCTTAAGTCCTTTAATGATTTTAATTGTTTCTTCTACTGAAGTTTCTTTAACTTCTATTGTTTGAAATCTTCTACTTAATGCTTTATCTTTCTCAAAATACTTCTTATACTCATCAAATGTTGTAGCTCCTATAAACTTTATCTTTCCATCCATTAAATATGGTTTTAAAAGATTAGATGTATCTAAAGAGCCACCACCAATTGAGCCTGCTCCTACGATTGTATGTATTTCATCAATATACACTATAGGATTTTCATGATTACTAATTTCATTTAGCACCTTTTTTATTCTTTCTTCAAAATCGCCCCTATACTTAGTTCCAGCTAAAGTCGCTCCAATATCTAAGGAGAAAATTTCTGCATTTTTTATCTTTCCAGGAACTTTTCCTTCATTTATAAGTCTTGCTAATCCAAGGGTTATAGCTGTTTTCCCTACCCCCGGCTCACCTACATGAATAGGGTTGTTTTTAGTTCTTCTACAAAGAATTTGTATTGTTCTATTTAATATATCATCTCTCCCTATAAGTGGGTCAGTATACTCATTTTTAACATATTCATTTAGATTACTGGTTAAATTTTTAATAAGTGATTCTTTTTTATTACCTTCTTTTTCTTCAATTACTAACTCTTCCCTATCATTTTCCTCATGGTTAACATAATAAGTATTTTCAATCCCATCATGACAAAGCTTATAAAGTAACTCTCTTTTTTCTATTCCCTGCTCTAATAAATAATACTGGGCATAACTATCTTCTAAGTCATAAATAGCAGATATCATATGCTCCATTGAAATACTATGACTACTTGCATAAATAGATTGTTCACTTGCTCTTAAAACAACTTGTTGAAAATTATAACTTTCTTGAACCTTTCCACTTTCATCTATTTCAATATAATTATTTAAATAATCTAATAAATCATTTCTAAGTTTATCAATATTACCTTCTAATTCTTCAATAACTTCAATAAATCTTTCTTGAAATGTTATTGCATATAATATATGCTCTGCAGTTACAAATTCATGATTATTATTTTTAGCAATTTCATATGCCTCAACTAAAATATTATTTACCTCTCTTGTTATTTCCATAAATTAAGCCTCCTCAATAGTTATATTAAAAGGAAAGCCTTCTTCCTTTGCCATTTCCAATGCCATAGCTACCTTTGTAGTAGCAATATCATAAGGATAGATTCCAACTATCCCTTTTCCCAGTTTATGAACATCCATCATTATTTTATTGGATGTGTTTATATCTTTTTTAAAAATTGTCATTAATATATTAACTACAAATTCCATAGTAGTAAAATCATCATTATGCATAACAACCTTGTAATCTCTTGGCTTTTTTACCTTTACCCTTTCCTTATTTATTGTTGCAACACCATTTTCCATATAATTATCTCCTATAAAATTACTATATAACTTCTTTTACTCTTATTATATTAATGATAATGATCAATATCAACACCACTGAACTACTTTAAAGTAATATAATTTATATACTATGAAGTAATAAATTTATAAAATAATTAAATTTTATAAAAAAATAGAGCATATCTAATTATTTAAATATGCCCTATTTTTCTATTTACTTAATCAATATAATTATTTATCTTGCATCCATTCATATGTCTTATAACTCTTTTTATTATGAGCATGAGCACCTATTTTTTCTCCATTTTCTATTCCAACTTCAGAATTCCCAGTTGGGTCAATTTTTCTTAATTCATTTTTAGACTTAGGTCTATCTTTAATTCTATTTTTATTATTATCCATAAATCTTACCTCATAACCTAATAATTAAATTTACTTTTTACTGCGTTAAATACTGGTTTAAAATACTCTTCATTTTCATCAAACAATTTAGTTAATTCTTCTTTAGCTTTAATGTATTTAGGATCATTTTCTTCACACTTTACAATTGCCCCAGATTCTTTATGAAACTTCATAAAAATCATAGGATGCTTTTTAGCAAAGGATTCCATCTCATCAATATGACGTTCTGGTTTCGATGCATTTTTTAACCATCTAAATACATAATCGTATTTATCCATATTCTCACTACCTTTATTTAAATCTTAAAGTCAGTTGGATCATATGTTTTTGCTTTAGGTTCTGCAAAGCATGCTTTTACACTTTCTACTTGCGGATTATGATTTACATTCTTATGTTGATGTTTTGTTTTTTTCATCTTGTTTCCCATAATATCACCTCATTAATATTCTTTCCCTATCCTTGTCTATTATCCTATTAGATGTTTTCCATTTGTTCTTGTTTTTAGTTTAATACTCATTTACGAGTATATTAAATAAAAGTATAATTTATATTTTTTTCTTATTAATCACTATTTCTATCTACAATCATATTATGTACTATGTGGTATTTAAACTAATGATTAAACTGAAAGTTAAAGGAACTACAGGATAATGATATCAATTTAGATGGTTATTATTATCAAAATATTGAATGTGACAGTAATATTTTTACCTTTGAAGTAGGTAATAAAAAAGAGCAATCCTCCTCTGATTTAATAACTATTAAGTTTATTTCAAAAAACGGTGCATAAATTATTAAAAAATGATATTGTAAGTTAATTTATTAAATTAATATGCTAAAATAAACCACAGTATAAAAATTTATATTTATATACTGTGGTTTCCATTTATAAAGTATTTTTCTTATAAAACGCATTATATATTTCTTTTGTATATCCGTAATCAATTAATACTAATCTATTTTTTATCTTACCCCAACTTGTAAATTTATATAAATCTGCCCAAACTAAATTATATCTATCATGAATTTCTCTAATAAGTTTATTATTACGTAACTCTCTTTTATTTTGTATTTTAAAATAATTTAATAGTTCTCTTTCACTTTTAATATTATTAGCTTTTTTCATAATTAAATATCTATAATCATCAGATATAAAATAAACTTTTGCAAGTAAAAAAGAATTGTCATCATTCGAAATTAAAAACTCAGCTTTATTTTGTGCGATTCCTCTAATATTTCTAGCAATTTTTATTACAAACCCATTATCTAAATCATATACCTCTCTTGCTGAACCTGCACCTATATATCTATACATTCCACATTCTATTTCATATAAAATCTGATAAATATCAATATACATACTAAGCACCTACTCTTTTGTATAAAATTAGAGTACTTATTAAAGTACTCTACATATTTATATTATTCAATTACTAATTAATATGTTCTTATATATTAATTGATAATTATCAACATATTCTTACTAATATTTCACCTTCTGGCATATTTATGATTCTTCTTCCACCAATATTAGTCTTTAAATACAACTTATTTTTCCCATCACTTATTGCTTCTCCTAATAAAATAGAATCTTTTCCCACTGAGTTCTTTTTCATTATATTTAATACATTATCGGCATCCTTCTCATCTACTATTACAACTAACTTACCTTCATTAGCAATAAATAATGGATCAAGACCTAAAATTTCGCACATAGCAGCTACTTCTGGTTTTACAGGTATAAAATCTTCTTCTATTTCCATACTAATATTGCTATGTTCTATAATTTCATTTAAAGTAGTTGCTAATCCACCTCTAGTAGGATCTCTTAAAACTCTAACATTATTGCTAACAGATAATATATCTTCAATTAATTTATTTAATAAACAACAATCACTTTTAATATTACTTTGAAACCCCAAATTTTCTCTTTTATTCATAATACACATACCATGGTCACCTAAAGTACCACTTATTATTATTTTATCACCATCTTTTACTTTATCTCCACCTAAGTAAGTTTTATCTTCTTCAATTATCCCAATTCCAGTAGTATTAATATAAATTTTATCACAACTGCCCTTTTCCACCACCTTTGTATCTCCAGTAACAATTTTAACACCAGCTTCATTAGCTGTTTTAGACATAGATTGTACAATTTTTTCAAGGTCATCAATAGGTAATCCTTCTTCTATTATAAATCCAGCAGATATATATAAAGGCTTTGCCCCACTCATACATATATCGTTTATAGTACCACAAATAGCTAACTTTCCTATATCTCCACCTTCAAAAAATATAGGATTTATTACAAAAGAATCTGTAGACATTGCTATTTTCCCATTTATAACTGGTAAAACACTAGAATCATTTTTTTGTAATAAAAATTCATTATTAAAATATTTATAAAATAATTTATCTATTAATTTATTAGTTGCTTTACCTCCACTACCATGTGATAAAGTTATTATCTCCATATAAACCACCTCTCATAGTTTTATAATTTATCTATATTTATAAAATGCCGAACAAGTCCCCTCTTCTGATACCATACATGCTCCAATAGGATTTAATGGAGTGCATACAACTCCAAACAATTTACATTCAGTTGGTTCTTTAATTCCCATTAACACATCCCCACAAGAACATCCGTTATTTTCATAACTTTCTTTCATATTCATTTCAAACTTAGATAACACATCAAATTTTCTATATTCAGCTTTTAATTTTAATCCAGCATTATTAACTTTTCCTAATCCCCGCCAAGTACTTTCAGTTGAAGTAAATATACTATTTAATAACTTATTAGCTTCTTTATTTCCCTCATCTTTTACTAATCTACTATATAAATTTACTAATCCATATTCATTCCTTTCTCTCATCTCAATTAACATATATATAGATGCTAAAATATCATTTACTTCAAACCCACTAATAACCATTGGAATTTTATACTTATTTGCTATCTCTACAAATGGTTTTTCTCCTATTATAGTTGCAACATTGCCTGGACATAAAAATCCATCTATCTTAACATTTGGATTCAAAACTAAAGCTTCCATTGCCTCTGGCATTGTCTTTAAACTATTTAATATTGAATAATTTCTTATTCCTTGCTCTTTTGCTATTTTTATACTAAGAGCTATTATAGGTGCAGTAGTCTCAAATCCAATTGATAAAAATATCACCTCTTTATCACTATTTTCCTTTGCTATTTTTATACTATCTAAAGGTGAATATACAATTCTTATATCTCTTCCTTTAGCCTTTTCTTTCGCCAAGTTACTCTCACTCCCTGGAACTCTAATCAAATCACCAAATGTAGTTATTATTACATCATTTCTTTTAGACAACTCTATAGCAGTATCTACATATCCCTGTGGTGTTACACAAACTGGACATCCTGGACCATTTATAAGCCTAATATTATCACTTAAAACCTCTTTTAAGCCACTTTTTAATATTACATTTGTATGGGTTCCACAAACCTCCATAATAGAAATTTTAAAGTTAGCTTTACTATTTATATTGTTTAATAAATTTTTAGATATAGTATTATTTTTCAACTCTTTTAATATGTCCATTAAAGTTACACTCCTCTATAGCATCACTTAGCTCCTTAAATATATCTAAAGTTTCCCTAGCATAATTTTCATCAATTTTTTGAATTGCACATCCTGCATGAACCAATACATAATCTCCTACCTTAGGATCTTCAATAAACATTATATTTACTTTTACGTTAACCCCATTGTAATTTACAATAGCATCACCTTCTAATATCTCCTCAATCCTTGCTGGAATTGCTATACACATAACTCTCCCCCCTTAATTCTTCTTTTACTAATTCATTGGCAATTATTAACTGACCTAAACTTACTCCACTATCATTACAAGGAATTATTTTATGAGTTGCTATATTAAATTTATATTGCTCTAATCCTTTAACAACTCCTTTAAATAATATTTCATTTTGAAAAACACCACCACTAATAACTACAGTATTGATATTGGTTTTTTCTCTAATATATAAAGCCATTTCAATGGTGCTTTTTATTATAGTATTATGAAACTTTCTTGCTATAATACTATTATTAACTTTATTATCAATATCACAAATAATACCTTTTATAATATTATTAAAACCTAAAATAAATTTTCCTTCATTCTCTTGAATTTCAAATTCATAGCTTTCATTATTTTTTTCAGTACATATATTTTCAAGACTAATTGCAGCTTCTCCCTCAAAAGTAATTGCACTAGTAAAGCCTAATGTGGCATAAACCCCATCAAATAATCGTCCCATACTAGATGTCTTTGGAGAATTTATTTTTCTATCAATCATAGTTCTTATTATGTTATACTCTTTATCTTTTAAATGTTTTGGTATAAACTCATTAAACTGATCCTTAAACACCTTATAAATTAATGAAAGTGCTATTCTCCAGGGTTCTTTAACTGACTTATCCCCACCTGGTAAATAAAATTCATCTAAATGTCCTATTCTTTTAAATTCCCTCTTATTACATATGAAGAATTCTCCTCCCCATATACTTTTATCTTCACCATATCCAGTTCCATCAAAGGCAATTCCAATAACATCTGTATTTATATTATTTTCAGCCATACAACTTACAATATGGCTATGATGATGTTGAGTCTCTATTACTTTAATATCACCATTTATATTTAAAATTTCTTCTAACTTAATCTTCTTATATTCAAAATCTGGATGCTTATCATATACTAAAATATTTGGAATAACATTATATATTTTACTAAAATGTTTTATTACCTTTTCTAAAGAATTTATTGTTTCAATATTCTTTAAATCCCCTATATATTGACTGATAAAAATGTCATTTTTATTACTTAAAGAAATTGTATTTTTAAGTTCTGAACCTAATGCCAATATTTCTGTAACTGTATTTATATTTAATGTATATGGCGAATAACCTCTTCCAAGCCTAATAACTCTCTCTTCATCCAAAACAATTTTACTTACTGAATCATCAACTCTCATATAAATATCTCTATTATGCATAAAAAAATAGTCCACAATATTATTTAACTTTTTAATTGCATCATTATTTTTATATATAATTGGTTCTCCACTAATATTAGCACTAGTCATAACTAAACTATCTAATTCATCATCAAATAACAAATAATGTAATGGCGTATAGGGTAACATAACTCCTACTTTTCTATTATTTGGTGATAAATTTTCTGGAAAGCTATTTTGATCTTTTTTATCCAAAAGCACAATAGGTCTTTTATTACTTTTTAATAATTCCTCTTCATCTTTCTTTAAAATACAATACTTTTTTACAGTTTCTATATCCTTTATCATTACCGCTAATGGCTTATTAGGTCTATGTTTTCTTTCTCTTAATATTTTGATTGTCTCTTCACTTTTACTATTACAAACTAGATTAAAACCACCTATTCCCTTAACAGCAAATATATTGCCTTGTTTTAGTAAACTTATTGCTTTACTGAAATAATCAGTAGATTTTATTTCAGTATTATATTTATCTATAATATATACCCTTGGCCCACATTCAGGACATGCATTTGGTTGTGCATGAAATCTTCTATTATCGGGATTACCATATTCCTTTTTACATTTATTACACATTTCAAAATCATACATTGTAGTGGAAATTCTATCATAAGGTAAAGATTTTATTATTGAAAACCTTGGCCCACAATTTGTACAATTAGTAAAAGGATATCTATATCGTCTGTTGTTCTTATCAAATATTTCCTTACTGCATTGTGAACATATTGAATAATCCGGTGGAATATATGTTATTGCACTTAAATTATTATTACTCTCTTTTATAAGAAAATCTTCATAATGTGCAATATCTTTATTCATTATATTAATTGAAGTAATCTTTGATAAAATAGGCGGATTGTTATTTAACTCATTTATAAAATTATTAAGATTCTTTTCATCACCTTCAATATCTATCATTACACCTTTACTTGTATTATTTACCCACCCAACTAAATTATTTAATTTTGCTAATTTATAAACAAATGGTCTGAAACCAACACCTTGAACTATTCCTTTTATCTCAATAAACTTTCTATTTTTCTTCATATATTTTATCCTCTAATACTTCATCTTAATTTCTAATTATAGTTACAAAATAATTATATCACTTTTTTGATATTTTTACATTTTAAGGTAATTATCTATAAAAAAATAAGACCCATTAGCTATCATACTAGTTTTTAAACTTTTAATGATATCTAATAAGTCTTATTATATTTTTAGTTTTCTCTCCACTTTGTCCTATTAATTAAATCTTCAACTAATTTATGACTCATTTCTGGATTTATTGTTTCTTCATGAGTAATTGTTATTATTGACATGGCAACTGAATACTTAAGTGTATCCTTAATATTTAAGTTGTTCATATATCCATATCCTATTCCAGCTACAAAGGAATCTCCAGCTCCAGTTACATTTTTTACCTTTATTGGCTCGCAACAAGCTAATGTTCCTTCTTCACCTTCACTAGTTATATAATATATTCCATCTGCATCTAAACTAATAAATACATTCTTTACTCCTTGTTCTATAAAGAATCTACCTGCTTTTCTTAAATCATCATTAGTTTCAATTTTAAATCCACATAAAGCTTCTGTCTCAAATCTATTTGGCTTTATAGTATGGAAGTATTTTATTAAATGACGAATATTTTTTGCTTTTTTTGCAGATACAGGATCTAAGATAAATTTACTTTTACCTTGGTATTTTTTTAATATGTACTCTAATAAAGCTGGATTATCTGAATCAACAATTGTGTATTCAGCATTTTCAAAAACTTCATGCTTTCCATCTACAAATCTTTCATCCATCTTATTTAAACTTTCCATATCTACAACTGCAGATTCCATCTCTCCTTGATGGTTTAATATTGCTAGATATGTAGGAGTGCTTTCCCCTTCTAAGAAAAGAGAATTCTCCATATTATATCCAAGTCTTCTAGAGTGCTCTAAAATACTCTTACCATTTTCATCGTCTCCTAAGGTAGAAATAAACTGTGTATTTACTCCAACTCTTGCTAGATTTTCAGCAATATTTCTACAAACGCCCCCAAAAGATATTTTTATATGCCCCGGAATTGAATCTCTTTGTGCATAGCTTCTTCCACAGAAGCCAAAAATATCAACTATTGATGCCCCTAAAACTAATATATATGGATTATTATCATTCATACTATCTCTCCTGCTACAAATTTAACGTATTAAAATATAAATACATTATATTAAAGACAAGAAAAAAAATAAAGAGAAAAATAAAAAAAATGTCGAATTTTTTATTTCTCTTTATTTTTATACTTCGTATTCTATATATTATTAGTTGTTAAATTATTTATATCTATTTTTATTTCCTTACTACATTTATATCCTGTTTGTGTTACATTCATATTTTTAAATGCAACGGACATCATTAATTTAATTCTATTTAATTGATTAACCTCTGATGCTCCTGGATCATAATCTATTGCTACAATATTAGCAAATGGATATTTGGCCTTTAGAGCTTTTATCATACCTTTTCCTGTAACATGATTAGGTAAACAAGCAAATGGTTGAATACATACTATATTATTTACATCACTTTCAATTAATTCAATCATCTCTCCAGTCAATAACCATCCTTCACCAGTTTGATTACCTAATGAAACTACTTTTGATGCCTTTTCTGCAAGATTACTTATAGAAGTTGGATTTCCAAATCTTTCACTTTTTTGTAGCTCTTTTATTACAACTTTTCTAAATGACTCAATATAAGTAATAGCTATACTGCATGCTGTTTTAACAATATTACTTCTAGATAAATATTTACTTTTAAATTCAGAGTTATAACAACAATATAAAAAGAAGTCTAATAATTCAGGAACTACAACTTCTGCTCCTTCACTTTCTAAAACATCAACAATATTATTATTTGCTGTTGGATGGTACTTAACAAGTATTTCCCCTACAACTCCAACTTTAGGTTTTATAATATCATTTATTTCTAATTTATCAAATGCTTCTACTATATTTTTTACATTTTCATCCATCTCCCTTTTATTACCATTAGAAACATTTGCAAATGCTTTTTCTCTCCAAAATTCATATAATTCGTTTGCAGATCCTGGAACTTTTTCATAAGGTCTTACTCTATAAAGTACTCTCATAAATAAATCTCCATATATAATTCCCATCATAAGTTTTTTAATAAAAGAATAGCTTATGCTGAATCCTGGTTGTTTTTCCATTCCTAGTACATTTAATGATATTATAGGTACATCTTCAAAACCTGCTTCTCTTAATCCTTTCTTTAAAAAACCTATATAATTAGTTGCTCTGCATCCACCACCAGTTTGGCTTATTATTACAGCAGTTTTTTTAGGATCATATTTTCCAGACTTTAATGCTCTTATCATTTGCCCTATTACTAAAATAGATGGATAACATGCATCATTATTAACATACTTTATACCTTCTTCTATGGCTTCTTTATCATTTGCAGGTAATACATCCAGATTGTATCCTTCTGTCCTAGCCGCCTTTTCTATAAACTGAAAATGCATTGGAGACATTTGAGGCGCAAGAATTGTCCAATCTTTCTTCATTTCCTTGGTAAATAAAACCTTAGTATATTTGTTATCAATAGTCTTAGGTTCTATTTTATTTTTTTCTCTTTCTTCCATAGCTGCTTTTAATGATCTAATTCTAATTTTTACTGCTCCTAAATTACTTCCTTCATCTATTTTTATTAATGTATACATCTTACCTTTTGATGCTAATATCTCTGAAACCTGATCACTTGTTACCGCATCTAATCCACATCCAAAAGAAGTAAGTTGTACTAATTCTAAATCATTTCTTTCCTTAACAAAAGCTGCTGCTCTATAAAGCCTAGTATGATACATCCACTGATCTACTACCCTAATAGGCCTATCTAAATTTCCTAAGTGTGCTACACTATCTTCAGTGAATACAGCCATATTATATGAAGTAATTATATCTGTTAAACCATGATTTATTTCTTGATCTATATGATAAGGTCGTCCACTTAAAACTATTCCCTTCATATTATTTTCTTCGATATACTTTAATGTTTCTTCACCTTTTTTTCTTATATCATTTATTACCTTTTCTCTTTCATCAAATGCGGAATCTACAGCCATTTTAGCTTCTTTCATAGTTATATTATAATCTTTAAATACATCATATATTCTCTTATATAACTTTTCCTTATTATCTAGAGATAAAAATGGTGAAATATATTTTATACCTTCTACATTCAACTGATCTATATTATTTTTTATAACTTCAGGATATGATGTAACAACTGGACAATTATAATGGTTATTTGCCTTATTATCCTCTTTGTATTCATAAGGTATACAAGGATAAAATATAGTCTTTATTCCCCTATCTATCAATGACATTATATGACCATGACTTAATTTTGCTGGATAACATACTGATTCTGATGGTATTGTCTCTATTCCTAAATTAAATATCTTCTTACTTGAAAATGGAGAAATTATAACTCTAAATTTTAGTTCTGTTAAAAGTGTAAACCAAAATGGATAATTCTCATAAATATTTAAAGCTCTTGGTATACCAATTTCACCGCGTATTGCATCTTCTTTTGCTAATGGTTTATAATTAAAAATTCTTGCTAATTTATATTTATATAAATTAGGAACCTCTAACTTTTTAGCACTATTCCCTAATGGTCTTTCACATCTATTTCCTGTAATATATTTTTCTTCATTATCAAACTTATTGATAGTCAATAAACAGTTATTACCACACCCCCCACATCTAGAACAAGTGGTTTTAAAGTGAAATCTTTCTAGCTTATCCTCGCCTATTAAAGTAGATACCTCACCTTCTTTATAGTTTTCTTTACTAATTAATGCAGCTCCATAAGCACCCATTAATCCAGCTATATCCGGTCTCATAACATTAGCACCTGTTAACTTTTCAAAACTTCTTAATACACCATCGTTATAAAAGGTTCCACCTTGTACAATTATATTTTTACCCAATTCATCAAAATTTCTAATTTTTATAACTTTATATAGTGCATTTTTTATAACTGAATAACATAGGCCTGCTGAGATATCTCCAACACTAGCACCTTCTTTTTGAACTTGCTTTACTTTAGAATTCATAAATACCGTACACCTAGAACCTAAGTCAACTGGCTTTTTAGCTTTAATTGAAAGCTTTGCAAATTCATCTATTGAAATATTTAACGATTTACTAAATCCTTCTATAAATGAACCACACCCTGATGAGCATGCTTCATTTAATAAAATATTGTTTATTACTCCATCCTTAATCATTAAAGCCTTCATATCTTGTCCACCAATATCTAAAATAAAATCTACATTGGGCATAAATGATTTAGCACCTTTAAAATGACAAACTGTTTCTATCTCTCCTATATCTACTCCTAAAGCTGCTTTTATTAATCCTTCTCCATATCCAGTTACTGTAACCTTACCTATAGTTATGTTATTACTAAGCTTTTTATATAAATCTTTCAATATATCAACTGTTTTATTTAATGGACTTCCTTCATTATTGTTATAGCTAGAATATAATAATTCATTATTTTCACCTATTACTGCTAACTTAGTAGTTGTAGAACCTGCATCTATACCAATAAACACATTTCCCCTATAATTTGATATTTCCCCTCTTTTTACCCTATTACCCGAATGCCTATTTAAAAATTCTAAGTATTCTTTTTCATCTTCAAATAATGGTGGTAAATTATCATGTACTATATCTTTATAATTAACCTTATCTAAATTTTCTATTAACTGAGCTAATGTTATTGTTTCTTTAGTATCTGCTAATAGTGCTGCGCCAATAGCAACATATAACTCTGAATTTTTAGGTATAATATATTCACCTTCCTTTAAATTCAAAGTTTCTATAAATCTTTTTGTTAACCCATCAAGAAAATGTAATGGACCTCCTAAAAAAGCTACATTTCCACGTATTGGTTTACCGCATGCTAGTCCACTTATTGTTTGATTTACAACAGCTTGAAAAATAGAAGCTGCAATATCACTTCTCTTTGCTCCTTCATTAATAAGTGGCTGAACATCTGTCTTTGCAAATACACCACATCTTGACGCTATTGGATATATAATAGTTGAATCTTTTGATAGCTCATTTAATCCCTTTGCATCTGTATTCAATAATATTGCCATTTGATCAATAAATGCACCTGTTCCACCAGCACAAGTTCCATTCATTCTTTGATCTACTCCATCTTTTAAGTATGTTATTTTTGCATCTTCACCTCCAAGTTCAATTACAACATCAGTTTTATGTAAAAACTCTTCAACAGCTTTTGTACAAGATATAACTTCTTGTTGAAAGTCAGCCTTTAACCACTCTGATGCTGCAATTCCTCCTGAACCTGTAACAGTTACTCTTAAATTAACATTACCTATTTTATCAATACATTCTTTTAATGCTTGTTTTAAAGCAGTTTTAATATCTGAAAAGTGTCTTTTATAATCACTATATATTACTTTATTGTAATAATTTAAAACTACGACTTTTATTGTTGTTGAACCTACATCTACTCCTAATTTAAAACATTTCATTCTTACCACTCTTCCTAATCTTTTTTACACATGACTATTATACCATATTTTTACTTTTATTCCATATTATTAACATAAGAATTTTTTATGAATAATATTATATTTTATAGACAATAATTAAAATAATACAGTAACTACTTAGGAGGGTATTATGAGCTACTTCAATGAAGGAAATAAATATTATAATAATAAAGATTATTCTAAAGCAATTGAAAACTATATAGAATCAATTGAGGCTGGTGAAAATGAAAGTTGTGCTTATTATAATGCTGGTGTATGCTATATAAAACTTAAAGATTTTAACTCTGCTATAGATATGTTAAAAAAAGCATTAAGCATACAAAAGGAAAGTAAATACTATTTTAATTTAGCATACTGCTACGCAATGCTAGAAAATACTAATAAAGCATTAATTTATTTTAATAGAGCGTGGGCTTTAGATGCTTCAGATAAGGATTGTGAAAAAGCAATAAACTTAATAATGTCTAAAAATAAAAAAGCGCTATAAAAGCGCTTTTACTTTACCACTCTCCTGCAATACTATCAATAATATGGTCTTCATAAAAATCATCATTATTAAAATAATCACCTGCATAGTAAAAAGTAGTATCTAATGGTATCCATTTATCAATTTCACTTATATATACTTCATTCCATGCATGTGGTCCGTATTGTGATCCATCATATGCAGTTCCTGTTAATAATCTAACCTTTAAGTCTACTGCCCTTGCCATGGCTACATAAAGACATGAATAATCAAAGCAAATTCCACTTCTATTATTAAAGGCTGTTATTGCTCCACTATCCTCTACCTTTTCATTATTTAATGCTTTTTCTGCCCTATCATAATCATACTGCAAATTGCTACCTATCCACGAATATAATATTCGTGCTTTATCAATATCATTGGTAACATTTTTAGTTAATTCCATTGCCATAGTGTCAATTTTATCAGTAGATTTAATTCCCTCTTCTAATGTTACTCCATTATAATATATCACTATATTACTAGCTGGAAGAAAATTCTCAACTATTTCTTCTGTAAGCTTACTTGTATTTCTTGCCAATATATCTGCTAATCCATCATATATCTTATTTTCATTAAATATTTCTACTTTATTATAAATTCCTATTGTATTATTATAAGTAATTATACCTACAAAAATAATTGATAAAAGTATAATGCTCTTTATAATTCCCAAAGCAGATGATAACAGTACTAGTAGAACACTATTTTGTCTATTTAACTTTGAAAACATAGGAATTAAAATTGACTTTAAAACCTTGTATAAAATAATTTGAATCATAAAGAATAAAACTACAAGTAATGCAATTTTAAAAATATCATTATATATTCCACTTAGCTTAAAACTTGCCGTAGCTATCTTTGTAATACTTTCAAGTATTAAATCTATTTTTAAAGCTATCAATAAAATACTTACCAATATAGAAAAATAATAAAGAACCCTTTCTAATGAAAAATTTACTGTTCGTCTTTTAAGCGTCTTTTCTACACTACTAGTAATACCTAATATTATTACAAATAAACATATAGCATAAGAGAGCATTTCCTTCATTAAGATTTCTCCTTTATTCCAAATCTTCTGATTTGACTACAGACTTAACAACATCTTTAATCAAATCATAATCATACCCCTTCCCCATTAAAAATCTAAATAATTTTTGTGATAATTTATAATCATCACTTTCTCTTTTACATAAAACATTGTATTTTTTTAATGCCATCTCATGTACAACTTCTTTTATTTCATCTTTATCTAATTTTTCTAGTTCTTCCTCAATTATATTTTCATCTATTCCCTTTTGCATAAGTGTATATTTAATCTTCTTTTTTCCTTGATTTTTAGACCTGTCTTTTATATACATCTTTGCATAAGTTATGTCGTTTAATAAATTATACTCTCTCAAAAAATTTATTGTTCGTTTAATTATATGGTCTTCATATCCCTTTAATGCTAACTTATCTCTTAACTCTTTTTCACTTTTATAAGTTCTTTCAATTATTCTGAGAGCTGAATTTTTACACTTTATATAATTATCTTCATCTGCTAGCTTTTTTAAACTTTCAACATTAATTTGATCCTTAACTTTTAAGTTTTCCTTATAAACTAATTCTGCACTTATAGAAAAAGCATACTCCTCATCAATATAAATATTTACTCTTTCTTTATTTCTTTTACCTAATTCAATTTTAGTTATTATATTCATAATTATTGCCACCTTATGAAGATTTTAATATATGAATAGTAGGATTATTTAACACTTTATTTGCTACCTCGTATATTTCATCAGCAGTTATTGTATTTAAACTATCCATATCTTTTAAAAATTCAAATATATCTTCGCCTTCTAAACTTTGACTTAATATATAGCTACATAACTCAACTGAATCTTCTAATGTAGATATAACTGCAGTTTTATGAACTTTCTTCATTATATTTAAATCATTCTCTCCAATTATTATTTTTCTAAACTTAATATCTTTAAAAATATCTTCAATTGCACTAGCTGCATCATCAATATCTTCTTCATCAACAGCAGTGTACACATATAAAGTTCTTACATTTTGAGTAATATCTAAATGTGAGTATATATCATATGCTAATCCCCTATTTTCTCTTACTTCTCTAAATAATAAAGAATTGGCACTCTCTCCTAACCTATGATTTAATATTCTTAAAGGTAGTTCATACTTTTTATCTAGATCATAAAATGTAAATAAATAAATTATGGTACAAAGTTCTATATTATCTTTAGTTGTTACCTTTTTTATGTTCCTATTTTTTTCATCTTTAACTACTAACTTAATACTTTCCTTTGGTTCCCACTTACTAAAATGCTTTGAGATTTCCTCAAAAGCCTCTTCATGAGATAATGATGATACCATAGTTATCAATGCATTATTAGGTATATAATATTTTTTATAATACTGATAAAGTTCTTTTCTAGTAAAAGATTTTACATTTTCATCTAGCCCTGCAACATCATATCTTAAAGCACTTTGCTTAAATGCTACTTCATTTATTTTTTTAAAGCTAAAATCTTCCACGCTATCTTTACTTGATCTTATCTCTGCTAATATTACTCCTCTTTCTTTTTCAACCTCTTCTTCTGGAAACTTAGAGCAAATTAACATATCACTTAATATTTCTATAGCACTTTTTAATTCTTCTTCTAAGCAACTTATAGAATAAACTGTTTGAGAAAAATCTGTATATGCATTATATTCTCCACCTAAAGCTTCTAAATCATCATTTAACTTTTGGAATGTTCTGTTTTCAGTTCCCTTAAATAACATGTGCTCTATATAATGAGAAATTCCCTTTTCACTTAAATTCTCATTTAAGGCTCCAACTTTTACACCTATGTTAATTGATGAGATTTGGGTATCTTTCTTTATTGTTATCACTTCTAAACCATTTTCTAATTTATGCTTTTTTACATCAAAATTTATTTTTACCATCGCATCTACCTTCCCCCATCTATATAATTCTATCTAGAATTATAATATAATATGTTTGATAGGTAATTACAACCTAATAATATTTCCACACCTCATATAATTCCTTAGAATATAGTTTTTATATGAATTATTTTATATCATAGTTTATAATTAAATAATAATGTTTTATAATTTATGTAATAAACTATTTTTAAAGGAGGCATTATGAACAAAACAATATTAATAATAGAAGATGAATTAAAAATAAGATTTCTTTTAAGAGATTATTTAAAAACAGAAGGATTTAACGTTTTAGAAGCTTCTGATGGTGATGAAGGATTATTTGTTTTTAAAAACAATAAAGTGGATCTTATACTTTTAGATATAATGATGCCGAAAATCGATGGAATAACAGTATTGGAAACTATTAGAACAGTATCTAATCTTCCAATAATTTTACTAACAGCTAAAGGTCAAGAAGAGGATAAGCTATTTGGATATGAAATGGGTGCCGATGATTATGTAACAAAACCTTTTTCTCCTAAAATATTAATTGCCAAAATAAAAGCTTTATTAAAAAGAACTGTTTCTGATGAAGATGATTTTAATCCTACTCAAAACTACAACGGCTTAACTATAAACAAGCTAGCCCACGAAGTAAAAATTAATAATGAAACATTAACACTTTCTCCAAAAGAATTTGAACTTTTAGTTTACTTATCTGATAATATGGGCATAGCTTTAAGTAGAGATACAATACTAGATAACGTTTGGGGCATAGATTACTATGGCGACTTACGAACTGTAGATACAAATATTAAAAGACTACGTGAAAAACTTGGGGAAAAATCTAATTATATTGTAACAGTTAGAGGAAGTGGCTATAAATTTGAGGTTCAAAATGAAAAATAGTATTTCAAAAAGAATAACATTAATAACCTTTGGACTTATATCATTGGTCTTTTTACTTACCTTTCTATTTCAAAATATGTTTTTTGAAGAATTTTATCTATCAAAAAAGACTGAATCATTGATATTAGATGTTAAAAGAATTAAAACTTTATATTCTTATCAAAATTTTAATTCAAGTAATTTAAATAACGCATTAATAAACTATGAAGAAAAAAACAATTCACGTATTGCCATATTTTCTTTAGATGGTAGTATTGAATATTTATCATATTTTGATAAAAGTAATATTGAAGATATGAAATCACTTACAGATTTTTGCTCTGAGTTATTATCGAATAATGAATTAATTCAAGAAGTTTTATCAACTAATAAAATACAAAGTACTATTTTTACTAATAAATATAGTAATTATAAAAAAATAGGTATAATATCATCAATGTCTCTTCAAAGTGAAAATGACTCTATACTTATTTCAGTATCATCTGTTCAGCCAATAAAAGAAGCATCAAGTGTGATTCGCAGTTTTTATTTTTATTTATTTATAGGATTTTTGATTTTAGCTATTTTCTTATCTAGAATCTATTCAAAACTAATAAGCAAACCCCTTATTAAGTTAAATAATGTTGCTAAACGAATGTCTACTCTTGATTTTGATGCTAAATGTGAAGTAAATTCTGATGATGAAATTGGAAACCTAGCTAGCACACTTAACTTCTTATCATCAAATCTTGAAAATTCACTGCAAACATTGCAAGAAAAGAATAATCAATTGGAAAGAGATATTGAAAAAGAAAGAAACCTTGAAAATATGAGAAAAGACTTTGTATCTAGTGTTAGTCATGATTTAAAAACACCACTTGGAATAATTAGTGGTTATGCTGAAGGTTTAAAAGATGGAATTGTTTCTGGTAAGGATGCAGAAGTCTATCTTGAAACAATAATAGATGAAGCAACTAAAATGAATCTTCTTTTAACAAACATGCTTGATTTATCAAAGCTTGAATCAGATACCATTAATTTAAACTTAGAATCATTTAATATAGTAAGACTAATTCAAGGTATGATAAAAAGATTTTCATTGGAATTACAAAATAAAGAACTAAAGATTATATTTAATTTACCTGAATATGCATATGTAGAAGGCGATATTATGACATTAGAAAGAGTTGTTCAAAACCTAATATCTAATGCAATAAAATATACTCCTAGAGGGAATGAAATTATTATATCTGTTGTTGAAAGTGAAAGAATGTACTTAATTTCAATTGAAAATAAAGGAATTACTATTCCTACTAAAGAGCTTGATAATGTTTTTGCAAAATTCTATAGACTTGATAAGTCTGGCGATAGAACTAAAAACAGTTATGGTCTTGGATTAGCTACAGTAAAGAGAATCTTAACACTTCACAATAGTCATTTTTCATTAAATAATGGTGAAAATAGTGTTATATTCAGCTTTACACTGAAAAAGCAAGATCTAATAATATCCGATGACTTTGAATAATATTACGCACATAGTGAGAACGAAAAATGGAATATTACTTTTCCGGGAAGGAGTGAAATTTTCGCTAAGAATTTATATAATTGATTCCGTAAAATTAGCGTTAAGAAGCTGAGGCGATAGTTAGGAGCTTCGAAGCTTTAGCTAATTTTATGGAAATAATAATATAAATTCTTAGCGAAATTATATTACTTAATGGAGATTATATCATTAATTTTCGGCATCACGGCATTAATGCGATATTTCGCAATTTAGTTAAACAAAACCTAAAATTTTTATTTAAATGTAGACACGATCTATTTTTTTAAATACTATTTCTTTTTTCACATCTAATGTTTCTCTGTCTATCTCTACTTTAAATATATTAGGACAACCTTCTTCTCTCCACTTTCTCATAAACTTTGCATTTGCTTCTAAAATATAATAATAATTTTCATCAAAATCATCAGAAAACTCTAAATATGCTAGTTTACTATATCTATCTAATTTTATATTATTTTTATCTAAATTTTTAACAATTGGTAGAAAATATTTTAATGGAATTTCATATTTATATGTACCCTTTATTTCTTTTCCTTCAATTAATGCTCTTTTTAGAAATCTATTTTCTTTTTCATCTAACTCTTTAAATCCAAGCTTAAATATTGGCTCATTTGCCCTGTTTTTATCTATTTTTATCTTTATCATCTTAATCACCACTTTTACTTTAGCTATATATTATAAAAAGCCACCATCAACTCTAATAATTTGTCCTGTTAAATACTTGCAATCATCTTTACATAGGAATATAACTGCTTTTGCAATTTCATTTACATCTCCAAATCTATTCATAGGGATTTCATCCATTAATTGATTTTTTTCTTCTTCAGTTAAAAAGTTATTCATTTCTGTATTTATAACCCCTGGTGCTATTGAATTAACCCTTATACCAAATGGTGCAACTTCTTTAGAAAGTGACTTTGTAAATAAGTTTAATCCACCTTTTGTAGTTGAATATACTACTTCACAAGATGCTCCTGCTTCACCCCAAATAGATGAAATATTAATTATATTACCGCTTCCTTTTGAAATCATATAATTTAATGCATATTTTGATAAATACATAGGAGCTAGAAGATTTGTGTTTATAAGACTTTCAAAACTTTCATCATTTACATCCATAAATAATCCAATTTCTGATTTTGCTGCATTATTAATTAATATATCAATTTTTCCAAAGGTATCAATGACTTCTTTTATAAGTTCTTGACAATGTTCTTTTATTGATATATTTTTTTTAATTACCTTAGCATACCCTCCTAACTCCTGTATCTCTCTTAATGTTGAATTAGCACCTTCATCATCTTTAGAATAATTTATAATAACACTTGCCCCATTTTTTGCAAGTTCTTTTGCTATTGCCTTTCCAATTCCACGAGAAGCACCAGTAACTAGTGCAACTTTTCCTATTAAATCACTCATCATTTTCTCCTCTCTAGCTTTATTTATATTATAATTTAAATTTATACTTATATCAAAATAATATATTATTTATTTCTTCTTAATCTTTCTTCCTTAGCATATTGTAAATATGCAGAAACTTCTACAGGTCCTGCAATAATCTTTCTAGTTACCCAAAGTGAACCAGTATTTTGTGCATCAATTATCCATTTTACTAGTTCTATTTTTCCCTTTTCTATTTCTATAGCTGTAATAGCTGTTGGATAAACACAACATCCATCATTAAAGTATGGTGGATCATATAAATCTGGGAATCTACTATTATGTGTATGTCCGGAAATAATCATTGTACAATTATCTCTAGCCCAATTTTGCAACTTAATATCTACCATACTTCGCTTTGTTTTACTCTTGGCTGATCTAGTAGGATCTTTAAAACCTGCAACACCATTTAAAAAACGCCATATATATCTTACTAAAACTTCATTTATTCTCCATATTTCATTATTACAAAAATCTAATTGATGACCATGAGTAACTAGTATTTTTTCTTTAAGAGGCTTATACATTAAATTTATTCCTGCATAATATTCATTATTATTTATAAATTTTATAAATTCCTCTCCATAATCTGCACCTATTTTTCTTAAAGCTTTTTCTTGCTTTTTACTAAAGTTTTTTTTCTTTTTTATAAAATCATGATTTCCATAGATACAATAGATATTATTCTTCTTACTAAACCTATTAAATAATTTATATATGTCATCATAAAAATAAGCTATTTCATTAAAATTCTTATTTTTCCATAATTCATCACCATCACCAACTTCTATATAAGTATAATCATTTTTCAAGTAATATTTCAATGCTGTTATATATATATTTCTATTAGATAGAAGTGAATCTGAATATGTTCCATCACCTCTATGCACATCTGAAATTAATACTATCTTACTTTCATTATCAAAATCTAAAGTAAATCCATTTTCATAAATATTATTTAATTCTTTTTCTGACATACTATCTCCAATTTTTAATATTATATATTTATTTTATGAAAATAATTTGTTATTTGATAATTTCTAATATTTATTTATATATAAAATTTAATATATAGCACAAACTATAATAAGACTTTATTATAAATTAATTCAATAAAATAACAAATGACAAGTAAGGAGTAATGAAAATGAATAACTTATTACTAAAAAAGAATCAACTTTTATATAAGATAACTTCATTTATTTTAATTCTATCAAGTTTAAGTACTTTACCGGTAAGTGCACTAGAATCTCCTGATCATAATATATCTAATATACAAGAAGACTTCACTGATGTTTCTAGTGATACTGATACTAATGATGAATTAAAACAACAATTTCAACCTTTAATAGAAAATATATTTTTAAATAGAAATTCTGCAATTTTGACTAGAGATTGTGAAGGTTTAAAAGTATTTTATGATTTAAACAAAAAAGTTGGAAAATGGGCTTATGAAAATGAAGTTACTAAAACAAAATACTTTACTAATTGGTGTGAAAAACAATGTGTTTCATTTACAAAAATAAACTCCATAATTAGAGTTTCAAAAGTAAAAGAAATTGAAAAAGATGTGTATAATGTAATTTGTTATGCCTGCACAAAATTTTGTTATAGCTATGAGGATGAACCTAATATTGAAAATTATTTTAAACTTGGCACTTGCCATTATATAAATCTTAGAAAAGATGGTGATAAATATATAATTATAAAAGAATGGTATACTGATCCCTTAGCTGACTCTCTTGATCTTGATAATATAGAATGTACTGAAATTAAAAGTACTATTCTCTCTCATAAAAAACCTGATTTCACCATAGATGAAAGAACTCAAAAAGCAATTGACTATGCTCATGAATATTGTGGAGTTAGTGATAATGAAGAACATTTATTTAAATATAATAAAGAATATAAAAACTTTAATCCAGATGGTGGTGACTGTGCTAATTTCGCCTCTCAAATCATGTTTGAAGGTGGTGGATTTAAAAAGAATAATACTTGGAATTATTGCAATAAAAGTGCTACAAAAGCATGGGTTAATGCTCAAGGATTTAAAAATTATTTAATAAATAGCGGACGTGGTTCTTATATAGCAAAAGGGTCTTATTGTGATACTTATAAAGATGCTTTTAACCTTAGACCTGGAGACATAGTAGCTTATGAAAAGAGAGGAAGAATAACTCATGTTTCTACTGTTACTGGTTTAGATTCTAAAGGTTACCCATTAGTAACTTGTCATAATACCGATAGAATGCTCGTACCTTATGATTTAGGATGGAGTAATAGTAATATTAAATTTCACTTTATAGATGTACATTATTAATTTAAGATAATATTTTAATTAAGAAATTAAGTTTTGAACATCGCCTTCGCTAGTTCAAAGAATTAAGAGTTGCCTTTGCAACATTAATAGCCTTCGGCTAATCAAGAAAAACATAAGTTGTAAACTTATTTTATTTTTAATTTCTTAATATTTTCGTTAGCAAACTCTTAATTCACTTAAACTAGCGAAGCTAAGTTTAAATCTTAATTTCTTAATTCTAAATGGCTTCGCAATTTAGAAAATGTGGAAAGTCAGTATTACCATTCCAAATACTATTGAAACTATAGACATTAACTTAATTAATATATTTATAGCTGGTCCTGAAGTATCTTTAAATGGATCACCTACAGTATCTCCAACAACAGCACCTTTGTGGCATTCTGAACCCTTACCTCCAAAATTACCTGCTTCAATATGCTTTTTAGCATTATCCCAAGCTCCACCAGAGTTAGACATCATAACCGCTAAAACAAATCCACATATTGTTGCACCTGCAAGTAATCCTGCTACACCATTTGGCCCTAGTACTATTCCTACAGCTAATGGACTTATAATTGCTATTGCTGCAATTACAACGAGCTCTTTTTGAGAAGATTTTGTACAAATATCAACACAAGAGGCATAATCTGGTTCTGCTTTTCCATCCATTAAACCTTTTATCTCCTTAAACTGTCTTCTTACTTCAACAACTACTTTACTTGCAGCTCTACCAACTGCACTCATTGTACAAGATGAAAATGCAAAAGTAACCATTGCACCAATAAATGCACCAATTAAAACTTGTGGATTTAATATTGATAAATCAAAATTAAATGATATATTATTATTTGCTGCCATTTGTTCAATTGAATTTTTATATGCTGCTATAAATGCTAATGCTGTTAATGCAGCTGATCCAATGGCAAAGCCTTTTCCTGTAGCAGCTGTTGTATTACCTAAAGAATCTAATGCATCAGTTCTATCTCTTACTTCTGACGGTAATCCTGCCATTTCAGCTATACCACCAGCATTATCTGCAACTGGTCCATAAGCATCAGTAGCTAAAGTTATTCCTAAAGTAGATAACATACCAACTGAAGATATAGCTATACCAAAAAGCCCCTTATTAAAATTATTAAATCCGCCTGAAGCAGCAAAACTAATTAATATAGAACATCCTATTATAATTACAGGTGCTGCTGTAGATTTCATACCAACTGATAATCCAGTAATTATTACAGTTGCAGGGCCTGTTTCTGATGACTCCGCAATACTTTTTGTTGGTTTATAATTATCACTAGTATAATACTCTGTAAAAAATCCAATTAATAAACCAGCTACAAGACCACATAAGATTGATAAATAGACGCCAATATTTTCTTTACCTAAAATATTATTTACTACAAAATAAGATGCTATAGCAATAATAATTGCTGAAAAATATGTTCCTCGTCTTAATGCACTTAATAATGCTTTTTGTGATACATCTTCTTTAGATTTAACAAAGAAACTACCAACTATTGAAGCCATTACACCTATAGAAGCAATAATTATAGGAACTGCAGCACCATTTACTGAAAGGCCTGCAGCTACAGCTAATGCACAAGAAGATAAAATTGAACCTACATATGATTCATACAGATCTGCACCCATTCCAGCAACATCACCTACATTATCACCTACGTTATCTGCTATAACAGCTGGATTTCTTGGATCATCCTCTGGAATACCAATTTCAACTTTACCAACTAAATCTGCTCCTACATCTGCAGCCTTAGTAAAAATACCACCACCAACTCTTGCGAAAAGAGCCATAGATGATGCACCCATACTAAAGGTTAACATAGTAGTTGTTATTATTGTAATTCTTTCATCTACAGGCATTGCTCCATAATACCAATTTAAAATAAAATACCAAATACTTAAATCTGTCAATGCTAGTCCCACAACAACTAGTCCCATAACTGAACCACTTGAAAAGGCTACCCTTAAACCACTATTTAAACTTTTAGTACAAGCATTTGCAGTTCTACTATTAGAGTTTGTAGCAATTTTCATTCCTAAATATCCACTTAATCCTGAAAAAATTCCTCCAGTTAAAAAAGCAAATGGCATAAAAATACTTACAAAATTAAATTGAGCTAGTATAAATAAAATAATAAACATAATTACAAAAAATATAGCAACGCCCTTATATTGACGTTTTAAAAATGCATTAGCCCCTTTTCTTATACTTTCAGCAATATACTTCATCCTATCTGTACCTTCATCAACTTTAAAAATTGTATAGGTGTAGAATGCTGCAAAAATTAATGCTAAGCTTGCTCCTACCGGTGCAAAAACCATTAAGCTCATAACCTTTTTCCCCCTTATTTTAGAATAAATCTTAAATAGCTCTTTGTTTTAAAAATATTAAAAAGCAATATAAAATATACCATTGTAATAAAAAATAATATATTTCATATTGCTTATAAAATCTATTTTACTTTTTAAAATCCTTTTCTCTTAGCCTCGATACCACTTTCATTAAGTGCAGGCTCCTCTATTGTTGTTACATATTTATTTTTAGGATTATTACTTTGAGATTTTGTTCCATTTCTTAAGTAATTTTCTTTAGTATATTCTCTTTTATTTTTCATTATTCTCTCCTTATTTTTTATATAAACTCTATTAGAATTTTGGGTCTATTTCATCTCTTTGTATGCGCTTTAAATCCTTTAATCTTAAATGAGTTGTCTCCATTATTTTATCCCAAGGTTCGCCATCAACAATCATTTTTTTGGCAACATCTCTACTTAAAAGTGTATCTAGCTTTTTCATTTTAGAACCTCCTTTTATCTTTTGATACTATTATTTTATGGCTTTTTACAAAACTTATTCGAGTTATTAATTTCAAAAACTTACATTAAATTAATTAAATTTAGAGTAATAAAAATTTTTTTTACTAATATAATGTACCATAATGAAAGGAGAGATGAAAAATGAGTAAACAAAAACGTGGAAAATACATTAAAACACTCCCTAATTGGAGAGGAACTTGTCCTATTTGTGGTAGAAAGAGAGTTAAATTAGTTTGGAGCAAAAAAGACGAGAACGGCAATACTATTAATGTTTGTAAAAAATGTTCCATTACTTAAATATTTTAAATATTTATTCATAAAAAAGGTATAGTAAAAATTACTATACCTTTTTTTGACTTTATTTATTAACGAGTTCTACTATTTTTCCCTTTTCCATTTCTGCCATTTTTAGCATTTCTAGAATCTCTATTTTGTTTTGAATTGCTATTCTTCCCCCTACTTGAAGAATTTTTATCCATTTTCTTTCCATTTTTTCTTGAAGAATTCTTTCCCTTTGAATTTCCCTTAGATTTCGGTCTAACTAATCCATGGGCTTCTTTATATCTTTGTTCCTTTGATTTTATTAAGCACTTAGGTCCATTTCCTATTAAGTCTTCTCTTCCCGCTTTCATTAATGCATCATAAACTATATTATAGTTTTTAGGATTGCTAAACTGTAATAGAGCTCTTTGCATAGCCTTTTCTTCTTTACTCTTAGGAACATATACAGGTTTCATTGTTATCGGATCTAATCCAGTATAGAAAATTGTAGTTGATAATGTCCCTGGTGTTGGATAGAAATCCTGTACTTGCTCTGGTTGATATTTTATATCTCTTAAATATTCAGCAAGCTCGATGGCTTCCTTTAAAGTACTTCCAGGATGACTTGACATTAAATATGGAATAATGTATTGTTTCTTTCCTAGTTTTTCTGTTATTCTAAAGAATTTTTGTCTAAAATCTTCATATGTTCTTCCTGCCGGTTTACCCATATGCTTTAATACTTCTTCTGATACATGCTCAGGCGCAACTTTTAATTGACCACTTACATGATGTTCTACTAACTCTTTAAAGAATGTATCATCCTTATCAGCCATTACATAATCATATCTTATACCTGAACGCACAAATACCTTTTTTATTTTAGGTAAACTTCTTACGCTTCTTAATACATCGATAAACTCTTTATGATCTACTTCCATGTTTTTGCATACACCTGGACTTAAGCATTGCTTAGTCTTACATGCACCTATAGTTAATTGATGCTTACATGCAGGTTTTCTAAAGTTTGCTGTAGGACCACCAACATCATGAATATAACCTTTAAAGTCCTTCATTTCTGTCATTTCTTTAGCTTCTTTAACTATAGATTCTTTACTTCTACTTTGAACTGCTCTACCTTGATGGAATGTTATTGCACAGAATGAACAGTTACCAAAACAACCTCTTGATCCTACTATACTAAACTTAACCTCTTCTAATGCTGGAATTCCACCCAGTGCTTCATAACTTGGATGATATTCCTTTGTAAATGGTAGATCATAAACTGCATCTAATTCTTCTCTATTTAAAATTACTTCTGGCTTATTTACTACTAAGAATTTATCTCCTTGATCTTGAACTATAGTTCTTCCTCTTATAGGATCTTGTTCTTGATATGTAACCTTAAATGCCTCGCAATATTTAATTTTATCAGTAGAAACTTCTTTATATGATGGAATAACTATATGCTCTTCATAAACTTCATCTAAACTATCAGCTAGGTAACATGTACCTGGTATATGCCTTATATATTTAGCATCAAATCCTTCATTTAAATAATGAGCGACTTCTACTATTTGCTTTTCACTCATTCCATATATTAAAAGATCGGCTCCACTATCAGTTAATATAGATTTTCTAACCTTATCTGACCAATAGTCATAATGTGCAAATCTTCTAAGACTAGCTTCAACACCACCAATACAAATATTAATATTTTTATATGCTTCTCTAATTTTATTGCAGTATACTATAGTAGCTCTATCTGGTCTTAGTCCCATTTTTCCACCTGGAGAGTACAAATCTTTTTCTCTTACTCTTTTACTTACAGTATAATGATTAACCATAGAGTCCATATTTCCTGCATTAACTAAAAATGCTAGTCTAGGTCTTCCAAGTTTCATAAAATCATCTGTACTATGCCAATCTGGTTGAGCTATAATACCAACTTTGTATCCAGCATGCTCCAATACTCTAGATATTACTGCTGTACCAAAACTGTGGTGATCAACATATGCATCTCCTGTTACAATTATGAAATCACATTGTTCCCAACCTCTCTCTTCCATATCAGCTTTACTTATAGGTAAAAATTTATTGTTCATTTAATCACATCTTTCATTTTTTTCTTTACGCATCTATTTAAAATACATTTCCTTATAATTCGACATCTATTAATATACCATCTAATTTTATTCTTGTTAATACCCCATATGAATTTACCATAATATTTATTTATAACTTAATTATTTCCTAAAATATAATTTTAAACCCTTAGACTATTTTTATAAGTAAATAAAAAAATAAATCTTGATTTAAAGTGGCAATTACAATATTGTATCACTTTTCTCAAGATTTATTTATAACTTCATACTGACCCTTCAAAACTCTAAAGTATTACTTAAATAAGTTCCCAATCTTTTTAACATAAAAGGATTTTTATCTATACCATCAAATAATGCCAATATTTGGTTTTTCTTTAAATCCATATGACTTTCTAATTCATCAAGCATATTATCATCCTCAAATTCTTTTACAAGTTCTTTTCCTATTTCATTTACATTTTTAAAAAACTCAAGTTTACTAAATATTCCAAACATTGCATTTCCCCTAGAATTTGTTATATTAATAAACCTCTTTAATTTTTCTAATGTAAAGTTATTTTTTAAACTATTAATCATTTCATAATCATGTCTTATTTCTCTTAAAATATCATATTTTTCGCGATTTTCATTTTCTTCAATAAGGTCTATGGTTTCATAATCATCTAATGCATCTAAAAATATTGTATTTTCTTCTCTTCCAAAAGCTTTTGTTATATATGTTGATGGTATTACAACAAATCTAATAAATCCTACAAGTTCTTGTGGTGATTTAAAAGAATACCAATTGCAAAAAAAATCTCTACTATAGGAATTTACTAAAGAAAACTTTAATATATACTCATCAGGCTTAATATCTATATTATCTTGATTCATTAAATAATTTTGCCAATAGTAAATTAAATCATATTTTTTCAAAATTACACCTCCTAATACCACACCTTATTGCTTCTTTTAGCTTGTACATTAATATTTTCAAAATTGTTTAATTTTTAATATATTTATGCTTATGTTTTATAACATTATTTTATCCATAATTTCTATTTTTATTACTACTAAATACTATAAGCCTCCCCCTAAAAATTAATGCTTAACTTTTCAAAACTTCTTCACTATACTTATCTATAGATTCAGCTACACATCTCATTAAAAGCTTTTGATAAGTAGGATCTGATAACATTTGATCTTCATTATAATTACTCATAAATCCCATTTCTAATATAACAACCGGTACTCTAGACCAATTAAATCCTGTTATATCGTTTCTCTCAAACACACCATTAACCTTAACATTATTATCTTGTAATGTTTTCTTTAATATTTCTGCATACTTATTACTTTCACAATAAATATTTTTAGTATACTGACAATCCTTTGATGGAACTAATATAGTGGCCCCTGTTTTTCCTGAATCATTAATACTATCGCAATGAATTCTAATTGTAATATCTGCATTTGCATTATTAGCAATTTCTGCTCTTTCTACATTACTAATATTAACATCAGCAGTTTCTCTAGTCATAACTACATTGTAATTCTTTTGTATTAATAAATCTTTTAATATCATTGATGCTTCTAAATTTACAACATGTTCGGCCTTCTTCGTTGCAATTCCAGCTGTTCCTGCTGATACTCTTGCTTTCTTATTTGTAGAACCTGGTGCAACTGGCTCTCCTTTTGGATCGCCTTTTCCTTGATGTCCTGGATCTACACATACAGTAAAACTTTTATTTGAGCTTTCACTTTTCTCATCTTCTTCATAAGCACTTGCTAAAATTGGAGTAATTAAATTTAACATAATTAATATGCTCATAAATACTATTAATAATTTTCTAATCATTTTTTTCCTCCTTTGTTTCTAATTAATAAGAGGCCAATACAAATTGTATCTAGCCTCTTAATTTACTTATTATTTAGGATACATATTTAATAATATTAATGCTCCTGGTATCCATGCTGTAACAATTCCATCGAAAATTGATAAATATGGAGTAAATTTACCCAAGTCTTTTTTTAGTACTAACTCAATAAATCCAGTTAACCATAACAATCCCCATAATAACCATATAACCATCCAATAAATATTTCCTGTTGTAAATTCTATAAATCTTAATGTAGTAGCATCAATAAATGCTAATGGCACGGTATTTATTGCTACAAATAAACAGTACCATCCATATAATCTTAAGTCTAAATTAAATAGATTATTTGCAGCTATAAATAAATAAGTAAATCCAAATAATAATCCTGTAGCTGCTCCAAAATAATCTCCCCTAGCTGCTTCGATGACATTTAAAACAAATGATAAGCTTCCAGTAAATATATTGAATACTGCTAAAGTTTTACCGTTTACATTATATAGTCTTCCTATTCCATTTAACATAAGAACTACGCCTACGTAAATCAATATTTCACCTAACATTTTTTCCTCCTTAGTATTAATTATTACTATGTATTTTAATGTAAGTCGCTTTCATAATGTTCTCCAAAGAACTCTTGATCTAATCCTTTTTCTTGAATCTCTTTACTTACTTTTATTGTCTTTATCTTATCTATAACTTTAAATATCAAGAATGTTACTAATACTGAATAAACGCCGATAATAACAACTCCAAGAAGTTGAATTAAAAATTGATGTAATCCTGCAGTAACTCCATTTACTCTAGGATCTGCAAATACTCCTACTAATAAAGTACCTAATAATCCACCCATTCCGTGAACACCCCAAACATCTAATGCATCATCCCACATCTTTCTCTCGAATTCAACACAGAAAAAGCATACAATTGCTCCTAAGGCTCCTATAATTAATGCACTTATTGGAGTAACATATCCTGAAGCTGGAGTAATTGTTGCAAGTCCTGCAACTGCTCCTATTATTGCTTCTAAAAAAGATGCTTTTTTACTATGCATTGCATGTAGAATAATCCATACAACCATACCTGATACTGATGCAAGACCGGTATTAGCAAAAACAATTGCAGCTATATCTGCAGCTGCTATTGTGCCTCCAGCGTTAAATCCATACCATCCAAATAATAACAATCCTGCACCTATTGCTACTAAACCTAAATTAAATGGACCTTTTTCATTTTTAACTTTTCTTTCACCTAATACATAAATACCGCCTAAACATCCAAAACCTGATGTAATATGTATTACAGCTCCACCAGCAAAATCTACGAATCCTAGTTTACTTAAAAATCCTCCACCCCAAACCCAATGTGCAACTGGGAAATAAATCAATATCATCCAAACTATAAGTATTTTTATCCATCCACTTACAGTTAATCTATTTGCATATGCTCCTGTCATTAATGGTGCAGTAATAATTGCAAACATCATTTGGTACATAAAAAATAATATAAATGGTATTGTTTCACTATATCGTAAATCTACAGTAAAAGTTACATCTTTTAATGCAAAGAACTGAAATGGATTTCCTATAATTCCACCAATATCATCCCCAAATACTAGGCTAAATCCTCCAAATATCCATAATAAACCTACTATACCAATTGATATAAATACTTGAAACATAATGGTCAAAGCATTTTTTCTTTCAACTAACCCTCCATAAAAAAATGCTAATCCTGGCGTCATAATTAAAACAAGCGTTGTAGCTAGTATCATAAAAGCTACGTCACCATGAATAATCATAGAATCACTCCCTTAACTCTACATTTATTTAAGTTAAATAAATGTATTTAATATTTTCTTATAATTAAATCCTTTGATGATAAAAACCTCTTTCTTATATAATTATGGCAAGCTACTATAGCTAGCTCTATATGTTGTGTTAAATTACCTAATACTCTAAGGACAAATCCATTAACTTCTAATTTTGATATTCCAAAATCTATAGGTAAATTTAAATTTTTAATTATTTCTCTCAAGTCATTTATAACAATATCATTAATATTTTCATTAATGACAAGTAATGTTCCCAAGTTTGAATATTCCTCAAAAAAGCCTAACTTTGTTACATCATTTTCATCAGGTTTTACAATTAAATTATCCAATAATACAAGTTTGTTATTTACATAAATATTACTTTTTAATTGAACACTATTATATGTAAACTTATCTCCTTCAGGAGACCATCCTGCTGTAATCCCATCGCTATAAATTAATGTTGAACTTTCATCTAAATATATATTATTAACTTGCTTATATATAGCATCTTTATATAAAATAACACTATCTGTTATATACTCTAAAACACTATTTTTTCCTAAAATTATTTCTGTTTCTTGTTCAGTTGCTATTTTATTTAAGCACTTATAAACTTTCGTAGATGCTTGAGTAGTTATTATTGCTCTTGCCTCATCATTTAATTTAAATCTATTTTTGTATTTCTCTCCTTCAATATATCCACCACCAAGTTGTAAAAGATAAAATGTAGGTATATTTTCTCTATCCATTTTAATAGTTGGAGATACTTTTACTAATCCTTCATAGTATTTTTTAGTTGCAATTGTTTTGTCATTTTTTTTATCTATAACTAAATCTATAAATCCTGAATATTCACTTTTAACTTTTGTTTCCTTGAACATATTATGCTATTCCTTCTAACAAACAATTCTTTTTAATCCAACTAATAACACTTTGTATACCTTCATCAGTTTTAAGATTAGTAAAAATAAAACTATTTTCATCTCTAAAAGCTAATGTATCTTTCCTCATAATATCTAAATTTGCTCCAACATATGGTGCTAAATCGATTTTATTTATTATAAATAAATCACTCTTTATCATACCTTGCCCTGCTTTTCTTGGAATCTTTTCTCCTTGAGCGACATCTATAATGTATATTGAAAAATCAACTAAATCTGGACTAAAAGTTGCGGCTAAATTATCTCCACCGCTTTCTAAAAAAATAATATCTAAATCATCAAATCTTCTTTTTAACTCTTCTAATGCTTCAAAATTCATAGATGCATCTTCTCTTATTGCTGTATGTGGACATCCTCCTGTTTCAACTCCAATGACATGATCTTCGGTTAAAACAGAGTTTTTAACCATGAATTTTGCATCCTCTTTAGTATAAATATCATTAGTTATAACAGCACATTTATACTCATTATTCATTACCCTAGTTAATCTTTCTATAAGTAATGTTTTACCACTACCTACTGGTCCTCCAACTCCTATAACTACTGGTTTCATATTACAACACCCTTTCCATAAATATTTACTTTATTTTGAACTATGAATAAATTTTTCATTCATAATTCAAAATAAAGTCTAATTATAACTATTCTATATTTAAAAATTTATATATAGCTACGACATAAATAATCTAAATTCCATAACTTCATGCTTAATCTGTGATAATTCTAACCCCGGGCTAGTAGCTCCAAAATAATCATCATCCAAATTAATAAGAGTTTTATATATATTTTCAAATTGTTCACTAAACTCTTTCAATAATATTTGCCCATCCTTTTGCCCTAAAGGAATTGTTCTTACTGCATTACTAATAAGAGTTGAAACAGTACTATACATATGATAAATTATAGCTTCTTTTAAACTAAAACCTAGAGAATACATTAACATACCAAATACAAGTGCTGGATGTCCAAAGGCTTCTTTATTAACTAATTTTCTATTATATTCTTTTAATAAATCTGAATCATATAAATCCATAAACAGTTTTATCATTCTACTTGCAACTAACTTTCCACCATTTCTACTTTCAATTGCAACAGTCTGAACAGTAATACGATTATCTAAATCCCATATACTTTCTAAATCATTGTTATTCAAATATTCATATAACATTTTTATAGCTAAACCATCACTAAAAATAAATTGTTCATTTAAATATACACTTAACCATTCTCTAAAAGTTTCTGTATTATAAACTTTTTTTAACCTTAAATATGTTTCCATGCCATAAGAATGATTAAATGACCCAATTGGAAAGTTAGAATCACATATTTGAATAACCTTTAAAACATCCAAAATATTATTATTAATTGGCATGTGTATGAGTGTGCCCAAATTCTACGTGCCTAAATGCCTTTTTAAGTTTTAAGTTTTCTCTAGAATAGTTTATATTATCTCGCTTTAATTCACCTTCTACTAAAGGATCATACTGAATTATCATTTTTCCATCTTCAAATTGTGCTTGTAAGTGCCTATTTCCTAGAGCATGTGCTATAATTCCCATATCTGTCATAGAATTTGGCTTTATAACTAAAACATCATCGCCTTTAATTTTAACTATTATAATATTCTTATCATCATGGTAAAGTATATCTCCATCTTTTAATTCAATATTTTCAGATAATGCTATTCCATATTCATGATTATGATCTGAGTTAACCCTCATTATCCTTTTTAATGAATCTTCACTAGATATATATATTTTCTCTATATGTAAGTTATTTAAATCCTTTATATCATTTATATTTCCTAATACTTGATTAAAAATCATATATACCTCTCCTTAATATTAGAATAAGAAATATCTTTGTGCTAATGGTAATTCACTTGCTGGTTCACAAGTTATTAATTCACCATCAACAGTTACATCATAAGTTTGTGGGTCTACTCTAATTTCAGGAGTAGCATCATTAAGCTTCATGTCTTTCTTAGTTAAATTTCTTATTCCGCTTACTGGTAATACTGTTTTCTCTAATCCTAATTCTTCTTTAATGCCATGTTCATAAGCATATTTAGAAACAAATGTAATACAAGTTGCTTCTTTTGCTTTACCAAATGCACCATAGCAATCTCTATATACAACTGGTTGGCATGTTGGAATAGATGCATTTGCATCTCCAATTATTCCTCTCATTGCCATACCACCTTTAATTACTAAATGTGGTTTAACCCCAAAATATGGTGGTTCCCAAAGTACTAAATCAGCTATTTTTCCAACTTCTATTGAACCAATATATTCATCCATACCTTGTGCTATAGCTGGATTAATTGTATACTTAGCAATATATCTTCTAACTCTATTATTATCGCTATATTCACTATCTCCTTCTAAAGTTCCTCTTTGTTTCTTCATCTTTGAAGCTGTTTGCCAAGTTCTTGTTACAACTTCCCCAATTCTTCCCATTGCTAATGTATCAGAACTCATAATACTAAAAATACCCATATCTTGGAATATATCTTCTGCTGCTATTGTTTGATGTCTAATTCTTGAATCAGCAAAGGCTATATCTTCTGGTACTTTTGGATCTAGGTGGTGACAAACCATAAGCATATCTAAATGCTCTGCTATTGTATTAACTGTATAAGGTTTTGTTGGATTTGTTGATGCTGGTAATACGTTTATTTGAGATGCAACTTTCATTAAATCTGGTGCGTGACCACCACCTGCACCTTCTGTATGATATGTATGAATTACTCTTCCAGCAATAGCTTGAATTGTATGCTCTACAAAACCACCTTCATTTAAAGTATCACTATGTAAAGCAACTTGAATATCATATTTTTCAGCTGTTTCTAATGCATAATTAATAGCTGATCTTGTTGCTCCCCAGTCTTCATGAACCTTAAGTCCAATTGCTCCTGCTTCAATTTGTTCCGCATTTACATCAATATTAGCTCCACTACCCTTTCCTAATAAACCAACATTTACTGGCCATCCATCTGCAGATTGTAACATTTTTTTGATATTCCATGGGCCTGGAGTTGAAGTAACAGCATTTGTTCCATCAACAGGACCTGTTCCTCCACCAACTAATGTAGTTATACCATTTTCTAATGCAACTTCTGCAGACTCTGGATGAATATAGTGAACATGAGTATCTATTCCACCAGCTGTTAAAATTCTTCCTTCACCTGCTAAGGCTTCAGTTCCAACACCAACTACAAAGTCAACATTATCCATTGTATCTGGGTTACCGCCTTTACCTATAGCAAATATTTTACCATCTTTAATTCCTACATCAGCCTTATATATTCCTGTATAATCTACTATAGTAGCTCCTGTTATAATTAAATCAACAACTTCTGGATTTTTACTAGTTTGTGTGGCATTTTGGCCCATACCATCTCTAAGAGTCTTTCCTCCACCAAACTTACACTCATTTCCATATCCAGTATAATCTTTCTCAATTTTTATAAAAAGATCAGTATCTCCTAATCTAATACTATCTCCCTCTGTTGGTCCAAACAATTCTGCATATCTATGTCTATCAATTTCAAAACTCATTACTTTTCACCGCTCCCTTTTGACATTCCATCTAAAAATCCATCACACATATTTCTAATTCCATAAACTCTTCTATATCCACCGATATCAATTAAGTTTACTTCTTTTTTATCTCCAGGTTCAAATCTAACAGCTGTTCCTGAAGGGATATCCAATCTTTTTCCCCAAGCTGCATCTCTATCAAAACTTAAAGCATCATTCACTTCATAAAAATGATAATGTGAACCTATTTGTACTGGTCTATCTCCAGTATTTATAACTTGCATTTTAATTGCTTCTTTTCCTGCATTATACTCAATATTTCCTTCTTGTACTTTTATTTCACCTGGTACCATACTTAATTCCTCCTTATTTAATTGGGTCATGTACTGTTACTAATTTTGTTCCATCTGGGAAAGTACACTCAACTTGAACAGTATGAATCATTTCTGGAACTCCTTCCATTACATCATCCCTAGATAATATTGTTGTTCCATAATCCATTAAATGCTCAACAGTTTTCCCTTCTCTAGCTCCTTCTAACATTTCATCTGTTATTATTGCCATAGCTTCAGGATAATTTAGTTTTAATCCTTTGCTTTTTCTTTTACGAGCTATATCAGCCGCAACTGCAACCATTAATTTTTCTTGTTCTCTAATTGTTAAATGCAAAATAAATTCCTCCTTCTCCTTGTAATAAAATCCAAAATATATTACATATTTATTATATTTCCAACATTTTTATATTTTATTCTTTTTATTTAGGCTTTTTTATTCATAAAAAGTTACTTTTCCACCCAAATCATAATAAGCTCCTATAACTTTAACTTTCCCTTGATCTATTAATAATTTAATTGACTCATCTTCAGATACTTCTTTTACTACTGAATCAATATTATTATGAATTGCATCATCTACTGTTCCATTCTTATTAATACTTGGTGTTATTTTTTCAACAAATGATTCCATATTTCCTGTAACTTTTTCACCTTTAACTACTTCATTATATGTTGCAGTTACAGCTCCGCAACTTTGATGTCCCATTACCACTACTAACGGTGTATTTAAATGCTCAACCGCATATTCAATAGAGCCTAAAGCATCATCATCTACAACATTTCCTGCAAGTCTTACATCAAATATTTCACCAAGACCAGCATTAAAAACAGTAGTAGGGGTTACTCGTGAATCTGAACAAGATACAATTACTGCATAGGGACTTTGACCATTTTTTAAAGAATCCCTTCTCTCTTGACTTACATTCCTTAATATAGATTTATCTTTAACAAATCTATTATTACCTTCCTTTAATATTTGTAATGCATCATCAGGTGATGATACTGTTGTATCAACTACTATAATTTCGGTTACATTATTATCAAGTGTATTATTAGTCGTATTATTAGTAGTATTATTTCCTTTATTATCTCCACATCCTACTAAAAATACTGTACTAGCAATTAACATCATTATTAATTTCTTTCTCATAATTTTCACTCCTTATCTTTTATTTTTATAATTAAACTATTAATGTATTTTAATTATTCATGATAAATATAATATGAGCGAAAAATTAATAACATATTCATGTAATTCAAAGAAATAAACACGAAAGGTAACAAAAATACTTCTGTTACCTTTCGTGCTTATAATAAATATATTTTAAATCTATTCTATTTTATAACTAATTCAACTGGACAATGATCTGATCCTAAAATCTCAGTATGTATTTTAGCACTTTCTAATCTATTTTCTAAGGCTTTAGACACCACAAAATAATCTATTCTCCATCCAGCATTATTCTTTCTTGCATTAAATCTATATGACCACCAAGAATATACATCTTTTAAATCTGGATAAAAATATCTAAAGGTATCTATAAATCCATTTGATAATAGAGTAGTGAATTTTTCTCTTTCTTCATCAGTAAATCCGGCATTTCTCCTATTTGTCTTTGGATTCTTTAAATCAATTTCTTTATGTGCAACATTTAAATCACCACAAACTATTACAGGTTTACTTTCTTCTAATGATTTTAAATAATTTCTAAAATCATCTTCCCATTTCATTCTATAATCTAATCTTGCAAGTTCATTTTGTGAATTAGGGGTATAAACTGTAATCATAAAGAAATCTTCAAATTCTAATGTAATCACTCTTCCTTCTTTATCGTGCTCTTCAATTCCTAATCCATATTTAACTGATAAAGGCTCTTTCTTAGTAAATATAGCAGTACCGCTATATCCCTTCTTTTCAGCATAATTCCAATACTGCTTATATCCTTCAAGTTCAAGATTTATTTGACCCTCTTGCAGCTTACTTTCTTGTATACAAAAAATATCTGCATCCACTTCATTAAAAAAATCCAAAAATCCTTTCTGAACACAAGCTCTTATTCCATTTACATTCCATGATATTAACTTCATCTTCATCCTCCTATATCTATTATTAGGTAAAAGTTAAAAAGTAAGAGGGAAAAGTGAGTAATTAATCTCTTACTTATTCCCTCTTACCCCGTAGTTCTTAACTATATAAAGGGTGTTTAGCACAAAGTGCTTTTACTCTTTCTCTTAATGGATCTAGATTTGAATTTCTATTTTCTATAGCATCATTTATTATACTTGCTATTTCTTTCATTGCTTCAATATCGAATCCTCTTGTTGTAACTGCTGCAGTACCTATTCTTACTCCTGATGTAACAAAAGGACTTCTTGTTTCATTTGGAACTGTATTTTTATTAACAGTAATCCCAATAGAATCTAGAAGATTTTCTGCTTCTTTTCCTGTAATATTCTTATTAGTTAAATCTACAAGAATTAAATGATTATCTGTTCCATTAGAAACCAACTTAAAGCCATACTTAACTAATTCCTCACCTAAAACCTTGCAATTTAAAACTACATTTTTCATATAATTTTTAAAGCTTGGTTCTAATGCTTCCTTAAAGCATACTGCTTTAGCTGCAATTACATGCATAAGTGGTCCACCTTGCATACCTGGGAATATATTCTTATCTAATGCTTTAGCATACTTTTCCTTACAAAGAATTAATCCACCTCTTGGGCCCCTTAAAGTTTTATGAGTTGTTGAAGTTACAAAATCAGCATAAGGAACTGGTGATGGATGCTCTCCAGCTGCTACTAATCCTGCTATATGTGCCATATCTACCATGAAATATGCTCCAACCTCATCACAAATTTCTTTAAATTTTTCGAAATCTATAACTCTTGAATATGCACTTGCTCCTGCTACAATTAATTTTGGTTTATGCTTTAACGCAAGTTCTCTTACATTATCATAATTAATTCTTTCAGTTTCACTATCAACTCCATAAGAAACAAAATTAAATAATTTTCCTGAGAAGTTTACTGGTGATCCATGAGTCAAATGCCCACCATGACTTAAGTCCATTCCAAGTACTGTATCACCTGGTTCTAATATTGTAAAGTACACAGCCATATTTGCTTGTGATCCTGAATGTGGCTGTACGTTAACATGCTCAGCTCCAAAAAGTTCTTTAGCTCTATTTCTTGCTACTTCTTCAACCTCATCAACTATTTCACAGCCCCCATAGTAACGCTTACTAGGATAACCTTCAGCGTACTTATTAGTTAAATGAGATCCCATAGCTTCCATCACTGCTTGTGATGCAAAGTTTTCTGATGCAATAAGCTCTATACCTTCTCTTTGTCTTTTTAATTCTTTCTCCATTAAGTCAGAAATCTCTCTGTCTTCCTTCTTTAAATTGATAAAATCCATTTAATCACCCCAATTATCTTTTTATAAAATTATATATATAAATAATAATTAATTCAACTACTTTTTAATATAAATATACATTTTTATAATCTCTTATGGTATAATACATAAAAAATTTAAAAAATATAGGGGTTTTGTATTATGAATGAAATACTTCAAGTTGCAATGCTTGCTGGACAAATGATTTTAGAAAATGGTGGCGAAACTTATAGAGTAGAAGAAACTATATGGCGTATTTGCAAAATATATGGTGCTGCAGAAGCTGAAAGTTTTGCTACCCCAACAGGAATTATGGCTTCAATTTGCCACGAAGGTAAAATATACTCCTTGACACGTCGTGTTTCTAATAGAACTGTTAATTTGAATAAAATTGATAAAGTAAATGATTTATCTAGAAGTATATTGTCAAAAAATTTATCTGTTAATGATTTAAAGCAAGAATTAATTAAAATTAATAAGGAAGATATTTATCCTCTTTCTGTCATTATAATCTTCTCCGCCCTAGGGGCAGGTTCATTCTCAGTATTATTTGGAGGAACCTTTAAAGATGTTTTTGCTGCATTCCTAATTGGTTTAATAATTAAATCTCTAACTATAAAATGGTCTGAAATAGGCATAAATTCATTCTTTATAAATAGTATATGCAGTGGAATTGCAGCTCTTTTAGCCATAATCCTTTATAAACTTGGCATTGCAAGTCAAGTCAATCAAACCATTATTGGTGCTATAATGCTATTAGTTCCAGGATTAGCTATTACAAATGCCATTAGAGATACAATTTCAGGTGATTTATTATCTGGTATAATAAGAGCTGCTGAAGCATTTTTAGTTGCTATATCTATTGCTGTAGGTACTGGTGCAGTATTAAGTTTCTGGATATCAAACTTTGGAGGAATTTAAAATGATTATTTGGGTTACACTTGTATCTTTTTTTGCAACATTTGGCTTTTGTATCGCTTTTAATATACGTGGCAAAAAAATATTTTTCGCTGCTCTTGGTGGAGCTATAAGTTGGTTTTTTTATTCACTACCATTGCAAATGGGATTATCAGAGATTTCTTCACTATTTATTTCTTCTGTTATTTTTAGTGTTTATAGTGAAGTTCTTGCAAGAATTTTTAAGACACCTGTTACTACATTTGTAGTTTGTGCTTTAATTCCATTAGTACCTGGTAGTGGTATGTACTATACTATGCGTGAAGCAATTTCAGGTAATATATCTAAATCATTAGAATTAGGATTAAACACACTAGCAAGTGCCGGAACATTAGCATTAGGAGTTTTATTTGTTTCAACACTTACAAGATTACTTCTTAGTGCTAAACGAAAAAAAGAAATAAAAAAATTTGCTCAAAAATAATATAAAAATAATCTCAACTATTTATGTTGAGATTATTTTTATATACTATTTCATATTCTATCTTTTAGCTTTTAACTTCTTATACAATTTAGCATTTTCAACTAAATCTTTTAAATCTTCTGCCATTTCCATTATAATACTATTCTTCATTTTTGCTTTACGCATCTTTCTATTCATTTTTTTCATCATTTTGTTTTTCATAGTGACTCCTCCTTAGTAAATATGTATAGGGTACTTACAGTATTATTTTAATCAAATTGATGCTTTTTATCCTGTTAAATATTATTACAATTGCAAATGACAAATATAATATACATAAAAAAGTCAGCTATTGCTGACTTTTTCATAATATAATTATTCTTTATCTTCTGGCTTTATTATTAAACCTAATTCATCAATTTGCTTTTGATCTACAACATTTGGTGCTTCGCTTAAGTAGCAATAAGCATTTTGGTTTTTAGGGAATGCTATAACATCCTTTATATTTTCAGTTCCAGCTAAGAACATTACCATTCTATCAAGACCAAATGCTAATCCTCCATGTGGTGGTGGACCAAACTTAAATGCATCTATTAAGAATCCAAATCTCTCATAAGCTGACTCTTCAGTAAATCCTAAAGCTTTAAACATTCTTGTTTGAAGTGCAGAATCATGTATTCTTATAGATCCTCCACCTAATTCTTCACCATTTAATACTAAGTCATATGCTTTAGATCTTACAGCTCCTGGATTAGATTCAAGCATGTCTAAATCTTCATCCATTGGTGATGTAAATGGATGATGAGCAGCATGATATCTATCTTCTTCTTCATTATATTCAAATAATGGGAATTCAGTAATCCATGTAAAGTTAAATTCATTTTTATCTTTAATTAAATCAAATTGTTTAGCAAGTTCTAATCTTAATGCTCCTAAACTTTGGAATACTACAGAGTTTTTATCTGCAACGATAAGTATTGCATCTCCAGTTTCAGCTCCCATAGTCTTAATTATATTTTCAGTAACATCATCAGTTAAGAACTTAGCAATTGAAGATTTAACTCCATCTTCCTTAAGTTGAATCCAAGCAAGACCTTTTGCTTTATATCCCTTAACAAAGTCAACTAACTTATCAAGAGGCTTTCTTCCTAAATCTGCTCCTCCTTTTAAGCATAATGCTCTAACGCTTCCGCCCATTTCTAAAGCAGACTTAAACACTACAAAGTCCATTTCTTTAACACAGTCAGTAATATCAGTAATTTCCATACCAAATCTTAAATCTGGCTTATCTGAACCGTATTTTTCCATAGCTTCTTTAAATGGCATTCTCTTAATTGGAAGCTTAACTTCATGACCTAAAACTTCTTTAAATACATGAGCAATTAATCCTTCATTTAATGCCATAACATCATCTTGCTCAACGAAACTCATTTCTAAGTCAATTTGAGTAAATTCTGGTTGTCTATTAGCTCTTAAATCTTCATCTCTAAAACATTTAGCAACTTGATAATATTTATCAAATCCTGATACCATTAATAATTGCTTAAATATTTGAGGTGATTGTGGAAGTGCATAGAACATTCCTGGATAATTTCTTGATGGAACTAAGTAATCTCTAGCACCTTCTGGAGTACTCTTATTTAATATTGGAGTTTCTATTTCTAAAAATCCATTATTATCAAGATAATCTCTAACAGCCTTTGTAGCTCTATTTCTTATCATAAAGATTTTTTGCATATCTGGTCTTCTAAGATCTAAATATCTATATTTTAATCTTATATTTTCAGCAGCATCTAATCCTTCTTTAATATATATTGGTGGAGTTTCTGATTCTGATAAAACCTTTATACTTTCACACTTTAATTCTACCATTCCAGTTTCCATAGCAGTATTTGGAGCTTCTCTTAAAACAACTTCTCCAGTAACAGCTATACAATATTCTGGTCTTACTGCTTTAGCTTTTTCAAAGCTTTCTGCATTAATTTCTTCACCAAAAACTATTTGCATAATTCCTGTTCTATCTCTAAGATCTATAAATTGAAGACCTCCAAGTTTTCTATTTCTTTGAACCCATCCCATAAGAGTTATTTTTTCTCCTACGTTTACTTCTCTTGGTTCACCACACATCATGGTTCTTTTTAATCCATTTAAAGCCTCACCCATTGGTAAACTTCCTCCTAACTATTTAATAGCATTAGCTATTTCTTGTATATTATCTAAACTTACCTCAAATTGTTCTCCATCGCTCATTCTCTTAAGCTTTATTGATTTATTTTGAAGTTCGTCATCACCTAAAATTGTTGTAAATGTAGCACCTATTTTATTAGCGTATTTCATTTCTGCCTTTACACTTCTACCCATATGATTTACTTCTGTTTTCACACCAGCTTCTCTTAATTTATTAGCTAAAGTAAATGCTTCAAATTTCGCATTATCACCTCTAGCACCAATATATAAATCAAAAAGATTATCATTAGGAATTTCTATACCTTCTTTTTCTAATATCATGATAAGTCTTTCAATTCCCATACCAAAACCAACTGCTGGCATTTCTGGACCACCTAATTGTTCTATAAGCTTATCATATCTTCCACCACCACAAACAGTAAATTCATCGTTTAAGATTTCAAATATTGTTTTAGTATAATAATCTAAACCTCTTACGATTCCTGGATCAACTGTAAATGGAATATTTAATGCTGTTAAATACTTTTTAACTGAATCAAAGTGAGTATCACACTCTTCACACATATAATCAAGTATTATTGGAGCATTTTTAGTAATTTCATTACATTTTCTTTCCTTACAATCTAAGATTCTCATTGGATTTTTTTCAAATCTTGATTGACATAATGGACATAACTTATCATAGTTTTCTTTTAAATAATTTTTTAATGCTTCATTATAATTTGGTCTACATTTAGGACATCCTAAATTATTTATATTTAAGCTTAAGCTTTGTAATCCTAAAGTTTTTAAAACTTGCATTGCTAATGCAATTACTTCTGCATCCATAGATGGTTCTTTTGAACCATATACTTCTGTTCCAAATTGATGGAATTGTCTAAATCTACCCTTTTGAACATTTTCATATCTAAAACATGGAGTTATATAATAAAGCTTTGTTGGTTGTGCTTCATTAAATAATCTACTTTCTATGAAAGCTCTTCCTGCTCCAGCTGTTCCTTCTGGTTTTAACGTAATACTTCTATTACCTTTATCATTAAAAGTATACATTTCCTTTTGAACTATATCAGTTGTGTCTCCAACACCTCTTGCAAATAATTCAGTATGCTCAAACATAGGAGTCCTAATTTCTCTCATCCCATAATATTTTGCTACATCTCTAAATGTTTGTTCAACAAAATGCCATTTATACGCATCCTGTGGTAACATATCTTTCGTTCCCTTTGGAGCTTGCATTTCCATTTAATTATTCCTCCTTATTTAAGTAAAGGGTATCTAATAATTTTTTCTTTCCCTCTACCATTTCTTCTATTCTATTACAGTATTCTCTAACATCCTTGATATTTGCAAATCTTTCTATTCTGCCTTCATCTAAGAAAACAACTTTAGAAACAGCATCTGCACCTAAAGCAATAATAGTTTGCTTATCCTCTATCATTTGAATATTATAAATACACTCTGCACCTTTTCTAGAATAACCTAAGTTCTCCATATTTCCAACCATATTTTTTTGACGATACATATAATATGGATGTAATCCCAATTTTTGAGCTAAATTTCTACTTTCTTCATACATATCAGCTAATTCTGCTTGTTTCTTAACTTGAATTCCCTTTTTAAGAATAAAATTTTCATAAAGAATTGAAGCTCTCTTTAAAGATAATCCATGAACAGTTAAACTATCTGGATGTAATTTTAATATCTCTTCTTTTGTATGAAGAACTTCTTTTATTCCTTCTCCAGGAAGCCCTATAATCATATCCATATTTATATCATTAAAGCCCATACTTCTTGCTAAGTTAAACTTTTCTATTACATCATTAGAATTATGCCCTCTTCCTATCATTTTTAATGTTTCATCATTCATAGTTTGAGGATTTATGCTAATTCTTGTTACATTAAACTTTTTCATAGTTGCAAGTTTTTCTTTTGTAATACTATCTGGTCTTCCACATTCTACTGTAAATTCCTTTAAGCCCTTTCCTTTAACAAAGGCATCATAGGCTTCTTGCATAATAAGTTCAAATTCTTCATTATTTACTGCTGTAGGTGTACCTCCACCAAAATATACAGTTTCAATATTTAATCCTCTTTCATCAATATATTTTTTCATTTCTCTAATTTCATATATTAATGCTTCTAAATATGGATTTACTAACTTTTTATTTCCCATTATTGGATTAGCAGCAAAAGAACAATAAAAACATCTTGTAGGACAAAAAGCCATTCCTATGTAAATAGCTATATTTTTAGAATCATTGTTTACAAAACTTACTTCTGTTTTTGCAATTTCTATACAAAGTTTAGCCTTTTCTTCCGATGCTAAATGCTTTTTCTTAAATATTTCTATAATTTCTTCTTCTGTTTTTCCTTCTTCTAAATACTTAAGTGCAATTTTAGATGGTCTAATACCAACTAAAATTCCCCATGGATATTCTTCTTTTGTAATATCTTTTAATGAAGAAAATACTAATCTCTTAATGTCTTCTTTAATATTTTCAGATATTTCAGTTTCTTTGTAATAATCACTATTAATAAACTCTACTTTATTATCTAAAATATTAACAATATAATCTCCATCATCTAAAAATTTAATTTCATCTAATGGAAAATAAATATTAAACATTTGATATACGTCATATCTATACTTCATGTCGTTTAATTTAATTTTTATTTCCATGATTTCTCCTTTTATTAAAAAATCTCAAATTCATCTTGTAAAAATGGATTCCTTAGTTTTTCATATCCAATGCTTGATGATTCCATATGACCTGGATATACTTTTATATCATTATCTAAAATCATCAATTTTGTCTTTATTGAATTTATTAATTCATTAAAATCTCCACCTATAAAATCACTTCTACCTACAGAGCCTTTAAATAAAGTATCTCCAGTAAATATAGCATCTTTATATAAATAACACATTCCACCTTTAGTATGTCCTGGAGTATGAATACATTTTATAATACCATCAGCAAAAGGCAAAGTATCTCCATCTTTTATAAGATTATATTCCTTTGGAATATTTCCAAAAACAGTTTTATCTGTTTTCATAAAATTAACTTCATTTTCATTCATATATACAGGTGCCTTAAATCTTTCAACTACTTCACTTAAAGCTTCTACATGATCAAAATGTCCATGAGTTAGTAAAATATATTTAATATTACAGCCTAATTCTTCAATATTTTTAATTAATAAATCACCATTTCCTCCTGGATCTACTATACAAGCATCTTTTGATTTTTCATCTACTAAAACATAGATATTTTCTTCATAAATGCCTATAGGATATGTTTTTATTATCATAAATTCACCTCATTTACTATTTCTATTTAAAAATTTCTACTGCTATCTAAAAGTATTGTAACAGGTCCATCATTTTTAATATCAACTTTCATATCAGCACCAAAGATTCCTGTTTGAACTTTTAATCCTGTTTCTTTCATCATTTCAATAAATTTATCATAAAATTTCTTAGCTTCTTCGCCACCTAAAGCGTTCATAAAATTAGGTCTTCTGCCTTTTCTTGCATCACCATATAGTGTAAATTGTGAAATTAATAATACTTCTCCTTGGATATCTAATAAAGATAAATTCATTTTATCATTTTCATCACTAAATACTCTAAGATTAATTATTTTATCTTTAATATACTTCATATCTTCTTCAGTATCTTCTTTTGAAATACCTAAAAGTACATTAAATCCTTTATTGATTTCACCTACAATTTCACCATTAACTTCAACGCTAGAATATGTTACTCTTTGTACTACTGCTCTCATTTATACCATCCTCTAAGTGAAACTCCAAATTTCATATTGTTAAGTTAAACTTACTCCTTAAACCTTAGGAGTAGGAGTTTCTTTTAATTATTCATTCTATAAACATCCATAACACCAGTTAACTTTCTTATTTTTCTCATTAACTCTTTTAGTTGTTCTATTGTATCTATTTTAACCTTTATATTTATATATGCTAAGCTACTCTTTGCACTTTTAGCATTTAACGCATTTAGAGGTAACTTACTTTCCATTATAACATTCATTACATCAGAAAGTACACCTGATCTATCTTCAGCTTTAACCTGAATCTCTGCCATATAAGCTACACCCTTAGCAGTTCCCCAAGCTACATCAACTACCTTTTGTGGATCCTCTTCAATTAAGGTTTTTAAATTACTACAATCTTTTCTATGAATTGATACTCCACGGCCTTTTGTTATATATCCTAAAATATTATCACCAGGAACTGGATTACAGCATTTAGCAAACCTAACCATTAAGTTATCTTCACCTCTAACTGTAACTCCATAATTATTTTCTTTTTTTCTTTTTTCAGTCTTTAAAATATTCCCTTCAATAGCCTTGCTTAAACTTTCTTCCTTAGCCTTTTCATCTTTAGATAGATTTTCTTCTTTTAACTTACAAATAAAGGAAGATGCTACTATAGCTCCAAGACCTACTAAAGCATATAAATCATCCATACAATTTATATTATATCTTTTTATAAGTTTATCATAACTTTCGCCCTTAGCAATATCTGCATAATGAACTCCTTGTTTCTTTAACTCTCTTTCAAAAACTTCTTTTCCTTTTGTAATATTCTCTTCTTTCTTAGCTTTCTTAAACCATGCTCTTATTTTGCTTTTTGCTTGATTACTTTTAGCAATGTTAAGCCAATCCATATTAGGTCCCTTAGAGCTATTAGATGTTAAAATTTCTACTATTTGCCCAGTTTTAAGTTGATAGTCAAGTGGTACTATTTTGCCATTAACCTTAGCTCCAACACATTTGTTACCAATATCCGTATGTATTCTATAAGCAAAGTCTATAGGTGTTGCTCCATTTGGCAAGTCTATAACTACACCCTTTGGTGTAAATAAGAAAATCTCATCTGTGAAAAGATTAATCTTAAACCCTTCCATAAACTCTTGTGCATCAGAAGTTTCCTTTTGCCATTCAAGCATATCTCTAAGCCATACTAACTTATTTTCAAAACTCTTTTCTTTACTATCTGAAGTATCGCCCTCTTTATACTTCCAGTGCGCAGCTATACCATATTCTGCTGTTTTATGCATTTCAAAAGTTCTTATTTGAATTTCAAATGTCTTTCCTTGTGGACCTATAACTGTTGTATGCAGAGATTGATACATATTTGGTTTCGGCATTGCAATATAATCTTTAAATCTTCCTGGTATTGGCTTATATATAGTATGAACTATCCCCAATACTTCATAACAATCTTTAACAGAATTAACAAGTATTCTTATAGCAGTTAAGTCAAATATTTGTTCTATACTCTTATTCTTAGTAACCATTTTTCTATAAATGCTATAAAAATGCTTCGGACGCCCATCTATATCTGAATCTATTCCAGCTTCTTCAAGCTTTCCATATAAATCTTCAATTATTTTTGCAATATAAATTTCTCGTTCTACTCTCTTTTCTGCTATTTGATTTACTAAATCATAATATTCTTCCTCGTGTAAATATCTAAAGCATAAATCTTCTAGTTCCCATTTTACTTTAGAAATACCTAATCTATGTGCAAGAGGTGCATATATGTCTAAAGTTTCCTTAGAAATTCTTTTTTGTTTTTCCTTAGGCATATATTTTAATGTTCTCATATTATGTAATCTATCTGCTAATTTAATTATAATTACTCTTATATCATTAGCCATAGCCAATAACATTTTTCTAAAATTATCTGCCTGTTGTTCTTCTTTAGATTTATACTCCATTTTAGTAATTTTAGTAACTCCACTAACTAAATTAGCTATTTCTTCATTAAAAATATTTTTAATATCTTCATATGTATAGTCAGTGTCTTCTATAACATCATGGAGTAAGCCTGCAACTATGGTACTTGTATCCATACCTAATTCAGCCAAAATTATAGCTACATCAATAGGGTGAATTATATAAGGTTCTCCAGATTCTCTTTTTTGTTCCTTATGAGCTTCAAAAGCTAAATTAAATGCTTTATTTACAACATTTAAATCAACATTTGTGCAATTTTCCTTTATTTTTTGTATCAATGCATCAACCATTCAAATCCTCCCTTTAAAAATTTCTAATATTATACTTTTTACATAATTTAAATTAAAATCAATGGCTGGTTAAATCAACCAGCCACCTTTACACTAATTATATATTAAAATTTAAGGTATTTCAATAAATTAAATATCGTATTGAACAAGTGACATTACTTCATATCCTTTTAATTTATCTCTTCCTTTTAACTCAGTTAACTCAATTGCAAAATCTAAAGCAACAACCTCTCCACCTGCAGCTTCTACAAGTCTAGTTACAGCTTCAATAGTTCCTCCTGTAGCAAGTAAATCATCAACTATTGCTACTCTTTGCCCCTTCTTAATTGCATCTTTATGAATTTCTAATACATCTGTACCGTATTCTAAATCATAACTAACTGATACTGTTTCAAAAGGTAATTTCCCTTTTTTTCTAACTGGTACAAATCCAACTCCTAAAGCATATGCAACAGGTACTCCAAAAATAAATCCTCTTGCTTCAGGCCCTAATATAACATCCACATTTTTATCTTTAAGATGTTCAGCCATTGCATCTATTGAATATTTAAAAGCTTCTCCATCCGCTATTAAAGTAGTGATGTCTTTAAAACTAATTCCCTTCTTTGGAAAATCTTCCACTATTCTTATGCTTTTTTTTAGATCCATAACAAATCCTCCATATCAACTTATTCTTGTATTCATTATAGTCAAATTTCTATGTAATTATATTATACATTTTCTTTAGACTTATTTAAATACTTTGTTATTTGTTCTGCTCTTTCTTTTCTATTTGTTGTTAACAATTCAATTATGATTCTAGCGTTATCTGTCATAGTTACAACATTAATAGTTGGAGTAATAACATCTATAATTTTATCAACACTATCTTCATTTATATTAATCATATTATAAGCATCCATAATAGACCTTAATCCATGATTATTTGTATTAACTAAAAACCTCATACCTTCTTTTATAAAAACACTATTCTCACCCTTTTTAAGTGATTTAGTAGACTTTTCACCTATTAATATTAAATCTAGATACTTATTTATACTTTTAACATTATAGTAAATTGCTATTGCTTGCATTAGCTTAAATGTTAATCCACTTATCGATAAATTTTTGTATCTATATTGACACCCTTTTTGGTTAGGGTTTATGTATATGTACTCATAATCATAATTTACGTCTCTATTTTCTATAACTATCAAATCTATCCCAAGATTTTTACAAAGCTTTTCTTCTTCTTCTGACTTTAAATCTATTCCTAAAGCTATAAGTAATTCTCCACCTAAAAAATGAACATTGTTTATTATATCTTTAGATGAAATTTTAGATTTACTTGAAGAATCATCATGGACTACGTATTCAATATCGGCATTTAAATATTTCAAAACCAATATAAGGGATGAAATAGCACATAATCCATCTACATTTGGTATCCCATAAACAACAATTTTTTTTCTATTATTAATTGCTGATACCATACGTTCTATTGCTTTATTCATATCTTTAAGTATAAAGGGATTATATCCAGTTATGTAATTAGGACTATATATACTTTCCCAAAACTTACGCATGATAAACTCCTCCACAATAATAAGAAAACATTTATATTATAATAGATAAATTGATATAATACAAATGTTTTCTGCATTTCACAGCAAGTTATCCTGTAAAAATATCTATTTTGAGAATTATGTCCACTTATTTTATCTTTTTTTGGATATAATATACAAAAAGAAGTGGTAATTTCTTACCACTTCTTTAATCTTATATAATATTACGCTGCTTTTACCTTTTTGTTTTTTATTTTTCTCTTTTGTAATAATACCCAAACTGGTGATGCTATGAAGATTGATGAATAAGCTCCAGCAGCAATACCTATTAATAATGGGAATGAGAATTCTCTAACTGTTGGTACAAATATATTAACTGCTCCAATAATTATTAAAGTAGTTAATGAAGTATTTATAGATCTAGCTAAAGTTTTATTAATACTTACATTTGCTATTTCAGTTGGAGTACTTCTTCTCATGCTACGGCTACTTTCTCTTATTCTATCAAAAATAACAATAGTATCATTAATTGAATATCCTACAATTGTTAACATTGCAGCTATAAATGAATTATTTATTGAAATATTAAATATTGCATAAAACGCTAAAGTTATTAAAACATCATGCACTAAAGCAGTTATTGCAGCTATACCAAAATTAAATTCAAATCTTATTGCTATATAAATTAGCATCGCTACACAAGCTACTAATACTGAAACAATAGCATTTCTTGTTAACTCTTTCCCAACTGATGGCCCTATTTGACTTTGTGAAATTAAAGCAGAATCCTCTAGGGAATATTTTTCCTTTAATGCATTAAATAATTCTGATGTTTTAGTTTCATCTAAGTCCTTTGACTTAATTTCATATTGAGTGCTTTCTACAGTTTTTGTTACTGCATCAGATGCATACTCCTTTACTATTCCATCAGCTTCTACCTTATCAAAACTATCTCCAAAATCAACAACTATTTTAGTACCACCTTTAAAGTCAATACCAAAATTTAATCCTCTAGTTGCCATTAAAACTATACCAACTAATATAATTGCTAGGGATATTGAAAACCAAATCTTTGTCTTTTCTATTACCTTAAACATCTCATTACCCCCTCTTTACTCTAAACTGCCAATTAGATTTTAACATTCCCATATTAACAGCCCACTTCATTAATGTTTTAGTAACAACTACAGCTGTAAACATACTTACCACTATACCTATCATTAATGTTACAGCAAATCCTTTAACACTACCTGTACCTATAAAATAAAGTACAAGTGCAGCAATAATAGTAGTTACATTTGAGTCAATAATTGAAGATAATGCATTATTAAATCCTTTATCTACAGCTGCCTTTACAGACATTCCATTCTTTAATTCTTCTCTAACTCTTTCAAATATAAGTACATTTGCATCAACCGCCATACCAACAGTTAAAAGGAATGCAGCAATACCTGGAAGTGTTAATGCAACATCTGCCTCAACAAATACTAGTAAGACTAGGCATACATATAAAGTTAATGCTATACTTGCAATAACTCCTGGTATTCTATAATAAAGAATCATAAATACAAATATAACAGCAATTCCTATAAGTCCTGCTTTTACTGCATTTGGAAGTGCTTCAGCCCCTAATTGAGCTCCAACATTTTCTATTTGTATAGCTTTAACAGTTACAGGTAGTGCTCCTGCATTAATTAAACCAGCTAAATTCTTAGCTTCATCTAAACTACCACTACCTTCTATAATAGCATTACCGTCAGTTATAATAGCATTTACTTTTGGACTTGATATTTCTTCATCATCCATATAAATTGAAATCTTTTTATTAAGATTCGCTTCAGTTGCTTCTGCAAATTTTGTAGTACCTTCATCTGTAAGCTTTAATGATACTACCGGCTCATTGCTATTACTATTAATAACTACACTTGCTTCTGCAACATCTGAACCATTTAAAACTTCATTTCCATCAGCATCTTTAAATGTTAAGTTACCAGTTTTAGATAAACTATCAACTAACTCCTTAGAATCATATTCTCCCGGAATTTCAACTCTAATTCTTCTGTCTCCTTCTACTGTTACTGTTGTTTCAGCAACACCTAACTTATTAACTCTTAAATCAATAAGTTGTCTTGTCTTTTCCAAGTCATCTTTTGTCACATTCTCATCTTGTATCTCCATCAATACAGAAACTCCACCTTGTAAGTCAAGTCCCTTAGTAATAGCTTTATTGAATGATTTAAATTCCCATCCCGCTACTTCAACGCCTCTGCCACCAGCATAAGCAAATGCAACTATAACAACTAAGGTTAGAATAAATAATATAGCGCTTCTAACTTTTGTTCGTCCTTTTTTCATGTTTTTCCCCCTTCTGTACTTTTTATCTCACATTAATTATATTATGTATATTTTTCAATATCAAGTAAGATTAATATATTATCCATTTTTTACATTTATTTTTACATATTATTCATTTAATATTCTCTCAGTTAAAAATTAATAAAAAAATTTGTAGCTTCCTTCAAAATAAGGACGAAGTGAAAAGATATTTTAACTTTATATTCTATCACTTCGCCTTTATTATAGATACTATTTAAAATCTTTCAAAAGTTCTGCAAATGGATTATCATTTACTTCCTCAGCTTCTTTTTGCATCTTTCTCATTATTCTTTGTGTCTCTCTCTTATCAACTTTTCCTTTTTTATCAAATCTTTTTTCAAATACAGATGCTTTTTCTCTAAAGTTACAATTAAGACCAGTACAAACATAAATCTTACCTTCACCTTTGCCTCTAAGTTCTAACCTTTTCTTACACTCAGGACATCTTGCATTTGTAACTCTAGCAATACTTTCCCTATATCCACACTCTCTATCTTGACATACATTAATTGTTCCGTTCTTACCTTTAACTTCTAAAAGATATTTACCACAATTAGGACACTTCTTTCCTGTTTTATTGTCATGAACAAATTTACTATTTGCGCCCTTTACATCTTCTACAAGAGCAACAGAATAATTTTTCATCTCTTTAATAAAACTATTCCAATCCCTCTTTCCTTTTGCTATTTCATCTAATTGACTTTCCCATTTAGCAGTTAATAATGGTGACTTTAACTCCTTAGGAACTAAATCTATAAGTTGTTTTCCTTTTGATGTAGGTAAAATTTCTTTTCCTTTCTTTTCTATAACAAAAGAATTAAATAATTTTTCTATGATATCTGCTCTAGTAGCAACTGTACCTAACCCTCCAGTTTCACCTAAAGTTTTAGCTGCATCTTTTCCTACATTAATATATTTATGGGGATTTTCCATTGCAGATAATAAAGTACCCTCATTAAATCTTGATGGTGGTTTAGTTTCTCCCTTATTTAAAGAAACATTTTCAACAATAAACTTATCTCCTTTATTAACATTAGGTAATATCTGTTCTTGAATATCATCTTCTAATGAATCTTCTTCTAATTTATCATAAAGCTTTTTCCACCCCTTAGATATAACTATTTTACCTTTTGCTATAAATCTTTCCTCATTTACTTTTGCCTCTATAGTTGTTTGAACATATTCAAATGGAGGAAGCATTACACTTAAAAATCTTTTTACTACTAAATCATAAATTTTTCTTTCTTCAGAAGTAAAATTTGAAAGATTAGGTTTTTCTTCAGTTGGAATTATTGCATGATGGTCACTTACCTTTGAATTATCTACAAAGCCTTTATGAGCATTTATCTTTGTTTTTAATAATCCATCTGCAGCACTTCTATATTCACCTATCGCAATTGCTTTAAGTCTATCTGGAATAGTTGCTACAATATCAGTAGATATATATCTTGAATCTGTTCTAGGATAAGTTAATACTTTATGATTTTCATAAAGTCTTTGCATTATATTTAATGTTTGTTTGGCTGAATATCCAAAAATCTTATTTGCATCTCTTTGAAGTTCTGTTAAATCATAAAGGGCTGGTGAAAACTTCTTTTTATTAGTAGAATTAATATTAACTATTTCTCCTTCTGATCCCTTTATTTTAGAAACAATTTTATTTGCAAATTCTTCATCAAAAACTCTACTATTATTATCGTTATTTATCCAAGATAAATTATATCCTTTTGTTTTTACATTTATTGTATAATATGTCTTTGGTTTAAAGTTTTTAATTTCCTCCTCTCTTTGAACTATCATTGCAAGTGTTGGCGATTGAACTCTACCTGCTGATAACTGAGCATTATATTTGCATGTTAGTGCTCTAGTTACATTAAGACCAACAAGCCAATCTGCTTCTGCTCTACAAACTGCTGCTCTATAAAGATTTTCATACTCTTTTCCATCTTTTAAATTTTTAAATCCATCTAAAATAGCTTTATCTGTTTGTGATGAAATCCATAATCTCTTAAGAGGTTTCTTTACACCAGCCTTTTCTATAGTCCATCTTGCAACAAGTTCACCTTCTCTTCCAGCATCTGTTGCAATAACTATTTCGCTAACATCATCCCTATTCATAAGCTTTTTAACTTCATTAAATTGCTTACCTGTTTTCTTTAATACAACTAGCTTCATATGCTTAGGTAACATTGGAAGTGTTTCCATCTTCCACTCTTTATATTTATTATCATACCCTTCTGGATCCATAAGTCCTACTAAATGCCCCATAGCCCAAGTTACTATATATTTACTTCCTTCTATATATGAACCTTTATTATTATTGCACTTTAAAACTTTTGCTAAATCTCTACCTACTGATGGCTTCTCTGCCAATACTAAAATTTTGCTCATATTTTCTCCTTTTTCTTTAAGATTTTCTACTTATTATATCACACTTTTCTACAAACAACTAACAAAGCTTTAACTTATGTATTTTTAGCTTTGAACTACTATCTTATTTATGTTATTAACTTCTACTATTTTAATATTCTTTTTATTTCTCTATATTATTGGATTATTTACCATGAATATAGTATAATAATCTATAATATGATATTTAAGGAGGTTTATATGAAAGGCTTTAAAAATACACTACTATTTTCACTATTAATTATAATAGTTATTTCAGTTTCCTGTTCAAAAATTAATAAATATGAAGAAACATTTAATACATTTAAAGAAAAATGGATTAATAGCGATTTTTCAGGAATGTATTCTATGTTAACTGATAGCTCTAAAGAATATATTGATGAAGAAACTTTTGTAAATAGATATACAAATATATATTCAGCAATAGATTTAAAAGATTTAGAAATTGAAATTTCTGGTGACATTATAAAAAATAAAGATTATTACACTGTCCCATTTTCTTTAAAAGGTAATACTGTTGCTGGAGAATTAAACATAACTGATTACAAAGTAAATATTTACAAGGTGGATAAGGAATACCTTATTAATTGGGATGAAAGTTTATTATTTCCTAATATGATTGAAGGAGATAAAGTTTATGTTAGAAACTTTAGTCATACTAGAGGAAAAATACTTGATAGAAATGATAATATTCTAGCAGAAGATGGGATAATCTCTGTTGTTGGAATACATCCTTCTAAATTTGATACTGAAAATCGTGATGCTAAAATAACTGAACTTGCAAATACCTTAGATATAAGTGAAGATACTATTATAAATAAATTAAATTCAAACTCAAATCCAGAATATTTCGTTCCAATAGTTGATATACTTTCAAGTGATGAAAAACTTACAACTTTAATTAATAGAGATGATGAAGGCATAATTATTAACGAAAAAACATCTAGAGTTTATAATGGTGGAGAAGCCTTTGGAAGATTAATTGGATATGTTGGCGCCATTACTGCTGAAGAATTAGAATCAAAAGGTGATAAAGGTTATACCCAAACTAGTATAATTGGTAAAGCTGGGATTGAACAAGTTTATGAAGATACATTACGTGGTGAAGATGGTGCTGAAATTTATCTTAGTAGAAATAATGAAGAAATTTCAATTCTAAAAAAAGAAGTTGTAAATGGTACTGATGTTAAACTTACTATTGATTCAACATTACAAAATAATTCTTATGCACAATTAAATGGAGAAAAAGGTGCTGTTACAGCTGTTGACCCTAAAACTGGTGAAGTATTAGCTTTAGTTAGTGCTCCATCCTATGATTCAAACATATTTACAACATATGTTACAAAAACTAAATCTGCTGAAAGAGAAGCAAATGATTATACAGATCAAATTAATAGATTTAGTAAAACATATGCTCCTGGATCAACTATGAAGCTTATAACTGCTTCAATAGGACTTAATACTGGAGTATTAGATGCTGATGAAACTGTTACTATTGATGGTTTAACTTGGCAAAAGGATTCAAGTTGGGGAAATTATAATATTACTAGGGTTCATAATACCACTACTCCAATGACCCTTAGAGAAGCCGCTAAATATTCAGATAATATATACTTTGCTCAATTAGCATTAAAAATTGGTAGTAAAAACTTAATTAATGGACTTAACGGATTTGGTATAGGTGAAGAGATTCCATTTGAATATCCTATGACTACATCTAGTATTTCTAATAACGGGAATTTAGACAGTGAAATATTATTGGCAGATACGGGATATGGACAAGGTGAATTAATGGTAACCCCTTTAAATATGGCATTAGCTTATAGCGCTTTAGCTAATGATGGTAATATTATGACTCCAAGATTAGTTTTAACTTCTGATAGTTCTGCGACTATTTGGAAGGAGTCAGCAATTAAATCTGAATATTTATCTACATTAATAGAAGATTTTTCTGCAATGGTTAATGACGCTGATGGCGCTGCTCATGAAGCTCAAATTACTGGATATAATATAGCTGCTAAAACTGGAACTGCTGAAATAAAAACATCTCAAGATGATACTACTGGAACTGAAAATGGATGGTTTGTAGCTGTTGATACAACTAGTTCTAAACTTTCTGTAGCCATGATAATAGAAGATGTAAAAGATAGAGGTGGTAGTAGTATTCCTATTCCAAAGGTTAAAGCAATAATGGAAGAATATTTAAATAGATAATATTAAAATACCCCAATAGAAATATTTTTTCTATTGGGGTATAGTTTAATCTTCTATAATATATTTATTTTTTTCCTAAATCAATAATCCAATAATCATTAATCTCATTATCTATAATATACTTAACTAAATTAATCCATCCATCACACCTATCTAAAATAATAGAATCACTAGAAACAACATAATTGCTTTTCTCAAGAATAACATCTGGATTAGGTACAATTTCTACATTAACATCAATATCCCACTTATCTGCAACTTCAAAAATTGCAGTTTTAAGCTTTCCTGAATTAGAAACAGGCGAATCAATATAAAAATTAACCCCTTTAATTTTTAGCCTTTTAAATATATTACCTAAAATCTCTAAAGCTGTATAAGTTTTATCAATTAATCTATATGTTCCCCTAAGTCCTGCTAAATCTCTTATTGCTCCATCCATACAATTTATCAATACCCCTTTAGATAAAGCAACTTCAAGGGAAATAATAAAATTAAATGTATCTATATTAAGTGTCTTACCTTCCAAATCATAAATACTGATTTCCTTGTCTCTTCTTATTTTCAAATCCCTACTTGAGCAACTTGCTCTTCTAAGAGCCATACGTTGTCTTGAAGAAAATTGATGTCTTCCTCCAACAAAGTCAATAATATTACTAATGGGATAATTTCTATTAAGTAGCCATACTACCTCTTCTTGCGTATACTTTAATCTTTCTATTTCTTTACTTGAAAAGAACCGTTCATCTTTATCCTCTTTCCCTCTTATAGTACTTTTCTTTACTTCTTCCATAAATATATTGCCTTTCTGAATCATCTCTTCATATTATAATATTTATAGTTTATATTATTTTTCTTTATTTTATTTTAAAATTATTTAATTTTTTATGTATTTTTCTCTAGTAATGTTGTCATACTATAATTAAGAGAAAGATTCCAAAAGTTTCTTTTTCTAAAAAAGATAAAATACTATCACATTGCTCTTATGATGATAGTATTTTATCTTAATTTATATAATAACTATTTTTAATTTAAAATTTTTAAAATATATAAGTCATATTTTGTGGTTCAAAATATGATAATCCATGTGTTTTTGCAATTTGAGGAATTACATGATTTAAATACTCTGCATCCTGAAAGCCACATCCAATTATTAAAAAACCTTTACCTTTATTTATTTCAATATTAAATTTTTTAGAATTTAAATCTTCATAAAAATCATCAATTAAATCTATATCTCCAACAAGTGAAGTATCACCTTCACAAAGCATTTCATATAAAACTTGTGCTCCAACTGCACTACTTACGCTATCACTATTCCATACAGCACAATACCAATCCATTTTTCCTTCTCCTTTATCCTTCTAAAGTTTTTTATAATTTTACCACAAAGCTTAAATAAATAATACTTTAGGTATATTATATATTATTACAAAAATAGGATTCACTTAATACAAAGCGAATCCTATTTCTATACAATTAATTATTGTGCTTCATCATTATTAACTATTTTTGTTTTAGCCTTTTTATTCTGTTTAGGCTTTTTTTCATTTCTATTTTTAGCCAAACTCTTTTCACCTCTTTTTACTAATATACAACTTTAACAAAAGTTATATATAGTTTGTCTTTAATAGACTAAAAGAATACTGGCAATTATATGAGTTAAATCCAACTTATGCTTCTTCTAATTGAAAATCTCTTGTAACATTTCTTACCCATTTTCCACTTAACACCCTTATAGATGCAATTATTGATTTAATAATCTCGTCACTTTTTACAACAAAAAATACTGCTGCAATTGGCCAGTTTAATACAAATGCAGTTAAGAATCCAAATGGAATTGCCACAAGCCATAAGAATATAATATCATTTACTAGTACAAACTTAGCATCTCCACCACCTCGTAAAACACCCATCATTAAAGTAACACCAAAACTTTGGAATACTACTATAATTGACATAGAGCTCATGATTTGAATGGCAATATCTTTAGTTGTTTGTGATACATTATAAAAATCTACTACAATAGGCCTTATTACTAAAATCACTCCTGCTGCCATAATTCCCATAATAATACTTAGTACACCAACAGTACGTGAGTATTCCTTAGCTTTTTCATTTTTACCTTCACCTATTGTATTTCCTATTATTACTGCTGTAGCATTTGAAAGTCCAAATATAAATACAGTTACAAACTGAAATACAACATTACTTATACTGTTTGCTGCAACAGTTTCTGTTCCAAGCCTTCCTAATATTATAGAAATCATAGTTGAACCTGTTGACCATAAAAATTCATTAAATAATACCGGTGTACAATTAGATAAAAAGTCTTTTAATATCAATTTGTCCACTTTAAATAAATGACTTATCTTTAAGCATATCTTATTTTCATACTTAATCATAAAAATCAGTACTATAGCAAGCTCTGTTATTCTTGCTATAACTGTTGCAATAGCTGCTCCTTTTACTCCTAATGCTGGTACACCAAACTTACCAAATATTAATATATAATTAAAAAATGCATTAACTATTAAAGATGCAGTATACACAACTAATGAAATTTTAACTGTTTTTACTGAACGAAGCATCATTATAGTACAATTTGTTATTGCATAGAAAATATATCCAATTGCTATAACTCTTAAATATGCAGTTCCTTCTTCAATAACTCTTGTATCTGTAGTATAAATTTTCATAAACTCTGATGGAAAAATTGTTGCAATAGCTATAAATATTGCTGCAATTATTACGCAAGCTCTATACATTATTGAAAGTATTTTATGTATTGTCTTTACATCACCTTTCCCCCAATATTGAGATATTAATATATTTGAGCCACCTGCTAGACCAAAAATTAATATTGTTAAAATAAAGAATAAATTATTACTTATTGAAGCTGCTGATAATTGTACTTCTCCTAATGAACCAAGCATCATTGTATCAATCATACTTACAGCAAAGGTTATCAAATTTTGAAATGCTATTGGTAGTGCAATACTTAAAATTAACTTATAAAAATTCTTTTCCTTACTTATTAACATTATTTTTCCCCTTCTTTCTTTTGTAAATTTTACTCCTTTATAATCTATATCATATTTGGAATAATTTCTCTAGTATAATTTAAATTTCTATTGTTCTCCACATTATTTCTATAATATATTACATCTTATACTTTTATATTTAAATTATTAATAATCAACACATTTAAAACTTATATATTTTCTTCAACAAATTTAGTTATATCAAAAGCTCCAAATTCTTTATTAGCTAATATTGTTACCTCTAAATTCTCCTTTGGATATATTGAAGATCTAAAATCTACTCCTGGATCGCTGCCTGTTATATAATATTTATATATTTCATTATCTTTTTTTTGCATCCAAATTCCATATCCATAATATATTTCATTCTCTACATTAACATGTGGCATAAGCATTTCTTCTGTTATTTCTTTATTTAATATCTTATAACCTAATAAACCATTCCATAATTTGCTCATATCATGTGCATTTATAAATACACCACCATCACCAGCCCCTATAACAGGTATTGAATATATATTACTTTTAAAGCTTCCATCATTATTTCTTATATATCCATTAGCACAATTTTCTGGTAGCATGTCCATTGCAAAATATCCTGATGCATTCATATCTAGTACATCAAATATATATTTTTTAATAAATTCTACAAAAGTCATATTACTTACCTTTTCTATAACCATAGCCAAAACTACAAATCCACTATTATTATAAGAAAAACTTTCTCCTGGCTTACTCTTCATTTTTCCCTTAAATAATAATTTTTTAAAATCACTTGGTTGTCTTAATAAATACATAGGATTTTCTATCCATAACTCACTAAAATCATCCATTACCTCTTCATCAAAATAATCAGGTATGCCACTTGTATGAGTTAATAAATGTTTAATTGTAATATCATCACTATAAATGTCATTGTTTACAAAACTCTTTAATAAATCATCAAAACTTAGCTTGCCCGCTTCTACTAATTTACATATTCCTATTGACGTTAATAATTTTGCACCTGAAGCAATTCCAAATCTAGTATTTAGATTATTCTTTCTTTCATTAGCAATATCCGCATACCCAAATGCTTCTTCAAATAAAATATGTTTATTTTCCTTGATGCTCACAACTCCAGAAAAATCTCCCATGGAATTTATATATTGTCTAACTATATTTCCCTTCATAAATAAAACTCTCCCTTAAACCATTTATTATTCTAAAAACTTTATCTCTTTATTATATCATTTATACTATTGTTTTTGTTATTTTCTTATTATAATTATTAATATATATGTGAATCAAGATTTGAATAATTTTAAAATTCTGAAAATATCTAATAGTTTTTATTTAAAATTAGATATATAATTTTAAATTACAAGTAAAAAGTATTACTGAATACTAGCATAAAGGCTGAAAGTTTACCCCAAATGTGAGTAAGAATTCCATTAAGTGACCTTACTTTTGAAGCATTTTGTAATTTAACTTTTTCATCAATTTGATTAAATAATGATTCAATTGGCTGCCTTATCCTACTTATAGCGGTTGATGCTAATGAATCAGCTGAATCCACTATTTTTTCTCCACGCTTTCGTTTATATGGAGTTAAAATAACCGTTCCATTAGCTTTAGCTAATGATTGCAATTGAGCATCAGCATAAGCTCTATCAGCATATATTTTTCTATTTCTAAAGCTAGTAAAAAGTTCTCTTACTGCTTCTAAATCATGAACTGATGCTTCTGTTATCAATGCATATTCAGGATAAGGTGTAGTTTTAGGTCTCACATTTGCAATTACATGAAGCTTACATCCGTAATAGTGAAAATCTTTAGTTGCACAATAACCTTTATTACAGATTTCCTTAGCAACTTTTCCTTTATAAGCTCTTTTATCCTTAGCTAACGCTATCGGAAAGGAGTCAACTATATTTTCAATAACATCTGAAAACTCATTTTTGAAAATAGATGTTAAAATATAAGTTAATTCTTTAAAGGCTTCATGTAGGTTATTAAGTCTATTATTAAAGGCTTGATAACTTGGAATATTAGGAAAATATTCAGTTAAGTGATTTATAGCGTATTTATATACATCTTTTTTAGTATATTGTTTTTGTAAAGTTGCCCATAAGTAAATTGTCATTATCTCCTGATCAGTAAATTTAGGCGAACAATTATTACTAAAACGTTGTACTGAATACGCTAATCTGCTATCATAGATAGCAGAAACATAGCAATATAATTCAATTAGTTTAAGAATGATTTCTTTTTTCATACTTTCATTCTAACTAATTTTTATTGCAATGTTTCTTTTTTTATTAAAATTTCAACTATTGATTCGCATATATATAAGTATTTCTAATAGTAGAGGGGAAATAATATGAATAAGAATATAAAACTAACATCTTTAACTAAAAGTTCTGGTTGTGCTGCAAAAATTGGTCCAGCTGTGTTAGATTCTGTTTTGAATAATTTACCTAAATTTGAAAATTCAAATCTATTAGTTGGCTTCGATAAAAAAGATGATGCCTGTGTATATAAAATTTCTGATGATAAAGTTTCAATACAAACAGTAGATTTTTTCCCACCAATGGTAGACGATCCTTACATTTTTGGACAAATTGCTGCTACAAATGCACTTAGCGATATTTATGCTATGGGTGGAGATCCTGCTGTTGCTATGAATTTACTATGTTTTCCATCATGTTTAGATCCATCTTTAATGCATGATATATTATCTGGTGGATACAGTAAAATAGCAGAAGCTGGAGCTGTTGTTGCTGGTGGACATACCATTGCCGATCCAACTCCTAAATATGGGCTTTGTGTTACTGGCTTTGCTCATCCAAAAGAAATTCTTACAAATAGTAATGCCAAAACTGGTGATGTACTTGTTTTAACTAAGCCTATTGGTGTAGGAATTTTAAATACAGCTACAAAAGCAGAATTATTATCACCTGAAAAAATCAAAGAACTAACTAATGTTATGACAACATTAAATAAGTATGCAAAAGATTCGTTAAAAAATTTAAATGTTAATTCTTGCACTGATATAACTGGATTTAGTTTAATTGGACATAGCTATGAAATGGCAAGTGGTAGTGATAAAACTATTAAAATATTTACTGAATCTCTTCCTATTCTTAGCGATGCTTTAGACTATGCTAGAATGGGGATAATTCCTGAAGGAATGTATAATAATTTAGAATATCTTAAAAATCTATTTACATGTTCTAATAACATTTCTCAAGAAATGAAAGACATCCTTTTAGATCCTCAAACTTCTGGAGGACTTTTACTATCAATGCCAGAAAAAGATGCATTAGAATATATCTCTCGTATGGAATTATATAATCCTTGGACAAGAATCATTGGTGAGGTAACTGATAAAAAAGATTATTCAATTATAATAAAATAATTTATATTAAATAAGGTCACCATAATAGTTGCAGCCATCTCAATTATTCTAGATAGCTGTAACTATTATGGTGACCTTATATATTATAAAATCTATTTAACTATAATAATTATATAGTTATTACTTTTAAAGACTCTTTCATAGCATTAGTTATATCATACATATTACTAATCTTGCCAACCCCTAATTTTTCTTCTAATCCATAAAAATTAAGACAAGCTCCACAAACTAACAATTCTACACCTTTATCCTGTAAAACTTTTAAATGTTCAACTGCTTGTTCATTTAGTGTTGGAACTTTTACTCCACCATTCATAAATAAGATTGACTTAGGTAAATCCTCACCTTCTGAAATAGTATAAAGAAACATTTTCATTAAAGATTGTCCAAGCTCCTCATTACCAGCACCTATTATTTCTTTATTAACAAATATAGACCAATTCCCTAATGGCTTTTTACCTTCAACTTTAGCTAAGACTTCTTCACATTCTTCACATCCATTTGAAAAGTTAACTTTAAAATTTCCATTATTTTCTTCAATTGTAGTTGTAAAGCCTTGGCTATTTGCTAACTTCTTTAAATTTTCAACTGCAATTTTATTATCTACTTCAATTTCAAAAAACTTTACTCCCGCATCTATTTCCTTTTTAGCCATTATAACTGGCATTGGACAAGCTTTACCTTTTGCATCTATAAATTTTTTCACTTCTATTCCTCCTCTTATATATGTACTTTAGTTTATTGCATAACCCCCAAAACTTTGTTTTGGTGCGGTTTTACAAACTCATTTTTTCAAGTTTTCCCCCAGCAATAATTAAATTTGTTTATTTAGGACATACTAAATAAAACAAATGATTAGGAGG